>OJNJ01000082.1_pt1 | contig 43560 bp, 33 predicted proteins | sample 1597491 | NCBI WGS metagenome assembly OJNJ01 (sample SAMEA2452132, study PRJEB22498) | human gut metagenome | biome: human feces; feature: human gut; material: feces | place: Australia | collected 2012 | reverse complement strand
CTTGCAAAACAGGGCATTCCGGGGCAAAACAAGGAGAAACAAAACAATGATAAAAGTACTTTTCATCTGCCACGGCAACATCTGTCGTTCCCCCATGGCGGAATTCGTAATGAAAAAATTAGTATCCGATGCCGGACTCACCGCCCGCTTCCAGATCGCCTCCGCGGCCACCAGCACAGAGGAAATCTGGAACGGCAAAGGAAATCCAATCTATCCGCCGGCGCAGGCAGAACTAAAAAAGCATGGGATTGGAAAGACCGCATACACCAACTTTGCGGGCAAGCGCGCCAGACAGGTGACAAAAGAAGATTATCATCACTATGACTACCTGCTTTGTGCGGATACCAACAACATCCGTAACACAGAGCGTATCACAGGCGCGGATACCGAAGGAAAAATTCATCTGTTGTTAGATTATGCAGACGAACTTCAAGAGGGTAGTCAGCTTCAGACTAAAAATAAAAGCAGCAATTCAATCAGCCAGACAATCATCCGCCGCGGCAAATCAATCGCAGACCCGTGGTATTCCGGGGATTTTACACAGACATGGAATGATGTGGTGGCAGGGTGTAAAGGTTTTTTAAATTATCTTAAAAACGTGCATAAGATATAAAAGCGGCATCAGTTTCTGCGCGCCTGTCGGAATTTGGACGGTGTCATATGATATTCGCGCAGGAATAAGCGGTTAAAATAAGATACATTTTCAAAACCGCATTCCAGGGAAATCGCAAGAATGTCATCATCTGATGCACACAGCAGGTGCGCGGCACGGATTAGGCGGTACTCATTTAAGTAAGCAATAAAGGGCTTTCCCATATACAGTTTGAAAAATTTCATGAAATGGGAGCTGCTGAAACCGCAGACTGACGCAATCTGCTCAATACTGATTTTTTGTGGGTAGTAATTTGCAATATAATCGGTAATCAGGCACAGCTTTTCCTTCGTATTTTCTTTAAAATAACCGTTTTTCCGGGAGGAAACAGCACTGTTTTTTTGCTGCGGTAAATCACAAGTTGTAATTTCACGCATTTTATCCGGTGCAAGAATCTCTGATTCCAGAATAAAAAACAACTGATACAGCCAGCCTTTAATGCCGAGATAATACCCGGCAGGATAGGTGGTACGCAAATCGTCAATCCGGTCAAGGCAGATTTGAACAGCGCGGTGCGCTTTCGGAACCCGGTCTATTAAAACCGGAAAATCTTCCGGAAAATTTTGCAGGCGGTGAAAAAAGTTAAAAGACATCGTATCCCCTTCTTTTGGGATTAACATCTGCATATCAAAAATGATATTTTCGTATGAAAATGCTTCCGATTCATACTGCGCAATGGAATGAAGTCTGCCTGGCAGAATAAAGACAATGCTGTCTTTGACAACCGGGTAGGAAATACCATCGACATTGACCATTCCCCTGCCGCTTTTTACATAAATAATTTCCGTTTCACGGTGCCAGTGCATCGGCACACACGGAAAATCCAGCGGAATCGAGCAAGGATAAGTATTATAGGAAAAATCCGTATCATAGTGTTTTTTCGTTTCTTCGTAATTTTCATATTCTAATATGTGCATAGCCCCTCCAATCCGCAGATTTACTGCACAAACGCCAATTTCATATATTTTGTATATCATGATATGATGTTGGGGTCAAAAGCCTCAACTATGATATCTATGGATTGTTCCGTGCTAAACATGTGCCACTGGCACATAGCACCCGCCTATGAGCAAGCTCATGTGGGTTCAGATATTTTGACCCTGGGAGCATGATATAAAAGTATGATAGTATTGTATTATTTTAAGCGGTAATTATGCAAGATAAAAAATCTTAGAAATATATAATAATAATCAGAATTATCGAAAAATAATCAGAAATAAAAATAGGAGTGGAGAGAAGTATGAGCATAGCAGAAATTTGTAACAAAATGTATGGAAAGACCATCAGAGAGTGCAGTAACGAACAGGTCTATACGGCACTACTGACACTGGTAAAGAAAGTCACGGAAGAAAGAAAAGAAGCGCAGGAGCGGCAGGAAAAAGAAAACGGCAAGAAAGTGTATTACATTTCCGCAGAATTTCTGATTGGAAAGCTGCTGTCAAACAACCTGATTAATCTGGGGCTGTATGAGCAGGTTTCGCAGGAATTAGAGGAAAACGGAAAGAACATTGCACAAATCGAAGAAGTGGAGCCGGAACCGTCACTTGGAAACGGCGGACTGGGACGGCTGGCAGCGTGCTTTTTGGATTCCATTGCCACATTAAACTTAAACGGGGACGGCATTGGCATCAACTATCATCTGGGACTGTTCCGTCAGGTGTTTGCACAGAATAAGCAGACAGAACAGCCGGATTACTGGATTCAAAAGGAAAGCTGGCTGACAAAGACGGAGGTGCAGTACCCGGTACAGTTTGGCAAATTGTCCGTGATGTCGAGAATGTATGACATTGATGTGACAGGTTACGAGGGCAGGGTCAACAAACTGCATTTATTTGATATCGACACGGTTGATGAAAAAATACCGATGCACGACGGCATTGATTTTGATAAAAATGCGATTGAGAAGAATCTCACGCTCTTTTTGTACCCGGACGACAGCGACAGAGCCGGACAGTTATTGCGCATTTACCAGCAGTATTTTATGGTAAGCAATGCCGCACAGCTGATTCTTTCAGAGTGCCGCAGGAAATGTGAAAAAGCGGGAAAGACGTTAAAGAATCTGAATGAATTTGCGGTGATTCAGATTAATGATACGCACCCGACAATGGTTATTCCTGAATTAATCCGCATTTTAACAACACAGAAAGACATTGACGGCAGTTTGATGACGATGCAGGAGGCGGCAGAGGTGGTGACAAAGACGTGTGCATACACAAATCACACGATTCTTGCAGAAGCACTCGAAACATGGCCGCTGGACTATCTTGAGGAGGTTGTGCCGCAGTTAGTTCCGATTATCCGTTACCTTGATGAAAATGTACGCGCCCGTTATACGGATTCTTCCGTTTACATTATTGACGAAAATGACCGCGTGCATATGGCACATATTGATATTCATTATGGTTTCAGTGTAAATGGGGTGGCAAAGCTGCATACGGAGATTTTGATGCAGGAAGAACTGAAATCTTTTTACCGCATTTATCCTGAAAAATTTAACAATAAAACCAACGGCATTACGTTCAGAAGGTGGTTACTGCACTGCAATCAGGCACTGGCCGCCTATATTGAAGAACTGATTGGTTCAGATTTTAAAAAGGAAGCCGGGGAACTTTCACAGCTTATAAAATATGCAGATGATGAAAAAGTGATTGCGCGCATGCTTGAAATTAAGACGGAAAATAAGAAACGTCTTGCTGCATATATGCAGGAAAAATGTGGTGTAAAAATCAATCCGCAGTCCGTCTTTGACATTCAGGTAAAGCGCCTGCATGAGTACAAGCGCCAGCAGATGAACGCACTGTATGTCATTTACAAATATTTTGAGATTAAGGCCGGAAATATTCCGGATACTCCGGTCACGGTTATTTTCGGTGCAAAGGCGGCAAAAGCATATACGATTGCAAAAGATATTATTCACTTGATTTTATGTCTGGGTGAACTGATTGCAAATGACCCGGATGTCAGTCCGTATTTAAAGGTTGTCATGGTGGAAAATTATAATGTGACGATGGCGGAAAAGCTGATTCCGGCGTGCGATATTTCAGAGCAGATTTCGCTGGCTTCCAAGGAAGCTTCCGGAACGGGCAATATGAAATTTATGTTAAACGGTGCACTGACACTCGGAACATTTGACGGTGCAAATGTCGAGATTGCACAGCTTGTCGGCAAAGACAATATCTATACCTTTGGTGCATCCAGTGACGAAGTCATCGCGCATTACAAAAATGCCGATTACTGTGCAAAGGACCTTTATGAAAAGGATGAAATGATAAAAAAATGTGTTGATTTTATCGTTTCAGATGAGTTAAAGCAGTATGGTGATGAAGAAAACTTAGCCCGTCTGCACCATGAAATTATCAGCAAAGACTGGTTCATGACACTGTTGGATTTCAAGGAATATATAAAGGTAAAAGAACAGGCGCTTGCAGACTACAAAGACAGAGCCGCATGGGGCAGAAAAATGCTGATAAACACCGCGATGGCAGGCTTCTTCTCCTCCGACCGCACCATCCGCCAGTACAACACCGACATCTGGAAACTGTAAGCCGGGCAAGAAGTAAACAGGCGGCAAAAAACACAAACCCTTTCCGTCCCCGCCAAGGCGAAATCACCCATAATCTTTCCGTCCGCCCCCGCCAAGGCAAAAAACACCCTCACTTTACGTCAAACAGCGTGTGTAAAGTGAGGGTGTTTTTTGCCTACACAGCGTGTGGAAAATACGGGTTGTTTTTTTGCCTCCCACAGCGTGTGGAAAGTGAACGTATTTTTTTGCCTCCTACAGCATCACTCCGGAATTTTCCTTACTCCGTTCCATATAGTGATTGAGCTGTTCAAACGGCTTGCGAAGGACAAGACCGATAAGAATGGCAATGATAATATAGATAAAGAGTCTGCCGATACATTCCCAGTAATAATTGCCGTACATGCCGCCAATCGTTTCGCGCAGGGCATCCATGGCATATGGGAACGGCAGGTAGCGGTAAATCATCCGGTAAACCTTTGGCAGGACGTCAATCGGGAACGTACCGCCGCTTCCGGCAACCTGGACTACCATGAAAATAATTGCAAGGGCTTCACCGATATTGCCAAAGGCAACCGTCAGTGCATACATAAAAATCGTAAAGACCAGGCTGGTGACAGAACATGCAAACCAGTATAAAACAGGGTGCGGACACTGAATCTGGATATAAAACAGATTTCCGAGTACAATCAGAAGTGTCTGTAACTGTCCGATACAGTAAAATGTCAGGTATCGTCCGAAAAACTTCTGATACGGCTTTACACCGGCTGGCAGGTGTTTGGATTTTTTTACCTGTGTATGAATGATAGCCACCATAATCAGACCGCCGACCCAGATGGAAAGAACCGTGTAAAACGGTGAAACGGCAGAACCGTAAGCTGAAATTTCATAAATCTTTTTTGTCGTGATTTCTACCGGTGAGGCAATAAAGTCTGCCAGTGTCTGCGGGTCACTGCCTAAAATCTCATTCACAAAATCATATTCCGGGTCGGAAGCGATTTTATTGAGTAATTCAATAGAATCGGAAAGCTTAGTCATCAGTGTATTTAAAGTCAGCTGTGTCTGTGTCAGATTTTCCTGTCCCTGTGTAACTGCATCCGTAAAGGTGTTCATGTCGCCGTCCATATCCTGATATAAAGAAGAAATGGAAGACATTACACTGCGGATAGAGGACACATTTTCCGAAAGTGAAGCGGAAACCTCTGACAGGGAAGAAACCGAATTGGCATCCAGAAGCTTTTGCAGGGTGGCAAGTTCTCCCGCCTGCGTTTCCAGTGTTTCCGGCAGGTCCGATGAAGAACTGCGTGCAAGAGAGGAAACATCAGAAGAAATCTGTGTAATGGAAATCAGGGAATCTAACATCACATTATATGTTTGTAATTCATTGTAGGCATCGGTCAGTTTACCGGATATGACATCAATGAGTGAATTTCCGGTGGTATCATCCAGTGTCAGACTGTCAAAATCCACGGTGATAGCAGCAGAGCTGGCGCTTACAAGACTCTTTGTTAAAGTATTGACAAATGTGGAATTGGTCTGTGACTGGACTGCTTTTTTGGCTTTATCTGTAATTTTCGGCGCAATGGCATTTTTCTTCTGATTACAGTAATACTGAATCTGCGGATGTTCTAGGGAATCCGAAAGAAAACTTACCATATCGCTTGTAAAGTCAGACGGCAGAACCAGTGCGGCATAGTAGTCGCCGCTGTACACGCCGTCAATGGCTTCCTGCGTGGAATCCGTAAAGACCCAGCCGATGGTTGTATTGGCTTTTAAATTAGAAATAATCTGGTCGCCGATGTTTACAGTCACACCGTCAATAGTCACACCCGGATCATCAGACGCCACAGCAACCTTGATGCGGGAAGTGGATTCCGTTCCGTACGGGTCCCAGTTTGACAGAGTGTTAAACCACGCATACAGGGATGGAATGACGGTAAGACCAATCAGTACAACAATGGCGACCACATTGGTACTGATACGTTTGAGGTCCTGTATAAAAACAAGAAAAATATTTTTCATAGTTTAATCTCCTTTGCAGCAGTGATAATAGACTGTAAGTTGTTATTGAGACGGGATGGTAAATCCTGTACAAGGTGGTCGTGTCCCTCTTTCAAATCCAGTCCGAGCTGTTTTAATTTTTTTTGCATCTGGTCATCAATGTAAGCGACTGTTACCAGATATGCAGAAATTAAAAAGAGTGAAATTACCCATAATAAAAGATACACAACCTTTGAACTCTCCATATGCAGCAACAAAATAAGGAAAATCATCGGGATAATGGCAATACACCAGAGTCCCGCCTTAATACGCTTCTGATTGCGTTCATGCAGTGTATGGCTGAATTCCTGAATCTGCATTAAAGTCGTGTTAAAATCTTCATCACGTCCGTTCTTAGACGAAGACCCGTCCGAAAAATCCGTATCCGGTGAACCGGAATCGGACAGGTTTCTGGCAGAAGTCCGTGTTATGGGTGTTGCCAGAAGGTCATCTGCCACAGGGCTGTTTTTTAAAGTCATAGTTCTACCTCACTAACAAATATGTATTGATTACATCATTTTGGTTTCTTTCATCTTTTCCTCAAAGAAATGATTGAGCGGAATGAACGGTTTGCGGATTACCAGTCCGAGTAAAAGGGAAGCTGCGGCAAAAATCAGCAGTTTTCCCATATAAATAAAGTAGTCCATTTCATACATGCCGCTGATGGCTTCACGCATGGCGTTAATCGCATACGGGAATGGGAAGTACAGGTACACGTTCTGGAAAAACTGCGGCAGCAGTTCAATCGGGAACGTACCGCTTGAACCGGCAATCTGGATAACAACCATAACAACGGCAATGGTCTTTCCGACATCGCCAAAGGAAAGTGTCAGCGTGTAAATCAGCAGGACAAATACAAAGCTTGCGACAGAAGCCGTCAAAATGAGCAGTCCCGGATGTTCACAGGAAACTTTTAATAAATATAAATCGCCGAGTACAATAATCAGGCTCTGTATCTGTCCCATCACAAAGAATAAAAGGAATCTGCCCAGATACAGTTCGTGCGGTTTCGCTATCAGTTCCATCTTCGGGTTATTGTCAACGTGTACTTTCATCAGTGCCACGAGTACGATACCGCCGACCCACAGCGCCAGTGCTGTGTAAAACGGTGTAACTGCTGTACCGTAGTTGACTGCCGGGTAGACATCAATCTGGTCCACTTCCACAGGAGTTGCAATAAATTCGGCATAGGAGACCGCATCGGCATGTAATAACTGTGAAAGTGTCTGATAAGCCGAAGAATCCGTAATATTATTTAAGGAAGTTAAAATCAGCTGGATTTTATCGGACATGCCCGAAATAATCGTTCCGGTATCGCCAAGGGTCTGGTTTGCCGTCAGGGCGATTTTGCTGGTTCCGAGTAAAATCTGTTCTAAGCTGTTTAGTTGGCTGCCTGAATTTTCAAGTGATTTATAGGCAGAATCCGCAGCAGCGTTCACGGTGATTTTTAATGAACTTAAACCGGATGAAGCAATGGTGTGATACTTCTGCTGGGTCTGTGTCATTTTATCAAGGCAGGAGGATAACAGGGAATGCAGCACCTCTGCCTTTGCGGCGGCAATTTCCGGTGTTTCTTTTACAATCGAAGAAGTCTGGTCAATCAGATTCTTTGCAAGGTCCTGTAAAGTAGAAATCGCTTCAAGCTGTCCGCGGATTTGTGCAATAATGTTATGGTCAATATATTCCAGATCATCTAATTTGTTTAAAAGGTCATCCAGTTTATGATTCTGCTCAAGCAGGGAGTTTAAGCTGTCTAATGCGGCAGAAAGTGCATCGGATGCCCCTTGTGTATCGCTTGTGATTTTATTTTGTGCTGTGTCTAACTGTTTCTGCACCTGTTCGGAAATGGTTTCCATGGCGGCAAGTGTTGTGTCAAGCTGGTCGGTCATGTTATCGACAGAGCGGGACAGTGCAGACTGTGTCAGCTTTGTTGTATCTTTTGAATTTTCTAAAATATCCTGTAATTCCGGAATCAATGCACTCATGGATTCCAGATTTTCTGATAAAGAAGCATTGCCGTTCTGGAAGGTGGCAATGGTATCGGCGTAACCGGACAGATTATCCTGAATGGTCTTCATATCGTCAATCAGCTTATCGGAAATAGAAGAATCCTTCTGGGTAATGCTTTCAAGACCGCTTAATGCCGTCTGTGCGGCAACGTTAATAAATTCTGTGTTAATCGTCTGCTGCAGTGTAGAGCTTGCTGTATCGGTAATCTTTGTGGCAACGGCATTTTTCTTTGAATTTTCGTAATAAGTCACGCTTGGGTGATTCATGCCGTTGTCTAAAAAGTCAAACAGGCTGCGGCTGAAATCGTCCCCGATAATAATAGCCGCATAATAACTGCCGTCATAGACGCCTTTTAAAGCAGCATCTGTATCCTCCGGGAAAACCCAGCCGACACCGGTATTGTCATGGAGCTGCTCCACAACCTGATTTCCCATATTGACAGGGTCGCTTCCCTTTGAAGAAAATCCACTGTCTTCAGATACAACAGCAACCTTTAAGGAAGATGTGTTGGCATACGGGTCCCAGTTGGAATAAATGTTAAACCACGCATACAGGGACGGAATAATACACAATCCGCCCGCAATCACCAAAGCGAATAAATTGCGGCTAAGACCGGTAACGTCTTTGCGGAATATATGTAAGATATGTTTCATAAAGACCTCATTTCTGTGTCTGATATACAGCACACTGTTATCATCGGGAAGTGCGCAAAGGCACTTCTATAGCGACATTATAGTATATTGGCAGTTCAAAAGCCAGTTATTTTTTACATTAAATGGAAGGTGTGGTATACTGACTATATAGTAAATGGACAGAATGGGGAATGGTATGTATACAATTTTAATAGTGGATGATGAAAAGATTGAACGCAACGGAATTAAATTTCTGTTAAAGAAGCAGGCAGAGCCGTTTGAAATCTATGAAGCACCAAACGGCAAAGCAGCACTCGAGCAGCTTTGTTCAATGCGCAATCAGGGGAAAAAGATAGATATATTGCTGACCGATGTAAAAATGCCGTTTATGGACGGCATAGAACTTATTGGAGCAGCCAAAGAAGAGGGGTTTACATTAAAAACAATTATATTCAGCGGGTATAATGAATTTGAGTATGCCAAGCTGGCAGTGCGTCTTGGCGTATCGGACTACATTTTAAAGCCGGTCAATCCACAGGAATTTGCACAGACCATAGAGAAGGTTACAGGGGAACTGCAAAAGCAGTATGTTGAAAATGAACAACGTCTGCAGCAGAGCAGCTATATGCGGGAATATCTTTTATATACCTTATTTAATGGGGGCGGTGCAGAACAGGTGCATACATTGGCAGGAAATCTTGCGGGAGAAAATTTCTGGAATCACTTCCACCGGATTGTATTTCTTGAGTTTGACCGAGAATTTTTTGGGAAAAAAGCGCTTGATTTTCAGGCGGAGATACTTGAAGAAAATATGAGTGAAGAATATCAGTATTTAAACTTAAACCCGCAGCAGGCAGTGCTTTTATTAAATGCCAGTCCGCATTACATGACCCTGCAGCAGACAGCACAAAAGCTGCATGATGCCGTTTTCAAAAAATACGGCGAACACTGTCATTTTGCAATTTCAGGCGAAATTGACGATTATGAAAAAATACCGCAGACAATGGATATGCTCGAAGCTCTGATGGAAAATAGGTTTTACCGTCCCGATGTGTATGTGTATTCTGAGGATATCAGTGAGGAAACGCCGGTGCTGGTGCAGATTGATGACGACACGCTCATGAAGCAGATGAAACAGGATATTAAGATGAAAGATATCCGGGCACTCCGGGAGCATTTTGACAGAATGTGTGCCAAGTACCGCAAAAAATCATATTTTTCACAGATTTATATTAAATTTATTTTTTCTAATCTGATAAAAGATTTCTATCAGAATCTGCCTGAGACGCGGGAAGAGGAATTTAATAAGGAAATTGATACATTGTATAAGTCCGGGGATTTTAACTGTATTGTGTCGATTGTCAACAGCCATATTGATAAGCTGGAAGCGGCATTTGCAAAGAATCCGCAGACACAGCATAAAGAAATTGAAACAGTCAAAAAGTATATTTATACGCATTTCGGGGATGAACTGGGCGTAGAACAGCTTGCAGACATGGTGTATCTGGCACCGAGTTATTTAAGTACGGTTTTTAAAAAAGAAACCGGACAGAATTTAAGTAAATTTATCAAGCAGTACCGCATGGAAAAGGCAAAGGATATGCTTGAAAATACAAATATGAAAATTGTAAATATCAGCGAAGCGTGCGGTTATCAGAATGTTTCGTACTTCTGCCAGAGTTTCCGCGAGTGCTACGGGGTGAGTCCTCAGAAATTCAGAAATGGAATTTAAGATGAATATAAAAAATATGAAGTTGAAATACAGGCTGGCAGGGATTTACCTGCTCACGGCAGTACTGCCGGTTATTGTGCTGTTTACATTTTCCTACGGGCAGATGAAGCATATTTTAATTGAGCGCGATACGAAAAGTATCCAGAATTTTGTCAATCAGGCGGGAGCGGGCATTGATACCAAGTTAGAGGTGTATAACAACCTGTCCAATTACATCACCTTTAATGAAACGATTTCGCGGGTTGTCAGCTACGACTATAAAAGCGATTATGAAATGTACGACCAGCTTGTGCTGTTGTTTGACCCGATGCTATCGTCGCTTAAATATTTCCACGAAGACGTGAAACAGGTGACGATTTACGCAGAAGGCACGGTAAAGCACGATACCACGCTTGCCCCACTGTCTGAAATTGAAGCTGCACCGTGGTTTGATACGTCAAAGGAACATACAACGATTCAGTGGTTTGCGGACAGCTCGGCGCACACGCTGTCATCGGCACGAAAAATGTCACTGCTCTATCAGAAGAATAAACTCGGCATTTTATACATTTCAGTGGATTATGATAAGGTGTTTGAAGCACTTGAAGAAAATACGCAGAAAAACTACGGGATTTATATTGTCGATTCTGCGGGCAGCGAGGTGTATGAATTCCACAGCTTTACCGGTGAAAATGTGGATAAGGCGTTAAATTTTGCAGACTTTTGTGGAATACGGGATGGCAGCGGCGATTACACGGTTATCAGTACACCGCTTGCGACAACGGACTGGACGATTTATATGTATGAACCGACAGAATTGATTATCCAGTCGGCAAAGCCGATGATGCGCATGATTTTTGTGGCAGTGACGGTGATTATAGCCGGTGCAGTGCTTGCACTGATATCGACCTCGCGCTTTTTAATAGAGAGAATTGAGCTGTTACAGCACAATATGCAGAAGGTGGAGCAGGGCGATTTCACAGTACGTGTCCATAGTGACAGCAACGATGAAATCGGTGCATTAATTAACGGCTTTGATCATATGGTCAGCCGCATCAGCACCTTAATTACTGAGGTTTATGAGGGCAGAATCCATCAGAAGGAATATGAAATGCGGGCACTCCGGGCGCAGATAAATCCACATTTTTTATACAATTCGCTGTCCCTGATTAACTGGAAAGCCATTGAGAGCGGGCAGGAGGACATCAGCCGGATTACACTTGAACTTTCCAATTATTACAGAACCTCATTAAATAAAGGAAGAAACACATTGACATTAGAGCAGGAATTAAGCAATGTACGCTCCTATCTGCAAATCCAGCAGCTTATGCATGACGGGGATTTTGATGTGGAAATAGATGTGGCAGCGGAAATTTTACAGTACGAATCCCTGAATCTGATTTTACAGCCACTGGTTGAAAATGCGATTGATCACGGAATTGACTTAAAAACAGAGGGCAGAGGGCGGATTACAATCCGCGGCTGGCAGGAGCCTGCACAAAAGCCGCTCACACACCGGACAGATATGGAATCTGACACACAATCCGAAACGAAATCCAGTACAGAATCCCGTCGAGAACCAGATGTGGAATCCGGCACAGATTATCTGGTAGTATTGACGGTATCGGATAACGGTGTCGGTATGGATAAGCAGACGGCGGCAGATTTTTTAACGGTGCAGTCCGGCGGATATGGTGCAAGAAATGTCAACGAGCGGTTAAAGCTGTATTACGGGGATCAGTATCCGTTAAAGGTGGACAGTAAACAGGGCGAAGGTACAACGATTACAATTACATTTCCGGCACGTGTCTATACCACACAGAAACAGGCTTAAAACGGCGGTAGACGGGCATTTTATAAAATGATTTTACAACTGTCTTGTCACCTGTAAAGAAACGTGATATAATTACCAACAAAAAATTTAGCACTTATACAGGAAAATGAGGTAAATGATGAACGCGGTAACAGAGGAAATTAAGCAACTGAAAAAAGAGAAAAATGCAGTCATTCTTGCACATTACTATGTGGAAGATGCCGTGCAGGAAATTGCAGATTACATCGGGGACTCGTACTACTTAAGCCGTCTTGCAACGGAAACAACAGCAGATGTCGTTGTTTTCTGCGGTGTGGGATTTATGGGTGAGAGCGCAAAGGTATTAAATCCGGGGAAAAAGGTTTTAATGCCGGATATGAGTGCGGACTGTCCGATGGCACATATGGCAGATATCGCAGGAATTGAAAAACTTCGTGCAGAGTATGAAGATTTAGCGGTTGTCTGTTATATCAACTCCACGGCAGAGTTAAAAGCACACGCGGATGTATGTGTGACTTCCTCAAATGCGTTAAAGATTGTAAAGGCACTCCCGAATAAACACATCTTATTTATTCCGGATGACAATCTCGGACATTTTATTGCAGAGCAGGTGCCTGAAAAAGAATTTTTATACCAGAACGGACACTGTCCGGTTCATAAGGCAATTGCACCGGAAGCTGTCAAAAAGGCAAAACAGGAGCATCCGCAGGCACTTGTGCTTGCACACCCGGAATGTCTTCCGGAAGTGTCGGCACTGGCAGATTATGTAGGCAGTACCTCGGGTATTATTGATTATGCAACAAAAAGCGATGCAGAGGAATTTGTGATTTGTACGGAAACAGGTGTATTTTACGAGTTGAAAAAGAAAAATCCTGGGAAAAAGTTTTATCCGGCATCGGCTCATCAGATCTGCCCGGATATGAAAAAGATTACATTAGAGAAAGTACGGGATGTCTTAAAAAATGAGAGCAATGCCGTAACGGTGGAAAAAGAGTTAAGTGAAAAGTCAGGCCGTCCGCTTGAGAGAATGTTAGAGCTTGCAAAATAGCCGGAAAGAATGTGTCAAGATGAATGAGAATAAGGTAAAGTTACATATTAATACGGACATTGTGATTGTAGGAACGGGAGTCGGCGGCTTGTTTACCGCACTGAATCTGCCACGTGATAAGCAGATTGTGATGATTACAAAGGCGGATTTGGAAAGCAGTGATTCGTTTCTTGCACAGGGTGGAATTTGTGTATTAAAAAATGAAGATGATTACGACAGTTATTTTGAAGATACTATGCGTGCAGGACATTATGAAAACAGAAAAGAGTCTGTGGATATCATGATTCGTTCTTCACGTGAGATTATTGATGATTTAATCGGATACGGTGTAGATTTTGAGCGGGATGATAACGGACACTTGCGTTTTACAAGAGAAGGTGCCCATTCCACACCGAGAATCCTCTTCCATGAAGATATTACGGGAAAAGAGATTACAAGCAAGCTGCTTGCACAGGTGAAAAAGCTGTCCAATGTTACAATCCTTGAAAATACGGAAATGGTAGATATTGTTGAACAGGACAATGTATGCTACGGTATTGTATGCCGTGTATCAAAGGAAGCGATGCCGCATCTGATTACAATTTCGGCAAAGGATACCGTATGGGCATGCGGCGGTATCGGCGGTTTATACACACATTCCACGAATTTTCCGCATCTGACGGGTGATGCTCTGGCACTGTCCCTGCGCCATCATATCGAACTGGAAAATATTGATTATATCCAGATTCATCCGACAACACTGTATTCCGAAAAGCCGGGAAGAAGATTTTTAATATCCGAATCAGTACGTGGGGAAGGCGCTATTTTATTAAATAGGAAAGGCGAGCGGTTTGTTGATGAACTGCTTCCAAGAGATGTGGTTGCACGGGCAATTTATGAGCAGATGGAAAAAGACGATATGCCGTATGTGCATCTGTCACTTGAAAATATAGATAAAAAGACGATTATGGAACATTTTCCGAATATTTATCAGCATTGTCTGGAAGAAGGCTATGACATCACAAAGGAAAGTATTCCGGTTGTACCGGCACAGCACTATTTTATGGGCGGTGTCCATGTAGACTGCAACAGCAAAACGTCTATGGAACAGTTATATGCAGTCGGTGAAGCAAGCTGTAACGGTGTGCATGGCGCAAACCGTCTGGCAAGCAATTCCCTGCTTGAAAGTCTGGTCTTTGCGAAACGTGCGGCAAAGCATATTACAGACGGCTTTGATATGGCAGAGAGTTGTCCGGAACTCGTGGAAGCGGCAGCACTCCGGAAGTACAACGGCTATGATGAATTGAAAAAACAGTACAAGACAGAAATTTTTGAAGAAATTGAAAGGGAGAAAAAGGTACATGAACAGTATATCAATGAAGTTAAATGCAGATAAATTAATTATGCAGGCACTGGAAGAAGATATTACAAGCGAAGATATTACGACAAATGCCGTAATGCGCCACCCGCAGCAGGGCGAGGTACAGCTTTTGTGCAAGCAGGACGGTGTGATTGCGGGCTTGGACGTATTTAAAAGAGTGTTTGAGCTTTTAGACGAAACAACAGAAGTCGTATTTTACGTAAAGGACGGAGATGCTGTAAAAAAAGGTGATTTGCTTGCAGTCGTAAAGGGTGATATCCGTGTCCTGCTTTCAGGAGAACGCACCGCCTTAAATTACTTACAGAGAATGAGCGGTATCGCAACGTATACCCGCTCGATAGCCGATTTGTTAAAGGGCAGTAAAACAAAGCTGCTTGATACAAGAAAGACAACACCGAACAACCGCATTTTTGAAAAATATGCCGTAAAGGTCGGCGGCGGTTATAATCACCGTTACAACTTATCGGACGGTGTTTTGTTAAAGGATAACCACATCGGAGCCGCAGGCGGTGTCAAAGAAGCCGTAACGATGGCAAAGGAATATGCGCCGTTTGTCAGAAAGATTGAAGTGGAAGTCGAAAATCTGGATATGGTACGCGAAGCGGTAGAAGCGGGCGCAGATATTATCATGCTGGATAATATGACACCGGAAATGATGAAAGAAGCAGTCCGTATTATTGACGGCAGGGCAGAAACAGAGTGTTCCGGCAACGTTACGTTAGAAAACGTGGCACGTCTGACAGATATCGGCGTGGATTATATTTCAAGCGGTGCGCTGACCCATTCCGCTCCGATTTTGGACGTTTCTTTAAAAAATTTACATGCAGTATAAAAAAACTTTCCAAAATAAAGAAAATCAGTAAAAAAATAGCTTTATTGCTTTAATTGGATAAATAATCTGCTTTTCTTTTTTATAATAGTGTGTTAACATAATAACACACTAAATTTTTGGAGGTTTCTAATGAAGAAAGACGAATTTAAGCCGTATATTCCGGCTGACAAAATTACGCCTGAGTTTACAGTGACATCTGTCATTATGGGTATTCTTCTGGCAATTATTTTCGGCGCAGCCAATGCGTATCTTGGTCTGCGTGTCGGAATGACTGTATCTGCTTCTATTCCGGCAGCAGTTATTTCCATGGGCGTTATCCGCGTCATTATGAAAAAGGATTCAATCCTTGAAAGTAACATGGTACAGACAATCGGTTCTGCCGGTGAATCACTGGCAGCAGGAGCAATCTTTACACTTCCTGTATTGTTTTTATGGTCAAAGGAAGGTATTACAGAGGCTCCAAGCCTGATTACCATTTCATTAATCGCATTATTCGGCGGTATCTTAGGTGTGTTATTTATGGTGCCGTTAAGAAATGCACTGATTGTAAAAGAACACGGTGTGCTTCCGTATCCGGAAGGTACAGCCTGTGCGGAAGTTCTTTTAGCCGGTGAAGAAGGCGGCGCAAGTGCGAAGTCTGTATTTGCAGGTATGGGACTTGCTGCCTTATTTAAGTTTGTAGTCGATGGACTCAAAGTGATTCCAAGCGTTATTACAGCACCTCTCAAGGCATTTAAGACAGAGCTTTCAGCAGAAGTATATCCGGCACTGCTTGGTGTAGGTTATATCTGTGGACCAAAGATCGCTTCTTATATGTTTGCCGGCGGTTTAATCGGATGGTTTGTACTCATTCCGGCAATCATTACATTTGGTGGTTCCACAATCCTTTATCCGGGAACAAAGACGATTGCTGATATGTATGCTGCAGGCGGTGCTTCTGCAATCTGGAGCAGTTATATCCGATACATCGGTGCAGGTGCCGTAGCTGCGGGTGGTATCATCAGTTTAATTAAATCCCTTCCGTTAATTGTAAGAACATTTGCAGATGCAATTAAGGGCATGAAGGGTGCAGGAAACAGCAACAGCGCTGTTCGTACAGAAGTAGACCTTGATATGCGTGTAATCGGTATCGGTGTATTAATCATGATTATTGCAATCTGGCTGTTACCGGAAATTCCGGTATCTCCGCTCGGAGCAGTTATTATTGCATTATTCGGTTTCTTCTTTGCAACGGTTTCATCCAGAATGGTTGGTATCGTCGGAAGCAGTAACAATCCGGTATCCGGTATGGCAATTGCAACTCTGTTATTTTCTACACTCTGCTTAAAGGTGACAGGAGATACAGGTGTACACGGCATGAAGGGTGCTATTGCAATCGGTTCTGTTATCTGTATCATCGCAGCAATGGCCGGTGATACTTCACAGGATTTAAAGACAGGTTATATCCTTGGTGCAACCCCGAAGAAACAGCAGATCGGTGAATTAATTGGTGCAGTTGTTTCAGCAGTTACTATCGGAGGCGTTCTTGTATTACTGGATTCTGCATGGGGATTTGGTACAACAGAGCTTGCAGCACCACAGGCAACTTTAATGAAGATGATTATCGAAGGTGTTATGGAAGGAAATCTTCCTTGGGCGCTGGTATTCATTGGTGTATTTATTGCAATCGTTGTTGAAATTCTTGGAATTTCCGTACTTCCTGTAGCAATCGGTTTATATCTGCCACTGGAATTAAGCGCAACAATTATGATTGGTGGTGTTATCCGCTGGTTCGTTGACAAGAAGAAGGCTGATAAGGAAGAAAATAAAGATGCAAACAGTGGAATCTTATTCTGCTCTGGTATGATTGCCGGTGAGGGTCTTGTAGGTATCCTTCTTGCAATCCTCGCAGTTGTCAACGTAGCCGGTAAGATTGATTTATCAGGCAGCTTTACAACAGGAATTGTTGGCGGCGTTGTATTAATGGTTGTTATGATTCTGTGCATCCTGAAGTTCTCACTTTGGAGTAAGAATGGCAAAGAAAACAAGTAAAAAAGATTTAAGAAATTATCTGGATTTTATACCGGTGCATCATGAGCAGTATTCCTATACGGTGTCAGATAATGGTGCAGTTACGGTTTACGTGGAAAATAAAGGCGTATTTAACAAAATTGCCCAGGTGGTTTTTAAAAAGCCGCGGATTTCCCAGATTCATCTGGATGAAATGGGGAATTTTATCTGGCCGTTAATGGACGGAAAGAATACGGTATACGATATTGCAGAACAGGTGAAAGCGCATTTTGGCGAAAAAGCAGAACCGCTTTACAACCGGCTGGTGCAGTATATGAGAAATCTGGAAAGCTACGGATTTATCCGTTTTAAAGAGTAATAGAAAGCGGCAGGCACATGGAATAGGGTGCCTGTCTTTTTTTATAAACGTCAATAAAAATCAACATGAATCTAAAATATCTGATATTTTAAAAAATTCCAACACCTAATATAATAAAACTATCAAAAATGTTTCTGCTGTTTTAAAGGAAAACAGCAGGGGAATGGAGGGTTTTATGAAAAAAAGAAGAATGACAGCCGCATTTTTAGCAGCGGCACTTGGGGTAACAGCATTGACAGGCTGTGGAGGCACAGGCGGCAGTACCGATACGGGGAAAAGCACAGAGGCTGAAAAAATCAGTACAACGATTACCGTATGGGGCTGCGCAGAAGATCAGGCAGACGAGAATGGCAAATGGCTTCAGACGATGTGTGAAAAATTCAACACAGAACATCCGGAATGGGATCTTACATTTGAATACGGTGTCTGCTCCGAACAGGATGCCGGAAAGACCGTTCCGCAGGATCCGAGTAATTCAGCCGACGTATATTTCTTTGCAAATGACCAGTTACAGACATTAATTGATGCGAAGGCAATAGCAAAGCTTGGCGGTGAAACGGCAGATTACGTAAAGAGTACAAACTCACAGGCAATTGTAGATTCCGTTACGGTAGACGGAGCAGTTTACGGTGTACCATTTACAACCAACACCTGGTTTATGTATTACGATAAGAGCAAATTTACAGACAGCGACGTGAAGAGTCTGGATACAATGCTTGCAAAGGACAAGGTTGCATTTAATATCACAGAAGGCTGGTATATGTCATCATTCTTCCTTGCAAATGACTGTGTATATTTTGGTAAAGACGGAAAAGATAATGCAGCAGGAATTGATATTTCAGGTGATAAGGGTACAAATGCAACGAAAGCAATGGTATCTATGGTCAGCAATCCGAATTTTGTAAACGATGCAGGCGGTGTCGGAATCGCAGGTCTGCGTGACGGCAGTGTTGCAGCTTATTTTTCAGGTTCATGGGATTATAAGAATGTAAAAGAAATTTTGGGTGATAATTTTGGTGCCGTACAGCTTCCGAAAGTCAAGATTGGCGGTACGGATAAGCAGTTAAAGGCATTTGCAGGTTCTAAAGCAGTTGCCGTGAATCCAAACTGTAAATACCAGCAGATTGCCGTTGCACTTGCAAAGTATTTAGGTGGTAAGGAAGCACAGCAGTCCCATTATGATTTACGTAGTGTAATTCCTTGCAACACAGAACTGCTGGCAGTAGAGCCGGTTAAATCCGATGTGCTTGTAACTGCACAGAATAATACCTTTAACAATACTGCTGTTATCCAGCCGACGGTAACCGGTATGAATGATTACTGGACACCGGCACAGAACTTCAGTAAATCCATTGTTAACGGAGAAATTACACTGGATAATGCTGCAGAAAAGACAGAAGAGTTTTACAAACTGATTAATACATCAATTGTAAAATAGAAATAAAACGCACACAGCGTTTGGAGGTTGCGTATGGAATTGGTTAATGCGTTCAAAAAGGGAGATTGGCTCACAAGAAGTTCAGCAATTGTGATGGGACTTGGCAATATCCTCAGAAAACAATTTATCAAAGGAATCTTATTCCTTTTCACAGAAGCAGCTTTCCTATTCTTTATGGCAGCCTATGGCTGGCAGTGCCTTCTGGCACTGCCAGACCTTGGTGAAAAAGAACAGGGAGAAGTGTGGAATGAAACACTGGGCGTCTATGAATATGTTCAGGGAGATAACTCCCTGTTAATTTTACTTTATGGCATTGCAGTTTTATTTATTTGTGCCGCATTTATCTGTGTGTGGGCAGGTGCAGTAAAAAGTGCGTATCAGGCACAGGTCTGTATTGAAAAAAATAAGCCGGTGACAACATTTGCAGAGGACATTAAGTCCCTGTTTGATAAAAATCTGCACAAACTGCTTCTGACACTGCCGGTTGGCGGCATTTTGATTTTTACGATTCTGCCGCTGATATTTATGATAGCCATGGCGTTTACAAATTACAGCAAAGTAAACAGCCATCTTGTTCTGTTTGACTGGGTGGGGCTGGAAAATTTCCGGCAGATGTTTGATGTGAGCGGAACGTTCGGAAAAACATTCTGGTCTGTGCTTGGCTGGACAATTGTCTGGGCGGTATTTGCAACAGGTTTAAACTACATCTTAGGCATGCTGCTGGCGCTGCTTATTAATAGGAAGGGAACAAAAATCAAAGGCTTTTGGCGGTTGATTTTTATTTTGTCGATTGCCATTCCACAGTTTGTGTCACTGCTTGTTATGCGCAGTATGCTAAGTCAGGACGGCATTATCAATGTAATGTTAAAAAATGCTGGCTGGATTCAGAAGTCCCTGCCGTTTTTCTCTAACGTCGCATGGGCGAGAATAACGGTAATTGTTGTTAATCTGTGGATTGGTATTCCGTATACGATGATGCAGGTTACGGGAATTTTACAGAATATCCCATTGGAGCTTTACGAAGCGGCAGAAGTAGACGGCGCCGGTCCGGTAATCCGTTTCTTTAAAATTACATTGCCGTATATGCTGTTTGTGACAACACCATATTTGATTACGACATTTACGGCAAATATCAACAATTTTAACATTGTTTATCTTTTAACAAAAGGCGACCCGGTGCTGGCAGGCAATACCGCGGGCAAAACAGACCTTTTGGTTACATGGCTGTATAAGATGACGGTGGATTACCAGTATTACAATCTAGGTGCCGTTATCGGAATTATGACCTTTATATTTTTGGCAATCGGTTCGCTGCTTGTATACAGACGGACGAAATCCTATAAAGACGAGGAGGGATTTCAATGAAACGAAAAAAGAAAATCAACAATATACTGGTGCATCTGTTTTTAAGCGTGCTTGCAATTATCTGGGTCAGTCCGCTGTTCTGGATTATCCTTACAAGCTTCCGCGCACAGAAAGGCGCTTATACCTCGTCCTTTTTTCCGAAAAAATATACATTTAACAATTATATCAAATTATTTACGGATACCGGAATTTTAAATTTTCCGAGAATGTTTGGCAATACGCTGTTTATTGCAATCTGTTCCTGCATTATTTCAACATTTTTTGTATTGTCCGTGGCATATTGTATGTCGCGCCTGCGCTTTCGTTTAAGAAAGCCGATGATGAATATTGCAATGATACTCGGACTGTTTCCGGGATTTATGGCGATGATTGCGGTTTACTATATTTTAAAAGCAGTTGGACTTTCAGAAGGCTCCATGATTCGTGTGGCACTGATACTGGTATACTCCGGTTCGTCCGGAATCCAGTTTTATATTGCAAAAGGATTTTTTGACACAATTCCAAAAACGATTGATGAAGCGGCTATGTTGGATGGTGCTACCAAATGGCAGGTGTTTACAAAAATCACTATACCGCTTAGTAAGCCAATTATAGTATACACGGTGCTCACGACCTTTATCGCACCATGGGTGGATTTCATCTTTGCAAGAGTAATATGCCGTGCCAATGCCGATTATTATACGGTGGCAATTGGTCTGTGGCAGATGCTTGAAAAGGAATATGTAGACAGCTGGTACACCTGTTTTGCCGCAGGAGCAGTCTGCATCTCAATTCCGATTGCAGTGCTGTTCATTTTCATGCAGAAGTGTTATAATGAGAGCATGTCGGGAGCGGTCAAAGGGTGACGACTTTTTGCAGAGGATGACTCGGTTTTGGAGTGTGTGGAATGATAAAAGGATTTAAAAAATTTTGTTTGTGTCTGCTGGCGGCGGGAGCTGCGGGCGGGATTTTAGCCGGGTGTAACAGCCCGGCTAATCGTGTTTTGTCCTCGCGGCAGGAATATGCAGAGCAGATGCAGGCTGCGGTATCCACGCCGTTTGGCGCGTATCCCGAAACGGTTGTGTATACACTGGGAAAGATGATAAGCACGAATAATTCCAATATGCCGGCGGGGGATACGTATGAAGACAATGCATATACGCGGTATATTAAGGAAGTGATTAATGTCCAGAACAGGGATGTTTTTGAAGAAGCCGATAAGCAGTATGATACCAACGTGAGCATGGCGATTGCAATGAATGAACTGCCGGATATTATGCTTGTGAGCAATTATGAGGACTTGGAAACGCTTATCGAAAATGATATGATAGAAGACCTGACGGTATCGTATCAGAACTGTATCAGTGACAGAATACGTGAAATGTATGCCAGCTACGGCGAAGACCTGATAGACAGCGTGACATTTGATGGTAAAATTATGGCATTGCCCGAAACGAATATTACGGACGGACCGAACCTTGTGTGGCTGCGGAAAGACTGGATGGATACGCTGGGACTTTCGGCACCGCAGACCATAGAAGATGTGGTTGAAATTGTACGTCAGTTTATAGATAATCAAATGGGTGGGGAAGAAACCGTGGGACTGGTCTGTGATACACAGATTGCAGGCGAGTGCGGCTACAGCAGTGAATATCTGCTTGATTTGATTTTTGCTTCCTATGGGGCATACCCAAAGCAGTGGATTACAGGTGATGACGGCGAGGTGGTATACGGTTCGGTGACAGACGAAGCCAAAGCGGCGCTTTCATATGTGCATACACTTTATAATGAAGGAATCCTTGAAAAAAATTTTTTGATACATACAACATCGAATCTGATTGAAATGATAGAACAGGGAAAATGCGGCTCGTTTTTCGGACCGTGGTGGGCGGCAAATAATCCGCTGGCATCTGCGGTCAGTGCTGTAGCGCAGTCTGAAAAGCCGGACTGGCAGCCGTATCTGATAGCGACGGATGCGCAGGGCAATACCTCGTATCACAGCCAGAATCCGGCATATAAATATGTGGTTGTAAAGAAGGGGTACGAACACCCTGAAATTGCCGCGAAGATGATCAGTGTAATGTTTGACAAAATCCGCTATGAGTGTGATTCGTCCGAAGAATTTGAAAAATATTATCAGTTAAATGTAGAACCCACGGCAAGACCGCTGGCAATCAATGTGGATTATAACAATGCGCTGGAGCTGTGCTATGAGGATATTGCGGCAGTTTTTTCTGGCGAAAAGCAGGAAGACGATTTAAAGCTGCTTGAAAAGTCTTACTATACTGCATGTAAAAATTATATGGAAAATAAAGAGTCCGCGGGAACCGATGCGTGGGCGGCGTATATGACACGGATTAAGGCGTGTGAGGCAATCCGGGAAGGCTCGGTGATTACAGTACCGTCCTTGTATTTTAAAACCACTAAAACCATGAAGTCGGAGTGGTGGAAATTAAAGGAAAATGAAAAAGAAGCCTATTTAAAAATCATCTGCGGCGAAGAACCGCCGGAATATTTTGATATCTTTGTGCGGTCATGGCAGGAAAATGGCGGCGCACAGATTACAGACGAAGTAAAAGCCGCCCTTGCGGTAGAATGAGGAAGATTTTGGAAAAACTAGAAGTATTAAAGAAGGTATTTGGTTATGACAGTTTCAGGGAAGGCCAGGAAAAAATTATTGATGCGATTCTGCGGGGGCAGGACGTACTGGGCATTATGCCGACCGGCGCGGGAAAATCGATCTGCTATCAGGTTCCGGCGCTGATGTTTCCGGGAATTACGGTAGTGGTATCGCCGCTTATTTCCCTGATGATTGACCAGGTGAAAGCATTAAACGATGCCGGAATCCATGCGGCATATATAAACAGCGCCCTGACGGAAACACAGATTACAAAGGCACTCTACAATGCAATGTGTGGGCGGTATAAAATTGTATATGTTGCACCGGAACGCCTTGAAACCGACCGATTTCTGGAATTTGTCATGAATGCCGACATTTCTATGATTACAGTCGATGAAGCGCACTGTATTTCCCAGTGGGGACAGGATTTCAGACCGAGCTATCTAAAAATTGTCAATCTGATAAAGCGATTTCCGAAACGTCCCGTTGTCAGTGCATTTACGGCAACGGCAACGCAGACGGTTAAAGAAGATATCCAGTGTATTTTAGGACTGCAGAATCCGGAAGTATTAATCACCGGATTTGACAGGAAAAATCTGTATTTTGAAGTGCGCAAAACAAAGCAGAAGGATGCCGAAATTCTGGATTATCTGGAAAAACACAAGGGCGAGAGCGGTATTATCTATTGTTCTACAAGAAAAAATGTGGACAATGTATATCTGATGCTGCGTAAAAACCGCATTGCTGCGGCGCGCTATCATGCGGGTCTAGACAATGACACCCGCAAAGAAAGCCAGGAGGATTTTATCTACGACAGGGCGCAGGTGATTGTGGCGACCAACGCATTCGGCATGGGCATTGACAAATCCAACGTGCGTTTTGTCCTGCATTACAATATGCCCGCGTGTATTGAGAATTATTATCAGGAGGCTGGGCGTGCCGGACGTGACGGAGAGCCTGCTGAGTGTATTTTGTTTTATTCGCCGCAGGATGTGGTCATTCATGAATTTCTGATTGAACAGAAAGGTCAGAACACTGAATTTACGCAGGACGATTTAGACGTTATCAGAGAAAATGATATCCGTCGTTTAAATAAAATGCGTTTTTATTGTGCAACCAAAGAATGTCTGCGGGAATATATGCTCAATTACTTCGGGGAGTATACAAACCGCAGGGAATGTGGCAACTGCGGCAACTGCAATGCTTCCTTTGAAGAAAAAGACGTTACGGTGCTTTGCAGGGATATGATTGCCTGTATCCGGGAGAGCGGACAGCGGTATGGAATGGGAGTAATTATGGGCATTTTAAGAGGTTCAAATACCGCAAAGTTAAAAAGCTACGGTGTCAGCCGCTATGAAACCTTCGGAATCCAGAGCAAAACAAGCGAAGCGCAGCTAAAGGCGGTTGCAGAAGAACTGCTTTTAAAAGGGTACTTGACAGAAACGCCGGACATCTATAGAATAATCAAGCTGGATAAAACATGCGAAGAACTTTTAGATGAGGGCGCTTCTTTTTCAATCCGCTGGTCAGAACGGACGGAAAAAATGGCAGAGGCAAAGGTCAAAACGGCAAAAAGCCGTGCAACCGATACGCTTTCGCCAAAGCAGCTTGCGCTTTTTGGTACGTTAAAGCAGCTGCGTCTGACACTTGCAAGAGAAGAAAATTTACCGCCGTACATTATCTTTTCGGATAAGACACTGATTGACATGTGTCATAAAATGCCGCATACACAGCAGGAGATGCTTGATGTCAACGGTGTCGGTGAAAATAAATTTGCGCGGTACGGAGAAGCATTTATCCGGTGCATTGAACAAAACAGCTGATGATTCTGTACAGAATGTGTTTATCAAGTAATTACGGAGGTTTCTCATGACGAAGAATATGACAGAGGGTTCACCGATGAAGCTGATTCTGGGATTTTCCATACCGATGCTGTTTGGTATGCTGTTCCAGCAGTTTTATAATCTGGTGGATACGATGATTGTAGGAAAAACACTGGGGGTTGATGCGCTGGCAGGTGTCGGTGCAACAAGCAGTATTAACTTTATGATTATTGGTTTCTGCATGGGCGTGTGTGGTGGATTTGCCATTCCCGTGGCACAGCAGTTTGGTGCGCAGAAATATGAACAGCTCAGGCGCTATGTATACAACGGCTATTTATTAAGCGTTGTGTTTTCGATTGTGCTGACGGCGCTTTCCGTCTTTTTCTGCAGGAATATCCTGACGGTAATGCGTACGCCGGAGACCATTTACGAATATGCGTATGCGTACATTGTCATTATTTTTGCCGGAATTCCGACCGTATTTTTATATAATATTGTATCCAGCATTATCCGTGCGCTGGGTGACAGCAAGACGCCGGTCATCTTTCTGGTGTTTTCGGCAGTGTTAAATATTATTCTGGATTTTGTATTGATTCAGGGCTGTAAAATCGGTGTCGCGGGAGCAGCTGTGGCAACTGATATTTCACAGCTTGTATCGGGTGTTGCCTGTCTGATTTATATGAATAAACGCTACGAGGTTTTAAAGCTTTCGGCAAAAGACCGCAGGGCGGGAAAACGGTATATGATTAATCTCTGCATGAACGGGATTCCAATGGGGCTTCAGTATTCGATTACGGCAATCGGCAGTGTTATTTTGCAGACCGCCGTCAATACGCTCGGTGCAACGTATGTAGCGGCGATGACCGCCGGCAGTAAGATTTTTACATTTACGTGCTGTCCGTTTGATGCGCTCGGTTCCACCATGGCAACCTACGGCGGGCAGAATGTCGGTGCGGGCAAATTAAAGCGCCTTGGAAAAGGAATCCGTGCAGCAGGCATTATCGGTGCGGTTTACAGCGTGGGTGCGCTGATACTGCTGTATTTCTTTGCCGATTACATCGCCCTGCTGTTTGTTGATGCAAATGAAGTGGAAATCATTCATCTGACATATCAGTTTATTTTATATAGTGCGCTGTTTTATATTCCGCTGACCTTTGTCAATGTGGTGCGTTTCTGCATACAGGGTATGGGCTTTTCGGTATTTGCGATTCTTGCAGGCGTATTTGAAATGGTGGCAAGAACCTTTGCGGCAGTCCTGCTTGTGCCGAAAATGGGCTACACCGGTGCATGTCTTGCCAATCCGTGTGCGTGGATAGCTGCCGACATCTTTCTGATACCGGCATTTATTTACTGCTGTAAGCGGCTGAAAAAAGCACGCGCAAAGGTAGAACGGCGATGAGTGTGTAAAAAGTATCTTCCTTACCGGGTAAAACCGGCAGGGAAGATATTTTTTTCGCCTTTTTACATACATTTAAAAAAAATTTACGGATATTTTATTGTAATAAGGTAGTAAATTTTACAAAATTTGAGATAAACTAAATAATATAAAGAGCGAAAACAAACAACACTGTTGGCAGATGAGAAATCGCCTGCGCGAGTTTCTCATTGCCACCTCGCAACAAGGTCGCTCGGAAAAGAGGAAAGTATGAACAAGCCATAAACGTAAGCTTGTTCATACAGCAATTTGTGTTGCAGGCAGCACAAATTGCTTTTATCGCAGAACTGAATAAATTCAGTCCGCGGTTCCTTCGGCATTGAAATGCCTGCGGAATGGAGGAAATATGCCATCAACATATGCGCATTACAGAATGGGGCAGGAGGTTTATCGTAATCTCACAGGAAAGCCCAAACAAATTATAGAAAAGTACAAGGAATTATATGATATCGGACTGCATGGACCGGATATTTTGTTTTATTACAAACCGCTCTTTGCAAATCCGGTCAATCAGGTCGGATATGCGATGCACGACCGTCCGGGCATTGAATTTTTCAGGCAGGCATCCTTGGTGATGCAGAAAGCGGAAAATAAGGAAGCGTGTGAAGCGTATATTTACGGCTTCTGCTGTCATTTTGCACTGGACGTCAGCTGTCACGGCTACATTGATGAAAAAATTGCGGAAAGCGGGGTCAGCCATACGGAAATCGAAGTGGAATTCGACCGTAAATTAATGCTGACGGACGGGTTTAATCCGCTGACACACAATCTGACGGGGCATATTCATCCTACTTTGAAAAATGCCGAGGTTATCAGTCCGTTTTATAAAAATGTAACGCCACAGCAGGCAGAGCAGGCATTACAGGGCATGATTACCAATAATAAACTTTTAATAGCTCCATCCTATTTTAAGCGTTTTTTGATTTACGGTCTGTTAAAGGCAACGGGAAATTATAAGGAAATGCACGGTCTGTTAGTCAATTACAGCGAAAATCCGCAATGCACGGACAGCACCCAGATGCTGATGCAGCTCTACCGCGATGCCGAAAAGCTGGCGGAGCGGTTAATTGATGAGTATGAGGACAGCGCATCGGGAAAAATTCCGTTCGATAAGCGGTATGGTCTGACCTTTGGCGGAAAAGAAAAAGATGAACCGCTGGAAATGTGCGGGTAAACAAACGGCAGAACGTATATCACTTAGAAATGGAGCAGAAAATGGGAAAGAAATTAACAAAAAAGGAAAGAAACTGGATTTTGTATGACGTGGGAAACTCGGCATTTACACTGCTGATTGCGACAATTTTACCGATTGATTTTTACGGGGGCGATTTTAACCGGTGTGATTGGCTGCGCATTGCTTGGTCTGGCAAAGGGCTGGATGTTGTTTCTGGTTATTTACATTATTGCAAAAGTCGGATTTTCAAGCAGCCTGATTTTTTATGATTCCATGCTTGGTGATGTGACAGACGAAGACCGCGTGGACTATGTTTCTTCGGCAGGGTATGCATGGGGATATATCGGAAGCTGTGTGCCGTTTATTGTCTGTCTGGTGCTTGTGCTTGGCAGCGGAAAAATCGGAATCAGCATGGAAATGGCAATGGGAGCCGCTTTTTTAATCATTGCCGTCTGGTGGCTTGTGATGTCGCTTCCACTGTTAAAAGGCTATGAACAGAAATTTTATGTAAAAAAGCAAAAGCACGCAGTAAAAGAAAGCTTCTGCCGTCTGGGACAGACCTTTGGCAATATCCGCAAAGAAAAACATATTTTTATGTTTCTACTTGCATTTTTCTTTTACATAGACGGAGTCTATACGATTATCGACATGGCAACGGCATATGGCTCTGCACTGGGACTGGACAGCACAGGACTTTTGCTGGCACTGCTTGTAACGCAGCTGGTTGCATTTCCGTGTGCGATACTTTTCGGAAAATTATCCGGTAAAATGGAAACCAGCCGCCTGATTACCGTGTGTATCTTTGCTTATCTTGGAATTGCAATCTTTGCCGTATTTTTAAAGAGCCAGATTCAGTTCTGGATACTTGCGGTACTGGTTGGAATGTTTCAGGGTGGAATTCAGGCATTGTCCCGTTCATATTTTACAAAAATTATTCCTGCCGAAAAGTCCGGAGAATATTTCGGACTGATGGATATCTGCGGAAAAGGCGCATCATTTATGGGAACAACGATTGTAAGCCTTGTATCTCAGATAACCGGAAACATCAACGCCGGTGTAGGCATGATTGCGGTTTTATTTGTAGCAGGCATTATTTTGTTCCGTAAATCAGTGTTACTTTGCAATACAGAAAAAGGTGAAGAGGTGTATCCTGCACCGGAAATGCCACAGCGCTCGTCCATTTAACTTCGGCTTATTCCTGTACATGGGACGGGGAAGGTGTGGCAGCTCCGGGGAGTGAACAGAAAGTGGTATAGAAATTAAAAGATGAAACTTTGCAAGAATGTAGCGCAGAGTTTCATCTTTTGGTATTTTAAGGGGTAAAGCGATGCACAATATATAGAATGAAATTTATAAAAAAGTTGGAAAAGGTGCATTTTTTATTCAAAAAAGGTTGGAAAAGTTGCAAAAACAGGGCTATTTTGGGTTGGAAAAGTTGCAAAAATCCCCTTGACATTTCAAAAACTTGAATCTACAATTGTTGCACATACAACAGTTGGAGGTGCAATAAATGTTAAAGAGAATCTTTTCTTATATGAAACAGTATAAGAAATATGCCTTTCTGGCATTGTTTTGCATCGCGGTGGAAGCAGTGCTGGAGTTGATGGTTCCGATGATTATGGCGGATCTGATTGACACCGGCGTTGCGACAGGCGATGAAAGATACATCTATCAAAAAGGATTTCAAATGGTACTCTGTGCGGCGGCGGCACTGGTGCTTGGAATCGGAAGCGCCCGTTTTGCGGCGCTTGCCGGTCAGGGACTGGGCGCAAACCTGCGTGAAGCCGAATACGAAAAATTGCAGTCGTATTCATTTGCCAATATCGACCATTTCAGGGTATCGTCGATTGTGACACGTTTAACAAGCGATGTCACGAATATTCAGAATGCCGTTTCAACCGGTATGCGCCCGTTTGGCAGAAGTCCGGTCATGCTGATTTTTGCAACGGGCGTGGCATTTTCCATTAATTCAACACTGGCGCTCGTATTTTTCGTGGCCCTGCCGGTACTTGCCGTGTTACTCATTTGCATTATTGTAAATGTACGTCCGCTCTATTCCAAAATGCAGTTTGCGATAGACCGCATGAACCGCACGATTCAGGAAAATCTGACGGCAGTCCGCGTGGTCAAAGCCTATGTGCGGAGCGATTATGAAATTGCAAAATTTGAAGAAGCCAATCTGAATCTTAAAAATGAGTCTGAAAAAGCATTTTGCATTGCCGTGTTAAATATGCCTGCCATGCAGTTTGTTATGTACGCAACAATACTGTCCCTGCTGTTATTCGGCGGTTATCTGATTCATGAGGGCAGGCTCGGTATCGGTGAACTGACCGGATTTTTAAGCTACGTCCTGCTCATTTTAAATTCACTGATGATGATGTCCAACGTATTTTTAATGATGACACGTTCTCTGGCATCCGGCGCGCGTATCCTTGAGGTTATTGATGAAAAAATAGATTTAACCGATGAAAATGCAAAGGACATCAGCGTAGAGCACGGCGAAATCGAATTTGACCATGTGTGGTTTAAATATAAGGAAGAAGCAAAAGAATATGTGCTTTCCGATGTATCATTTCATATTAAAGCCGGTCAGACAGTAGGAATTATCGGTCAGACCGGTGCGGCAAAAACCACGCTTGTCCAGCTGATTCCGCGCCTTTACGATACCGTGCGGGGAACGGTAAAGGTGGACGGCGTTGATGTCAGAAATTATCCGATGCAGCATTTAAGAGACGCGATTGCCATGGTGCTTCAGAAAAATACACTGTTTTCGGGAACAATGCTTGATAACTTAAAATGGGGCGATGAAAATGCTTCGATGGCGGAAATTGAAGAAGCCTGCCGGATTGCCTGTGTCGATGAATTTATTGACCGCCTGCAAGACGGCTATCAGACCGAAATGGGACAGGGCGGCGTGAATGTATCGGGCGGTCAGAAACAACGCCTCTGCATTGCAAGAGCCATTTTAAAAAAGCCGAAGGTGCTGATTTTAGACGATTCAACCAGTGCGGTTGATACGGCGACAGAAAGCAGAATCCGCGAAGGACTTGCAGAGAAACTGCCTGATATGACAAAAATTATTATTGCACAGCGCATATCTTCCGTGCGCCATGCGGATCAGATTATTATTTTGGACGGCGGAAGGGTAAGCGGTATCGGTACACATGAAAGCCTGCTTGCTTCCAACCGCATTTATCAGGAAATTTACGAATCCCAGAAGGAAGGAGCGGATTTATAATGGCAAAATATGTAGGATATAAAAGACCGAAAGACACGAAAAAGACAATCCGGCATCTGCTGGTATATTTAGGCATGCACAAATGGTCCTTTTTGCTGGTTGCCCTGCTAGTACTTATCAGTGCCGGAGCCAATATTACGGGAACATATCTTTTAAAGCCGGTCATTAACCGCTTTATCGTTCCGGGAGATTTAAACGGACTGGTGCGTGCCGTTGCGGCAATGGGCGTGATGTATCTGTGCGGCGCGCTGGCAACGCTCGGATACAACCGTTTAATGGTGAAGACCTCGCAGAAAGTCATCCGTGAAATCCGAAGCGATTTATTTGCACACGTACAAAAACTGCCCCTGCGGTATTTTGATGCGCATACACACGGCGAATTAATGAGCCGTTTTACCAACGATGTAGATGCCGTACAGGAAGCGATGAACAACAGCTTTGCAATGATTATCCAGAGTTTCATGATGCTTTTCGGTACGGTGATAATGATGATGGTACTCAGTATCCGGCTGTCGCTGATTGTTGTGGTATTTTTAATTGTTATGTTTGTGGTTATCCGCTTAAATGGAAAGCACAGCAAAAAATATTTTAACCGGCAGCAGGAGGAACTCGGCAAAATTAACGGATTTGTACAGGAAATGGCAGAGGGACAGAAGGTCGAAAAGGTCTTCAATCACGAAGCAAAAGACTATGCGCGTTTTTGTGAACTCAGTGAAAATTTCAGAAAGCAGTCCACCAATGCTCTGTCCTTTGCCGGTATGATGATACCAACCATTGTAAGTCTTTCCTATCTGAATTATGCGGTGTCTGCCTGCGCGGGCGGCCTGCTTGCAATCCGGGGACTGATGGATTTGGGAAGTCTTTCGGCATATCTGGTATATGTGCGCCAGAGTGCAATGCCGTTAAATCAGTTTACCCAGCAGGTCAATTTCCTGTTGTCTGCGCTTTCCGGTGCGGAACGAATTTTTGACATGATGGACGAACAGCCGGAAGTGGACGAAGGTAACGTGCATTTATGTCACGTTGTAAAAAATGCGGACGGCACACTGACAGAATGTGAACAAAGCACACCGGATTACGCATGGAAAGTGCCGGAAAACGGCGGCTTCCGCTATGTTGAATTAAAAGGTGATGTGCGTTTTCAAAATGTAGTCTTTGGGTACACCGATAAAAAGCGCGTATTAAACGGCATTTCTCTTTTTGCAAAACCGGGACAGAAAATCGCATTTGTCGGTTCAACCGGTGCGGGAAAAACAACGATTGTCAACCTGATTAACCGTTTTTATGAAATCCAGTTGGGAACGATTACCTATGACGGTATCGACATTCAGCAGATTGCAAAAGACGATTTGCGCCGCTCACTGGCAATGGTTATTCAGGATACGCATTTATTTACGGGAACGATTGCGGACAATATCCGATACGGTAAGTTAGATGCGACTGACGAGGAGGTTTATGAGGCAGCACGCATTGCCAATGCGGACTCCTTTATCCGCAGACTGCCGGACGGCTATGATACAATGCTGTATGCAGACGGCAGTAATCTTTCGCAGGGGCAGCGCCAGTTACTTGCGATTGCGAGAGCGGCAGTTGCCAAACCGCCGGTGCTTATTTTAGACGAAGCGACCAGTTCTGTAGATACCCGCACCGAGCGGCTGATTGAAAAGGGCATGGATGCGATTATGGAAGGCAGAACGGTATTTGTCATTGCACACCGCCTGTCAACCGTCCGTAATTCCAAGGCAATCATGGTACTGGAAAAGGGCGAAATCATAGAGCGCGGCAGTCATGAGGAATTGTTAGAACAGCAGGGCAGATACTATAGGCTGTATACGGGACAGTTTGAACTGGAATAAAGTATGAGCAATCCATATGCGAGAGATTGCTCATACGGCAATTTGCTTTCAGGTAAAGCAAATTGCCATTATCGTAGATTGACAGTAAACTCGTCCATACAGATATTTGCGCCGCAGGTGTCGCAAATATTATTTATCGCAGAACTGAATAAATTCAGTTCGCGTTCTTTCGGCATAAATGCCTACAGAAAAGAGGAAAGTATGAAAAAAGAACAGATTCGGAATGAATTATTTAAGATAGAAGTGCTGCGGCAGAGATTAATGCGGCCGCAGTTTATCGCATTGGGGCTTACAGTGGGGCAGGGACAGCCGCGCATTTTAAAAGAACTGCTTTTTGAAGGCAGTATGACACAGAGAAAACTTGCGGATGCCTGCCTTTTAGATGTAACCACGATGTCAAGGACACTTGACCGAATGGAGCAGGCAGGACTACTTGTGCGGGAAAGTAATCCCGACTGCCGCCGTTCATGGCTGATTGCCCTGACAGACAAGGGAATGGATATTGCCAAAAAGGTACAGCAGATATTTGAAGAAACGGATAAAATTTATTGCAGTAATCTTTCAGAGAAAGAAGCGGAGCAGCTTTTCGTATTGCTTCAAAAAGTAGAGGACAATATTTCACAAAACTGTAAATAAGAACTTCTTTTGTGGCTGTCCTCATTTTTGTGGCTGGCAGGCTTTAAGAATAAGTCATATATTCCCCGTTGTCCGAATAGGATATACAAACAAACTTTAGGATATTGCATGAAAGGATATATCGAAGAACGGGCAGTAAAGACGGCGGAATATATTATCGAAACCAAAGCAACCGTGCGCCAGACCGCGCGTAAATTCGGTGTCAGCAAAAGCACCGTACATAAAGATGTGACGGCGCGTCTGACACGAATCAATCCGGCGCTTGCAAATGAAGCGCGCAAGGTGCTTGATGTCAACAAAAAAGAGCGCCATATCCGCGGCGGACTGGCAACGCGCGAAAAATACCTGCACGAACAATAACCGTGCAAAAGCAGATTCTCATAAACGGCTGATACGACCGCCTGCGCGCAGTGTTTATCGCCGTTTTACGGAAAATGAATATAAAAATAAGCCGGTACGGTCTATTGTTAATAACATCAGACTGTACCAGCTTGTTTGATTTAGAAAAAATGTTACTGTAATACTGCAACAATCTCTAAATTGCGTTCTTTTGATAAATCTACAAATTCATTGCCTTCACACTTTACAATCGGGCGTGACAGGGCATGTCCGTTAATTAAAACGACTTCGCCGGTGCGGCCATCAGAAAGTTTGACATTATTTCCGATATAAGAAGTGGCGACATTCTTTAAGAACGGAAGGCTGAACTTCGGGTCAAATTTTGTAAAAGCATCCTGTTCCATATCCCGTACAACGTGGAATGGACAGAGGGCTTTTCTGTATATGCGGGAAGAGGTCATTGCATCGTAGATATCTGCAATTGTAATAATCTTTGCAAAATCAGGAATGTCTTCTGACTTTAAACCCATTGGATATCCGGAGCCGTCGCATTTTTCATGGTGTAGTAAAATTGCAGATTTAACACGCTCATCAATATCGGCATCCTTTACAATCTGATAGCCTAAGTTGACATGCTCTTTAATAATGGCATATTCGTTAGCGGTCAGCCGGTCCGGTTTGCTTAAAATTTCATTTGGAACTAAAAGCTTTCCGATATCGTGTAAAATACCGCATAAAGTCAGCGCCTTTACATCTTCCTCAGAATAGCCGAGCCATTTTCCAAGAATGGAGGCAATAATGGCAACATTAATGCAGTGGACATATGTTAAATCGTCCATATCACGCATACAGTGGAGCATATCAAAAATCTGGAGAGTATTCGTATATCCTGCAAGAATTTTTTCGGTATTCTTTAACAGCGCAGTCGTATCAATTGTTTCGTGGTTAATGACAATGTCATTTAATTCTGTCTTCAAATCATTAATGCCATCAATAAAAGTTTCGTTAAAATGTTCGAAATTCTGGCTCTGCTTAACTTTTTCATAGTAAGTCATCTGTTCCAAAACTTCCGGTTGCTCAGGCTGTGCGGCAGCTTCCTCATATACATTAATTTTTAAGACATTGTACTCAGAGATTTTTGCAATCATATCTAAAGTCAAAACGGTATCTTTTGCAGCAATAAGATGACCGGTGGAAGTCATGATATCCTGCGATAAAACCATGCCTTCAGCGGCATCAAAAATAAAAATATTTTTCTCCTGTGTATTGTCGCTCATCCTTGAAATCTCCTTTACAAAAGTATAAATTTTCCGGTAGCTTCATTATATGGTTGAGGGGATAAAAAGTCAATAAAAAGTACTTGACCAATGCCCATAGATTGTGTAATATACATACGTATGAATGATTAACTGAATAATTTAAGATGTCCCTTATTTAGAGCGGTGGAGATACATAGGATCGATGAAGCCCGGCAACCCCATATGGTAAGATATGGAAGGTGCCAACCTGAGCGACTATCCTGCTTTTGCGGCAGGTCGAACAATAAGAGGATTACGGATCTTACATAGATTACGAGTCCTGTCTGAGGGGCTCGTTTTTCAGTTTCAGGAGAAGTACCAGAAGCAGCGTTTAACAGTTTACAGGGACATAAAAAGCCCGATGAAAGAAAGAAAGGAAGAAAGAATTCATGGAGAAAAGATTATTTACTTCAGAATCAGTAACAGAAGGACATCCGGACAAAATCTGCGATCAGGTTTCTGATGCAGTACTGGATGCATTATATGCACAGGACCCATATTCAAGAGTTGCCTGTGAAACATTAACCAATACAGGATTTGTGATGGTTATGGGTGAAATTACAACAAAGGCCAATGTAGATATTACACAGATCGTAAGAGATACCGTAGTAGAAATCGGCTATGACAGCTCTGAAAAAGGCTTCGATGGTAATACCTGTGCCGTTATGGTGGCACTTGACAAGCAGTCACCGGATATTGCAATGGGTGTTGACAAGGCACTTGAAGCAAAAGAAGGCATTGATCCGGATGCAGATGACATTGGTGCAGGCGATCAGGGTATGATGTTTGGCTATGCAACCAATGAAACAGAAGAATATATGCCATATTCCGCAGCACTTGCACAGAAGCTTGCAAGACAGCTGACAAAGGTCAGAAAAGACGGTACACTGTCTTATTTAAGACCAGACGGAAAGACACAGGTTACAGTGGAATATGATGAAAACAACAAGCCTGTAAGACTGGATGCCATCGTTGTATCTTCACAGCATGCACCGGAAGTTTCACAGGAACAGATACATACAGATATCAAGAAGTATGTTATTGATGCCATTGTAGACAACAGTATGGTAGATGATGACACGAAAATTTATATCAATCCGACAGGACGTTTCGTAATCGGCGGACCAAACGGTGACAGCGGTCTGACAGGTCGTAAGATTATCGTTGATACTTACGGTGGTGTTGCAAGACACGGCGGCGGTGCATTTTCAGGTAAGGACTGCACAAAGGTAGACCGTTCCGCAGCATATGCCGCAAGATATGTAGCAAAGAACCTCGTTGCCGCAGGTATTGCAGACAGATGCGAAATCCAGTTATCTTATGCGATCGGTGTTGCACTGCCGACATCTATCCGCGTGGAAACATTCGGAACAGGGAAGTTAAGCGAAGATAAGATTGTAGAAATCATCCGTGAAAACTTCGATTTAAGACCGTCAGGTATTATCAAGATGCTTGATTTAAGAAGACCGATCTACAAGCAGACAGCAAGTTACGGACATTTCGGCCGCAACGACCTGAATCTGCCATGGGAAAAACTTGACCGTGTAGATGCATTAAAAATGTATTTATAAAATATCCTGAAATCCAGGAATAAACAACGGGAAATTCTGGAAGAATAAAGAAAGCCAGAGGGAAGATATAAGCCGGCTATGGACAAACCATCCATTGTCGGCTTATACTGTTTTTAAATAAAGTATGTTTTTTAAGAAAAAGTAAGCTGCCGCAGGGCAGGTGTGAAATGCATTTAAAAATGAAGAAATGAGGAATTGTATGATTGAGAATTATAGTATTACAGAGTGGATTGCGTTCTTTTTTATTTACAGCTTTTTAGGGTGGTGCATTGAATCCGCCATTGTATCCTTTAACAAGCGCAAACTGACAAACAGAGGCTTTTTAAAAGGTCCGATGCTGCCACTGTACGGTTCGGGAGCGGTCATCATGCTGTTATCAACACTTTGGGCAAAGGATAATTATGTTTTAGTATACATCTGTGGTACAATCGGTGCAACGGCGCTGGAATATGTCACAGGGGTACTGATGGAAATGATGTTTAACATGCGCTACTGGGATTACAGCAATAAAAAGTTTCAGATTCACGGCTATATCTGTCTGACCTCATCCTTATTCTGGGGCGTGCTGACGGTATTGCTGGTCTGTTTTGTGCATATTCCGGTTGCGGCACTGGTGGCTTCCGTTCCGGCAAATATATTAAGAGTTGGATTATTCTTTATTATTGCAGTGGCATCTGTAGATACAGTTGATGCATTTAAAAAGGCGCTGGATTTCCAGAAGCTGCTCACGTATGAAACAAGAATTAAAAATGAACTGTCAGAACTGACAGAGCGTTTAAACGATGCCAAAGGTGTCTTTACGGATAAGAACAATGAGCGCAGCAGGGAATTTTTCAGTATGCAGGAAGCACGTGCGGAACGCTTAAGACTGGAACTGGATGCGGCAAAGGAAAAGGTCGGCAAATTCAAAAATTCCATGTTAAACAGCTTCCCGTCCGCAACGTCTAATAAGTTTGGCGAAGCGCTGGACGAATTTAAAGAGTATTTTAATAGGAAAAAATAAAAAAAATTTCATTTAGCTCTTTTAAATTTTGAAAATGTTGTATATAATGGTATTCTACGATGTATGTTTAGACTGCATTATACTGTCTAAATGTATATAGAAACAGAGAAAATAAGAAAAACGAACATAGATAGAATGAAGAACATCGGAAAGGGGATTCATATGTTATCAACCGATATCGGAGTAGATTTGGGTACAGCCAGTATTCTGGTTTATATAAAAGGAAAAGGCGTTGTTTTAAAAGAGCCGTCCGTAGTAGCATTTGACAGAGACACCAACAAGATTAAGGCAATTGGTGAGGAAGCACGTCTGATGTTAGGAAGAACACCGGGTAATATCGTAGCGGTAAGACCGTTAAGACAGGGTGTTATTTCTGATTACAGAGTAACTGAAAAAATGTTAAAGTACTTCATCCAGAAGGCAATCGGCAAGAGAATGTTAAAGAAGCCAAGAATCAGTGTCTGTGTACCGTCAGGTGTTACAGAAGTAGAAAAGAAAGCAGTAGAAGATGCAACACTTCAGGCTGGCGCAAGAGAAGTAGCAATCATTGAAGAACCGATTGCAGCTGCCATCGGTGCAGGGATTGATATTTCAAGACCTTGCGGTAACATGATTGTTGATATCGGTGGTGGTACAACAGATATCGCTGTTATTTCTTTAGGCGGTACAGTAGTCAGCACCTCCATTAAGATTGCAGGTGATGATTTTGATGAAGCAATCGTCCGATATATGAGAAAGAAACACAATCTTCTGATTGGTGAAAGAACTGCGGAAGATATTAAGATAAAAGTCGGTTCAGCTTATCCGAGAACTGAGATTGCAACAATGAACGTAAGAGGTCGAAACCTTGTAACAGGTCTTCCAAAGACGGTTGAGGTAACGTCAGAAGAAACACAGGAAGCATTAAAAGAAGCAACATCCCAGATTGTTGAAGCCGTACACAGTGTACTGGAAAAGACACCACCGGAATTAGCTTCCGATATTGCAGACAGAGGAATTGTCCTGACAGGCGGCGGAAGCCTTTTGCAGGGACTTGAAGAACTGATTGAATCAAAGACAGGAATCCATACAATGACAGCCGAAGACCCGATGACAGCAGTTGCAATCGGAACCGGTAAGTTTATTGAATTCCTTGCAGGATACAGAGATGATAAATAATTATCAGCAAAATAAGAAGTGAGCGGAGGAGGAAAGAAATGGTAAAGGGGCTTTACACAGGGTACACAGGAATGGTGAATTCCCAGAAAAGACTGGATGTGATTTCCAACAACCTTGCAAATGCAACAACGACAGGTTTTAAAGCAGAGGGCTGTACAACACAGGCATTTGATTCCATGTATGCCATCAAGATTAAAGATGCAACAGTCGGACATTTAAACCAGAATATCGGTTCAGTCAGTCTGGGTGCAAAGATTGGGGAAACATACAGAAACTGGGAGCAGGGTTCGTTACAGGCAACGAACAACACCTATGATTTTGCACTGGCAGGACAGGGCTTTTTCTCGGTAGAGTTCACCAATAAGAACGGTGTAACAAGCACAATGTATTCCAGAGATGGCGCATTTCAGATGAATTCAGAAGGCTATCTTGTGACAAAAGACGGCGATTATATTTTAGGTGAAGGTGGAAGAATCCAGCTTCCGACAGATTTGAATGAATTATCTGTTGATTCACAGGGAAATATTTTTGCAGACGGACAGTATGTAGATACATTTGCCTTGGTTGATTTTGAAGATTATAACTATCTGGAAGAATACGGTGAAAATCTGTACCGTGCGGTGGATGGTGCAACCGAACAGGATTGTACGGCAACCGTACAGCAGGGCTACTTAGAAGCTTCTAATATTAATGTCGTATCAGAAATGGTGGACATGATTGCGGTTGCAAGAGAGTATGAAAGCGGACAGAAAGTCATCCAGGCAATTGATGAAATGCTTGGCAAAATGGTGACAATGTCAGAATTATAATAAGGTCCGGGTTAAAAGACATTAATATTATGGTAGTAAGCTGCCGGTAAAATCACCGGTATTGATTACGGAATGGAGAAGAATATGGTAAGATCATTATGGACGGCAGCAGCAGGCATGACGTCACAGCAGACAAATGTCGATACGATTTCCAATAATCTTGCAAATGTAAATACAACAGGATACAAGATGGAAACAACACATTTTAAATCCCTTTTATATCAGCAGTTACAGGCAAAGACCACATCTGCAAACGGTGAAACAAAGCCGGTTAATGCACAGGTTGGTTTGGGTTCAAGAGTATCTGCTGTAACATCACAGTATGTACAGGGTTCTGTCAACAAAACAGACAGTGACACGGATTTTGCAATCGTAGGAAACGGCTTTTTCGGTGTAGTCGGTGAAGATGGACAGACTTATTACACAAGAAACGGTAACTTTGGATTCTCAATTGCAACAGAAGGCTATATGCTTTGTACATCAGAAGGTCTTCCGGTATTAAGCTCAGACGGTAATGAACTGGTGCTGGGACCGGAATATGACCCGACAAAGATTACAGTAGACGGCGACGGTAATTTATTATATCCAAGTGAAGAAAATAACAACAATCCGACGGCAATCGGTTTAAAGATTGGATTATTCCAGTTTGCCAATCCGGCAGGTCTTGATAAGACAGGAGATTCTCTTTTAATGGAAACGGAAGCATCCGGTATTGCATTAAATGAAGATATCGATGAGGTGGGCAAAAAGAGTACCTTAAAGCAGGGATATCTGGAAGCTTCTAATGTCAATGTAGCAACAGAAATGGTAAATCTGATTACAGCGCAGAGAGCCTATGAATTATGCTCAAAGGCAATTACCACATCCGATACGATGATGGAGCAGGCAAACAATCTGAAGCGATAAGTAAAAGCAGCGGTGCGGCAGTTTAATGCCGGGGAGGAAAGGTGTACATATGAGCGATACAATCAGCGGATTAAATTCGTCATATTTAAACGGTACCTATACCAATTCAACAACAAGTGCGCTTGAAAGCACATTAAATAATAAGGATTTATCTACATCTTCCAGCGATGAACTCATGGAAGTCTGCAAGGATTTTGAAGAATATTTTGCAGAACAGATGGTAAAATCCATGCTTAAAATGGCAAAAGTAGACAGCAGTGATGATGATAACAGCTATGCTTCTATTTTTGGACTGTCTTCTGACAGCAGTGATTCCGGAATGAGTACCATGTCCAGCTATTTTGGTGACCAGATGGTGTCAAAGCTGTCTGAAGCACTGTGCAGTACAGAAAACGGCAGCGGACTGGGACTGGCACAGACCCTTTATAATCAGATGAAGAGGAATTACGGAATTGAGGAGTAATTTAGATTACGAAGCAGAATATATTGAAGGCTTTGTAGAAAATATCATATACCGCAATGAAGACAACGGCTATACCGTTTTCAACGTGGTTTATAAAGGTGAAGAGATTACCTGCGTTGGTGTATTCAGTTACATCAACGCAGGTGAATTTATTACTGCAAATGGAGGATTTGTCAAACATCCGTCCTATGATATGCAGTTTTCTATTAAATCTTATGAATTCAAAGCGCCGGACGACACCAAGTCGGTCAGACGTTATCTTGCATCCGGTGCCATCAAAGGCATTGGTGAAAAAATGGCTGAGAGGATTGTAAAAGAGTTCGGGGATGACACCTTCCGCATTATGGAAGAAGAACCGGAACGTCTTGCGGAGATTAAAGGCATCAGTCTTACAAAAGCGATGGATATCACAGCTCAGCTTGTCGATAAACGCGACATGCGTAAAGCCATGATGTTTTTACAGGACTATGGCATCAGCATGGGAATTGCGGGTAAAATTTATTCCAGATACGGACAGGAAATATATACAATTATTAAGCAGAATCCTTACAGACTTGCAGACGATATTGACGGCATCGGATTTAAAACGGCCGATGAAATTGCGGCAAAGGCCGGCATTAAAGTGGATTCGGATTTCAGAATCCGCAGTGGGATTTTGTATGTATTGACACAGGCGGCAGGACAGGGACACATCTATCTGCCGTGGACAGAATTAGAGCAGGGGGTCACAGCACTGTTGTTAATAGATATTCGTGATATGGAGCGCCATATCATGGATATGGCAATTGATAAAAAAATTGTTGTCCGTGAAAATGCGTCTGGCGAAAAGTGCATTTATGCTTCGATGTATTATTATATGGAGGCTTCTATTGCCAAGCATTTGATCGAACTGAATATCCCGTATTCACAGGATGAAGCGGAAATCGGCCAGAGAATCGCGCAAATCGAAGAAAAAAACGACATAATTCTTGATGATATCCAGAAACAGGCGGTTCATAAGGCTGTTTTAAATGGATTGATGGTTATTACGGGCGGACCGGGAACGGGAAAGACAACAACTATTAATACCATTATTAAATATTTTGAAATGGAAGGTCTGGAAATCCGTCTGGCAGCGCCGACGGGTCGTGCGGCAAAGCGGATGGCAGAAACAAGCGGATATGAAGCGCAGACAATTCACAGACTGCTTGAAATCTGCGGCAGTGCATCCGATTCACAGAACACAGGCATGCATTTTGAAAGAAATGAAGACAATCCGCTGGAAACAGATGTCATTATTGTAGATGAAATGTCCATGGTGGACGTATCTATTATGAACTCACTGCTAAAGGCAATAGCTGTCGGAACACGTCTGATTCTTGTGGGCGATGTGGACCAGTTACCGAGTGTCGGACCGGGAAATGTGTTAAAGGATATTATCCATTCGGGCTGCTTTGAAGTCGTGAAGCTGGAAAAGATTTTCAGACAGGCGGCAGAGAGCGAAATCATCATGAACGCGCATAAGATTAATAAAGGCGAACCGGTAACACTCAACAAATACAGCAAAGACTTTTTGTTTGTCAAACGGAACAATCCCGATGCCATTATTGCGGCGATGTGTACACTGATTAAAGAAAAACTGCCGGATTATGTCCATGCGGACCGCAAAGACATCCAGATTCTGACACCAACCAGAAAATCCGCAGTCGGGGCACAGCGGTTAAACCGGATTATGCAGCAGTACTTAAATCCGCCGTCCGCAGACAAAATGGAAAAAGAAGTCGGGGATACCATTTACCGCGTGGGCGATAAGGTCATGCAGATAAAAAATAACTATCAGCTGGAGTGGGAGCGCAAAAGCCGGTATGGCGTTACCTATGACCGCGGCAACGGCATTTTCAATGGGGACACCGGTGTGATAGAAGACATCAACTTCTTTTCGGAACAGATGCTGGTGCGGTTTGAAGACGACCGTTTTGTATACTATGATTTTACACAGTTGGATGAACTGGAGCTGGCATATGCGATTACAATTCACAAATCGCAGGGCAGTGAATATCCGGCGGTGCTGATTCCGATGTTTCCGGGACCGCGTATGCTGATGAACCGCAATCTCTTATACACGGCAGTGACAAGGGCGAGAACCTGTGTCTGCATGGTAGGACTGGAAGACTGCTTTCATGAAATGGCGGCAAATGAATCGGAGCAGAAACGATATTCTTCACTGGACCTGCGGATTCAGGAAATGGATAATCTTTAAATCAAAGATTCCTCAGAAATGAATTCAGTTTGTGCATCATTTAGAATTGGAACGTTTGTGAAATAGAGGGGAAAATGAAACAGGGAAAAAACAAGCGGAATAACACGCAGAACTTAAAAGAATATATACAGCAGCTTGCACAGACCGGCATCAAAGAACTGACGGATATAGTGTTTCCGAAAAGGGCGAATTTCATTGGGCGTATATTCATTAGTTAATTTTAT
>OJNJ01000076.1_pt1 | contig 44497 bp, 48 predicted proteins | sample 1597491 | NCBI WGS metagenome assembly OJNJ01 (sample SAMEA2452132, study PRJEB22498) | human gut metagenome | biome: human feces; feature: human gut; material: feces | place: Australia | collected 2012 | reverse complement strand
TACGGATAAATATACTTTATATTTATGGTTTAATGGTAAAGACTTTACTAATCCAAATACTATGCAGAATAAGACATTATCATTTAACTTATATGCTACTGGTAATAATGCTACATTAAATGGTTAAAGAAGATACTAGTTTATCTTCTTTTTATTTGGAATTATCTTGGTTAGAAAGTATTTCACCCTCGAATATGATATCTTATTATTATTTATTCCTAGACTATAGAATAGGCTAGGAATGACATGAAAATACCTTGGATTTTCATGGAAGGTAGTATTATTTTAATAAATTTACATAGAATAGATAGGAAATATTTAAAAAATACTTGACTAATATTTTTAAAAATGATATATTATTGTTGCTGGTATTTTTAGGTTTTGTCATGGACAAAACTTATATTAAATATAAAAAATGAAACACCAGGATATGTGTAAGAAAGGAGTGAGAAAATGCCTACAATTAACCAATTAACTAAGAAACCTAGAAGTAAGAAAGTAAGAAAGAGTAAATCTCCAGTATTATTAGTAGGAAAAAATAGTATTCAAAAGAAACAAACTGTACAAGTATCACCTCAAAAAAGAGGAGTATGTACAAGAGTTGGTACTACAACACCTAAGAAACCAAACTCAGCATTAAGAAAATATGCCAGAGTTAGATTATCTAATGGTATGGAAGTTACTTGTTATATTCCAGGAATTGGACATAATTTACAAGAGCACAGCGTTGTTTTAATTAGAGGTGGTAGAGTAAAAGACTTAATCGGTGTTAGATATCACATCATTAGAGGTACTTTAGATACTGCTGGAGTTCAAAATAGAAAACAAGGTAGAAGTAAATATGGTGCTAAAAGAGAAAAGAAATAATTAAATAATAAATAATATTAATGGAAGGAGGATTTAGACTATGAGAAAGAGAAGAGCAACTAAAAGAGATGTATTAGCAGATCCTATATATAATTCTAAAGTAGTTACTAAATTAGTTAACCACATTATGAAAGATGGTAAAAAAGGTACTGCACAAAATATTATATATGATGCTTTTGATATAGTTAAAGAAAAGACTGGCGAAGAGGCTATGGTAGTATTTGAAAAGGCTATGAATAATATTAAACCTGCTCTTGAAGTTAAATCAAGAAGAGTTGGTGGAGCTAACTACCAAGTACCAGTTGAAGTTAAACCTGATAGAGCTCAAGCTTTAGCATTTAGATGGCTAGCTCAATATGCAAGACTTAGAAATGGTCATTCTATGGCTGAAAATCTTGCTAATGAAATTATTGATGCTTCAAATGGAACTGGTGCATCAGTTAAGAAGAAAGAAGATACACATAAGATGGCAGAAGCTAATAAAGCATTTGCTCATTATAGATGGTAATTATTCAGTTATAGTTTATAAGTGCTTTTTGAAGAATTAGTTTGAAAATAATTATATATTTCATGACTATTTGTGCTTTGAATGTGGTGAAAGGAATGTGTGGTTGTTATGAAAAGGGATACTGATTGTTTAACAATCATTGATTTGTTTAGAAAAGTAATTACCTCTCTAGCTTGTATAGCTAATGTGTCAAGTAATATTGATATTGTTAATGAGGCAAATAACTATATTTTGGATTTTATTAATCAATATAATAAATATTTAGTAAATACGAATAAAAAAAATATTGTTTTTAAATATACAGAAGATGACATTGTAGATTTTTCCTATAGATGTATAGATGAAAAAAATGATGATTTGATTTTATTCGCAGAAGATTTGCAATTTGGCATAATTGATTTAATTAAATTAATTAAGTAGATATATGGAGAAAAAGATATGGGAGAAGATGCAAAAAAACAAATGGCGGAGTTTGGATAAAAGTCAGCGACGATAAAAGAGGAAGCAAACATGTTGATGTATATAGTGATAATCCTAGAGGACCACATGATGACTCAATACATATTACAATAAAACCAGATGGAAGTGGAAAAATTACTACAAAAAGTGGCGATAATCCACGTGAAGGCAAAGATACTCAATGCTTTTTAACTACCGCTTGCATGAAACATTATTTAAATAATTTTGACGATAATTGTTATGAGCTTTCTGTACTTAGATGGTTCAGAGATAATTTTGTTTCTAATGAAGATATAAAGCATTATTATAATACTGCACCTTATATCGTTGAAGGTATAGAAAGAGAAGATAACAAAGATATTGTTTATGATTATATTTACGATAATGTGGTAGATTATTGTGTTACTGCTATTGAAAATGGAAATTATATAGAAGCATATAAGAGATACAAAGATAGTATTATTAATCTTGAACAATTATATGCAAGAAAAGAATTAGGTAAAAGACTTATTAAAACTTTAAATTAATAATTACTAATAAATTAAATAATAAATGAAAGGAAAATGAATTATGGCTCGTGAAATAAGCTTAGAACATACAAGAAATATTGGAATCATGGCCCATATTGATGCAGGTAAAACTACTTGTACTGAAAGAATATTGTTCCATACTCATAAGATACATAAAATCGGTGAAACACACGATGGTGCATCACAAATGGACTGGATGGAACAAGAACAAGAGAGAGGTATTACTATTACTAGTGCCGCTACTACTGCATTCTGGAAGGGTTATAGATTTAATATAATTGATACTCCAGGACACGTTGACTTTACTATTGAAGTTCAAAGAAGTCTTAGAGTACTTGATGGTGCTGTTTTACTTATTGATGCTCAAGCAGGTGTTGAACCTCAAAGTGAAACAGTATGGAGACAAGCAAATGAATATGGTGTACCTAGAATTATCTTTGCTAATAAGATGGATAAAATGGGAGCTGATTTCTATTTTAGTTTAGGTACTATTAAAGATAGATTAGGAGCAAATACTGCTGCTTTAGAGCTTCCTATTGGAGCTGAATCTGATTTTAATGGTGTAATTGATCTAGTTACTATGAAAGCATATCATTTTGATGGTAAGCAAGAAGAAAATTATACTGAAATTGAGATTCCTGAAGATATGAAGGATAAAGCAGTTGAATATAGAAATATATTAATTGAAGCTGCTGCTGATTTTGATGAAGATTTAATGATGAAATATTTAGATGGTGAAGAAATTGGTGTTAGTGAACTTAAGAAAGCTATCAGAAAGGGTGTATTAAAGGCAGAATTCTTCCCTGTTATGTGTGGAACTGCTTTAGGTAACATGGGTATTAAGTTACTACTTGATGCTGTTGTTGATTATTTACCTGCTCCTACTGATATAGAAGCTATTGAATGTACTGATATGAAAGGAAATGTAGTATTAAGACATCCATCTGATTCTGAACCATTTACTGCATTAGCATTTAAGATTGCTACTGATCCTTTTGTAGGAAGACTTACTTTCTTTAGAGTATATTCTGGTACTTTAAAGAGTGGTTCTTATGTACTTAACTCTACTAAAGATGTTAAGGAAAGAATTGGTAGAATACTACTAATGCATGCTAATCACAGAGAAGAGATTCCAGAAATATATGCTGGTGAAATTGGAGCTGCTGTAGGTCTTAAGAATACTACAACTGCTGATACTCTATGTGATGAGAAGAAACCGGTTATCATGAAGGGTATGGAATTCCCTGAACCTGTTATTACTCAGGCTGTTGAACCTAAAACTAAAGCAGACCAAGAAAAGATGGGTATTGCCCTTCAAAAACTTGCTGAAGAAGATCCAACATTTAGAATGCATACTGATCCTGAAACTGGTCAAACTACTATCTCTGGTATGGGTGAGTTACACCTTGATATTATCGTAGATAGAATGAGAAGAGAATTTAATGTTGAAGCTACTGTTGGTGCTCCAATGGTTGCTTATAGGGAAACTATTACACAAACTGGTGAGTGTGAAGGTAAACATATTAAACAATCTGGTGGACGTGGACAATATGGACATGTTTGGATTAGATTTGAACCAAATCCTGAGAAAGGTTATGAATTTGTTGATAACATCGTTGGTGGTGTTGTTCCTCGTGAATACATCTCAGTTATCGATAAAGGACTACAAGATGCTATGCAAACTGGTATTCTAGCAGGATACCCTATGGTAGATGTTAAGGCTACATTATTTGATGGTTCATACCATGATGTAGACTCATCTGAAATGGCATTTAAAATTGCAGCATCACTTGCTTTAAAAGAAGCTAAAAACAAATGTAAACCTGTACTACTTGAACCAATAATGAAAGTAGTAGTTACTGCTCCAGATGAATATACTGGTGCTGTAATTGGTGACTTAACTGCAAGACGTGGTAAACCACAAGGACAAGAATCAAGAGGAAATGCTATTGCATTTACTGCGATGGTACCACTTGCTGAAATGTTTGGTTATGCTACTAGTTTAAGAAGTTCTACTCAAGGTAGAGGTAACTATGTAATGGAACTTGACCATTATGAAGAAGTTCCAAAATCAATTGCTGATGAAATCATCAAAAAAAATGGTGGAAATTAGTAAAAACACTTGAAAAAATACAATAATATGATAAAATATATATTGTAATATTAAAGAAAGAGAGGAAATTATTATGGCAAAACAAAAATTTGATCGTTCAAAACCACATGTTAACATTGGTACAATTGGCCATGTTGACCATGGTAAAACAACATTAACTGCCGCTATTACAAAAGTTTTAGCTGCAAAAGGTGGAGCTGAATTTATGGATTATGCAAATATCGATAAAGCTCCAGAAGAAAGAGAAAGAGGTATTACAATCAACACTGCACACGTTGAATACCAAACTGATAAGAGACACTATGCTCACGTTGACTGTCCAGGACACGCAGACTATGTTAAAAACATGATTACTGGTGCTGCTCAAATGGATGGAGCAATCCTAGTTATTGCTGCAACTGATGGTCCTATGGCTCAAACAAGAGAGCACATCTTACTTGCTAGACAAGTTGGTGTACCTAGAATGGTTGTATTCTTAAATAAATGTGATATGGTTGATGATGAAGAATTATTAGACCTAGTTGAAATGGAAGTAAGAGAATTACTTACTGAATATGGATTTGATGGAGACAATACTCCAATCATTAGAGGTTCTGCTCTTAAAGCTCTTGAAGGAGATCCTAAGTATGTTAAGGCTATTGAAGACTTAATGGATGCTGTTGATGAATGGATTCCAACTCCTGAAAGAGATAATGACAAACCATTCTTAATGTCAATTGAAGACGTATTTACTATTACTGGTAGAGGAACAGTTGTTACTGGTAGAGTTGAAAGAGGACAATTAAAACTTAATGATGAAGTTGAAATCGTTGGTTTAAAAGATACTAAGAAAACAGTTGTTACTGGTATTGAAATGTTTAGAAAACAACTTGACTATGCTGAAGCTGGAGATAATGCTGGTGTATTATTAAGAGGAATCGATAGAAGTGAAGTTGAAAGAGGACAAGTTCTTGCTAAACCTGGAACAGTTCATCCACATAAAAAATTCAAAGCACAAGTTTATGTACTTTCTAAAGAAGAAGGTGGAAGACATACTCCATTCTTTACAAACTACAGACCTCAATTCTATTTCAGAACTACTGACGTTACTGGTGTAGTTACATTACCAGAAGGAACTGAAATGGTTATGCCTGGTGACAATGTTACTATGACAGTTGAATTAATTGCTCCAATCGCAGTTGAAAATGGTACTAAATTCTCTATTAGAGAAGGTGGACACACTGTTGGTGCTGGATCAGTTACTGAAATTATTGAATAATTAAATTAAAGATACTCATTTGAGTGTCTTTTTTTCTTGCCATTTCAACCATAAACAAGTTTATGTTTTCCATGGTATGAACAAGCCTTATTGTCTTGTCCATAAAGTTTATGGGTTTTGACATTATAACAATATTCTGGTATAATTTGTAATGAAGAGAACTTGTATCACTGCCCGTTTAGGACGTTTGGAATAGGATTTTATATCATTATCCTCAGTGACAGAGTTCTTTTCTTTCTTTTAGATGTTCACCCCGAATATAATAGATATGGCTGATATTCATTTCTAGACTTTGGCTAGAAATGACATGAAATGACCTTGGCATTTCATGGAAGGAAGAGAATAAATAATCTTTACTTTAATAGTTATATTTGATATAATTAGTAAGAAATGAGGCGTATTATGAAAGTTAAATATACATTATTACATAAAGATAAAGATACTAAGGCTAGATATGGAACATTAGAGACTAACTATGGTAAGTTTGAGACTCCGATGTTTATGCCAGTAGGTACTCAGGCTACTGTTAAGACTCTTGATCCAGAAGAAATTAAAGAGATAGGAGCAGGTGTTATATTATCTAATACTTATCATTTATGGCTTAGACCAGGAGAAGATATTGTTGCTAAAGCAGGAGGACTTCATAAGTTTATGAATTATGATGGTCCTATTCTTACTGATTGTGGTGGTTTTCAGGTATTTAGTTTGGCTAAACCTAAAGATATTAGTGAAGAGGGAGTAGTATTTAAGAGTCATATTAATGGAGAGAGATTATTCTTAACGCCTGAGAAGAGTATTGAGATTCAAAATAAATTAGATAGTGATATTGCTATGAGTTTTGATGAATGTCCTCCATATCCTGTAACTCATGAATATATGAAGAATAGTGTTGAGAGAACTATTAGATGGGCTAAGAGAGGGAAGGCTGTTTTTAATAATCCTAATCAAAGTTTATTTGGTATTGTACAGGGAGGAGAATTTGAAGATTTAAGGGAATGGTCTTGTAAAGAGACGGTTAAATTAGGTTTTGATGGTTATTCTATTGGTGGTACTTCAGTAGGAGAAGATAAACCGACGATGTATAAGATGATTGAATATGGTATTAAATATTTACCAGAAGATAAACCTAGATATTTAATGGGAGTAGGAGAACCTACTGATTTATTTGAAGGGGTAGAAAGAGGAGTAGATATGTTTGATTGTGTACTTCCTACTCGTCTTGCTAGACATGGTCATGCTTTTACTAGAGATGGTAAGATTAATTTAAGAAATGCTAAGTATAAAGAAGATTTTACTCCAGTAGATGATAGTTGTGACTGCAAATGCTGTAAAAATTATACTAAGGCTTATATTAGACATCTTTTAGTAGCAGATGAGACTTTAGGTCAAAGACTTTTATCTATTCATAATTTAAGATTTTTAATTAGAATTATGGAAGAGATAAGAGAAGCTATTAAAGAAGATAGATTCTTAGAATTAAAAGAAGAATTTTATAATAATTATAAAAAGAAATAATATACTTATTAGAGGCGAAGGGTAAGATGAAGAAAATATTAAAGATTAATGGAATAAATTATTTGGTGTTAATATTTTTTGAGATGGTATTTGCTCTCATCTCTTTTGATATTTATTCTAAGGGTGAAGTACTTAGTATACTTATATATTCTTTATTTGTTTCTTTTGTTATGACTATTTTAATGACTATATGGAGTGAGAAGGTAAATAGAATATTTGGTTATATTATTTATTTTATTTTTTGTTTTTGGTTTGCTTTAGAGACGATATTTAAGGCTTTCTTACAGACTTTCTTTTCTTTAGATTGTTTTAAGTTATCTGATCAGGCTATGGGGTTTGCTGGAGAGACTATTAAGGTTATTGTTAGTAATATCCACTATTTGGTATTGTTCTTTTTACCTTTTATTTTACTTATTATTTTTAGAAGAAAATTAGATTTTGATATAAAGGGTAATAAGAAGTATTTATTTGGTTATATTATTCTTATTCCTTTATCTTTCTTATCTTATAGACTATATATTAATAGTACTAAGAATAGTAGTGATATTTCTTTATATGATTTATATTATAATACAAATAATATTCCTCTTAGTATTCAGAAGATGGGAGTATTATCTAGTACGGGGTTAGATATATATAGGAATATATTTGGGTTTGATGATAAGGTAATTGAAGTTAATTATGAAGAGAATGATGATAATGATGAATTATTTGTTTATGATAAGAATATTCTTGATTTGAATTTAGATAGTGATAAATTAAATAAGGATATTAAGAAATATATTGAAGATAATCCTGGTACTAGTAAGAATAAATATAGTGGGATGTTTGAAAATAAGAATCTTATTTTTGTAGTAGCGGAATCTTATAGTGAGATTGGGGTAGATGAAGAGAGAACTCCTACTTTATATAGGCTTATTCATAATGGGTTTACTTTTGATAATTTTTATGTACCTTATTATTTATCGACAATTGGAGGAGAAGCTCAGTCTCTTACGGGGTTATATCCTAATTATGCTACTTTGACTAAGTGGAAGAGTGGGGAGAATAGTTTTCCTTATGGACTAGCTACTGTATTTAAAGATAAAGGATATAATACTTATGCTTATCATGCTCATAATGGTTATTTTCAGAATAGATATAAATATCTTAAGTCTTTAGGGTTTGATAATTTTAAGGCATGTAATATGGGACTTGATATTAACTGTGATATATGGCCTGAGAGTGATATTGAGATGATTAATACTAGTATTAATGATTATATTGATAGTGATAAACCTTTTATGACTTATTATATGACGGTATCAGGACATCTTGATTATGATAAAGAGAGTAATAGTATTGTTAGTAAGAATTGGGATATGGTTAAAGACTTAGATTATAGTGATAAGGCTAAGGCTTATCTTGCTACACAGATTGAACTTGATAGGGCGATGGAGAGTTTAATTAAGAAGTTAGATGATAAGGGTATTCTTAAGGATACGGTAATTGTTATGCTAGCGGATCATTATCCTTATGGGTTAGATTTAGATGAGATTAATGAATTATCTAGTTATAAGAGAGATGAGTTATTTGAGATTAATCATAATTCTCTTGTGATATATAATAGTGAGATGAAGAATGTTAATATTAGTAAGACTGGTATGCCTATTGATGTTTTACCTACGATATATAATTTATTTGATATTAGATATGATTCTAGATTACTAGCGGGTAATGATCTTTTATCTAATAGTGAAGGTATGGTTATTTTAGATAATTTATCTTGGATTACTGATAGGGGTAGATATAATAGTCTTAATGGTAAATATAGTGGGGATATTGATAGTGATTATATTAGTAATATTAATAATATTATTCAGAATAAGATTATTTTTAGTAGGAATATGATTACTTATGATGGTTATAGATATATTAAAGAGAAATAGTTTCTCTTTTTCTTTCACTCTAATTCTTAGTATTAGAGTGTTGTTGTTAGCCTAAAGAGAGTCTAACAACAAGATATCAACCATATTTATTATATTTGGGGTTAATACTTTTTTGATAAAGAGATGGTATAATTATCTTTTTTAAATATATCTTAATAATAATATTTAAAAAAATAATCTTAAAATAGTGATTATTATTTAAATATTTGTGAAAAAATCACAAAAATAGTAAAAATAAGTGTACTTTTTGATTATTTTAATTAATAAAAGATATGTACTTTAGAGATAGTTTTTAGTATAATAGTTATTAGGTGATATTAGTATGTATGTAGAAGTATTAACACAAATTAGTGCTAAAGCAGTAGATCAGTATTATGTATATTCAGTACCAGAAGTATTTAGGAATAATATTAAGATTGGTATTAGAGTTAGAATACCTTTTGGTAAGATGAAATTAGAAGGGTTTGTTATGAATATTCTTAATGATACTGATTATGATAAGAGTAAGATTAGGGATATTAGTGATGTAGTAGATGATAGGCCAGTACTTAATAAAGAGATGATACTACTTGGTAAATATATGAGTAAACATTTATTATGTTCACTTGTTAGTGCTTATCAAGTAATGCTTCCTAAAGCTTTAAAAGCTAAAGTTAATACTAATATTAAGATTAAATATAATAAATATTTAAGAAGAACTAAGAGTATTGAAGAGATAGATAAATATATTAGTAGTTGTAAGTATGAAGGACAAGTTAATTTACTTTGTAAGTTAAAAGAGGGAGATGTTCTTATTACTAAGATGTCTAGTACTATTAATACTATTATTAAAAATGGGCTTGGAGAAATATATTTAGAAGAAGATAAAAGATACTCTTATACAGGAATAAGTAATTATAAGAGGGTAGTGTTAAATGAAGAACAAGAAAAGGCTAAAGATATAGTAGTTAATTCTTTTGGGGATGCTAATACTTATTTATTATATGGCGTTACTGGTTCTGGCAAAACAGAAGTATATATGAGTATTATTGAAGAAGCTTTAAAACTAGGTAAAGAGGCAATTATGTTAGTACCAGAAATTAGTTTAACTCCTCAAGTAGTAGGAAAGTTTATATCGAGATTTGGTGATGTAGTAGCAGTATTACATTCTAAATTATCTGATACTGAGAGATATGATGAATATAGAAAGATAACTACTGGAGAAGCTAAGATTGTTATTGGTACGAGAAGTGCTATCTTTGTTCCTTTTAATAATATTGGAGTTATTATAATAGATGAAGAACATACTAGTAGTTATAAACAAGAGAATCATCCTAGATATAATGCTAAAGATATTGCTATTCTTAGAAGTAAATATCATAAATGTCCAGTAGTTATGGGAAGTGCTACTCCTAGTTTGGAATCTTTTGCTAGAGCAGGTAATAAAGTATATAAATTATTAGTATTATCTAAAAGACCTAGTAGTAGTACAATGCCTAATGTTGAAATTATTGATATGAAAGAAGAAGTTAAGAAGGGTAATTTTATTTTATCTGATACTTTGAAGTGTAAGATTAAAGAAAAACTAGATAGAAAGGAACAAAGTATTATTCTACTTAATAGAAGAGGATATTCTAGTATTATTAGTTGCAGGGAATGTGGTTATACTGAGAAGTGTCCTAAGTGTGATGTTACTTATACTTATCATAAGACAAGTAATAATTTAAAATGTCATTACTGTGGTACTGCTAAAGTACCTAGTAAGGTATGTCCTAAATGTGGTAGTAAGTTAAGAGATTTTGGACTTGGTACTGAGAAGTTAGAGGAAGAATTAAATAAATTATTTAAAGCTAGAATAGTTAGAATGGATGTTGATACTACTAGTAAAAAAGGAGAACATCAGAAGATTATTGATGATTTTGGTGAGCATAAATATGATATTTTAATTGGTACACAGATGATTGCTAAGGGACTTGATTTTCCTCTTGTTACTTTAGTAGGAGTAGTATCAGTAGATTCTTCACTTATGGCTCCAGATTTTAGAGCTAGTGAAAATACTTTTCAGTTACTTTCGCAAGTAGCAGGAAGAGCGGGCAGAAGTACTTCAAAGGGAGAAGTTATTATTCAAACTTATAATCCTGATCATTATAGTATTATGTTAGCTAAAAATCATGATTATTTAAAATTTTATAGGGAAGAGATGAGTATTAGAAAGATGCTTAAATATCCTCCATATTATTATTTAGCATTAGTTAGTATATCTTCAAGAGATTATGAAGGTGGATTTAAAGAAGCTAATAAGATAGGTAATTATTTAAGAAGTAAACTTGGTAATTCAATTATACTTGGTCCTACTACTAGTAGTGCATTTAAGATAAATAATATTTATCATTATCAGATTATTATTAAATATCAAAAAGAAGATAATTTAATAAGTACTTTAAATTTTATTATTGATATGTATAAAAATAATAATAAGATAGATGTAGAAGTAGATTTTAATCCAATTAGAATTTAAGTCTTGCTACTTCTTTTTTTTTATTGTATAATTAAGTTAATGGTAGGTGATAGATATGAAACTAAATAGAAAAGGATATACGCTAATAGAGCTACTGGCAGTAATACTTATAATAGGATTAATTTTAGGCTTTTCTACTTATGGTATTATTAATGCTTTTAATACTTCTAAAAATAAGTCACTTACTATAAGTATAAATAGTATTAAAGAGGCTGCTGAAACATATGCTACTGAAAAAAATGATGATAGTAGTTATTGGTTAGATATTACTGATAAAGAGAATAAATATTTTTGTATTACTATTGAAGAACTTATGAATAAAGGGTTACTTGATAAAAAAGCAAACATTAAAAGTAAAGATTTTGATATACATAGTTATGTATTAGTAAAGAAGAATAAAGTAACTATGGTTAATAGTAAAACTAAAATATTAACTAAAGATAAAGCTAATAGTGATGACTATAAAGTATGTATGGGTAACATAGTTAATGAAGAGGTTACAGATTATCCTAAGCTAGATAATGGTACTAGTTATACTGATGAGATACATGTACAATTTACTGATGCTACTACTAATCCAAGTAGTACTATGTCTGACAAAGTATGTATGTATGGAGATAGTTCTGCTAATATAAAAGAGACTGGTGTTATAGAAGGTAATACTTGTAAATTACAAGGATTAAAACAAAATGAAAAGTATTATTTAAGAGTATGTATGAAAACTAGTAGAGGTAGTTATTTATGTTCTAATACTGAAAGTAGAAGTACATTACAAGTTAAAAAACCAACTTATACATTAAGTTCTAATACATTAACTATTAAATATAATAATGCTAATATAAACGGAAAAGCTAAGTATTATTTTAAATCTACTGTTAAAGGTACTAGTAATATTAATGTTAAGAGATGTACTCTAAGTAATAATATCTTTACTTGTGATAGAAATACAACAACTATAGAAAAAGATACTTGGTATCAATCTTCAAGTAATCAGATAAATATAAGTTATACTACTACTGGAAAAGTAAAAGTAACAGCTAGAACAGTAGATAAGAGTAATAATTATAATGAAAGTACTAAAGATTTTACTATAAATAAATATACAATAACATTTATTAAAGAACCTGCTGATAAAATAGGTGGAGGAACAATTAACATTACCAAGTCATGTTATGCTATAAGTGGACAAAGCTGTAGTATAACTTCACCTACTATTGAGAGAAAAGGATATTCTATTGTAGGCTGGAACACCACTAAAGACGCTACAAAAAGTACTTGGAATGCAAATACAAGTAAAAATATATCATCTAGTGCAACATATTATCCAATAACAAAAGCCTATATAGTTACTATTAAATTTAGTACTAATAATGGTTCCTTAACATCACCAACTGTTAGTTCAACAGGCAATACATATAAATGGAGAGAAAATAATGGTATTATAGAAAGAACAAATGCTAATGGAAGTACTTATTCCGATTCTTTCTTCAAAATAAACTATAATGGTAGCACAGCTTCTGATGGTTTACCTAACTATAATTATTCAAAATATTTAAAGATAACAAAAACTGGATATTCTGTCGTATCCAAAGAAGAATGGAAATGTAAAAGTGGATGTACAACAAGTGGAAAAACATATGATCAATCAGTAGCATACAAAGCAAGTGACTTCTGCGATGCTACTAGTAAAGATTGTACAGTAGTACTAGGAGTAAATTGGAAAGTAAATACATATACAATAACATATAATGCTAATGGTGGAGCAGGAAGTATGGGAAATACGGTTGTTAATTATGGAGCTAATACAACAATTCGTAATAATACATTTACTAAAACGGGTTATACATTTGCTGGATGGACAACAAGAACAGATGGCATGGATGATGGTTATAACTGGACAGGATGGAGTGGTACTTGGAAATATGTAGATGGACAATATGGAATTTCTAATAATACTTTAAAGCTGTATGCTATATGGAAAGATACAACACCTCCTTCAATGGATTGGGGTCCATCTACTGGAACAACTTGGTGTACTGGAAAAGAAGTGTGGGTAAAATGTAGTGATAGTGGTTCTGGAATGAAAGAAGCTTACATGAATGATAATGGTACTGTTACGACTGGAACTACTACTACATCACAAGGAATGAGCACTCGTTCTGGAAATAAAAGAACATATTTAAAATGTACTGATAAAGCTGGTAATGTAACGGAAAAGACAATATGGAATTATTATGTAAAAGATAGATATTGTACTGATATATATTATTGTAGAAGAGCAGAGTTTGGATGTGAGATATATAATGCAAAGGCGGCTTCTCCATGTTCCTGTAAGAATTATACTTATAGTGATTGGAAAGCAGATTATACATCTAAATATACTTTAAGTGAGAGTGCATGTAAGGCGAAAAACAAGCAAGAAGATTTGCAAAGGGTAATATGTACTTATAAACAAAGAACATGTAATTGTGGGCATTGGAGTAGAACTAAAACTTGTATAAGCTGGAATATTTGTCGAAGCTCTGCTTTTGGATGTCAAACGTATAACCAAGGTAATTGCGGCTGCAACAGTTATAGTTGCTCTTATTAAAAAAGTTAATATTTTAAAGAACTATTATAGTGGCTCTTCTAAAATGAGTGGGGAGCAAATTAGAAGAACCAAAATAAATAGTGGTTTAAATAACCACTATTTTACTATGTCATAAAATTCTTTAGGTATTTTACTAGTAAATATCATTAACTTATTACTAATAGGATTAATAATTTCTAATCTATTAGCATGTAATGCCAGCCTACCTAAAGGATCATTCTTTTTCTTAGCATATCTATTATCACCAAGAATAGGATGACCAATATCTGCCATATGACATCTAATTTGATTTCTTCTACCAGTAGAAATAAGTATTTTAACTAAAGAATATTTATTATTATATTTAATTCTTTCATAATCAGTAATAGCTAGTAATCCATCTTTATTTTTAGAAGAATATACTTGTAGTGATTTTGACATTTTTAAATAAGATTCAATATGCCCTTTACTATTAGTAATGCCTTCCACAGTAGCAGTATATTCTCTTTTCTTAGCTAAATTATTCCAATTATCTTGATATAATTTTTGTACCTTTTGATTCTTAGCAAACATAATAACACCTGAAGTATCATAATCTAATCTATGAATAACAAATACTTTCTTATTTTCCATCTTTAAATAATTAGATACTTCTCGGTATAAAGTTTTTTCTTTTTCTTTACTATTAGATATAGTTAATATCTTAGTAGGTTTATCTATAACAATAATATCACTATCTTCATAAATAATCTTTAAATTAACATCCTTATAAGTAATAGCTTTACCAATACTAATAATATCACCACTATTTACTACATAATTATACTTAGTAATAACATTATTATTAACATAAATACATTCATTCTTAAGTAAAGATTTAATATTATTCTTAGATTTATTTAAATTATTTCTTAAATAATTATATAATTCATCTTTTTCTTTTACAATAAATTTATCCATAACATCACATCCACATATATTATACAATAAATATAAAGTAAATAAAACCCTAAATAAAAATAAACTAGGACTAAAATAATTATTATCTACATATATTTATCTAGGTGATACCATGAAAAAATTAGTAGTAGTAATAACCATTTTAATACTATTTATTCCTAAAGTAAATGCAAGTACTAGTAGTGCTTCTTCTTATATATTAATGGATTCTACAACAGGAAGAGTACTTATGTCAAAAGATATGCATACTAAGAGATTAATAGCCTCAATTACAAAGATAATGACTGCTACTTTAGCCATAGAAAGTGGTAAATTAAATGATGTAGTAGAAGTCTCCCCAATTATAAAAGAAGCCTATGGATCAGGAATATATATCGAAGTAGGAGAAGAAATAACATTAAAAGATTTAGTATATGGACTAATGTTAAGAAGTGGTAATGATGCCGCTATGATGATATCTGAATATATCGGAGGAACTACTGAAGAATTTGTAAACATGATGAATAAAAAAGCTAAAGAATTAGGAATGAAAGAAACTACCTTTTATAACCCCAGTGGCCTTCCAACCCCTAGTGGTAATTATTCTTCAGTTTATGATATGGCCATATTAACTAAGTATGCTATGAATAGTCCAGTTTATCAAGAAATAGTAAAAACTAAGACTTACAAAGTAACTACTAATAAAAAAACATATCTATGGCACAATAAAAATAAACTATTAAAATATGACTATATAACCGGAGGTAAAACAGGCTATACCGAAGAGTCTGGCCGTACTTTAGTATCTACTGCTAATATCGATAATATGTCATTAATCGTAGTAACAATTAGAGACTCAGATGATTGGAATACCCATATTGAACTATATAATTATGCCAAAGATAATTACTATGCTTATCGTGTTTTAAATAAAAATAAATTTAAAGTATATGGAGAAAATTACTATAAAGATGCTCTTTTTTATATCAAAAATAATATCTATATTCCACTAAAAAAAAGTGAAACAAAGTCATTAGTAAGTCATATAAAATTAGATAAAAAGAAAAGCTATCATAATAATACCGTAGTAGGAGTAGATCAAATCTATTTAGGTAAAGAATTAATATATGAAGAAGATATATATATAACCAAAAACAAAAATATAGCTAAAGAAAGTATTCTAAGTAAAATAAAAAAGTGGTTTCATGATTAATTATATATGGTTTATCTTTCTTTTACTAGGAGTAATCTTTGGTATAATAAATAAAATAGATTTAACTACTAGTATGATATCTTCAGGTACTAAAGCCATAAATATGATTCTAAGTATTGTACCATTAATGTGCTTATGGCTAGGTACCATGAAAATAGCAGAATCTTCTGGCTTACTAGATATCATATCTAAAAAATTATCTAAAGTAGTAAGAGTAATCTTTCCCGAAATACCAGATGGAGACCCCTCTATTAGTTATATATCTTCAAATATAGTTATGAATATGTTAGGACTAGGTAATGCTGCTACTCCTTTTGGATTAAAAGCTATGAAAGAGTTACAAAGACTAAATAATACAACTACTGCTTCTAGATCAATGATAACATTTCTAGTAATAAATACATCTTCAGTAACCATAATACCTGCTACTGTTATAAGTATAAGAATATTAAATAATAGTATAAATCCAACATCAATAGTACCATTAACAATAATAACTACTTTTATATCTACTTTCTTAGCTTTAGTATTAGATCGATTATTTTATATCTTATGGAGAAAAAGATATGATTAATTATTTTATTCCCATAGTAGTATTAATAATTATAATATATGGCATATATAAAAAAGTAGATATCTTTAATACCTTTATAGAAGGAGTAAAAGAAGGTATGAAGATAAGTATAAATTTATTTCCTACTATCTTTACTTTAATAATAGCCATATCTTTATTAGTAGATAGCAATTTTATAACATCATTAACTAAATTATTAAATCCTATTTTTAATAAAATAAACTTTCCTACAGAAGTACTACCACTTGCTATTCTAAGACCAATATCAGGATCTAGTTCTTTAATCATATTAGATAGTATTATAGCTAAGTATGGAGCAGATTCTTTTATAGGTATATTATCCTCAGTAATGCAAGGATCTACTGATACTACTATTTATATTATTGGTATGTATTTTGCTAGTATTGGTATTAAGAAAATAAGATACTCTTTAGTAGTTGGTTTATTAGCAGATCTTTTAAGTATAATAATAAGTTTATTAGTAGTATCTATATATTTTAGTTAATCCCCTTCATCCAGTAGTATTCCGGGGAATGATAGAGCCTTTAGGTCTCTATCATTTTTTTCAAATCCATATCAGTTATCAGTAAGTTAATAATTTAATAATAATAAGTAAAACTAAACAATAATACTTCCATATATCAAATAATAACATAAATTATTATAGGGAGGAATATATATGAAAAATCCTTATAATAAAATAAATAAAGATATGGAATGTTTAAAAAATAAGAATTGTATTCCAATAATCATTGGACCAACAGGACCTCGTGGAGGAGATGGTAAAGATGGAGTAGAGGATACTATCAAAATAGGAAATACCACTACTGGAGAATCTGAAAGTCCTGCTATGATATTTGATAACAAAATAGAAAATACGCATATATTAGATTTTGTTATACCAAAAGGCCAACCTGGAAAAGAAGAAACAATAAAATCAGCATATTTAGTAACTTTTAATGATGAAACACATTCCAATGGAATAGAAGTAAATCCTAATAATAATATACCACTAGAAAGACTAGAATTAGATGTTAGTAATATTATTTTATTAGATAGTACTAATAATCTAATAAAATTTAATATTCCAGGTTATTACAAAATAACATTTATTGTAAACGCCTATCCAGAAGTACATACCACTGATTTTGATCCTACTAAAGATATAGTGGCCATAGGTTTTAGAGAAACAGGAACTGATCATATTTATGTAGGAATAAGTTCATTTATCTATAATGGTGAAGCAGGATTAGTTACATCAACTGGTATAATCTCAGTAGTAGATACAGCAGTTACATATGAACTAGCTAATATAGGTAATTATCCAATATATTTAGATTCACCATTACAAGCTAATATAAAAACAAAATCATATTTTGCTAATCCATTAGTGGTTTTAACTATTGATTATTTAGGAAGGCCTGATTTATAATGAATAAATATAAAATATGTATATATGCCATATGTAAGAATGAAGAAAAATATATTGATACTTGGTATAATAGTGTCAAAGAAGCGGATAAAATATTTATATTAGATACAGGTAGTACAGATAATACTTTTAATCTATTAAAAGATAAAGAAAAAGTAACAATAAAAAAAGAAATAATATCACCATGGCGTTTTGATGTAGCAAGAAATAAATCATTAGATATGGTAGATAAAGATACCGATATATGTATATGTATAGATTTAGATGAAATATTATTACCTGGATGGAGAAAAATACTTGAACAAAATTGGAAAGAAGATACAACAAGAGTATACTATACATATAATTGGAAATTAGATAATAATAATAAACCATTAGTAACTTTTTATACTGATAAAATACATAAACGCAATGGTTATAAATGGACTCATCCAGTCCATGAAGTATTAACACCAGGGATAATAGAACATAAAATAATAATAAAAGACATAATATTAAATCACTATCCTGATTTAAATAAAAGTAGAAGTAATTATTTACCATTACTAGAAATGTCAGTTAAAGAATCTCCTAATGATGATAGAAATATGCATTATCTAGGTAGAGAATATATGTACCATCAAAAATACAATGAAGCTATTGATATATTAATAAAACATCTAAATTTAAAAACAGCAACCTGGAAAGATGAACGAGCAGCTTCTATGCGTTTTATTGGTAGATGTTATAATTATTTAGAAAGATATGATGAAGCTATACTATGGTATAAAAAAGCAATAAAAGAAGCCCCTTATTTAAGAGATCCTTATGTAGAATTAGCCCTTTTATATCATAAACTAAATAAAAATAATAAAGTAATATATTATACCAATAAAGCATTAAGTATTAAAAATAAAGATATGACCTATATAAATGAAATATTTAGTTGGGATAATACTATCTATGATATTAGAAGTATAGCCTTTTATAACATAGGTAAATATAAAGCATCTTTAAAGAATATAAATATAGCAATTAGTATGGATAAAACAAATGAAAGACTTATAAATAATAAAAAAATAATAGAGAGAAATATTTAAAATCCTCTCTATTTCAATTTACATTTAAAAGTATTCATAGTATAATTATAGAGGATGTAAAAGAGGTGTAGTATGGCAAATAAGAGAAGAAGAAAAAGAAAAATAAAACCATTTACTAAAATACTAATGGTATTAATACCATGTTTTGTAGTAGCAGGAGTAATCTATGGTATTGATATAAATAAAACAAATGATAATAAAACTCCAGATATTAAATTAGATACCAAGATAAATAATGATAATATAGTTAAAGATAGTAATACTCAAGATAATAATACTAGTATAAATGAAACAGAAGTAGATTCAAACGATATTTATGGAATATTAGAAAGTATAGCAAAAACAGATTATCGTTATAAAGAAGTATTAGCAAACAAAGAAATATATCCTGAAAAATTATTAGAAATGCTATCTCGTAATAAAGATATGATAAGTTATATGTATGACTTTGAAGATAAAAAGGGTCATATTTATATCGATAATATTGGTAAAGTAACCAAAGGAGAATATCCATTACTATTACAATATGATAAGAAATGGGGTTATGGTATTTATGGTGATAATGTTATAGCAATAAATGGTTGTGGTCCAACCTCTCTTGCTATGGTAGTAGCGGGCCTAACAGGTAAGAATGATACAACTCCTTATGATATAGCTAAATACTCATATGAAAAAGGTTATTATACCGAAGAGTGGGGGACTAAATGGGATTTAATGTCAATTGGTATAGAACCATTTGGTATAATTGGTAAAAAGATAGTTTTATCCAAACAAAATTTATATAATGAATTAAATAATGGTCATCCCCTAATAGCAAGTATGCGACCAGGAGACTTTACAACAGTAGGGCACTTTATAGTATTAACAGGTATTAAAGATGATAAAATAATCGTAAACGACCCCAATAGTAGAGAAAGAAGTGCTAAGTTATGGGAATATGATGTAATAGCTCCTCAAATAAAAGGATTATGGACTTATAGTTTAGCAAGTTAAAAGAACTAGAATCATCTAGTTCTTTTATCATAATATAAGTATATAGTAATAACTAATATATAATAGATATGGTTGATATCTTGTTTTTAGACCTTAGGCTAAAGAAAGCACTGAAAAACTTAAGTTTACTTAAGGTTGAAAGTGAACAAAAAAAGAGTCTATATGAAATAGAACCCTAAGCCATCATAAATGGAGGACGTAGTCGGATTTGAACCAACGCTCAGGGAGTTGCAGTCCCGTGCCTTACCACTTGGCTATACGTCCAAAGAACATATTAATTATATCAAAAAATATAACCCTTTTCAATATATTTTATGAAAAAAAATAAAAAAAGTACAAAAATAGATGAAAAAAAATCAAAGTTATAGTATAATAGATGTACTTTGAAAGGGGAAGTATATAAAATGGAAAGATTACAGAAAAGAATAGCAACATCAGGTTATTGTTCAAGAAGAAAAGCCGAAGAACTAATACAAAAAGGATTAGTAGAAGTAAATGGAGAATTAATAACAAAATTAGGAACAACAGTTAAACCTGGAGATATCATAACAGTAGAGGGAAATATTTTAGATAATAGCAAAGCCTATGAATATTATTTATTAAATAAACCAAAAGGAGTAGTAACCACTACTAACGATGAAAAAGGAAGAAATACAGTTATAGATTTAATTGAAACAAATGCAAGAATATATCCCGTAGGAAGATTAGACTATGATACAACCGGAGCCTTAATATTAACTAATGATGGTAACTTAGCAAACTTATTAATGAGACCAGATTCACAAGTAGATAAAACTTACATAGCTAAAGTAAAAGGAATAGTTCAAATACCCGATATTCAAAAATTAAGAAATGGTATCATTATAGATGGAGTAAAAACAAAAAAAGCAAGTGTTAGACTAAAGAGTGTTGATAAAAAGAAAGAAACATCAACAGTAGTATTAACAATCCATGAAGGAAAGAATCATCAAATAAAAAAAATGTTTGAAAGTTTAGGCTATAAAGTAATTAAATTAAGAAGAGAAAAAATAGCTTTTCTAGATTTAAAAGGTTTAATGCCTGGAGAATATCGTAATTTAAGTATTAAAGAAGTAAAAGTATTATATAGTTTATGCAAAAAATAAGGTGGTAAAACATGAATCTAAGTATAATAGAAACAAATGAAAACGAAATAAGAAGTATAAATGACATCATATTAGTAAATGTAAAAGAAATAAAAATATTAAAAAATAAAACAAAAAGAGAAATAATAGAATTTATGTATGATGAAAACAAACTAACAAAATCATTTAACATTATAAGCAAATTAGAAGAAGATATTAAAAGTAGTATTTTTGGTAACCTAACTATAGAAGAATTAAAAAGCAAATTAGAAGAAGAAGAAATATTATTATTTTCAATAATAATGAGTCTAGTAAGACATTATAAAAAAAGTTATCAAGCTCTAAATAATACTATTAAAGAAATATATATAGAATGTAATAAAGAAAGCTTTTTAGATACAGTTTATCTAGCAAAGAATTACAATGTAAAAACTACTATAAAATGTCGAGATATGTCTTTAAAAGAATATAGTGAAATATTAAAAGATATAGATTTAAAAAATCTAAATATAACAGTAGACTATCAAGAAGAGAATACTCCTATTAAAATAGAAGAACTATATAAATTATCTTTACTAGTAAGTCAAGTAGCGGATTCAATAAGTAAATACAATTTATCTGATTTAGAAAAAATAATGTATGTATATGATATAGTAAAATATCGTATTTATAATAAAGATAAAACAAATTATTCAAATAATAGAGATCTAGATAAAGTAATAAATAGTAATACAATAGTATGTTCAGGATATAGTAATTTATTTAATGCTATTTTAAATTCACTAAATATTAAAACTATGCCTATAATATCATATGAAGCCAAGCATCAAAGAAGTATAGTCTATATAAATGATTCCAAATATAACATTGATGGAGTATATGCCTTTGATCCAACTTGGGATTGCCGAAAGAACGAAGAAGAAAAGTTTTACATATCCAAATATACCTATTTTATGATGCCTTTACAGCGTGCTAAAAAAACAGCCTATGATAACATATCACAGTTATTAGAAGAAGACATTGATAAAGTAATAAAATCATTATATGATGCTAAATCTAGTAAAGAAGAATTTATTAAAAGTATAGAAGTACTAAAAGGCTTAGAAAATTTATGTAATTTTATAAATATTAATACCAATGATGAATTCAATGATAAAGAATATATTATACTTAAAAGCCATCCTAAATTGATAGAAAAATATAATTCAAAAGAAATATCAAATTTAGATTTCTTTAAATTACTATACCAAGTTAGAAGAATAGAATATAATAATTTAATGATAGAGAATATAGACATAAATGATTTAATTGACACTGTTGAAATAAGAACCATTAATATTAATAAAACAAAGAGTAAAAATGAAATAACATTAAAAGATTTATTACTACTATTAAGTATTCGTGATAAAATTATTCAAGAAATTGAAGAAGCAATACCATCTATTGAAAAAGAAATAACCCCAAATAGTATAGGTATAGAAAGAGATATTACTAATATAAAGTTAATTAAAACGTTAAAAAAAATACAAGAAAGCAAAGAGAAAGTTAAATAAAAATATAACTTTCTCTTTTAAATATAAGTTGTATTTCCTTATATAATTTTTTTCTAAAAATATTTACATGAAAGTTAATATGTGATATGATTATTTCAGAATTAAATATTAATATAAAAATAGTAGGTGACACATATGAAAAAGAAAATAATAATAGTATTAAGTATCTTATTAGTGGTTATATTAATAGTTATCTTATGTAGTAATAATAACGAAAAAACTATTAAAACCGATGGTATTTATAATATAAATGTAAATGGTGATTCATCAGTTACTATTCCTTCAAAACAAATTAAAACTATCTTCTTTAAAATAAATAATAAAAGTAAAAAAGATACAAATTATAAAATAGGATATATTGGTAACAATGTTAAAATAACATATGATTCTAAAGACTCTGATCCACTAGAAGGAAATATCGAAAAAGAAAGTATGAAATACATCAAATTAAAAATAGAAAATACCAGTATAGATACCACTACTGTTACATTATATTCAATCTTAGAAAATAGTACTGATACCTTACCAGAAGGAATAAAAATAATATCAGAAGAATAGAAAGAAAGCCGCACAAACACTATTATAATAAGTGCCATAGTTATATTAGGATTATATCAAACCTTTGCTCTAAGTGGAGACATAACTAAAGATACAAGTGGTTATTATAATGTTACCGTAAACACAGAAAGGATAGTTACAGTTGATACTTCTTCATATAATATAGATATTATTAATTCTGTCGCTTGTTCAATTATTTATACAAAAGCATAAATCAAAAGAGAGTATACATAATGTATACTTTCTTTTATATCATGTATAAAGAATTATCATCTTGATATATATTTGAAGAATTACCTATCTTTTGTTCTAATAATTTAACTCTATTTTCTAGATTAGATATTCTATTATTAATTTCAAATATAGGATTATTTTGATTCATATTCATTTGTGGTAACATACCATTATTTAACATAGCCCCAGGAGGCATTTGATAGCCGTAGTTGGCATAAGCCATATTACCAGGAAAATTTTGATAATAACCTCCATACATCATATCTCTTTCTGTCATAATTTATTCCTTTCTTTCTACTTTATTATATGCAAAACATAAAAATAGTGATATAATACTAAGTAGGTGAAATTATGAGATTAAAAAACATTAAAGGAGCAAGTGAAAAAATACTTGAAGGAAAATACTTTATAAGTAATCCAAAAGATTATCGAGGAAAGTGGAATAAATTATTTAATAATAATAATCCTATCTATATAGAAATAGGTATGGGTAAAGGAAATTTTATCATAAAGAATGCCATAGCTAATCCTAATATAAACTATATAGGAATAGAAATGTATGATTCAGTTATCTTAAGAGCAGTAGAAAAAACAAACGAATTAGAATTAAATAACTTATATTTAATTCGTATGGATGCACGTTTAATTGAAGAAGTATTTGATAAAGAAATAGATTTAATATACTTAAACTTTTCCGATCCATGGCCAAAAGAAAGACATACTAAGAGAAGACTTACTAGTCCTAGATTTCTAGCTAGATATGATAGTATATTTAAAGATAAGAAACATATTATAATGAAGACTGATAATATAGATTTATTCAATTATTCAGTAGAATCATTAAAAGAATATGGATATAATATAAATGATATAAGTAATGATTTACATAGTTATAAAGATAATATCATTACTACAGAATATGAAGATAAGTTTACTAGTAAAGGAATCAAAATAAATTATTTTGATGCTAGTAAGAATTAGGAGGTATATATGAAAGTATTTAATAAATTAGATATAAATCCCACGAATATGAACCTATATATGGAAGCAGTAACTCATTCATCATTTACTAATGAGAATCCAAGTTATCCAGATTATGAAAGATTAGAGTTTCTAGGAGATGCCGTATTAGAAATAATCATAAGTGAATATTTATATAAAGAAAGACATTTAGAAGAAGGAACAATGACTAGAATGAGAGCTTCTTATGTATGTGAAGAAGCATGTGCTACATATGCCAAAGAAATAGGATTAGACTTAGATATAAGAGTAGGAATAGGTGAAGAAATAAATCAAACCATTTTAGCAGATGTCTTTGAAGCCTTTGTAGCAGCTCTTTATCTAGATCAAGGGTTTGAATTTACTAGAAGTTTTGTATTAAATATAATTTTAAAATATATTGAAAAAGAAGTAGATTTCTTACATGATTATAAAAGTACATTACAAGAATTAGCACAAACAGTAAAAAAATCAATTATCTATGAAGTAGTAGATGAAGAAGGCCCTGCTCATAATAAAAAATTTACTTCCATAGTTAAAGTAGATGGAATCATTATGGGAAGAGGAACTGCTGGTAGTAAGAAAGCATCAGAACAAGAAGCCGCTAAAGATGCATTAAGTAAAAGAGCAGGTATAAAGTAGGAGGAAAAATGAAAATAACAAAAGTAGTAGTAGGATTATTAGAAGAAAATTGTTATGTCTTAGAAAAAGATAAACAAGTCATAGTAGTAGATCCAGGGGATGAATACGAAAAAATAAAGAAAGTAATAGGTCGTAAAAAAGTAGCAGGAGTCTTAATAACCCATAATCATTTTGATCATGTTGGGGCTTTAGAAGAATTTGACCCAAGTCTAGTATACAAATATGATAATCTAGAAGAAGGAGAACATACTATAGGACCATTTAATTTTGAAGTAATATATACTCCTGGTCATACTAAAGATTCAGTAAGTTATTATTTCAAAGAAGATAATATTTTATTTGATGGTGACTTTGTCTTCTGTTTAGGTATTGGTAGATGTGATTTAGATGATGGTGACTATAAAGAAATGATGCGTAGTATCGAAAAAATAAAGAAATATCCTAAAGATATGATAATATGTCCAGGACATGGTAATCATACAACATTAGAGTATGAGATGGAAAGAAGCTTATATTTCAAAAGAGGAAATAATGAATAAAGTAGTAGAATTACTTATAAAAAATAATAAAACCATTAGTACTATGGAATCATGTACCGGAGGAGCTCTAGTAAATGCTATTACTAATATACCAGGAGCAAGTGAAGTACTTAAATTTAGTGCTGTAACATATTCTAATGAATATAAAATAAAACTAGGGGTAGATAGTAAAATAATCGATAAATATACCGTATATTCAATAGAAACAGCAGATGAAATGAGCAAGGTAATTAGTAATTATACCAATTCCAATTATGGAGTAGGAATAACTGGAAAACTTAGTAGACCAGATATAAATAATCCATATGGAGAAGATAATTTAGTATTTATAAGCATCTATAACAAAGATAATAATAAATATTATCATAAAGAAATAAAAGTAGATAAAATAACTAGAGAAGAAAATAAAAATATCGTTATAGAAGAAATAATAACCATGTTAATTAATATAATTAATTAGGTGAGAATATGAAGAAAGTAATTATAGGCATACTTGGTACTAGTGAATATATGAAGACCAATGATGCCTTTTATGATGTATATAAATATAGTAATAATTATATCAAGAAAATAGTAGAAAATGATGCCGTACCACTACTAATACCATTAGTAGATGACAAATTAATAGAAGAAACACTAGATATGTGTGATGGTTTATTATTACCCGGAGGAAGCTATATCAAAGAAGTAAATTTCAAAGTAATAGATTACTTCTATCAAAGAAAGAAACCTATATTAGGAATATGTATGGGTATGCAAACACTAGCCATGTATTCAGTTAATATAGAAAATAAAGAAAGAAAAAGAATAATAAAACCAATAGATACCGGAGTAGATCATTGGCCTATTGAAGTAATAAGAAAAAATTTAACTACTTTAGCTCATAAAGATTATGTTAATGAAGATAGTCTTCTATATAAAATATTAGAGCGTAAAGAAATAATAGTAAATAGTCTTCATCATAATACCATAACCGAAGTAGGAAGTAGCTTTAAAGTAGTAGCTTATTCTGAAGATAATTTAATCGAAGCTATTGAATATAATGGTAATGATCGTTTTGTACTAGGAGTTCAGTTTCATCCTGAAGTATTACCACAATATAATAATATATTTAAAGCTTTTATAAATAGATGTAAAGATGATATCTCTATGTAGATATCTTTTTTTCTATCCTCTAAAGTCTGGGTCTTTAGAGGTTAACTAAAGCCTTAATTAAGTCTTTAGTTAAGATATCAACCATATCTATTATATATTAGTTATTACTATATACTAAGTAAATATTGTTTTACATTAAAAAAAATGATATACTTAATATGATAGAAGGGATGAGATATGAATTTAAAAGGTATTTTAGATATTAATAAAACAATAAGTAAAGATTTATTTAAAGAAACAAATTATCCTTGGGAGGTATTACCATATATAAAAGATTATATTATTACTTTAGGTAATAATCTTGATAAAGATAATTATACCGAAATAGAAGACCATATCTGGGTAGGAAGTAATGTAGAAATAGATAAGTTATCTACGATTATAGCCCCATGTATAATAGATGATAACACTATAATAAGACCAGGAGCATATATAAGAGGAAATGCTATTATAGGAAAGAATTGTGTAATAGGAAATAGTACTGAGATAAAGAATGCTATTATTTTTGATAATTGTCAGCTACCACATTATAACTATATAGGAGATTCTATCTTAGGATATCACGTTCATTTAGGAGCAGGAGTAATACTTAGTAATTTAAAGAATGATGGTACAAACATTGATATCAAATATAAAGGTAAGAAGGTATCTACTGGTATGAGAAAAATGGGTTCTGTAATAGGAGACTCTACTGAGATAGGATGTAATAGTGTATTATATCCAGGTACTATTATTGGTAAGAATACTAATATTTACCCATTGACTAGAGTAAGAGGTATAATAAATAGTAATAGCATAGTAAAAGATGAGAATACAGTAGTAGATAAAGAGTTAAATTATGCTAAATAAAAAAATTAATAGATTATACATAGCATTTTTAATCATTGGTATTACTATTACTTCAATTGGTTTATATACAGCTATTAAAACGTTAGATAATAGTAATAAAGTGGATACTATAGGTACAATAACCTCTATAGTAAGCACTTCTAGTGATACTCCTGATGTATATGTTACTTATAATGTTGATGGTAAAAGATATACCTCAGTAATGCGTGGTTACTCAAGTACCTTTTATGAAGGTAGAAAGATAGACATATATTATATGAAGAATGATCCTAATATCATAGGAAATAAGAAATTAGAATTATTAATTTTATTACTTCCTTTTATAGGCCTTATTTTCCTATTAATTGGAGGTATAAATATATTTAAAATAATAAGTAATAAAAAGAAGAAAGAAAGATTAATAAAAACTGGTATTAAGATAGAGGCTACTTATATTGAGACTAATACTAACTTTAATTTAAGAGTATTAGGAAGAAATCCAAGTAATATAATATGTGAATATGATGATCCAATAAGCAAAAATACATATAGATTTAAAAGTGAAAGATTATGGTATGATCCAACATTATATATAGGTGATAATGATATATATACTTTTAATGTATATGTAAATAAAGATAATATGAAAGACTATTATGTTGATATAGAAAAATTAATAGATAAGGAGTAATTATGGCTACAATTAAAGAATATTTAAAATATTATAAAAGTTTAACTTTTAATGAATGTAAATTAAATATAAATGATGTATTATTATTTACTGAATTATCTTATATAGATTGGCATAATATTGTACCTGAAGATAATAATAAAATAACCCTAAAAGAAGCCTTTGATATTTATCAAAAGACTAAGAATGTATATCTAAGTACTTTTATGAAAGGCAATATCGCTAATCTAAAAGATATTTATACAAGTACTAGATATAAAGATATATATCTAAGTAATTATAAAGAATATGTCGATAATGAGAAACAATTCGGAGCAGTTAAAATACATTTTGATAATAAAGTATTTATTTCTTATAAAGGAACTAATGGTACTATCATAGGATGGAAGGAAGACTTTACTTTAGGTTATCATTTTCCAATTATATCCCAAGAATATGCTATCAATTATTTAAACGAAGTAATAACTAGTGAAGATAAAGAAATATATATCGGAGGTCATTCTAAAGGTGGTAATCTTGCTATGACATCTTCAATGTATTGTCGTGATGATATCTTTAAAAGAATAAAAACGATATATAATTTAGATGGTCCTGGTTTTAGAGAAAAAGATTTAAATAATAACTTCAAAAAGATATTACCTAAATTACAAATATATATACCTGAAGATAGTATTATAGGTATGCTTCTATATAGTACTAATAATAAAAAAATAGTAAAATCAAATACCTCAGGTATTATGACTCATGATATTAATACTTGGTTATGTTTTGGTCAGTTCCTTGAAAAAGGCAAACAATCCAAACTAAGTATTAAAATAGATAATCGTATTAAAGAGTGGAATAAAAATTATACCGATAAAGAATTAGAAGTAATGATAACCTCTATCTTTAATGTGTTTGAAAAAAATAATATTAAAAGTTTTAGAGAACTAAAAAAATTAAAATGGAATCAAATAGTAGGTATGATTAATGAAGTAAATGATATAGATGAAGAAACTAAGAAACTATATTCTGAAACTATTAAAGATTTAATATGGTTAAACAATAAGAAATAATTAACTAACAAGAGAGAGAAACATCTCCCTTGTTTTTTATTATGATTAATGATAAAATAATCTATGTGAAGAAATAATAACTTATATAAAAAGAAATGAGGGATATTATGTTTAAATTAGTATCAAAATATAAACCAAGTGGTGATCAACCAGAAGCTATAAAAGAATTAGTCCAAGGAATAAAAGAAGGTAAGAAAGAACAAGTCTTACTAGGAGCAACAGGTACAGGTAAAACATTTACTATTGCTAATGTAATAGAAAAAACAAATAAACCTACCTTAGTACTAGCCCATAATAAAACACTTGCAGGACAATTATATAACGAATTAAAAGAACTATTTCCTGAGAATAGAGTAGAGTATTTTGTATCTTATTATGACTACTACCAACCAGAAGCCTATGTACCTAGTACTGATACCTATATAGAAAAAGATTCATCAATTAATGATGAAATAGATGAATTAAGACATAGTGCTACCTCAGCCTTAATATCAAGAAGAGATGTCATAGTAGTAGCCTCAGTATCATGTATCTATGGAATAGGAGAAATAGAAGAATATAAAAAGAAGATGTTAACTCTTACTGTTGGAGATACTATAGATAGAGATATAATATTAAAAAAATTAATAGAAATGTTATATGAAAGAAATGATATTGATTTAAAAAGAGGAACCTTTAGAGTAAGAGGAGATTCTCTAGAAATAGTACCAGCCTATGAAAGAACAAATGGTTTACTAATAGAGTGGTTTGGAGATGAAATAGATCGAATAAGTGAAGTAGATACCATTACTGGTCATATCTTAAAAGATAAAAAGACTGTATCCATATTCGCAGCTTCTCACTTTGTAACTGATGAAGAAAGATTAAAGATAAGTATAGAAAGAATAAATAAAGAAAAAGAAGAAAGAGTAAAATACTTTAAAGAGAATAATAAATTAATTGAAGCCCAAAGAATTGAAGAAAGAGTAAATTATGATATGGAGATGTTATCAGAAACAGGCTTTTGTCGTGGTATTGAGAATTATTCAAGACATATAGCACTAAAAGAAGAAGGTGAGTCTCCGAATACCTTAATAGATTTCTTTCCCAAAGATTTCTTACTCGTAATAGACGAATCCCATGTAACATTACCTCAAGTAAGAGCTATGTATAATGGCGATAGAGCTAGAAAAATGAACTTAGTAGACTATGGTTTTAGATTACCTAGTGCTCTTGATAATAGACCATTAAAGTTTGAAGAATTTACTAAAAAATTAAATGATGTAATCTATGTAAGTGCTACTCCTGGAGACTATGAAATGGAGAGAGTAAATAATAAAGTAGTAGAACAAATAATTAGACCAACTGGACTATTAGATCCATTAATAGAAGTAAGACCAACCAAAAATCAAATAGATAACCTAGTTGAAGAAATAAATAAACAAATAGAAAAGAATGAACGAACATTAATTACAACATTAACAATTAGAATGGCCGAAGAATTAACTAACTATCTAAAGAGTCTAGATATTAAAGTTGCTTATTTACATAGTGAAGTAAAGACTTTAGAAAGATTAAAAATAATAAGAGACTTAAGACTAGGTAAATATGATGTAGTAGTAGGAATAAACCTATTAAGAGAAGGAATAGATATACCAGAAGTAAGTCTAATAGCCATTATGGATGCTGATAAGCAAGGCTTCTTAAGAAGTACTAGAAGTCTAATTCAGACAATAGGAAGAGCGGCCCGTAATAGCAGTGGAAGGGTTATTATGTATGCTGATATTATTTCTGATAGTATGAATGAAGCTATTACTGAAACCGAAAGAAGAAGAAATATCCAAGAAAAATATAATAAAGAACATGGTATTATACCTAAAACTATTATTAAAGATATACCTGAAGTTATTTCTAATGAGACAGAAAAGAAAGTTGAAAAAGAATCTAAATTAAGTAAGAAAGAAAAATTAGATTTAATAGATAGTCTTACTAAAGAGATGAAAAGTGCTGCATCTAACTTAGATTTTGAAAGAGCTATGGAACTTAGAGATATTATCTTTGATTTAGAAAATGATAAATAAATATATATAGAAGACTATTAATTAGTTTTCTTTTTTAATTCCTCTTCAGCCTATAGTCTTCCGAGGTATTTTTATGCCTAAGGTCATAAAAATAAAATAATATAATCAAAAGACCACAATTAGTAGCAGTCTTTTAACATCCAAATATTAACCAAAAGCCTAAACAAATTAAAGCTAAGTATTCAAGTAATAAAATAAAAACATTACCGAAACAAGGAGCAAATAAAGTAATTAACATTTGATAAAAAGTAATAATCATTAACATTAATACCATTAAAAATAAAAATAATTTAAAACCTGCACATAAACGAAAGAAGTTAAAAAAATTATTAAACATAGATATTCACCTACCATAGTTTATGTAAGAGTAAAAGAATTGTTAAAAAATGTTGTGAAAATAAAAATAATATGATAAAATTATATTATAGAAGGTGATATTATGAATGAGAATACTACATTATTTGATGTGTCTAAAGTAACAGATAAATGCGTTAGAGAAACGCTAGAAGCTTGTGTTGAAGCATTAGCAGAAAGAGGATATAATCCTATAAATCAAATAGTAGGTTATATCATATCAGGAGATTTAGGTTATATTTCATCGTATAAAGAAGCAAGAAACAGAATAGCTAAAATAGATCGAACTACTTTAGTAGAAGAACTATTAAAAAATTATTTAAAATGAGATATTTAGGAATAGACTTAGGTAGTAAGACAGTAGGTCTTGCCATATCTGATACAACATTAACAATAGCTTCCTCACTTAAAACTATCTTCTTTAAAGATGAAGATTATTTAAGTACAATAGATGAGATAAAGAATATTATTAAAGAATATGACATTCAAAAAATAATATTAGGTTTGCCTAAAAATATGAATAATACTTTAGGAGAAAGAGCAGAAATAACTACCAAATATAAAAGAATACTAGAAGAAAATACTAATATTCCAGTAATCTTTTTTGATGAGCGATTAACCTCAGTAATATCAAATTCAATTTTAATTGAAGCTGATATATCCCGCAAAAAAAGAAAGAAAAAAGTAGATAGTATCGCCGCTCAAATAATATTACAAGACTATTTAAATAAGGAGAAAAATGAACATGAATAAAGAAAATACATTTAAAGTAATTGATAGAGAAGGAAAAGAAATAGAATTTGAAATACTATTTACTTTTGAATCAGATGAAACAAAAAAGAATTATATGGTATATACAGATAATACCAAAGATGAAGAAGGAAATACCAAAGTATACGCATCAGTATTTAAACCAGATGCTGAGCCACTTGAGTTATTACCAGTAGAAACAGAAAGAGAATGGAAAATAATAGAAACTATAATAACTTCAATTACTGAAGAATCAAAAAAAGAAAAGAAAGAAGACGAATAGTCTTTTTTGACATGGAGGAATTATGAAGAGGTTTAGAAATATAGCCCTTGCGCTAGTTGTGATATCATTCTTTTTAGTAGTGGCAGTATGTACATTTTATAATATAAATATGGCAAAAGTATCAAATGATAATACCCTAAAAGAAGTAACTATTAAAGCAGGTAGTATTAATAGTATTGCTAACACATTAAAAGAAAATAATTTAATAAAAAATATAACTATCTTTAAAGTTTATACAAGATTAACTAATAAAACAAACCTAAAAGCAGGTACCTATAATTTTAGTGAAGATATGGGAGTAAAAAAAATAGTATCTTTACTTGAAAAAGGTAAAACTAACGAAAACAATATAACCTTTAAAGAAGGAATAAATGTTAGAGGTATAGCAAAGTTAATTTCAAAAAAGACTAATAATAGTTATGATAGCATTATAACTGTTATGAATGACAATAATTATATTGATGAATTAATTAGCAAATATTGGTTCTTAACTAATGACATTAAAAACAAAAATATTTATTATCCACTGGAAGGTTATTTATTTCCTGATACCTATAATGTAATGAAAGATACAGATATAAAAGATATAATTACTAAGATGTTAGATGAAACCGATAACAAATTATCAAGGTATAAAGATAGCATTACAAATAACAAACTTAGTATTCATGAAATAATAACCTTAGCCTCAGTAGTAGAACTTGAAGTTGCCAATAAAGATGATCGTAAGTCAGTTGCTGGTATATTCTTAAATAGACTAGATTCTAAATACTTTCCTACTTTAGGTAGCGATGCTACATCCTATTATGGAGCAAAAATAGATGATTGGTCTACGAATAGACTTACTTCTGTTGAATTAAATGACTGCTCTAACAAGTATAATACTAGATGTGCTTATAATAAAGGCTTACCAGTAGGACCAATTGGAAATCCATCTATAGAATCAATTGAAGCCGTATTAAATCCCGAAAAACATAATTACTATTACTTTGTAAACGATTGCAAAGGTAAATTATATATGTCAAAAAATGAAACAGAACATAATAATATAATAAATAAATTAAAAAAAGAAAACAATTGGTGTGCTTAAAAATAAAAGAGGAACAAATCCTCTTTTTTAATTTTCTGCTTCTTCTAACATTTTAGTAATAAATATACCATATCCTTTACTAGGATCATCTACAACTACATGAGTTACTGCCCCAATAATATAATCATCTTGAATAATAGGACTACCACTCATACCTTGTACTATACCGCCAGTATCTTTAAGTAATTTTTCATCAGTAATTTCAAATAAAATATTTTTAGTACTATTACCATTATTATTAATTCTTAAAATATTAATATCAAAACTTTCAATAGTATTACCATCAATAACAGTCAAAATACTTGCTTTACCAGTTTTAACATTCTCTTCTTTAGCAACAGCAAATAATTTCTTATCTGGAATATCCGTAGTATACTTACCAAATATACCACTAGAAGTATTCTCACTTACTGTTCCAAAGACTTTACTACTATCATATTTAGCATTTTTTTCTCCTGGTTTACCAATATCACTTCTAGTAATACCAGTTACTGAAGAACCATATATTTTACCATCTTTAATTTCTAGTCTTTGACCAGTATTCTTTTCAATAATTTCATGTCCTAAAGCCCCAAATAATTTAGTATTAGGATCAATAAAAGTAAGAGTACCAACACCAGTTATACTATCTTTAACATATAATCCTGTTTTATAGACATTATCCTCTGTTTTACTTAATTTTAAATTAGTAGTGTTTTCTTTAGTACCACGCATATAAGTAATATTAATATTTTCCTTATTATTAGTTTTTTCAATTAAACTAAGCATATCCTCAATATTAGTAATATCAGTATTATTAACTTTAATAATTTTATCACCAGTTTGTAATCCAGCTTTACTAGCAGGATTAACTCCTGATACATCATAAGTACCTACAATAATAACACCTTTAGAATTAAGTTCAATACCAATGTTTTCACCACCAGCAATTATATAATCTGAATAGGCAAGGATAGTATTGGGTATAATAAATAATGCAAGTAGAGAAGGAAGCAGAATTTTGTTTTTTAAAATTTTAAAAAACATAAAACAACATCTCCTTTAAATAGTTTAACAGACTACATTATTATTATTTACTATATTAAATAAAGTATTATAGATAATTATTACCATATTTATATTCACATCAAAGTTAATTTATTGTAGAATATAAACCTGTAAAGGAGATGTGGTAGTATGAATAAACCCATTTAGATAATCAAATAGAAATTGCTAAATATAATTATAATTACTTTTTTACAAAAATGATAGTAAAAATATTACAAACATGTTTTAAACTTTCATGTATATTACTAATTAGTGAAATATTTAATTATACCATTATAAACATTATAGCTATTATTTATACTATTATATCTTTATTTAATATATATATTATTATTAGTAATTATAAATATATAATTGAAGATATCAGAAAAACATTAAAACTAGAAGTATCTTTTGAAATAGATCTAAATACAATATCAGATAAATTATTTAAAGGAATATTAAACTATGGTAAATAATTATTATATTGGAGATATCCATCATAATAAGACTATAAAAAAAGATGCTTATACAGAAAAATTAGTACTATATAGTGAAGATAAATACAATTATTTAGATTTAATTAATGATATAAATTATACAACTGATAATAATAAAAAAGCTTATGTACTTAAAGAAACATTAGTAGAAATAGATATAAGAGATTTTAGAGAAGATTATAACTATTTATTGTCAAGACATAACGATAAAAAAAAGACCAAAAAGAAACATTGGTATAATAGATAGGGGTAAATATGGATAATATAATGATATATCCTAATAATATATGGACAATAGAAAAAGAATATAAAAACAATTTAATAGAAGAAGATATTATTTATGATATGATAATAGGACAATATGAAATATATCCTCAGGCATATCCAATAATAAAACCAATATCTAAAAACATATATAATAAATTAATAACAAAAGAATATGTATTAGAAGAAAGACTAGATTTAGAAGAACTATTTTTAATTAAAGATCAAAATGGTAATTACATTTCTTCAGTAAATGGAGTAGAGTTACCTAAAAGTATTAAGAAAGAATCAAAAATAAAAAAACTATTTAAAAAACTCAAGCTATAATGCTTGAGTTTAATTATCTCTTGGTAGCGAGAGGGGGATTCGAACCCTCGACCCTTCGGGTATGAAATATAAGTTGTATGTTTCACAAATTATTATAATTTAAAATAATCAATTAAAATACGAATTATAATTTATTTTATTTTTTGTGAACTAATATGTTTTTTAATATTTTATTATAAACTAATAGACAAAATATAGACCATTTATCATTTTTAATTTTTAATTACATATATTAGATTTTTTTCTTTTTAGAAAAATGCCTTAACTAGTTTAACTTTTTCTAGTTTTTATAATAAACATAATGCTTTAAGACTAATTATATGCCTTAACAAATACTTTAAAATGGTTTGACGAATGTACTATATGTACTACCTGTATTCTATGTATTTTATGATATTCAATGTATTTTCTCATATTGAATGTATTTAAGGTAATTCTTTTTCTATTCTTTATTAAAATATTTATCTACATATTCAATATCACTAAATATACTATCTTTATCAAATATCATATTTATATGAATTCTATTATTAGTCATTTCTTTAACTTTCTTTTCTAATTCTTCTTGTGATAAATTACTATTGTTCATAATCAAATCATTAAATTCAACTATTTTATATTTGCTTTTTAATTCAAATATTTTATTTATATATTTCTTTTTATTTTTAGTATTGTAATTAAGAATAATATCTTTATCTTCATCAATAAATAATTCTTCAAAGATTAAATATAGATTTTTTATTTCATCTATTTTAATATTATAATTATTTAATCTTTCTAAAAATAAATTTGACTTTTCATTTCTTAACTTCATTGAATATCATCTCCTATGTAATTATTATAAGATTAATAAAAAACAAAGGAAATCCCTTTGTTATTTAATTTTAATTTTAACTGTGCTACCGAATAAACCATTATCATATTTTAATGTGACTTTTTCCATCCTTTTGGAATAGCAAATCTAATATCTTTTGTAGCAGTTCCATTTGCTTGTAGTGTAATACTTCCCATTTCTTCGTGTTTAACAAAATCTTCTCTTGAATACGTTTCCCCGTTACTATCAATTAATTTAAAATTCGAAGAGTAAAATCCTTTTTCACTAGATGATAAGTTTTCAAATTTAATCGTGATTATATAAAATTCGTTGCCATCACCAGCACTCCAAATATCACTTTCTCTTTCTCTTGTAGTATAACTTAATACAGTAATAGCGCTATCTTTAAATTCTATTCTTTCGTTCATTTCATATATTTTATTTTTATCAACTTTTGTATCTTGATTAAATAAATTAGAAATTGCATATAAGCCACCCATAATTAAACCTGATAGTACAAGCCATATAACTAAATATTTAACAATACCATTAACTATTTTATTTCCTTGTTTTTGTTTGCATATAGGACATATTTTTGCTTCCTTATCAATTTCAGATTTGCAATATTTACATTTTTTAGTAGAAATATCATTCTTTTTCATTTTCACACCTCACAAGTATAATTCACTATAATTAGTATACACTAAAATTAGATGCAATGCAATATGCAATGCTTACTTTGAGTGCAGTTTGTAATACGATTTTTATAGGAGGTTGTATTACTATGTCTTTTAAAATCACAAAAAAAGAAACTGAAAATAAAACAATAAGGTTCCCGTTAGAACTTATAGATAAAATAGAAAAAGCAATTCAAGGGGAAGATACTACTTTTAGTAGATTTGTTATTCTTGCTTGTGATTATGCTCTTAAAAATATGGAAAAAGAAAAACCCAAAGAAAAATAATCTTGGGATTTATTTTAGTATTTTATTAATTTCACTACTTATTGTATTAGAAGCAAGCGATTTATCATCTTTAAATATATGAGCATAAATATTTAATGTAGTTGTAGAATTATTATGACCTAACATTTTTGAAACTAAATTAACAGGTAGTCCTGCTCTTAATAATATTGATGTATATGTATGTCTTAAACTATGTGGTGTAAATTTTTTTAATTTGTGCTTAATACATAGTTTTTTTATGTAGTTATTTATACTATCGGGAAACATTGGATTACCATTCCATTGAGTAAATATTTTATTATTCTTTTTTGTGAACTCTTTATTATCAGCACTTTTTAAAATAATTGTGTTGTTCCAAAGATCCTTTAATTTTGATTTTTCATCATCTTGCCAATATTTATATTCCATAAGTGTATTTAAACATTCTTTTGGAACATTTATAGTTCTTATTGATGTTTTGGTTTTAGGTAATTTTTCAATAATTCCTATTTCTTCAATATATTGTATTATTTTATTTATTTTGATAGTTCCAGTATTAAAGTCTATGTCCGACCATTCAAGCGCTAATGCTTCGCCACGCCTTAATCCAGAATATAACAATAATGTAATTAATGTTTTCCATTTTATTTCTTCATTATCTAATATATCTAATAACTTTTTAATATCTTCTTCTTCAAGAAATGATATTTCTTTTTTTATTACTTTTGGTGGGACAAAACTTTTTTCTTTTAATGGATTTTTTCGTATTAAATCATCATCAACAGCACAATCAAATATATCTTTTAATACCATATACATATTACTGATTGTTTTTTCGCTTAATCTACCACCTGTATTTTTATTAATACCCATTTGTCTTAAACTATTAAAGTATTTTGATATTGCATAAGAAGTAATATCTTTAATTTTTAAATAACCAAATTCAGTATTAAACTTATTTATGGTATTAGAATAATCACGAAAAGTTGATGGTGCTATTTTATGTTTTCTATTTTCTAACCAAGTTTTAGCATAATCCTTAAATACAATATTATTATCAATATTAGTTCCATTTTTTAAATCTTCTTCAAATTTTATCATTACTTTTTGTAATTCTTTTTCTATTTGCTTTGGTGTCATATCATTAGTTGGTTTCCAAGTAATAGATTCTTGTTTTGAATTACCACTTTTATTTTTTCCATTTACTGCTCTTATTCTATAAGATATTTCGCCATTTTTATTAATTCTTTTTTGATAAGTAGCCATTAATTCTTTTTGTGTTTATTGAATGATTTAAGAAAAGTAATATATTCTTCTAATGTTATTTTATTATTTTGATAATCTTGCTTTTTTAAATTTCTTTCATTCATAAATCTATTTAAAGTATTTTCATCAGCATTCTTTAAAAGATTATTATAAACATTCCTTTCGGTTCTTCTAGGTTCTTTATTTTGACTTTCAATTCTACTTTTATGTGCCATAATTTCACGACAAGTCTTTTTATTATCATTTAATCTAACACAATATTTTTCATCTTGCTTTTTTAAACTAATAAAATACTGATTACAACATTCACATTTTCTTAATGAATGACCATATTTAGTATAGTGATAAATACATGCAATAGCAATTTCAACTTTATTATCACAATAATAAGTCGTTATTGCTGCTTTTTTCTTGCTTAATAGACTTTTTTTGATAACCTTAATGTTTTTATTAAATGCTTCTAAATCGTTTAAATTTGATAGGTTATAATTCTTTAAATAAAGGGTATCTTTTAATTCGTTTCCATTAACACTATATTTCTTTGAATGTTTAGGTATTTCGCCATACCATGCACATATTAATAGATAAACATTATCAATATTAACATTATTCAAATCATTAATAGCACCTAATAAACCTTTAAACACATCGTCTTTAATATTAAAAATATCAATACTTGCATTAATTATTGTTTCTTTACTATTGTTTTCAACTACTTTCACATTAAAATTATCGTTTTCAATAATTACTTTATACATATTGTTCCTTCTTTCTTTTAAAAGTTGCTTAAATTATTTTCATATATTTTCAAATAATTTAATATAGCGATTTACGTTTTCTCATAAATGTCTTATAATACAATCATAAGTTGCTTCAACTAAAATACATTATACAATGTATGCAACTTATAGTCAATACATATTGACGGAAAGGTTGTGATAAATTCATTTTTATTTATTATTTTATTATTTTTCACAATAAAGAAAGGAGAAAGATATTATGTGTAAAATAAGAACCTTAAATCAAGCAATTATTGAGTTAAAAGAAAAAGATAAGAATTGCTGTTTAACTCTATCAGCACTACGAAGAATGATTAGGAATAATGAAATACCATATTTTAAAAGTGGTGTTAAATACCTAATAGACTTAAATTCGCTTCCTAACTCATTATTTATTAATAACGAAGAAAGGAATGAAGATTATGAAACTAAAGGAACTAAAAAGGTTTGTCAATTCAAAGAATAAAATACCTTTATGCAAATGGAAAGACCAAAATAATTGGTTGACTTATGATGAAGCATTGGAAAATGCGAAAGATAAAAATCTTGGTATATCTATTGTTCTAGGAAAGATAAATGATGAATATACACTTGCTGGAATAGACTATGATACAGTAAGAGATAAAAATACAGGTTTAGTTGATAAAGATATATACTTTGAAACAAAATCATTTAAGCATATACATAAGTCTTTAAGTGGTTATGGTATTCATATATTGTGTTTAGTTAAAAACAATGTGAAATTACTTAATGGAATGAAAAAGTATATTGATATTAAAACTCATATTGAAAGATATGATGAAAACAATAATTTAAAACATTCAGAGGTAGAATTTTATACCGAAGACAAATTATTTGTTATACCATTAGACAATATTAATCCCAATGAAGATAATATTGTTGATAGCACCGAAGATTATATTAAATTATATAAAAAATACTTTGGTGATATTAAAAAAACAACTAATAGCACAAAAATAGATGAAAGCAAAAAAGATTTTGTGTTAATACTAAATGCTATAAAAAAAGGACTAACAAAAGAAGAAATATATCAAGAATTTATGACTAGTGATTATGCTAATAGTAAAGATGATAAACACAAAGAAAAACTAAATAGAAAAGATTATTTTGATAGAACATATAATAAAGCATTGTCCTATCTAAATAAGCCAAATAAAATAGATGAAATTAATAATAGTGATGAATTGGGAAGAAATAAAACTGAAGCATTAATTAATTTATTAATTGATAAAACTTTATTTATAGATGAAAGAAACATTGCTTATATTGTTATAGATAATCAAAATATTAAAATTGATAGCACAAAATTTGAAAGACTATTAGTTCATTTAAGTTTTGAAAATAATATTAAAATAAGTCAACAAGCAATAAAGTATATTCAATCTTATTTTGAATATAAAGCCGAAAAAGTTAATAATAAAGTTAGTCTTAATGTTAGATTTGCTGATTACAATAATGATTATTACTATCAGTTAAGTGAAAATAAATTAATTAAGATGAATAACAATGGTTATGAAATTATTAGTAATGACTTTCCATTATTTAGGTGGACTAGCACAATGGAAGAACAAGTTGAACCTATAAGGAACGATAATTTTAAATATATTATGGAAATGTTAAATTTCTTTAATATAGAAAAAGAACAAAAACTATTATTTTTAGTATATGTAGTAAGTTTATTTATTCCAAATATACCTAAACCTATACTAATATTACAAGCCGAAAAAGGCGCTGGTAAAACAACTGCTACTAAATTATTGAAAAGTTTGATTGATCCTTCCAAAATAGAAGCAACATACTTTCCAAGAAATGAAGAAGCATTATCACAATTATTAGACCACTCAGCATTGATTAATTTTGATAATCTAAATAGATTACAAGATTGGCAAAGTGATGCTTTATGTAGGGCTTATTCGGGTGAAACATACACAAAAAGAAGTTTATTTACTGATGATGAAGATTTTATCTTCAAATATAAAAGAGCAATAATTCTAAATGGAATTAATTGCCCTGCTATAAGAGAAGATTTACTTGATAGGTCTATTATCATTAATTTAAAACGAATAGACAAATACAAGGAAGAATCTTTAATTTATAAGGAATGGAACGAAAAGAAACCATATATATTAGATAATATATTTAAATTGATTTCTCTTTCGTTACAAATACATTATAACACACAATTAGATAATTTGGGAAGAACTGCTGATTGGTGTAAATGGGGTTATTGTATCGCAAAAGCATTAGGCAATGAAATTAATAAACCTAATTTATGTGATACATTCATAGATGATTGGAAGAAAAACGAAAGTAATCAAAACAAAGAAGCAATAGAAAACAATATTGTTGCTCAATGTATTATTAGATTAATGAACAACAAAAATCGTTGGCAAGGAACTGCTAGTGAATTATATAAAGATTTATTATTCATATCGGAAGATTTTGGAAGCAATGGATTCCCAAAGAATTCATCTTGGTTAACAAGAGAAATAAATAAACTAATATCGGTGTTAAAATCACAAGGAATAAGTATAATAACTGGTAAAGCAACTAATAAAGGTAGTTTAACTATCATAGAAAAGAAATAATATATTTGCACCATATTAATAATTGGTGCTTTTACTATGCTCTTTAATATGAACCATTATATATGTTTATTTTTATCAAAAAGTTAAAGTAGTTAAACTATTTTACATTTGTCTTAAAAAAATTAAAAAATGATGTTTTTTAGCAATAAATAGACAAAATCTAGACCAAAGCAAAAAAAAGAATGTTTTTTCAAACACTCTTTAATTTCCATTTGGTAGCGAGGGAGGGACTCGAACCCCCAACATTTCGGGTATGAACCGAACTATCTAGCCAGTTGATATACCCCGCCATAATTAGACGATAACTCATTTGACCACACGGGTATGAACCGAATGCTCTAGCCAACTGAGCTATCTCGCCGTCAAATGTAATATAATTATATTACATTTTTTTTATTTTGTCTAGTACTTTTTAATTATTTGTATAATTCTTTATTAAATAATTCTAAATTATTATTCATTATCGTTACATAGTTCTCATTTGAGTTACTAACATTACCATCAATAGACTCCATAGTATTAATAGTAACAAGTTCAACACCATAATTATCAATCAAATTTTTACAAGTGTCGTTAGTGGTTTCACTAGCAGAATATATATATTTAATTTGACCATTTCTAATTAATTTTTTAACTTCACTAATAGTATTTTCATTTAATTTATCATCTTCTTCAAGTGATATAACATTTAAACTATATTTTTCTAAATATTTAAATAGGTTAGAATCTACTACTACTGTTTTATATGGAGCAAGACTAATAGCTTCTTTCATATCAGCATCTAATCTTGAAATATTATATTTTAATTCTTCATATTTATTTTCAATACCAGTACCTTCATCATTAGATATTAAATAAGGGTTAGAAATGTATTCTAGAAGTCCATTCTTAGTATTTTGTGCCATCATCAAGTAGTTATAAGGATTAAGCCAAAGTTCTGCAATATTATTATCATAATTCATACCCATAGATACATCTATAACTTTCAAATTTTTATTATAGTTAATCATCTTAACAGCAAAATCTCTTTCTCTATCTAAACTATTAAATACAAACAAGTCAGTATTAGAATATTCTTTTAATTTCTTATCTGATAACTTAAATTCATTAGTATCAACACCAGCAGGATAAATACTATTAACTTCAGCATGATCACCATATAAACTAGTAATTAAATATTTAATAGGATATATAGTAGTATATATTTCAATATCTTCCATACTATCTTTAGTTATATTACATCCAGATAATATAAATACTCCTAATAACAATAATAATAATTTAATTTTTTTCATTTTTATAATTCCTTCTTTCATTCTTCTTACTATATTAATATTACTATATTTTTATTTTTTTGTAAAGTCTATTTTAAAAAAGAAAAAGGGTCATACATGCTTTTGCATGCAGACCCATATTTCTTACACCCTTTTTCTGAAAATGCAAAATTTTGCATTGGAGCCGTACATTTCTCTTGTTTTCCTTATAACAGAAGCAATAGCTTCACTAGAACCTGTAACAGAATTGTAAACAATCTGTGGATATTTGGTACTAGCAACATTAAATTGGTCCATCTCCTGATAATCCTTTTCTTCTCCCATATG
>OJNJ01000043.1_pt1 | contig 50615 bp, 66 predicted proteins | sample 1597491 | NCBI WGS metagenome assembly OJNJ01 (sample SAMEA2452132, study PRJEB22498) | human gut metagenome | biome: human feces; feature: human gut; material: feces | place: Australia | collected 2012 | reverse complement strand
AGCTCATGAGCTAATGTACCTTCTTCTGCATATACCGAAGACTTCTTTTCTCCGTATTCATCTTCAAGCTTGGCAGACGGAGTACAATTCAGCCATCTTCCTGCTCCAGAAGCCGAGAGGAGTGCATGACTCCTCTGACTATGTTTCTGTGGTTTAGTACTACTTGTCGCTTGAGCCATATTCTTTTATCAATTTTGCCAAATAACAGCATTGAATAGCGCACTGAGCATAAAGCTCTGGATTTTCTCTGCGAAACTTCTGAGCTGCTTTTTGCAATTTCTTTGTACTCGACATAATTACAGTGACTCTAAGAAGTTATACATTTCATCATACTTAGCCGGGTCAAGCTTTGTTACACTCGGGGCTCCAAGCTCATTGAGTTTCTGCTTGATTACGTCGCGATGCTCATTGACCTTCTTTGCAAGCATTCCGCGAACATCCTCAATGCTCTTAGAGGCAGAAAAAGCAGCCGGAGCAGCAGGTGCTGAAGGAGCAGGCTCGGCAGCGCTCTGAGTCTGGGCAGGTGCCGCAGGCTGAGGAGTAGGTTTTGCGGGAGCTGGCTTTGCTGGCGCAGGTTTTTTATTAGCTTGCGCAAAATCTTCCTGTGACGGGTCAAAATTGTCTACAGCAATCTGACTTACAGGTGCATTGGACACAAACAGTGACTTAATGAAATTCTGCGTATTTTCAGACAGGTTTACGCTAACCTCAACAGAAATTTTAACGGTTTCCATTTTCGTAATTTTTAATGAAGTTATCTAAATAGTTAATAAACTCGTTTACTGTCATATCTGGTACGTTTGAGAGCTTTTGGTGGATAAGCTCATTATTCTTATATATAGATACGTACACGCCTTTATAATTCAGCTTTACTTTATATTCGCCTTTCAGCATTGTTAGGCACCCATCTTCAGATGAACCTTTCCAAGTATTTGCTGAAAACAAATCAGTTACTAACACGCCAATATGATTAGCCAATCGCTCTAACTGTATAACATCCAAATTGGCTTCGCCCTTTAACACACGGTCAAATGCCTGTTTCGGATATTTAACAGTAGGAAATAACACTTTAGCTAAATCTTCCGTATTTAGCTTGTAGTGCTCAATTACATTACCTATATTAAATTGTTGTTCCATATTTTGGTGAATTTTATTATCTTATTTTCGATATGCAAATATACAAACTATTCTCGAAAGAAAAAAATTTTCCATTATTTTTTGAGAATTTATTTGTTAAAAATAATTAAACAGCAATTTTAGTGCGGCTTTGAAATTGCTGTAAACAAAGAAACAATAAAAACAATGCCTCTATATATTTCAAACTTAATTTCTTAATTTCCGATTAACATTAAGGTTAATAAGAAATATCAGCTTTTAATACGAAAAGATTTAATGAAATTATTGTTTCTTTGTTTACAGCATATATAAGTAATTGATTTTGAGCACTTTAGGTGTAAACAATGACTTGTTTATATTGTTTCTATTGTTTACCGCTTATGCTTATATAATCCACACTAACTATAGAGGTGGCTGGATTTTGGCTTACGACATCTACTTGCCTACTTTTTATTTTATTGGTTTTCCATAAAAATCCCAAAAAGCGCTTATACTTCACTGTTTCTACTATTTTAAGCGACTCTCTATTAGATATTTGCAACTCAACAGTATCTCTTTTTAGGTCAACACATCCTGCCACATCAGTCCATTTTGATTTGTAGTTAAAGCATTTAAGTGTATCAACTGTATTCGTCGTAGTATCAATTCTTATGGAGTCACTCAGCTTTGCAGAAAGTAAGTTTATCGTTTCTGTCTGAGATGATATAACTCTTTGTAAGTCCGATTTGCTTACTTTAAGCTGCTCGATTAGTTTCAAATCCTGCTTTCTGTATTTCTTATATTCAGAAAGTGAAAGCCGAAGCTCTGTTACTTTAGCAGCATTAAGGCTATCAGATACTTTATAGAGTTGGCTTTGTGCCATTATAGACTCTTTTTCTGAAAGCAATACTTCCTGATTGCTTTTAAGCATATTGTTTTCTTCTTTTAGGTTTTTAATCCTAATTCCTGCTATTACTATAAGTATAATAGCAACAGCAATTATTCCTATTTTTATGATTATCTTTTTCATGCTCAATTTATTCTCGCGTATTCTCGCATAGTTTTAATTTCTTGTTTATAATTACATTATCTTTAATATAAAAACCATTCTCGTAATAATTTCTTATACGCGAGAATGGTTTTTATGTGCTTCAGAGGTCTTTATACTCGTACTTAGCATCAAAGCTGGGACATGCCTTAGCTGCAAATTCTCTGTGTCCATGAATGGTAGCATTTGGGTATTTTGCCTTTAAGCTTTTCAGCAATTCGAGTAAAGATTGCTTTTGAGCCTCAGTGCGCGTATCTTTAGGAGTTTTACCGTCTTTAGCAACGCCTCCTACATAGCATACTCCTATAGAGTTTGCATTTTGACCTGAGCAGTGGGCTCCAACTACACTTTCATCTCTGCCTTTATGAACAGAGCCATCGAGCTCAATCACATAATGATAACCAATATCTTTCCAATGATTACCATTCACATGCCAATCTCGTATGGTCTCAGTTTTAACATCTCGTCCTTCAGGAGTAGCAGAGCAATGGACTATGATTTTATTTATCTTTCTCATTTAATGTTAGCAATTGGCTTATTTTGTCTAATATCTCATGACCTTGTTCGGCAGTGGTAGCTTGCACAATCTGCTTAACTATATCAGGTACTTCTGCAGCATGAGCTTTTTTACGTTTGCTATTTTCAACCACAGATTTACCCTCAATATATATAACTGCAACAGTACATAAAATTGTGGCAAATGGAATTATATAGAATGATAACAAGCTTCCAAGTATATCAAACATAAGAGCAAAAAGCATCAGCCTTACATAATCGCCGATTTTTGTAATTGTTCTACGAAATCCATGCGACATCAATGCTTGGCCGAGTGCTTTTGCTGTCGTTGTTCCACTCCAGAAGTCTACGATACTGCTTAGTATCATGAAAATCCAGCAGACTAGAATAATGCCAACTCTAATAGCTATGAAAAACATCAGTCCGTCGATATTCTTGGCTTCAATGAGTTCTAGCATATCAGATGAATTTTTCCCAGTTAATACTTATGGCTTTACCAATTGCATCAGCGGTCCATCTGCAGAATATCATGCCCTCATAGCCATCAGGGTCATTTGCTACTTTATAAGCAGCTCTGAGGCATGATGCTTCATCCTTAAGAGGGTCAGGATAAAGGTCTGCATAGTACATATTAGCAAGATAAGTTACATCTCCATTTGTAACTTTGCTAGGAATGCTCAGGCCTAAACTTTCAATAGACTTCTTGACCTGTGCGGCAGTCCATGAATGGCTTTGGCCATTTGCATTTTCCATCATCTTGCTCACATGCTCTGCAAGAGCGTCAGTAAAATGGTAGCCATGCTTTTTGACATACTCTGAATATCCTTTTGCGGACATAAGAGCATTCGCTGTTTGCTCATAAGGCAAATCGAATTTGACCTTATGCTCACCATGAGGAGTAGCTATTCTGCTTTCTACTACTACATCCTCTTCATCTTCGTGCTCCTTATCATGGTCGCACGTATGATGCTTTACTATGATACATTTTAATCTGTGTCCCATAACTTTTAGCTTTCAAATTTTTTGATGAAATTCTCCATCATTTCCTGCTGCTTTTTCATGAGTTCTTTCATTTCACCGATAGAACCTTCAATCTTGCCGAAGCGCTGCTCTGTTTCTTGCTTTTCCTTATACATAGGATTAAGTTCTGCGAGTAATGAAGGAGCTTTGTCAATGATGTTTTGAGCTTTAGAAGCAGAAGCCAAAACCTGTTCAGCATTTGCCTTTTGAGCTTCAACTTCGCTCGCCAATCCAGATTTTTCTGTTGACAGAACAAGATGCCCGGCATAGGTAACTGAGTGGCTTTCAGGAATAGCGTAAGTTGCCATTTTTCCATTGGCCTCTATAGTAACATCTACTACCATCTCTGTTTTGCCAGTCTTCTGGTTCATTTCTAATCGAGGAAACGATACCTGAGTGGCTTTGCCTTGAATAAGGCTAAATTCCTGTGTATCAAGAATGTATACAGGATAATTCTGCTTTATATCTTTGAATAACAACATATAGCTTATCTTTTTGAATTGTTAATAAAAAAGAGGGCACTCAGAGAAGTATAAAACTTCCCTAAGTACCCTCAATTTCAATTAGGCTGCTGGTTCAGCTGGAATAGAAACGCTCAATGAGCTATTGATAGCATAGCAGTTGGACTTTCCGCATACTATCTTAATAAGTCCTTGAGTCATTCCAAGCTGGTTGATAGTAACAGATGTAGGAAGTATCGTTCTACCTTGGAATGCAACCACAAACCGTTCATTGATTACCTGTGTCTCAGCTTGGCATTTGCAAGCATTTGGAGTAGTAATCGTGATTGTTGCTACAATAGGCACGAATACGGTAGTTCCGTTAAGAACAGGCGTTTCATTCCTATAAGTAACAATCGCAAACGGTTGATTGGTAGAAGTTGCACAGACACAACGACACAATTTCTCCTTAAATGTGGCCAAGAACGAAACTTGATTTGCCACAGGAGCAGCGGCTAAGCCTACTGGCGATAATGTAACCATAATCTTTACAGTTTAATGGTTAAACATTACTGGCCACAGCCGCATCCGCAGCTATTACCACCACAGCCACAATTGCCAAGCCTGTTGAAACGCTCGTTAATCAGGTTGTTCTGGCGCTCCTGAGAAAGCTCGAATTTAAGGTCCTGAATTTTCAGAGCCTGTTCGTCCTTCCAGTGGTTGTTCAGAGTGTCGATGATACGCTGAGTGTTGTCCTGACCGGCGCGAAGAATATCGCACTTATCCTGCTGAGCTTGGAAAGCAGTAGACGAGAAGCCCTGCGTAATCGCAAAGCCAAGGTCACGCTGACCATTGCGGAGTTCGGCAGTGTCTTTACAATTCTGGAGGAACAGGTCACCGCGGAAATCAGCAATCTGGCGCTGAGTCTGGCAGCAGCAGTTCTGCAGAGCCTGGATAACATTGCAGTCACCGAGGTTAACAGCATTGATAACGCGCTCAGCAGAGAAGCCAACCTGGCCAGCAACTTGCTGGATAGCAGCCTGAACATCGCAGCAGCACTTCTGAAGAGTGTTGAAGTCAATGTTAAGCGTCTGAGCCAGCTGGCTAAGAGCAAAGCCGTTGCCCTGGATAGCAGACTTAATGCAATCAGCATTCTGGTTGTCCTGCAACTGAGTACGAATAGCATTCAACTGCGCCTGAGTTTCTACTCCCTGAGTAGTAGCTGCAGCGCCGTTTCCGTCAAAACCGAAACCTCCATTACGGAACAAAGCCAAGAACATCAGATAGGCAAACGGATTGTTCATCCAGTTATTCATACCTCCGCCCATCATGGCGGCCATCGGGCCCCAATCATCTCTACGGTTATTACCGTTTGCCAGGATGGCAGCTGTGAGCGCGCTGTCGTTGTTATCGCGGTCACAACAATAGATTTTTTCTACAGTTTCTCCCATAATTTTGAAGAATTTAGAAATTTGTTAAACAATAAAGTTTAATTATAGTATTTCTTGCAAGAAATTATTTTCTAATAACCCCGCCGTTGGGGTTAAATAGGCTAAAACCGGGCTTAACGACGTGGCGAATATCATACGCTATTGTTCCCATGTAAAAATTTTATCCATATCATAAAATTGTTATGCCGGGGAGCAATCCCCGGCTCGGTTATTACTTCGTTCGTAATACTAAATAATTGGCGTCGTCCGTGTTGTAACTTACAAACAACTTTCCGTTTTGCACGGTATCGGTCAACAATACGGCGTTGTCTGTTTGCTCTACAATTTCCACGTTCAAACCCTCCATAAAATTGGGTAACGTCAACGAAACCCGACTTACATGTTTTTTATTCATGTAAATACATATTAGTCATATTATTCATATTGAATAAAGAAATTCAACATTTCAGCCCACGCAACGGGTATATTTTTATATGTATTACCATCTGCTGCGACAATATTATCTATAAAAGGTCCCGCCGTATCAGTTGTATGATGCGGATTTCCGCTACCACTTGGCATTTTCCTAAGAAAACATATAGAATTAGCATTATTTATGGCAACTTTAGCAAGCATATTTTCATAAAATAGTCCATAATCATCCTCTGCACAAAATATTGCAAATGGTGTTTTAGTAATTTTTATTGGTTTCTTTTGTTCCCACTCATTTAGTCTTGTTTCGTAATTACTATCAACGGCTAATATATTAAAAATATCTAAATTACTAATATTAATTATAGATTGTGAAGTACATATATATCCTAATGTCTTATCTATATTTAATTGAACATATTGTTTGCGTTCTTCCGTCCATCCTATATCCGAACCTCCTTCCGGAATTAGCATTATTTTACCTTCTCCAATTAATTCACCACTTTCACTTCTTTCCATACCACTGAACCCAAATGAATCCATGAATGCTATTCTATCCTCGTTAGTGTAACCAAACTTTAGAGTGAATATATCATACGCTCCCGTTAACGAACATGCTGCAAGAACTGGGATATCGGTGTATTTAGGCAATGAATACACCTGAAAACCTCCGTGACTCTTTCCGGATATAAATATTTCTTTGTGGAAATTATACTTCTCCATTAACCAATGGTACATAGTAACATAGCACTTATAATTTAGCGGAGTACAAAGGAAATGTAACGTACCTATAACATTACTTCTGAATCCTCCTGCACTATCATCACTTGTTGCGTATGCCGTACAATCACATACTGCATAACCTTGTCCAACGAGATAATCAACGTATGGGTCATATTCATAAAAATTCTGCACTTCTGGGTATCCACTACTATGTGCGAATATTATAAGTCTTGTCTTACCTCCATTCTCGTTGTATGATTTCGGCAATTTTAATATTATATTACCTATTGTCTGAATATCATAACTATATTTTATCGCTTCACTAACATTTGTTTCCAACACATCATTAGGTTTCATCGGTATTTGAACCCTTGTGGATAACTGTATTAAACCATCTTTGTATGGATTTTTATCTTCAATGAAAACAAAATCTTTAGTACAATACAATTCAACAGATAATCCAATCTCACTTTCTGTTATTACTCTTTTTTCTGAATTTTCATTTTTCTCAATTATAAAACGGAAAAATTCACACTTTTTGTCAAGAATAGCATTACCTGTATACGTCTGCAATGGTAATATCAGATTCTTATCTTTATCATACTGCCTAAAATATATCTTGTACCCATCATTTACTGTTATCTTCACTTGGTCTACTTGCGAAGCTCTTATATAGTATTTTGTTCTAAGACAAGTCTTAATAAATCCATTTGTATCATATCCATTTGTAGGACTAATAAAACCACCCTCTAATGTAGGTCGTATATTTCGCCTTACGTCATAAGGATTTATATTTACTTTAGTCCAATTAGCCGTATTTGTAAATGTACCTCCATCATTTTTAATATATTCCGTATTACCATAAACGGAACAGTAAGCTATTATTGTCCCAAATGCTTTATCTTTGTTTTTTAACCGTGGATTAATGATACTGTAAACTTTTTGAATTGCGTATTCTTTGCTATAATACCCTCTGTCCAAATCACCATTTAAACCGAATATATCTATTACATTATATAATGATGACATATTTGATTTATTAATTGTATTTTGTGATATTATTTCATCAATTATATTTTCATCACTTCTTATTGCCGTATTATCTGTTTTTTTTATTATAATCCTTATTGATATACCATCCATTTCGTATGTTTCTTCTATATCTTTCATCCCTATATAACTTCCGCTAATTCTATCATATACTGCAACTGTTGTAATTTGATAGCCAGCTTTCAAATTTAACATTATAGGCGGTATTAGATAAGATGTTACAACCCTTGTTGTTTCATTTTTTATATATACGCCATCCGATTGTCTTATTGTTCCATCATATAGTTGGATTTTACCTTTATTGCATTCAAGAATTACTAATTTATGTTCCCATGTTCCTAATTTATTATATATTATATTTACGCCATTATCTATTTTGATTCCATCAAAATTTGTGTATACACCATATTCAAACGCTAAATAAAATACATTTTGGTCAGGTGTTCCTGGTGTGGTGTCCGGTGTGGCTATCCCGGCAAACGTCGCATTTGCCCCAATAACACTTATTATATTATTGAGTACATCTTGAAGTAACTGACCAGTAATTTCCTGATTATTATTAGTTTTAATAGCGGCTGAAACAGCTGTTTTTAATTCAGTATAATTTGCCATATCATGAAGTCTTAAAATCGTTATTGAAATCACTGTTAAAATCGCCATCTATAGTTTCAGAAATATATCCACCTATGTTGGCTATAACAGTATCTGTCTCAAACTCACACTCAACTGCAGCTAAATCTCCTTGGTCTTCCCATTCAGGCTCCATGCTAAATGTAGTTAAATCATAGGTTTGCAATTTACTCGTGATTTGTTTGTTTTCACATAGCCTTACAATCCTAAGAGCATCACATAGATATTCAGGAGCTATAAATGTGAACTTATAAATCTTTTTACTTACTTGGCTCTCAATAAAAGTATAGCCCATCCGCTCAGTGGCTTCTTCTTCAAAATCATATTCAGGCTTACCAATCTGTGTATTCAAATAGCACCTAAATTTGAAATTATCAGAAAAGTCTACTATGCCATTTTTAAGTTCAAAGTTATATGAATTGTAATACTCAAGAAGTAAATAGTCGTCTACTTTATTAGTTACAGTGAATATATCAGAATATATAGTTCCTAAACCTGATATTGAAATAGCTAAATAATACAAACCTTCATGCTTTATTTCAACTATAGGAAGAGTACCAGGATATTTAAGAAGCTTAAAGTTAGTATATGACTTAATAACTAAGCCATTTTCTTTCATACTCGTTGTTATAGTAGTATATGCCCCCGTATTGAAATTATACAATCTCACCCAATTTATAGCTGTTCCACTGGCAAGAACTACTTGAAAAGGCAATAACATATTCTTATAGGTTATTAGCGGATAAACCTGGCCAAAAGCATAATCTTTACGATGATTTTGCAGTGCAAGATTATCGTAAAAAGGCAATGGCGATATGTTATTATTCACTAACTTCATGTTGCTAATTTACAAATAAAAATCTATATAAGAAAATTTCTTAATAATTTTTAACACGCAGCTTTATTGAGGCACATAAAGTAATCTTACTTTAGCATGGCGAGTATTTACATTGACAGAAATCTCATCTATTTTGCCATTTCCTATAGTGGTTTTAATCAATTCAAGTTCATCCAAATCTTCTTCAGTAGGAAATTCTATAGTATGCTTCATACACATTTTTACACCATTCGCATATAAATCTCCAAGCACATTACAGTCAAGATTTGATGCAGGCATATCATACATATAAAAGCGCACAAGATATGCCCAAGCTGCATAGAAATTCTGAATTACAGCATTATATGTATCACCGTTTTCATCTACCAACTGTGTTTCAACTATGGGCAATTCTAAAGAGGAGCCATTTTTAACAGGGCATAATAATGCAAAGCCATCATCTGAGAAATTAGATGGGTTAAATAGCATATAATCCACGTCAGATGAAAACTGGCTTATATTTATTTCTTCTGTTTTATCTTTCTGTATATAGTTAGATTTAACATCTATGGTTACTCCGCCAAACAAATCAGTAACGTCATCCATCCAGCCAAATTCATATCGTTGGTTTAGGTCTGTTTTATCATATTCTACTTCTGATTGAAAATATGATGATAGCTTTTTGTTAAACTGGTCTACTAGTTTAGTAAAATCAAGCTGAACATTTGTATTATAAGAGTATGAGCCTCCTCTCATAAAGAAACTTATGTGTTCAATCTTAAATTTACCATCTTCTATATACCAATAACATCTAAAACAATCACGAAGCATTTTCATTATATCTTCTAATGATACTTCTGCTTTTTGAGCGGGCTGGTCATATTCACCTTTAAGTATATTTGTTTTTTGTGTTATATGTACATAAAATCTTGCCATCGACATTGGTACGGTTGTATCATACAAAAAGCGACTATATTCGGCAGTTGCTTCATGCTGAAGAGTAGGGTCTATTTCTTTAAGCAAAGCCTTTATTGCTGCTGCTATAGAATAACTATCTTTAAGAGTATATTGCTTTCTTAGTCTTTGTTCAAATAAAGAATAATAGCTATCATATACATACCACAATGAAGCATTAGCCCAAGAATTTCTACTAATAGGCAAAGGTCTGCCTATACCAGTGCTACTAGGAATAAATTCATTAGTAAAATACTGGTTATAGTCATTTAAGCCATATCTTGTAGGTTCATCTACTGCTCTAGAAGTACAGAAAAACATTCCGCCTGTTAGCCCAATACACTTTTTATAATTTCTGTTGTCTGTGACAAAGTCATCAGACGGCAAGTCGTATGTATTCTTTACACCTTCAGAGTCTTCTACAGAATCTACATCGCAAAGCAAACGCCTGTAGATATGATATACGAAAGGACTCTCTATAGTAAACGTATCATTTGAATTATTTACATTTACCATCTTAATATTCTCGATCCCTATATATTTATTGTCAGGGTCACTAACAGCCCATTGCTTTTCTGACTGATATAACAGGGTATTATCTGAATTTCTATATAAACGTATCCAATACATAGTAGAGCTTCCATCTACTAATTCCATTTTGCACGTGTAACCTGGATTCCATTTACTCCAATATCCGTTTGTTCCAGCGTATACTCCATTAACATCAGAAATGCTAGCATTTCTTATATAAAACTCATTTCCTGCTTTTATATAAGAAAAATAATACTTGTTTATCAAGTCATTATGGTTATCGATTGCTTCATTTACGTCATCTTCCCAGTATATGCCGCCAAAAAAATTAGATATTGAATTGGCACCTCTTACATAAACCTGCATTAAAGAGCGTTTATGCAGGTTTATTCTTGATATAGCTGGAGCAAGTTTTATAAGGTCATAAGTATTTTCATATTTATTAACCACATCGTTATATTCATCGAGAGCTGTTGTTTTAAGCTCACATGACTTTTTTTCATAGTCAAGTTTGCAATCTGTTTTATTAAATTCGCCTTTATAATACTCTATCCATTTACCAGAAGTCCTATTGTATTTATCTATAATAAGTATCATCTGGTCTTCTAGACTTGAATTGCGCACAAGCTCGTAATCACTCCCAAACAGATTTATTTTACCATCAAGTGAAATACGGAAAAATTCTTGCCCACTTTCTTTAGCATATTTCTTATTAAGCTCTTTATAATGTGGATTTACTTCTACTTTATCACCACCATTCTTCGATATGTAAAATTTATATTTTGGAGGTATCATATCTTTAATTCTTTATAATTCGTTTAACATTTTTATGCTGAATAACTACTGTGCCGTTAGGTAGTGTATAATATTTAGTTTCGCTCTGTTTTCTAATACTTCGCACATCATCCTCTATTTTTGAAAGGTCCACGCTTCCATTAGAATTAAGAGAAATATTCAACCCATCTGAGCTAGCAAATGCATTAAGATATTTATCTTCAAATGTTCCTTTATTTAGACTATTAATAACATCTGGAAGTATCTTTTTGTATTTCCTAGTTCGCTTCTTACTTATAATGGCGAGTGCTTCTCCACCTTCAGCTCTCATTCTGCGCTTCTTCTTATTCTTTACGCCCAAATCAATATCATCACCAGATGCATGAGAGCCTCCTTCCAAGAACTCAAGACCACCTTCTCCATATTCATCAGACTGGCTCGCTGTTACTTGTTTGGCTTTAATTTTAGCTACTGCAAATGATGTCCACATTGTAGCAATAGCAGCTAATGCGAGAGCTGGGCCAACAATAGGAATTGAAGAGAATGAACTCCACAAATTAGCAGATGCTGTGACAAGCGAAGATGCCTGAGTAACAGTGTTCATTGCTTCTTGACGTTTTTGGGCTGCCTGCAGCATTTTTTGTTTTTCTTGCTGATTTTTCTTTTCTTGCTCTAATTCTTTTTTAGCAGTAGCTACGTTATTAGCATAGCCATTATTGCGAGCCTCAACCTCGGCATCATAAGTTTTTTGTGCGGCCTCTACTCGAGCTTCAGCTGCTTCTACAGCCTGTTCAGCTAATTCAACTTCGGCATCCATAATGGATTGAAGCTGTTCTATTACTATATTTACAGCATCTTTTAGGGCATCAATCTGGTCATCATCAAAGCCAAGTTTCTCAAGTAAAGTACCTCCTAAACCTTTTTTGCCAATGTTCTTAATAAAATCATCAAGTTCTGACAGTTCACGGTCTATACCTTTAACAGTGGCTTTTGCGGCATCAATCTGAGCTTGACTCCAATCCAATCCACCAGCTTCTGCTAAACGTATTTGTTCTTGCCATCTAGCTTTTTCTTGTTCAAGCTTAAATCGAGTTATCTCAGTTTCACTACGTTTAACTTCATTAAATACGGCCTCATCAAGAGCTTGTTGTTCATCGAAGCTTGACATATTAAAACTACCAACAGTAATAGCCTTTTGTTTATCAAAAGATGCATTTATAGCGCTTGTAGGTTGTCTTTTAGCTTCTGGTAACTGAGCATTCTTAAGTAATGCTATTTGTCTTTCTACATCTAATCGCTTTAATGAATTGCTGAGTTCCTCATAAGAACCTTTTTTTGATATTTCACCTTCTAATTCTAACAACTCTAATAGCTGTTCAGCTTTTTGTATTTCTACATCTATATTGAGCAAATCTAGACTTAGAGTTAAGCCTTTTTGCTTGTTCTTTATAGCATTTTCTATATCATCTAGTGCTTTGATAGCTGTTTCTTTTTGGCTTTCTGTAAGCTTTTTATATTTTTCGTCTTGACCATTCAGTATTTTTTGGATTCTAGAATATTTATCGTTTAAATCAGCTATTTCTTGATTGAATGATGCAAAGGCTTCAGCTCTGCGCTTCTTATTTTCATCCCTCTCAATCTCTGTACGGCTCTTTTGATATGCTTTTTCGGCTGCTAATGCCAGGTTATTTAGGCGGTCATCAGCGTCTCTTGGTGTACGACCTCTTTTATCTTTTTTGTGAGATTCTTCTAAGCCAATTTCTTTAAATAGAGCATCTGCTTGGTCTTCATAAAATTTCCATACGTTGAAATAGCTTTCAACTTCTTTTTCAAGAGCATCTGCATCTTTTTGTAAACTTTCTACATTTCTCTGCCTTTGCTTTTTTAATCTAGTCCCAAGTGACAAATCGGAGTCTGGCCCAGAAATGCCACCCCATAAAGCTTTAAAGTAATTTATAGTTTTGTCGAAAAAGCCGTACTCACGCACTTTTTCAAGTTCGGCTTTATTTTCTGCGGCTAATAGTTTTTGGTATTGCTGGGACACAACATTTAGCGCAGCTTCTGCTTTAGCTCTTGCTTTATATGCAGCCACTACAGATTCAGTATTATCTACAAAAGCATTATTGGCGTCATTTATACTATCAATGGTGATGCCTAATTTACTGAACTCTTTTTCATTATCATTAATCCACTGTGTTTGTGCTTTTATATTATTCCCTAAATCTTTCCAATTTTCAGATAATCTTCTTAATACTGCTATCTGCTGGCCATAAGACCCTGTAGACCCTTTTCCTAGCTCATTATTTAAGTCCTCTAAAGCATCTTCAAAAGATTTAGCTGCATCTCTACCTGCTAACGTTTTATCAATCCATGTGATAATTTCTTTACCGTACATAGAAAATACGGTAAGTAATACTACTAAGATGGTGTTAAAACTAAATAACGATTTTACAATGGACCTTGTTACGCTTATTTGCTCTTTTCCTTCTGCAGCTAATAGCTCATTTTGTCTTCTTAGTCTTTTAATTTCATCCACCACCATAGGTATATTATTCGATATACCTAAGAAAAAAGTATTAAGTGATACAGCTACAGCAGGTAATTCTCGTACTACTTGAGAAATAGAAATACCTAAGCCATCCCATGCTTTTTGGTAATGACCTACAGACAATCTATAATTACCTGTCGCTTCTTGCAATTTTATCATCTGCTGATAAATTGCATTTGTTTCAGCTTCAAGCTTTTTACCAGAGTCAGCAGCTTCTCTCTCAGCTGCAGACATCTGATTAAGTCGTATTTTATTTAATGAATATTGAGCCGAAAGTCTATTATAAGAACCTTCTGCAGAATTAGCAATTGTAGCCTGTAATTGAGCAATCTGATTTGCTTCTCGTATTTGGGTTGAATAGAGTTTAAGCTGCTTGTTTTCTTCTGATTGGGCATAGGCAAGTTTCTCTTGAGCCTGAGCTAATGGGTCTACTGTAGCTTTCTGCTGTTTTCTAGCAGAAGTAAGCTCAGCAATCTTAGCTTTTAACTCAAGTAATCTTTTACCTTCATCTGACTGTAAATAAGCTAATCTTTGCTCTGCCTTTTCTACTTCAGACAGAGTTTGGATATGAGGCTTCATTTGGTCATCAAGGGCCTTAATCTGATTTTTCAAATTAAGAATATCATTGAGTAGCTGTTGCCCCATTTCGCTATCTGCTCTTTCAGCTGCAGTTAAAGATTTATATAGCTCAACTGTTTGCTTTAGGTCAGACTTAAGACGGTCATAAGAAGATATAGCTTGCTGGATATAACGCTGCTGTTCTACAGTTGCTCTATTAGCATCTGAAGTTTGTGCTTTAAGCCAAGCAATCTGTTTACCCGTATCAGATAAAGCTAATTTAAGCTCATTCTGAGCTCTTTCAAGTCTTGATGTAGATACTGTTGCTTCATCAATAGCCTTACGCCCTTCACTTGTAGCTCCACTAGCAGACTTAAGAGAATGTACAATCCTATCTGCACCTGCTCTGATAGCATTTACCATTGTCTCATATGACTGATTGAGCTCGCCAAGTTGCTTGACAAGCTTTTCAATTGAGTCATCCGGCTCAATTATATCGCTATATTTTATCTTATCGTCTTCAGCCATAATTATTTCCTTTTATGCCGTTTAACACTCTTGCTTTCTGCTTCTAATTGCTGTTTTATATTATCAACAGCATTATAGAATTGAAGTACTGTCATCTTTTTAGCGTCCATGCTTGTTTTTTGAGCTATCAAAAGACAAGTACTTTCAAATTGCTTATCATATTTTATCTCAACAGACTCACTTCCTACGTATGATTTTGGAGAATGCATATTAAGCATTATCATATCTATGGTTTCTATCTGTTCAGAGTTATCTGTGTCATTTATCATAGAGTCCAACACAAAAAGTGTTCTTTGCTTTAACTTATCGTATGCATCTTTTTCCTTTGGATTTACAAAATCTCCTGGAAAGTACATTTCAAGTTCGGTGGTTACTTTTTTTTTAAGCCAAGTCAAAAAGTCTATAATCTTTGAATGCTTTATTTCTTTAAGCCTGGCCAATATATTTTTAAGTCCATCGTCTGACAAATCATTAACTTCTTCACCGTCTATGCTATGGATAAGAGCTGCAAAAGCTAAATACCTTGGTGAAATTTCGTTGTTCACCATATACATATTTTGCCTCATGTTTTGCAGTTCTTGCAAAGCTTTTTTGGCATTATTGCTTTTAATGAATTTAGCAACACGAGTTATATGAGCATCAATATCATCTGCATCTGAGCCAATTCCAGAGTCTATAAGCAAATACTTATTGTACTTCTGAAAATTTACAATAGGCATTTCATCTATGCTGTCATATACCCGTACGACTTTTTTATTTACTATCAGGTTTTTCATATTAAAATTCGCGTTATAGGGGTTGATATGATAGGAATAAGTATAATACTCATCTCATTAAAGAAAATAGCGAGAATGATAGCAAGAATAAGCGACGTCCAAAAGCTTAAGCAAAAGTCACAATCGAATAATTGAGAAATAAGCTTAGGAGCTCTGGTAATTATCTCATCGCGCACACCAAGTTTTCCAATTAGCAAAATAGCAAATGCTGCTGCTAAGGCTATATATATTAAAGCCAAAAGCATTGTTATAAAATATACCGTTGACATAATTCTCTAGTTGTTAAAGTAAATTCAATTCGTATTCCTGCATAAGGGTACATGAAGAATTGTTTATCAATATCTTGTATACCTTCTCCTTTATAAGTATAGTTATTATAGATTTTCTCTATTGAATAACCTTTGTATATATTTTCAAAGCGCTCATATATATCATTTATAACAAGCTTACCAGTTGTAGTAATAAGACCTGGAGTAGTTAATACCCGCATAATTTCATCTTTTACTTCTTCTGTATGCATAACAGTTTCATCTTCATAAATGCTACTGAGGTCATACCAGAATATAATAGCCCCGCTGAAAGTATATTGTGGCAATGATTGAACTACTTCAGTAATCTTTTGTGGGTCATAAATATCAAACCATGAAAAATTGCCAAAGTTATCATTCGGTAAAAGTGACACATATTCTCCATTGCCGTTATACATCGCAGGATATATAAACTTATTACCATCTGGCCTATGTTCTACAAGCTTATACGCTCTACCAAATGCATAATTAAGCCACTTAAGTCTGTTCATAAGCGACTTTTGCATATCCTGTAATATCTTGTCAAGCAATACAGGGTCTTCCTTAAATCTTATTTGTACTGAGTTTTCCTTCATTTCCTTATTGCCTGTTTTAATCGTTTAACTAATTCTTTTCTTATATGAGAACGAATTATTCTGGTAAAATTTTTATCTGTTAAGCGAAAAATCTCTTCACCATATTTCTCAATAAGTTCAGGTGTTTTTTCATCACTCGCGGTCACATAAAAACCTTCTGAGTCAAATACTACAAACATAGACTCATGAAAAGCACCTGTATCTCGTAATGTGACCCTTGTAGTAGGCTGACCTTTTTTCTTTTTTATTTGTATGGTTTTAGGCTTGTATGGCATATAATCCATTATCTTTTCACCTCTACCGTTGATACCACGTCGATATAACTGGTCATCTGCTATAGCTGATACTATTACGTCTTCTTTGTCACGCACAATATCTTCTAATAGCATAGGCAAGCTATCCTTAAAACTTCGCAACCTATATTCCAGATTGCGGAGTGTCGCGTTATATCGTTTTACAGCCATACTTATACAGTTCTATATTTAATGCCATTGTTTCGGCATGGCAAACATACTCTATCAATTCCAGAAGTACTTAGCTTAATGGCCTTGAAAGCCATATCTAGCTGATAACTTAAACCTGATTTTTTCATAGAAGAAGAGTCACCATCTACCTCATATAATATATCAAGTCGAGAAGCATTGATTGAATGCCTATTTGTTCTTACATTAGAGTTGTACGCAAATTCGCGTAACATGTCTACAGCTACCTGCTTAGTTATGACATCTTGGAACATCATTCTCTGCTCAACTATAAAGTCTGTAATATCACAGCTTACAGTAACTTCTAAGTTTAATCCGTAGTTATTATCGTAGGTATATTGATTATTTTCAACATCCCATAAATGTAAACTTTCGTCTTCTGTATTTATAAGTTCTTCATTTACGAAGAATGGATGAATTTCAAGATATTTAGACCATGCCATCCAAGCAAGTAATTCTCTACGTGAGCATGAACCGCAAGGCTCTTTTGACCAGTCTTTATTTTTTCTAATAGCTTGACTTCCCTCTGGAAGTTCAGACTGAAAATAGCACAAATACCAACTTCCTCCTGCATCATTATCTTCACTTTGATATGGCAAATAGAGGTCATCGACTGTAAACCATTCAGCGCTATTATCTCGTATCTTATTAAGCTTTATAATCTTTACTGGAGCATCCATACTTAAATGCATAAGATACAAAGTATATTCTCCAGCTTTAGTAAACTGAAGGCATATTTTATTTATCTTTGTGGTTACGCCTTTTGCTCGTACTGGTATAATTTCAAAGCCAACTAGATTTTTCTTATTCTTTACAGTATCTACTAATCTACCTGTTCCATCAAACAAAGTACGACTTTCGCATAATGGCTTATTTGTTCCTTCTACCGTTTTTTCATTGCAGTATCTAGCAATAGCCTTTTGAATGCTTGCTTTTGTTTTGCTCTCGAGCCATTCAGAAAATAAATTGGTTTCAACCCAATACTCAGACTCAATATCGGGCTGTTTTCCTTGTGCTTTTTGAAGCGCTTTATATTGTGTTCCTTGATAATCAACTACATTGCCTTTGCTATATTCCTTTTCAGAATTGTATTCTGGAAAAGTAATATTCTTAAAATCCGGAGCAATACATGACATATTCTGCAAAGTCAGCAAAGGATGAATTTGTTGAAAATATAGGCCACTTTCACTCACAGTTAAAGCATCAGATATTTTTAAGTCTGATGTATCATAATTCTGCTCCCATCCAATAAGGTGTAACAGCTTTTCTTGTATATCGTTGGCTCTAACCATAATTCTTAATTTTTAATGAAAAATAGGAGGCCACTATCGCCTAGTGGCTCAGTGTGCCTCCTACCAAAGCTAATAACAACTCAAAGATTTGCTATCGGTTTATTATCCTCCAACTCACACAGAAGCCTCCTTAGTGTTAACCGGATTGTCTTCAGAGTTGACAACGACCACAGGCTTAGCATAAACTGCATCCTTGCTTGATACGTTGAATGCCAGAATAGGACTTGCCAAAGTACTAGGTGCACTGTTATATGCAGTCAAGAAGGCTACGTCAACAGCAAAACCATAGTGTTCTTTGCGTGTGCGGGTCATATCAGCAGTAGCAGCTCCTGCAATAGTATTGTAATCACCTACAGAATCGTAGAAATATGTACCAACAGGCATGTTCAGCAAAGGCAAAGTAGCAATACCCCACTCATGGCCGTCACCGGAAACAGTTCCAAGCAAGCAGTCACGCTCGAAGCGGGTCAACATTCCAAGAGAGCCAGCATTTACAGCATAACCTTGAGCATACTTACCTTCAGCAGCTGCAATGTTGTTTGTCAGGTGAACAACCTTAGTGCCGAATTCATTCTGCTTGTTTACATCATTGTAAAGGCTGTGCTGCTGCAGTTTACGCATAATAGACTCAACACCGGGGTCACCTACAAGATGCAACTGACCATAAAAGTCATTTGCTCCCATCATAACCTCAAGGTCACCAAATACGTTTTCACGTTCAGTCCACTTTGCATTGATGGCATTAGCAGACCAGTCATACAGCAGCGGATTTTTCAAAACCTGCGTTTTGTTGGCTGCAAGAGTAGCAAGAGCGGCTTCATCAAGCTTTTTCGCAAAAGCATAGATATACTTCATCATCTTGGTTTCAAAGTCCTTCTGAATGCCAATTTCGTTGTTCATGTACATTGCCGGAGCAATAGTAAATCCCCACGCATAAGTGGCAAATGTGATTTGAACCATCTTAGAAGTGTTTTCACTGTTGGCGATTGTCAAGGTGCGAGTACTACCGATAGTAATATCAGCATCGTAGTCAATTACCGGAGTTTCCAGCGTGTTACCGATGGAGGTCCTTGCTTTTTGCTTCAGTTCCTCAGTGAGGATGCCAGTAGGGTCTTCAGACTGCACCATAAAAGCGTTCAGCGCACCGTACCTACTGGGGCGATACTCAAACTTATCAAGGTTAGAGTTCGCACGGATGTTCTGGATACGTGTTAAAACTAGACTCATAACTTTTAAGTTTTTTAATTGTTAATACTTATGCTAATATGGTGCATTACCCTTTTACGCCTCATAGCATTTTTCGTTTATCTTTTAGGATGTGCCATTTTATCTAATAGGCAAACTTGCCACATTGTTTTCAGTTCTCAGTTGCATTGACTGGCCTGCAAATTCCTGTGAGTCACGGGTCAAACCATTTGCAAGCAGATGTGCCTCAATAGCTTTATCAGCTTCAACTTGGCTCTTAATGCCAGACAAGTCAAGTGTTCCACCTGTTCCGCCTGAACCGGACCCAAAGCCTCCTGTTCCACCGCCTGTCTGCTGACGGCCTTTGTCAATTACATCTTTAAGCGATGTTTCCATTACAAGCTCCTGCATTGTGTAAGGATTAAGATTGTTCTTCGGATTGTTAAGGATATTACCATCCGCACCACGAATAACAAGCTTCTTTCCTCCTTGGCCGTCCTCTATAAAATCAGGAGTACCTTTTGCAAGGACTTCTGCTTTTGCAGCATTGAGCAGTGTCTTTTGAATAGGCTCAGTGATACCACTCTTAAACTTAAGGCCCGCTGTAGCAGCTTGAAAAGCATAATCTACATGTGTGTCCTTAATAGTTTTATCAAACTCTGCCTTTTTGGTATTGAACTCAGTTTCCTTTGTCTGAAGCTGAGTTTGAAGCTGAGTTACTTGAGCTTTAGCATCTTTCAGCTGTTGCTTCAAAGTTTCATCACCAGCTCCTTTTTCAAGTTTAGACTGGAGCTCTGCGACCTGTGCCTGAGCAGCAGTAAGCTGAGTTTGAATTGTTTTCGTAGACTCTGCTTTAGTTTTGTACTCACCAAGTACGCGCTTAGCATAGTCATAACTTTTTTCACCATCTTTCTTTTTAATACCTGTAATGCCAAGAATATCAGCATCATACTGACCGTGCAATGCACCGATTTTAGTGCCAATAACGGTATTCTCATCATTTCTTGACATCTCAGCAATCGCATTCAGCTGGTCATCTGTAAGACCTGTTAAAGCTGAACTTTGTCGTAGCATCTCAATTGTTAACATATAGCTTTGTTTTTATTGTTAATTACTTTTGTACTAACTCTGCAGCATCTCCGTATGGGTCATGCAAGGCCGCCATAATGGTATAGCCAAGGCCTTTATACGTTTTCTTGAAAAGCTGCCACTCTGCGAATGTGAACATTTGAGTATATGCTGGTGACTCTTCTTTGCCAGTCATTGGATTAAACCTACGACCACGCACAATTGACAAGTGCACCATCTTCTCAGTACCCGGCTTAGGAGTATAACCACTCTTAGCCTGTGTTTTCGATGCCGATGATTTTTCTTCGATAATATCATCAACATCTACTAGGAAAAGAACTACCTCGTCAAGCTCTTCCTGTAAGTCGCTTGTCCAAGCTTTTCCGCCTTTGGCCTTAGCAGCTTCTAGTTCTGCTTTACGCTCTACGGCCTTTTTCTTATAGGACTTAACATCCTCAAGACTGAGTGCCTGTAGTTGCTGAAGTTCCAATTTCTGTAACATATTCCAAAAGTTTTTTGTTTATAATATCTATTTTTTCTCTCATTGGCTTATTTGAAGCAAACTCAATTATGTTAATGTTCTCACGTTCAAATTTTTCGACTAAAGTACTAAAATTTATTTTAAGCTTTACCAAATTTTCATTTAATAACTCTTTTTCATACAATTTTAACACTTCATCCAGCGTTTTATGTGGATATGGCTCCAATTGCTTTAAGATAAGCATTCTCTGAAGTACCAAAGGATTGTTACGATACTCAACCTCAAGAATTTGTTGCGATATAGCATCTAGTTCTGAGTTAGACGCACCATTCTCCTTTGCTTGTTTGTACTTAGAATATAGCTCTGTTACTGTGAAAACGTAAAACTCTGTACCCCAGTTTACAGAAGATGATATGAAAGCACCTCCATACCTGAGTTTGCAAACAGTATCTTCGACAAATTTCTGTGCCAATTCAAAGTTGGTCTTTAAGGCATTGAGAACTGAGGTTTTGCTTTCAAAGTTAGCAGTTACCTGAGTTTCATTGATAGCTTCTTTTTCACTTACAGTACCACCTGAACCAACAACAGAAATTACAATTTCATTTTTAAGCCTTGCACACTCATTGACATTATAGTCAAGTGAGTCTTTATCGATAGTAGTTATCTGAACAGGATTACGCATATCTGCGACACCTTCAGATTGATTTGGTATAGGAACTTCTAAGAATGAGCCAGGACCAGCTATACGCTTTTCGCTACAGCAAGGACACTTTTCAACTGTTCCATCATTGAGAATTTTATACTCGCCTTTTGCATTGCGTAGAAAACCTCCATCGCAGTAATCACCAGTCTCATTATTCTCAAAATTACAATCAGCTTCATACGCACTATATATAGGATAAGGTGCATACAAGTCTAAATGCTGCTTCGAAATAGAGAAGAACAAATACCAATCAAGATTTGACAGCTCTTTTGTAATTGGATTTTTCTTAAGGTCTTTATTTTTCTCATTGAGTTGTGTTGACCAAAAGAACCGAGCTGGGCAATATCCTAAATCGTGCTTTGCTTCTGAAATAAGTGACTGAATTTCATTTTTCTCATTCAGCTGATATACTCTTATAGAAGTATCATCAAATACAGCTATTCGATGTTCCGGCTGTTTGAAAATAAGCCACTCAAACTGATTTTCATCAAGTCTAAAAGTCTGGTAATCAATTACGGCATCAATCTCAAGCCAATAAAAATACGGCTCTGGGCGCAAAGATGTTTGTACTTGAGGAAGGTCTACTACCAAAATACTATTTGGCGATACCTGCATTCTCTTCCATCCGGTTGTCTTCCACACCTCTGGCTCATTGAGGTTATTCTTTTTATACTGAGACCAGTCTTCTGCAAGCTCTGAGTCTGTAAACTGGTATGAGCTTGATGAGTTACGACTATAGAAAACCCTTTCGAGTTCTCTATAGACGTCCTCAACTACAGCAGGTGTAGGCAACGGAAATTTGAACAGATGAAGGAATATGTTGAATTTATCCTTCGGAAGCATCTGTCTTACCCAATCAAGGAATATAGTCGTAGGTTGGTTAATATCAGATACAGCAACATTCGTCTCAGTATGAAATCTAAGACGACGCTGCATGTTTACAGCTTTCTGAATAGTCTGACGTTTAGTCGGCTTTTGCAGAATTTGCTTTATCTGATTTAATTCTAAGGCCATTTTCTTCGTCGTAAGTATAATTGCTATCTTTAGGTAATTCCCATCCACCATTTATGGCTGTGCCCATATCAAGCAGGCGTTCGGCATGCTGAATGCCAAACTCCTGCCTCATATTGTATTTGGGCACAACTAACGTTACTGTTTGTTCTTTTTTCTTTCTCATAACTGAAAGTTTTAAGCTCCAACGGAAGCAGCATTAACCCAATCTGTAAGAGGATTGAAGTCCAATGTTTCGCGCTTAATGATATAGAAGTTATCGCTCCAGTTAGGATAGAATGACCATTCGATGGTATTGCTGTCCGGCTCTTCAAAACCACCAAGCTTCTTGTCACCAACAAAGAACTTACCAATAGGAATTGGGAAGTATGCTGTAGGCTCATCCTGGTCATCTACCAAACAGCCGATATTGCCATTTTCATCAATTAGCCAAACGCCAATCTCTTCACACATGTACTGTTTCAGCTGTGCAATTGTCTTCTGACTTTCCTGATAGATAGTGGCAGAGAACGTTGTCGGCTCACGGCCAATTGTAATCTCAATACCTCCAAGTGTCTGGTTACCACCACCGAATGTACGAGCTGCGCCAGGCTCAGAAGTAGGTCCTTGAATATACGGAGAAACTGTCATCTTAGAACCATCAGCCGCAGAAAACAAGGTAGAAAACGATGCTTTCTTAGTCGGGTCAGTGACAGAGTTCTTCGTTCCAGCTGTCTTATAGATGCGCTGGAATGCAGCTTTTTGAATTTGCCCCATACTCTCCTTGCATTCAGCAATCTCAAGGTCGGCGATATGAGCACCGGCAGGGCATCCACAGTTTAATCCCATATTATTTATGTTTTTAATGTTAATACTACCGAGCAGCTACCCTTAACTTGCATCGAATTACCTGTATTTTTGCTTTGAATTGACTTCTCCACAGTGCAAATATACTAAATTTCTTTATAAGTTGTACCGCTTTTAACATTTTTTATAGAGGTATTTTTATTTCATATTCTCGCATTATGTTCATTCAAGGCTTATGATTTAATCATTTATATATAATTAGAAGCCCAGAAATTACGAGAATAATGCGAGAATATGAATTTTAACTCAATTTCTCAATGATATTTTCTTCCTTCCAGCTTTTCTACTATGCATTTCTACTACTCCAGTTAATGCATCTGGTGCATCATCATGAGCAGCCCTTCGCTTATTATCTTTACGATAAGTTGTAATAGCATTATAGAATTCACGCCATTTTTTATCCCAATTTTCTGGAAACGCTACATCTGAGTTAACAAGAGCTGAATTTGAAAAAATACGAGCAGCTTTATTTTTTGTCTGTGTAAAAGTATTTATGGCTGTTTTGAAATTATGCAAAGTAGCTCTTGTAATACGCTTTACATTTCTAGCAAACTGCCTACCACCATTATTAGACTCTATCAGACATTCTGTTATACTATTTTCTGTGAGCATTTTGGCCAACATTACTTCAGTTTTTTCCATGGGCAGTTGTGTGTATAGCACATCAATTACATATAGCATTTCTGGAGTATTTATAAAGCAAATTGCACATAAATAATCAGAGCCAGTATCAGCTGTATCAACGTAACACCATCTTTGATTAGCTTTAGAGCCTGATGGCAATTCTATATTTTGATATGTTCTAAACTCGTGATACATAAGGCCCTCAGTAGGAATTGGATTTTGCATATACTGCGTCTCAAATACTACCGGGTTAATCTCTCGTAGTTTATATAGCTCCTCAAGATTGTGCTTCATTGGCCAAAGAGCATGTTCTTCTCCTGTCTCAGGGTCTGTTTGTATAACTGGAAGTGATAAAACAGTCCATGTATCTGGCTCTATCTCTTGCAAATAGCCACAGAGGTCATGCTCATGTAATCTTTGCATTATAATAATGATAGGCGTTCTACGCGAGTTAACACGGTTACGTATTGTATTTTCGAAGCGTTGATTTATGCGCTCTCGTATAAGGTCAGATGCTGCATCATCGGCTTTCAGGGGGTCATCGATTACAATTGCGCCTTGAAATATATTGGTTTTAGCATCTATCATTTTAAGCATTTCATTCGTGTGGTCATCGAAAACAAATATATCATTGCCTCCATCCATTTTATCTATTTCTTCATCCACCGCTCCAGCACCAAAGCCTGTGACCTGACCTTGTGTTGACACTGCATAGAGTTCTCCTCCTGCTTTAGTTTTCCATCTCTTAGCCGAACCTTTCTCGGATGCAAGAGCTGAATTAGGAAAGAGTGTTTTATATAATTCTTCACTCATTATATTACGTACAGTATCTGAATTGTCATTCACAAGTATATCTGAATAAGACAAATGCAAAAATCTGCACCTCGGGTTCAAGGCGAAGGCCCATGAGATAAATGATTTTATAACAAGCTCAGTTTTCCCGTACCTGGGAGCGATATTGATAATCAATCTAGTAATTTTACCATCTACAACATCTTGTAATACTTCGAACATTTTCTTATGGTGCTCTGCTACTATAAATGAGCGTTTATATTGACATTTAAACATTAGTTTAGTATACTTTTCAAATGACGTAAGAGCCTCAAGACGTAACATTTCTACAGGATTTACAGTTCCGGGCTTTGTGGCATCTAATGCTGTTTCTTGCATTTCTTTAAGTGACTTCATTGCCATATCTCTACTATTTAATTAAAGTATCACGTATCAAAATATAAGCTTCTCTTGACACCGGTTGATTTGGTATTATTCCAGTTTGCAGCTGCTGTCCTTCTGGGAGACTTAATTGCATAGGTCCTTTGCCAAATATTCTATCCCATAATTTTTCTATAGTTTCAATGTTACCTAGCTTTTCGTCTTCAATAAGGCGCTTAATTACAGTTTTTATTACAACCGGCACTTTTTTATTAGCCATTAAGGCTTGTAGCTGCGAGTGGTTACATGTTAACAAACAAGCCAATAAATTAGCTGTGTCTTGCTTTGTAAGCTGAACACTTAAATTGATATTAAGGCTAGTAAGAAGCTTTGTTATTTCAGGCCTTGATGCTCCTTGTAACTGAAGTGCTGAGCGTATAGCTGATGAATATGAACCTCTGCCCGAGTCATGACGTTCTGCTAACTCAGTTGCTTTAAGCGGCTCTACAGTCTGAGCCTCAAGTGCCTCAATAGCCTCAACTCGTTTTTGCTGTTCTACGATACGTTTAGCTTGAAACTCAGTCTGGCCATCTGGTATTTCTTCCACGCCGAGTTCTTCTGCTAATGATTGGCGTTTTTCTTGTTTAGCTTGAAGATTTTTAAGTTTCTGCTTTTCAAGATACTTAATACGGGCCAATTCCTTTGCATCTTGTTTTGATTTAATGCGTGTAGCCTCTTGTTCTACAAGTTTGGATGTATCTGGATTAGACATTCCAGGAACTACTGGCCTGTCTGGCAATATATCTGCTAATTTCTGTGCTATTTTATCTGTTTTCATATCAATTTTGATTTTTTGCGATAAATTCTTTTTGTCTTTCTATCAGTTCAGCTTCTGATGGCATCTGTGCTTCTCTAAAGCGCCTATCTTTACTTTGGCTTATATCAATTATGGGTTGATAGATATAAGACCATATATATCCTCCTGCTGATTTTATATGGCCATTGCAACACATGGATATATTACTTGCACAAATCCCAGTTTCTTCAGCCGCATCTTTTATGGAGGCATATTCATTTATAAATAACCCAGTATTTCTATCATAGCTGCATACTGACTTTGAAAGTCGCCCTCTTCTACGCATATTATAAATACTATTGTGTGGGTACATAGCATTTTTATCTACCTCATTCATAAGTTCTTGTAATAATATGTTGGCATAATTTTGTTCAAAAGCATTGCCTGCTTTTATGAGAGTATTATAGCCATAAGGCAAATATGTTCTATTTGCTTTTATCAATTCATATTTACAGGCAAGTACTTCTGACTCATCTGCGAGTCCATATTTTTCTATATTAACTGTTATATATTTACTATTCAGCAGAGCTTGCCTTAATTCTATGCTTTTAGCATTTACACTTAGAATTTGGCTGATTAAATTCTTTATTCCTCTATATACTGATTGATTAAATGTATGACAAACTATCAGCCTGTTATCAAATTCAAATTCTACAATAAAGACTGCCCATTCATTTGACAGGCTATCTATGCTTGTAGTAATATCTACCTGTATGCCATCAATGTTTATCATATTAGAAATTTTATTGTGATTTATATTTACAGCGCAAAAATACATAAATAATTCTATATATAAAAATTCTCGCACAGAAAATTTATAGGAAAAATTTTTCAAGAAACAATGCAAAGTTTTTTGTTTCTCAAAAAGGCATTGAAAATCAATTAGTTAGACATTCTCGCATTGCAAAATAAACGAAACAACGAATGCTCACTTACTTTTTATGGAATATGTAATATGTATTTATTATATTTTGGTTTATAAGTATAATAATTATAAATTCTATATTACAATTCATTCTATTTTTTAGTAATTTTATTGTTTATTTGTTTATAATATATCTAACTCATTGAAAATCAATCACTTATCAAGAAACAATCAATTGTTTCTCTTGTTTCTCTTGTTTACAGCCTTTTTGCGAGAATGCCTGAATGATGGCCTTTGCGAATTTTGATTTGGTGGCAATTTGCGAGAATGATTTGAGGCCAAAAAATTTTTCTGCCTATGGACATGGCTCTATATACTATATATAGGGGCACCCAGGCACTGCGGCAGGGGCCTAATTTCCACACGGGCAAAATTCTCAAAATATAAAAATTTATTTGGTTAAAAAGCATTAAGCCTGACAGCCTAATTCGTTAATTATGGTTTAATTCGTTAAGAAGCATTAAGGCTATCAGCCTGTTAACAACTCTTAGCTAAAATAATTTTCAGGTTCCAAGCCATTTACAGGCTCATAGCCTCTCCTCCAACAAGGTTTAACGAAAATTTAACACTTCCTAACCAAATATATTTTCAGGTTCCAATTATTTTATTAGCTGACAGGTATAAAATTATTATTTTAATTTATTAACGAAACAACCAGGAAATTTAATACGATTTAACTCATAAAATTTTTATATGTTATTTATTTTACAGGTTATATAGCCGACATTTTTTAATATTTATATCCAGGTTTCTTAACACTTTTTTAATATATAAATTTTATAGCCGATAAAATTATTATTATATTAGCATATCGAAAATAAACCGGATATATATAATAATTTATTTAATGGTTATTAACGAATATCCAATATTTATTAACCAAATAAATTTTTCCGGTTAAAATAAAATTGGTATATTAGCAATATAAATAAAACGGAAATAATTAAAATATAACAGTAATGAAAATTAACAGAAATTATCGTTTCGTCCTGACAGTTCTGGACAACGAGAAAATTAACGCGGGAGAAATCCGTATTGACAGCTGTGCTGTAACCGGCGAGAGAATGTTTGCCAGCGAATGCCATTATTATGTCGAAAAAAATATTTTGGAATGCCTGAAAGAGGCCGACAAGAGAAATGACCTGAGCGGTTATTACGGCCATACGTACTGCATTTATAAGGAAAATAAGCCGAAAAAGGAAACAACCGAACGGGAGGAGGACGGCAAGAAAATTGTCGAAACGAGAGAAATACCGGGAGAGGCAATGCTGCTCGAGATAATAACCGTAGACGAAAACGGCGTAAATATCCGCTGATGCGGATATTTAGCCCAGGCCGGGAAGGCTGCACAGGAGTTCGACTCTCCTGCTGGGCACAATTGGCAATATTGCCGAGAGAATTAAAATAAACTGTAATATGATTGATTTGAACAAATTTTATGCACAGTACTGTGCAGACCAGGAGAGTACTAAATTCGAAATGGTACAGAAGGTGGCAAGAAAAATATTTGAAGCCATACAGGAGAATTACTATGATTTTTCAGACCTAAAGTGCCTGAACTACAGCGAAATCTGCGAATGGTGCGGTTGGCCGGATTTCCAAGATTGCGGCATATTCGAACAGGCTATAGACACTGCCGCAAATATGGTCCTTGGGGTGCTGGGATATAAACCACAACACTGACCAAGAGAATAACCCTCGCGGGAGAACTCCTTACAGGAGGCGGCAGTTCGACTCTGCCGGAGGGTGCTATTGTATAATTAAAAACAGGAGAATTATGACACAATTACAGCAATTTTTGTTCGAATTATCGTTCGGACAGACCAGGAGAATACGCGAATATATGCTGAAACGATATAACGTGTATTGCGGTTCAATGAAAGACCTGGAGCAGGCCATAAATGATTATATACCGAACGAGGATATATTAGAAGAGCTGTCAGAAGTATTGGCATGACAGGAGAGTCCTGCACGGGAGAATGGCCGAGAGAATAACAGGCTTTGAATGGGCAATAAAAGTAATGATGGAATAATATGGACAGCAAGAGAACTTATGTGTATAACGTGGTGCTGCGGGAGAATGACGTATGCCCACAGGGTGAGCTCCTGACAGACAAAGAGCTCGAGAGAATGAAACAGTATAATCCGAGGCGCGATTGGCCGGAAACAAAAAAGGCGAAAGTTTATGCAGATAGTTGCTATATCTGGTTTGGTGTACGATTTGGAACAGTAAAACAATATATAAATACAGGAGAATAATATGAAGAAGACAGTTTATTTGTACGTTGAAAGAGACGACAGCGAATACGACTATAAAGCCGGATTTGCAAGCTACACTGAGGCAAATGACTATCGGCAAGAATGCCAACGCAGTTGGATGGGTCATTGTGACTATGTATATCTTTGGACCGGCTCCGAGAGAATTAACCTCACAAGAATGCCGAAAGACGAGAGAAACAAATTGTTGAAACAGTTTAACATACCGGAATAATGGAAAATAACAAATCGCAGTTCAAGAGAACAGGAGTTTTGCATGACGGAGCCGAGTGCATTGAGATACAAATAAGTCACTCAGGCGATGCGGCAAGGTACGTGAGCACAATCATGTTCACAGTAAGAGACCCAGAGGTCACGAGAGGCCGTTGGCAAGAGATACGCTACAGCAAGAGAAACGGCTATGCGTATATTGTGAAGTACGGCAAGAGACTATATTTGCACAAATTTCTAAGAATATACTAACATGGCAGCAAGAGACTATAAATTTGAGTACATGCTACTCAACCGGCTTCAATGCGATTGCAATTACTATCTTGACCACGGCGGCCGAAACGCTCAGCATTGTCTTTGGGCCCATGACGAGCAGAAACAAATCGATAAAATGCGAGAGCTTTATGACTTGTTGCCGGTTAAACCTGAATGGCTTACAAGAGAACAAATTGATGAATATGCAGCAAGAATGGGCGTAAAATAACCAACATTATTTAACGAAAAAAAGTTCTTAAAGCAGTAACCAGATTAAAATAAAAGTAGTATATTTGCATATAACTTAAAAGATATAACGAATATGGAAACAACAGTTTTTTATGTAGCAGTTGCCTATAGCGGCGGTTTCAATCCCACAGTTGTGGAGAAGTTTGATAACAAAACAGACGCAGACAGCTATGCGGCTCTTATGTGTCGCGCAAAGCAACGCCGGTACATTGTACTCGAGCAAGTAACAGAATGGGACGGCACTCCTCAAGAGAATGCATGACCTTAGCCGCTGCGGATAGAAACGGTTTAGGAGCGACACCTACAGCGGCACTAAGTTTAATCCTTGCTTTCGCAATATTGTTGTGGAGCAATTAATAAAAATTTACAGTAATATGGTAACAATGAAATTTTCAGCAACCAAGTCAGAAACATTGTTTTTGACACCGACAATTGCAGTTGAACAAGACTACTCAGAAACAGCAATCCGATTTGCTCTTTGGCACGGCGTGTTCAGTGTAGAGGTAAGCAAGAGTTACAAAAACCGTAAAAGCTAAATAACATGGCAAGAAACGAAATATTTGTAGCAGCTTATAGGCTTGAAGCTTATGATAATTATGATGCCTTAGACGGCTTCATGGAAGCAATTTGCGATTATGCAATAATATCTAAAGAAACAGATTATGCGCTTACAGTAGTAGCTTCTTCAGAAGCCTTGAGCCTATCAAGATTGGCTAATATGGCACTCAAATTCTTTGGCAAGGAGGGATATAATATAAGTACTCTCGGACTCTTAGGGCCGTTTAAGAAACTCAATTGATATTTTTTAACATAAAACTTGGAAAAGTTCCCAAAGCGGCTCAATAATTCAAAAAAACATAGTATATTTGCAATATCAAAATTAAACAATAACATTTTAATAACAATTCAAAATTTACAGTATTATGACAACAAAGAAATTTTCGCAGATGACAACGAAGAAGCTGAACGCTCTTTTGGCAACAGCAAGTGACGAAGACAAAAAGGCTATCGAGGCCGTACTCGCAGCTCGTGAACAGGCTCAGGCCCCTGCAGCTCCTGAGGCAACCGCAGAAGAGACTCCTGCAAGTGAAGAAGAAACTCAGCTCAGCCCTGAGGAAGAAGCAGCTATTAAGGCAGCTGAAGAGAATGGCGGGCTCAACCCGCTTTACAATGGCAGCAAGACAACTCAGGAGAAAAAGCCAAAGATGACCGATGAGGACCGTCATGCACTGGCCGAAGAGCTGAAGAAGAACGTTAACCATCGTTGTCAGGCAGTTCCTTTCAACACCGCAGAATGGGTTGACGGCTATATCGCCGGAGTGATTGAAGAGAAGCGCAGCAATAAGGTGCTTTACGCAATCAAGACAGACGACGGACGCCGCATTATTAAGGTACACGACAGCAATCTCGTTCGCATTCTGGACGAAGTTGTTGAGCCGGAGAAGAAAGCCCGTGCTCGCAAAGCAAAAGACCCGGCAGACAAAGTTGAATGGACGCCGGAAGCAATTGCCGAAGAGGTTAACGAAGTTATCGGCAATGTAGGTAAAACGGTAGAATTTGAGAAATACCGCACTACAGACGAAAACGGTGAAGAGCACATTGAAATGGTAGTTGGCCGTATCGTGGCAATCGTGCCTGACAAACGAGCTCAGCGCTTGCTCTACCGCATTTCAGTTCCGGCTCCTATCGAAGGCAATCCGCTTGCAACGAAGACTATGCACAAGGTTGTGAAAGCCGAGGGCATTAAGATTGCCGAAGAGTTCGACGAAGAAGGTGCACAGCTCAATGCCAAGTATCTGGAGCGCCGTGAGGCAGCAGCAACCCGCACTCCGCTTACTTCTCAGGACCGCGTAATTCGCTGCGAGGAGAATGTGAAGAAGGCAGAAGAGAAGCTGCAGAAAGCTCAGGAAGAGCTGGAAGCCAAAAAGAAGCAGCTCGAGGATGCAAAGAAGGAGCTGGATGAATATCTTGCCGGTCAGGCAAATGGAGAAACTGCCGAAGAGGAGTCACTTGCATAACACAGCCACCTGACACCGTTTCTCCCATGGAGCCGTCTCGAAAGAGGCGGCTCTTTTTTTTGCTGCATATCTAAGTATGCAGCTATTTTTGTATTATTGCGATTTATGTTAAAATATGTAAACTCATAGAAACATGCTTCTTTCGCGTTCTAGGACACTTTTAGGCTTTAGGTGTACTATAATATGGGTTAACTCAATTCGACGCGATAGAGGCCAAAAGAAGTGTATCTATCAATGTATTTTTATAAAGCCTATAATATGAATTAAGGCATGGACTTTCTTGAGCTTTAAGCTACCAAGCAGTTATATAAATAGCTGTTAAATTTATGGCTAAAAAGTTGACTCATTTTCGCGCGTTCTAGGACACTTTTATTTGAGAATAATAGTAAACTAAATCTATAAAAAGAAATGAGGAGAGAATGAACGAGAATAATGAAATTTCATATATTTTCGAGGCGTTTAGAGCTCTATATTTTTATATTAAAGCCGCAATAAACCAGTGAAAAATTTTTATGTTAAAGCCTGTAAAACAGTGATTTATATCAAGATTATTTTGTACTTTAGCTTATAAAAGAATAAAAGTAAAACTGTTAAAAAATGTTACACACTAGAACACATAAAAGCCGCATGGCCATTAAAAATGAGCGGCTTATGTCTGGCTATACCGGATGTATAGGCTGTAAACATGAGCTGTTATGTGATATTTGTCCATATTGAGATGACCAATCCGATACTAAAATGGCCGAGAGAATATCCGCCACAATTGGACAGGAGAATATCACAAGGCCCAACGAGAGAAATGTTGAACAAAAATAAATAATTGCAATATGGAAATAAATGAACAAGAGAATACCCAAGAGGTACAGCAAGAGAATTTGCTTGATGGCTCTCAGTCAGTTCAAGCGATGCAAGAAGGAAATGAACTGCCAACAGCTGTTCAATTAGTTCAGCCTCAAGCTGCTTTAGATGAAATAGCAGAGCTTGAGAAGAAATATCGTGAAATTATAGAACGGGAGAATAAATGAGTAATTTTGTTTTAGATTACAGCAAAAAGCAGACTTTGCAAATATCAAATGATGCTTTTTGCTTTTTGTATTATGGCGAAGAGCCATTAGATGAAGACAATTTGGAAGAAGCCAATGAGGTATCTGAAATGTTTTCCAATAATTTTTATATAGAAGATGATTGGAAAGCAGTTGATGACTCAGACCTTATAGAATGCACCTTTGTTCCGTATGTTGAAGACCAAGCCGATTATGATGAATATGAGAACCTTACTAAATATATTCAGCAGCAAATAAAATGGCTTGACGCAAATCATATTAGAGTGTGGTGGTTTAATAACCAAACTGGAACGAGAGAATTACGCGGCGATTTTAAGGTTTATACCAATAAATATGGCCTTAAGTGTTTTCATACAGGCAATCAAGATGAGGATTTTGTGACAGGAAAAATGAGCCTGTATTTTTTGAAGAATTTCAAGAAGCATGTAGCTTAACAAGTGAACGAGAGAAATATAAGGCAGACTACAGAAAAGTAGTCTGCCTTTTTTACATTAAGCTTTCATCTTCTTCTATAACAAGAGAATAACCGACCCCTCGTATGGTTTCTATGGCTACTCGGTTATCCATTTTAAGCATATTTCGCAACATACATATATGGACGTCTAAGCTACGTTTATTAAAGTAGTTATCATCAGTCCATACTTGTTGCATAAGTATTTTCTTAGGTAATGTTTCATTTTTATAAGCACATAGTAAAGCAAGAACTTGGCTTTGTTTATTATTAAGCTGTGTTTTTACATTGCCTATAGTAAGAATTTTATCTATTGTATTAAACAGGTAATCGCCTATCTCATAAGATGACTCTATACTTCTTACTCGCACGCCACATCTTTTCAAAACAGCTTTTATTCTTCTTATAAGCTCTTCAATGTTATATGGCCTTATAACGTAATCATCTGCACCTTCATCGAATGCTTCAATAACATACTCATATCGGGCCTTGTCTGATACTATTATTACCGGTATTTTATCATCTGATTTGCGCAAAAATTTTAATGGCTTTAGCCTCATAGAGGCATCTGTTGTTTTATAATGGCTTAATATGCATAAGTCATAATTCTTTTCTCTGATTTTGATTAGTATATCATTCTCAGTTGAGGTTATTACTTGAAAGCCGTTATACACCAAATAATCTACCAGGATTTTACAGTCTTCATCTTGATAGATTAAAATTCTTGGCAATGCTAATTTAGTGTTATTACTTTTCATGCCATTTCTTTAATTTTGTTTTGCAAATCGTTATATAGAACTTCATACCAAAATGGATTAAGTCTTAACAAGTCAAAGTATGAGTATACGCCTTTTTGGTATATTAAAGAAGCATATTTAAGCTCTTTGTCTGCTCTTTTTTTAAGATGCTCATGATAGAACTTTATAGACTGGTCCACATTTACCAAGAATGGTGATTTATGCTCCATAAGAACTTTCTGCTCTGTATTTTGAGCAAAGTAATATGGGATATTAGGCATTGCCCAGAAAGTTAATCCAGCACCATATTCCTCACTCGCTTTATATAAAAAGCCAGGGCATGGACGAATTGAGTCAGGATATAAGCTTTTACATATTCTTAACCTACGTGGAATAAAAGGATTAAGTAAAGTAGTTAATCGCTTGTTTATATAAGTTGAGTATTTATCAACCATTCTTGTGTGTTCTTTAACAAGTGATGAAACTAATAGCTTAATCCTTTCATTTCCTATAGGGTCACTCAGGCGTATATATTCTTGCCTGAAAGCTTCACGCTGAATACGTATTCTATCTTCTTTAAGCCGTTGAGACTTTTTCCTTTTAGCTTCTATGCTAGCCATTGCAGCTCTGCGCTGTCCCTCAGGTCCAAACAGTTTTACACCTTGACAATTATTTGGACCTAAGCCTGTCCATGGCATTTTATCTCCATACCTAGCTTCAATCTCTCTGTTTTCCTGCTCTTCTTCAGATAATTCAACATGCTCTTCTTCCAAGGTAATTTTTTCAATTGCCTCAGATTGAGCCTCTTGAATATCCTCATCATCGCTTTTAATTTCATCGAGAAATTCAAAGAATTCCTTTTCGGTTAAGTCTCCATATTGCTTAATATCTTCCATGCCACTTAAATAATGACTTGATTATATCTTTTCCAGCTTGCTTGTTAAGCAATCCAAAATATGCAATCGCAAGCATGAGTCTTGCTATTTTGTGCAATACCCAGGCTAATAGATATATAGGGAAATAAAGTACACCTACACATCTCCATAAAAATTTAAGTACCTTTTTCATTTTTCTAATATATTTAATGGTTGTTTTATTTCTGCAAATTGTGCATTTATGTGCTGTATATTTGCCTGCTGGTTTATAACTTCTTTTATTGAGCTTTTTATTTCTTGTACACAGCTCAATGAGCTTATTATGCTAAACGGAGGGCATGCCATATAAACATCAGCCAATGCATCAACTAACTCATCTTTGCTCAGTTTCTGCAGATTGCTCTTTATTATCTCCCTTATTGGATTGTTCATCTTCTGCTTGCTTTAATTCAACATAAGTCCTATGAAAAGCTTCATCACCTATTCCTTTAATAAAAGTTCTAAGTGTAGAAGGATATTCGCTTGTATTTATAGTCCTATCGACTACTTTCGCGTAAAGAGCAGCAAGAGCTTTAGGTCCAAATACCTTTTTCTCCTGTAGTCTTTCGATGGGACCTCTTTTGAATTGAACACCTGGATGTTCATTCATAATCTTCGTACGAGTTAAGTACAAATCCTTAATCAAAGCCTCAATATGCTTTTCAAACTGAGGCATTTGAATAATATCAATAACTTTCAAATCTTCCAGCTTCATTTTTATAAGTTTTTAAGTTGTTGTTTATAATACTTTTCTTGCATATCGAAATGTCTCTTATATATATGCAAATCATGAGCAAAATGGTAATAAGTGCCTATTGGCACACCGAGCTCATCTGCAACTAATTGTTGAAGCTTTGTCCAACAATACTGGTCATTGCAAAAGCCATAAACCAAATCATTGCTTCGCATAGTTACACACATATCAAGAGTTCCTATTTGAGGCTTAATATCAAATCCGACTGATAGCGTACAAGGTGTATCATATTTATAGTCATCTTTTTCTTTACCATCAAATATAGTAAACCAAGCTTGACGAGTATCTTTATTCTCTTTAAGCTGTTTAATGCACTTTGCCAATTGGTGATTGCGAGTCCACTGCCATCCGTAATTAGAATTGACAATGTTATCTCCACCATGCATTTTATCCCACATAGGAGCATGCTTTTTAATTTCAGCTACACTCCTATCTCCAGACATATACCAGGCATATTCGCGCTCTGCATATCGTTCGCTGAATTTACGCCATTCTGTTGTTATGACGCGTTGCTGAGGATTAAGTAAATAAAAACCAACATTGTAAACAGCTTTTGTTCCAACATTAGTATTTACTCCTTGGCCCATTATAAAACCATATAAATCCTCAAAGGCTTCTGTTGCATTTTTATAAGCTATATTCATAACTATTTTACCCAAATTTGTTTAACACTCCAATCGTATCTTTGCAGAGATATTTTAAAAGTCTCAGCCTGTTTGTAGGTATTAAAGTATCTTAGTAATTTACCTACTGAGTCAAATACTCCATATTGCATTTTTCCCATACTAATCCCATCCTCCTATATTATACATCGATAACTCATCATCTTTAGGTGTTGTATTTCTAATAGCGTCAAGTAACTTTTTCTTTGATTCTCTACAGAGGTTATAGCCATAACCCTTATACCGGTATGAGCGCTCCCAAGTAGATATTGGAAAAGGAATTTTGTTGTCTAGTACTAAGCGCTTTTGATGCAAGTGCTCAAAAAAATCTCTATGATATAGTAGCATATATTCCCAATACCATTTATCATCGATGTCATCAAAAGGAAAATCTTCACTCTCATCAGCGGGCATACTAGTCACATTATCAGGAACTATCTCCTTGTAATATGCAAACTTAGTAACGGTAAAGTCGAAATTATTCAGAATATCTTCAGGCGTTCCAAATACTGATTCAATAAGTTCTACCCACATAGAACTGCCTTTTTCTTGAAAGGCACAAGCCTTGTTATTTCTATATTTAAAAGTCCATGTGCCTCTTTCAACTAAGCTATTAAAGTGTGCAACAGCCTCATCAAAATCAGATTGATTGTGAAAGAAAATATCTACATCTTTCACTTTTTCTCTTGAGAGAATGTTCTTAAAACAACCGCCAGCTATAAAGCCTTTATGACCTTGCATATATTGGTCTAAAAATCTGAGAAACCAAAAGTTTTCAGGTATATTTTTTATATATTTATTCTCCATATTATTCGCAGCATCTGCTATTTTTTCTTTGTCTGTCATGCTATCAACTTATTAGTATTACTGTTATAAACTCTAAACAACAATTCTTCAGCTTCTTCATTCATGGCATTGCAAATACTTATTGCTTCTTCCATAGATAAGCCTGTAAGTTCTTCGTCATCATCATTTACTGCAATTTCGCCAGTTATAACTCTAACATCAAATAAGTTTGCAGAAGCAAAAGCCTTAGCAGCATCAAGAGCTTGTATACAAATATAATGTACAGCATCCCAGTATATATAAGACAATGTGCTTGTATCTTTTAATATATCGACATAAAGCTCTCTCAACTTTTCTGGCTTAAACCATCCATGCTCATCCATTCGTCTATATTCAGCAAGCCATCTGCCATATCCATTTGTGGCCTTAAATCTGTTGGCATAAACAGCCACAAATCTAAGAAATTGGTCTGTATAAACGACTTGTGGAATTTCAACTGTTTTCTTCTTGAGCTGTTTCATGTGCTTAAAGTTTATATATTCTCGCGCGTTCTAGAGCACGCCTATCATTCCATTATTATTCAATCATTCATGTACTTAAAGCGCGATATTGCGCGCGAGAATAATGTGAAAATCAATCCTTAGTATGACCCAGTAGACCCGAGTGCTCCATCACCACGCTCGGATGAACGGCTGAAAAGCTCTGACTCAGAAACTTCTTCAAGGCCTTCATACGATACAGGCACAAGAATAAATTGTGCTATTTTCATACCTGGCTTAATGTGGACCTTGGCTTTGCCGACATTAACAACATGTATATGAATTTCACCTTGGTAATCTTCATCTACAATCTTGGCTCCGAGGATAACGATGCTTTCAAATGCTTCTGCTTTCGGTGTTCTACCAGCTCCAAGGCAAGCCCATTTAGAAGTTACAACTCCTGATTTATCAGCTGCCATAAGCATATATCCTTCTGGAATTTCCATCTTAATACCTGATGGTATCAAAACATCAGTTCCTGGATTTACGATAAAGCCTTTGTTATTTCCAAAGTTAGGAACGAAAAAATCAATTCCTGCTGCTTTACCAGTCCCACGAACAGGAGACTTTACATTTCTTATTTTTGCAAACTTCATAACTACACTATTTTAACAAGTTCCTTAGCTGCTGTTTCTACGGCTCTAGCAAGTCTATGTTCAACTTCTGGACTTATAAGGCTGTAAACTCCTTCTTTTTCAAAAGCGTCAGCCATGATAGCTCCAATTTTTGAAAGCTTAGGATTAGAAGTGTTAATGCCATGCTTATCCATAAGTTCTTTGTTGTACTCATACTTAATACCTCTGCCATTTTCTACAGGAACGAGCTTAGCTATTTCTGCATGAGTATTTGACTTTCTGCCCGGAACAGTGATAATAATCTCCTGATTGGTTGTCATGCACATATCTGTGCACATTTCCATTACTTCATTGAAGTTGCGCTTAAACTCTCTTGGAGTTACTGAAATTAAACTTTTCATAATGACGCCAAATTAGCAATTAAGTTCAACATATATGTTTTGTCTTTATCTCTTCTGAGCTTCATCTTATCTTTTAAGGCGAGAACTACTAGCTGAACACCTATAAAATGATGTTTTGCATGAGGCTCGTCAATTATATCCAATACTACCTCTTTGGATATAATCTCATTATAACTTTCGGTCTTGTCAATGATAGCATTTATCTTGATTCCACCAATTACAAATGAGTAACACTTGCCTTCTTCATAGTTTTCATTCTCAAGGCCAGACAGGAATTGAAGTTCTTTTAACTTTGCTTCCTGCTCTTCTTTCAGATGAAACACCTTTATATCTATATCCTGTGGATTAGACGGAACTCCGAGCATAGCCAGAGCAGTTGTACCTGTTACCATATACTCAATTCTATTTGCATTGCAAAAGTCATTGAGTTTGAATAAAGCTTCTTTTATCTTCATATCTGTTACATTAAATCGTCATCGAATAAAATTGGTTGCTCAGTGGCTTTAGGAGCAACTTTTACATCTCCAGGCTTACGCTTTAATACCCAAAGAGTATTACGTGAAGCATCCGGGAACATAGGAGCCATGATATTGGCAATGAGGTTTGAGTCATAATACTCTTTAAGAGCATCAAACATTTTCTGCTGCCAATCATTCATCAGTGGCTTATAGTCTTTAGCCGAAGCAAATGTACCGAACTTCTTTACTATGTTGAAATGTTTCAGCAATATGCCTTCAAGCTCCCAATGGTCAAACTCTTGCACATCAACTCCGCGGCCATCGCCTGAGTCATAAGTATGATTACCAGCTGCTCCTACAGATGGGTCATAGTTTGGAGTTGAAAGGTAATAAGTAGCATTATTATTGCCACAAGCCTTGAAGTTCTCCAGAAATGCATCTGCATTCTGTTTGCCAACATGCTCGAGCACTTCAAAAGCACAGACTTTGTCAGCATTAAACTTGCTGAAATCCATGTAGTTTTTAACAAGGTCAGCAACATAGAAATGAGCCCAAGGTACATTGGCATACTTCTCAGCTGCTTCTTGAATTGTTTTTTCGCGAATATCGATACCGATATATTCTTTCTGCTTAAACTTGTTTCGGTATAATACCTCAAGCAAGTTAGCAGCTCCACAGCCAAAATCAACAATGGACTCGCCAATCTTGGCTTCTTTCAAGATATGAGTCCATCGTAGATAATGCGCAAATTGGTCTCTGTGGAATACGTGGCGCTCAAAGGCCTGGTCAGGTCTGAGGTCTGTTGTGTTATACGCTTTTGCCATAATTAAAAATTGTTTATTTGTTGAAAATATCTTTATGCTCTTCCAGATAGTCATTCATAGAACCCATGTAAGCTACTGCGTCAAGAAGATTATCCTCTTTGTGCGCATAAGCCTCACGTGATAACTTAAGAGCTATCATAGCTCTATACATACCAGCAGTTGTTATTTGCTTGTCTTTAGGCGACATCAAATTATAGAGAGCTGCTGCTCTTTCCATTGATGCCTGAAACGGCCCGTATTGACGCTCTTTTTCCTCTGAGCGTTCATTTACAATCTTGTTTGCTTGTTCTAATATATTACTCATGCTTTGAAGCTGTTTATTATTTTATCTTTTAGCTCTGGATTATTCTCAAGCATTTCCACAAAAAAGGTCTGCTGCAACGTTTATACTAAATGCCTTATATTGTCATTTTCTTGAAAATACCTAAGAAAAACCAGTATTTCCTTAAGCATTTCATTATTCTCTTTTAACAGTTTAAGTATCTCGCCCATTACAGCATTGATTTTAGTTCTGCTTTTAATCTTTTTGCATCAGCACCTCTAAATGTTTGTGCATTTGCCAAGAAGTATCTAACAATATCTCCTGCAGTATCATAAAGATACATAGCATTCGGGTCTGAAGTGTCAAGTGTTAACATTGCCTCTAAATAAGGCACTGCGCCAAAATATACATTAAGCCATGTTGACTTTATATCTTTGGCTATTTGCTGAAAGGTTCTTTTCTTGTCCATTTTATTATCTTTATTTAGATATGCGAATATACTAATTTTCTCTGAGAATAGAAAATTTTTTCATTATAAAATGCACTCACTTAACACTTCTTAACTTGGCCAGATTTTATTACTCTTCTGGATATTCTATTTGCAGTAATTCTTTGCAAAATTGAATAACTTGCTCATAGTTATTATACGCAGTTTGAGTAATAATTCTCCGCTGAAATATCGTTAGCTTATTTTTAATAATAAACTTATTTATGTTAAGAGAGAGAGCTTTATCATTGCATCTTCTTTTATCTCCTAACTGAATAGCTAACTGAGCATAATGAATACACTTCTTTATATCCTGTGCTCCATTTTTAGCTTTATACCTGCTAATATATTTTATAATGCATCCTTGTATAAAAGAGCATCTTAAAGCAGTTATAAGCTCTATTGGTTGCATAGCCATATCTTTATAATGGCTACCACCTATTTGTACATCTGTTGCTTTCATATCAATATACTTTACGTTTACGATTATCTGGTATATACCCATTTGCCACTCTCAGTTCATCCATAAACATAACAGAATTGTAATGTTTAGGAAATTCTTTTATCACCTTAAAGCTTGCTGTTTTGTCTTTAACAAAGCTATTATCATCTACAGGCTCTACATATCCAAGCTTTACAAACTTATAAAGATACGCGGTTTCTGAGTTTCTACCTGGCTTTTTACCAAGCAGAATTTCTTTTGAACTTACTACTTTGCCAACATTATCGTTAACAAATTTTACCATTTCCGGAAATACCGGAGCTTGTTTTCCATTACGTCCCATATTACATAAATTTTTTATATTTGTCAATTTTTGCTTTTATGCTATCCATTAAGGCATTTTGCTTTTTATCTTTTGCTTTAAGTGCTCTGATTACATCTTCATCATGAGTGCCTTGCAATATCAAATGATTTATAACAACATGATTTTGCTGTCCTTGTCGATATAATCGAGCATTAAACTGCTGATATAATTCAAGACTCCATGTTTGCCCAAACCAAACTATTATACTGCCTCCTGCCTGAAGATTAAGTCCATGGCCTGCTGATGCTGGATGCGCTAACATAACTTGTATTTTACCAGTATTCCAATCCTCGATGTCTTTATTGGTTTTAAGTTCTCTCGGCTTATACTTCTTAAGGTAGTCCATTATTCTGTCTCTATCGAATTGATAGGTCCATGCTACAAGCACAGATTGGCCATTTGCATCTTCAATTATCTCCTTAAGAGCTTCAAGCTTAATATCATGAATTGGAAACACATTTCTTTCTTCATCATATATAGCTCCATTAGCAAATTGAAGTAATTTATTTGAAAGGGCAGCGGCATTGACTACGTTTACTTCCACAGGCTTTTCAACAAATACTGAATTGCCATTTTCGTCTTCTTGCTCAATCGTTTCAGTAGCACTTATTAAGTCAAGCACTTTATTCTTTTCAAAGTCATCGTATTGCTTCTTTAGAGCTTCAGGCATTCTAAGCTTTATATAGTTATCTGTCCTAAATGGCATTTCAAGATAATCATCGGCTTTCATGCTTATGCAAATATCCTCTATTTTCTTATGTATTAGATATTCTGAGTCACTCATCAAATCGTATGAATATACGACATGACCATTCGTTTGACCTGGCCGAAAATACCTTTCTCTATATCTGGATATTGTCTTTTCAAGGCGCTCGCCTCTATCCATAAGATATATTTGAGGCCACAAATCAATAAGTCCATTTGGAGCAGGTGTACCAGTTAGTCCTACTAACCTTTTAAGATAAGGTCTTGCGCCGCGTAATGCCTTAAAACGCTCTGATTTATAAGACTTAAAACTGCTAAGCTCATCAACTACTACCATATCAAAAGGTAACTTGCCTCCACCATATAAAGCACAAAGCCATGCAACATTATCTCTTGATATTATATAAATATCAGCTTTTGTTTCCATAACAGCTGCTATTCGCTGTTTAGCAGTACCTATAATCTTAGAAAAGCGCAAATGCTTTGTATGTTCCCATTTCTCTGCTTCTTCTTGCCAAACTGACTCAGCCACTCGTTTTGGAGCTATAACTAATACAGAATTAACTTCACAATAATCAAACATCAAATAATTTATAGCAGTAAGAGTTGATATGGTTTTGCCAAGGCCCATATCTACAAATACACCGCAAAATGGATGCTCGATTATATGCTGCACGCAAGCTAATTGGTATTTATGTAAATCTGTTTCTTTCATCTTTTGTTACTGTTAAATATAGCTAAACAAGCTAAACCAAACAAAGCACCTATTATAAATGCAACTATGTTACTTATCATAAATTATACTATCTATAAATTGTTCAACGCCTTTTATCGTATCTATTACTTCAACTCTAAAACCCAAAGCTCTAAGCTTATTGTGCATATATGCCTGTATGCGTTTAGGCTTTCGTCCAGTTGTTTTTAATTCCACAAAAACTATTTTATGGCCTGGAAATAAGCACATTCTATCTGGTAAGCCTATAAGTTGGTCACACAGCAGTTTTATGCACATACCACCATTTATTTTAACAAGCTCAACCAATTTGCGCTCTACAACTTTTTCACTGTCTATCATCATACTTTATACAATCTTTACATATTAGCCGTGGCGTACTATTATTTATTATAACAATTCCACAGCATTTGCGTAATTGTTTTAAGCTTGGCTTATAATGGTTATAAATACCAATCAGCTTGCCGCACTTATCACACTCTACTATATATTGCTTAATAATCATACTCTTACAATATAAAGATTATATTCACACTTATCTATATCAAAGCATATTTTGTCTATTACGAACAATTGCCCAGAGAATACAATAAGGTTTCCTTTTTGTGGAATGCAATCTATATTCTTAGAAGCAATTAGCTTGTAATTACGAGCTTCTATACCGTTTTTCTTATAAAAATTTGCTATCATAATAAGCTATCTTTACGTTTATAGTATTTCTGTTTACCGTATAAAGGAAAGTTCTTAGTAGATGCTATAGCTTCCCATTCAGGCAATGACCTAAGAATTTCATTAACCTCTCTGGTATTATATCTTGACATTTCTGTCTTATCTTTGCCAAGGCACTCACACCATACTTCAGCAATGCAGACAAAGTCTTTTTGTACTGTACCATTTTTAGACAATGGGTCTTCAAGCCAACGTCTTCTGTCATACAGGTCCATTTTATCCCAGTCATCTGGAAATTTAGTATTAAGATATTCTTCAATAATACCTTTTCGCTCATCTGCTTCTGAGTGCTTATGTTGCTCAATCTTAGCAATTATATCTTCATCACCAACAAGGTATAAAGGTTCTTTTGCCAAATATAACTGATATGCTTCAGCCCATATTTGATTTACTTCATCTTGCGTAAGGTCATCGTTTACAGATTTTGTGGCATATTCTGGCCTTACATCTATAGGCATAAATCGCCTATTTCCTGTCGGGTCACGTAAGAAGTCTTTGTTATTAGTGGTACCAAAAAATACACATTGACGCTTATATGTTTCTACTGTCCTACCATACGCCGGCCTGAACATATCTTCTCTTTTTGATACGTAGTGCTTGATTGACTCTACTTCTGCTTTCTTAAGGCCTGAAAGTTCTGCCATTTCAATCAGCCACGCCCCTTGTATCTGTTCAAATGACTCCTTGCCCTGCACAGTTGTGAATGTATCTGAGAACCATTCCATGCCGAGCTTTTTAACGAAAGTACTTTTATACGTTCCCTGTTCTCCGACCAATATGAGTGCTGTGTCGAATTTAACTCCAGGCTCAAAAACTCTGGCAACTGCAGCGCAGAGCATTTTTCTAATGGCAGCTCTAGTATAGGCATTATCTTCTGCTCCAAAATAATCGATTAGCAATGTATTAACTCTCGGTATACCATCCCACTTTTGAGCGCATATATACTCTCTTATCGGATGGAACTTTTTCTTTTCAAATTCAAGCGCAAGTGCATCATCCACTTTTTGACTTGACACAATGCCGTAAACACACTCAATGTAATTACGAACACCGGAATAGTCAACATCACGAAGAAGCTCCACAGTATCGACTTTACGCCATGGTAACGAACGTGTAACATATCTTTTATTATCAAAAATGTTTAGCTTAAATACATCTTTTAAGAATTGGTCATGCTGAATTATTATATTCAGGTTATTGGCAGAATTATCATATTCGCCTTTTGTATTAGCATCAAGCTCTTCTGTCCATGAAGTATCATATTCTTCAGGAACTTCTGCTTTTGCTTCTTCTGCAAACTCGAATTTAGCCTCAGCAAACTTTTCTTCGGCAATATGCTTTTTTGTTGTAGAGTCTTTAGAGGCAAATTCTTCCATTGCCTTAAAGCTCTTTTTATCTTTGTCTTCTTTTTCTTTGCCTGTATCTAAATGGCCAAATTTATGTATGCGAACTAAGTCAAATGCATTACATAGTCTACCTCCAGCAGGGTCTGTTCCATGATGAGAATATGCAAATTTATCATCATAGACTATTAAGCCCGCAGCTGTAGAGCCATTTATATATGTATATCGTCCTTCTCCAGCTAGCGTATATACATCTGAAAGAAAAGTCTCAATAGCTTCTTGTATAGTATAAGTACGGCAGAAAACACCAATTATGCCTTTTTTATCTTCTGGGTCCTCTTGCTTTTTGATAGCTTGCATTATTACATCTGTGCTATCTGTAGCAGTTGGCCATTCGCTCGTATCATGCCAATCATCATATAGCCCAAGGATATAATCAGCTTCAAGGAAAGGTCCGTCTTGAAATTCAAAGTAGTACTCAATATCTGATGATACAGACGGCCAGAACATAAGTCTATTTACATCAAAAGTTGACTGGTCAAACAAATCAATGTTTAGGTCTCCAGCGACTTTTCGAGCAATAGCTTGATATTCTTCTTGCGATACTTCTCTATCAAGTGGAATTATCAATCTGTGTCGTGGCTTTTCAGGGCATGACTTATGGGTTGAATGAATAACCGCAGCACAATCAAATAGCATCGTAAAGTCCCACCAAAAGTTCTCGTGAGAAAAGTCAATATCCAATGTAATTAACTGGCGGTAAAGTACATTTGTTTTATCACGCCTACCATTTGTAAGAAATCCGCCTACAAATCCGCCTACGTCTTTTATCTTACTTTGCTCTTCTTTTGTGGCACTCATAAACCGCTTATATGTTTCAGCGGTTACTACAGGAGTAGCTAGCTTTTGAACTAAATTGCTCCAAGTAGTTTTGGTATTTTTCCATACTTTACTTGAAACATTTAGTCCAACTGCTATGCTCAAATTTTCATCATATTTCAATTTATCTACTTGCATAATATGTGTAAACAATATATAAACACAGCCAAATCATATTTTTAATCTTTTAAGTAGAATGGTGTTGTATATCCATCTGCTCTTAGTGGAAGGTCTGATGCCCATTCAGGAGGAGTGCCCATAATGCTTGCCATTTCTTCATAATATGCTTGAGCATTCTCTTCTGGGACTTCGCACAAAACTTCATCATGTATATGGCACACAGGATGATAGTCATTAGCCTCAAGATTTAACATAGAATTGCCAAGTAAATCTCTTGAAATAGCTTGTACAATGTTCTCCGTTAATTTGCCTCCATACGTATCAATTTCGCCCCATTGCTTAGTTTCTTGCACAACTCCTTGGTAACATAATACTCGGGTTGGCATCGTAGAACGGCCTATTTTCTTATCTTTGAATTTAGGCCCATAATAGAATAGCTTTCTGCCAGATGGCAATTGTATTGTCATAAACTCATCATTACAGTCGAAAATTATATTTCTGCATGTGCATGATACTGGTCTTTGGTATCTGACAGCCTCTTTCGATGCTTCATCTATTTCTTTCCACATATCTACAATTGCAGGGTTTGCCGAGCGCCATTTACGCACCAGGCTCATCATTTCAGTATCTGATAAGCCCATGCGTTCACCACCCATTCGCTTAAGTGCTCCTAATGAGCCCTCATAACCAAGTGCAAGCTCTGAAATCTTTGATTTGTCTCGAAGTACTGAACCTTTTGTAATAGCAGATATTGGTACATTAAACATCTTTGCTCCTGTAGCTTCATAGATTTTACCATCTCCACGGAATACGTCCATTCGCCATTTTTCGTTTGCAAGCCAAGATATAACACGTGCCTCAATAGCTGAGAAGTCTGCAACACTAAATACTTTACCAGGCGATGCTATAAGAGCTGTTCTTACTAACTGAGACAAAATATCTGCAACATCATCATACATCATCTCAACTGACTCCCAATCACGGGCTCTAATCATTTCACGTGGTACTTCTATATGCGATATATGATTTTTTGATAAGTTCTGCAATTGCAATAGCCTACCTGCCCATCGTCCAGTTCTATTTGCACCATAGAATTGAAATGTACCACGGACTCTATGGTCTTTCATGGCACAATTAAGCATAGCATAATACTTCTTAATAGACGTTTTTGAGAGCTTTTTGCGTATATTAAGCAACTCAATAACATCTGGATAATCTGCAAACTCTTTCATTAAATCAGGCATTGTTTCCTTTGAAAGTGACATAACAACACATCCTGTTGTCTTTTCAATCCATTGCTTAATTTGAACAGGCGAGTTTGGATTTTCAAGCCCTGTTAGCTGTTGAGCATGTTGCGTTAAGATAGAAGTATATGTGTTATCTACTGCGATAGCAGACTCTGCTAATTCCATATCAACCAAAATACCTCTATCATTTATATTCTGGTCAAGCACATACATCTTGCGCTCAATACCAGGAATGATATATGCCTCTAATCTCTTAAATATCTCACGCTCTGCAAGTACGTCATACTTGTTATATTCCTTATACATTTCCCACTTTTCAGGAGCATGTTCAGGATAATTCCGAGTACGCATGCCATTAACTCGAGTTGCTTTGCATGGGTATGAGAAGTATTTAATAAGCGCTTTACCAGTATCTAGCTTTTTATCTGTAAGATTAAGAGCCTTTGATACTCCGTCCAAAGAAAGTGGTAAACCACAATACGCAGCTTTTACAGAGGTACAATACCACTGCTCTGCTGGAACATTATATCCTATACGCTTAAAGCTCAAGCGCTCAAATACTGCATTATGCGCCACTTTTACACAATCCGGGTCAAGCAAAGCTTCTTCAAACTCTTCAGGCATTTCTTCACCTTGAGCCAAATCTACTATCTTTACCGGGCCATCATCTAAAGCATATCCTATTATAAGAATTTCAAAGTCTGGTGACTCAATATACTTATAAGCTCCAGACTCTTTAATATCTACAGATGAATATGTTTCAACGTCTATAAAAAGATTTTTTGCCATTATTCTTTATTTATTATATTGCAAATAGGAGTATAGGCGGGACTCGAACCCGCATAACAGGCACACAAACCAATGACGCTCTGTGGTTTTACCATTAAACTACTATACTTGCTGATGCAGAGAGGAAGATTACATCAGCTCATCATTGAAAGCGTTTTCACCTCCGAAGTCCTCTTCAGCTGTTGAGCCACCGGCCAACATCTCTCCGTCTTGGAGTTTTTGGAGATTATTAAGACCGCATGCAATACCTTTTGATGATACATTGAAAGCATAGAAGTTGACTGACGCACGTCCATAACACCCAGAATAGAATTCTTCTTTTTCCATAATTGGATTAAGATCGCGGTCAACTATACTTGGCTTTCTGTTAGAGTTGGCATTGATAAAATAGCAGTTTTCGAATGCAGGATCATCTGGTCTTTCTGCATCTCCATCACGCAATGGCAACTTCAAAGCGGCATCAGCCGGTATTTGCCCATTTTTGTTAGCTAGTTTAGCTTTTCCTATTAGCTTAGCAGCGTCAATGGCTTTTTGAATATTCTCCAAAGTCTTTTTATCTGTTTTAGGAATAAGAATACAGATATTATACTTAGGAGTATCACCTTCATTCATAGCTGTTGGTTCAAATACATTTACATAGCAGAATCTTACCTTGCCTGTTACTACTTTAGTTGAATTTTCCATAATTTTAATAATTAAAATGATTGATACTTTTATTTATTTTTACGATTTAACTCTTTTTGCCACCCTTTTAATTTTTTCTGGGTTTTGACATTTTATAAATTCCGTACTCCTTAGGGGCCATTGCCTATATTCCATGTAAATATAGGCATAAACTGTCCTGGTTTTAAATGATTTTCCATATACATTATTTATTGTTGTTTAAAATCTAATTGTGCTTGGCCATACCCTATAGCTGGTCTTTTATCTTCAAGAGGTACAAGAGTAGGTTTGCCTTGTGGCTTGATAACCACATCTGAGAGTATTTCCTCAAAACGCTTTTTGCCTACTAACTTCTCAATAGAAGTAATCGGTTTAAGCTTCATATTGAAAATCTCATCTTCTGAAAGTTCAGGGCAACGTGCAAAAATTGCATTAGAAGCTTGGTCTTCGTCAACCCATTTGCGTCGACTAATTCCTTCAACTAATTTAAGCCCCGGCCATTGCTTATTCTCGTTAACCGCTTTAGTTTGTGCATATTCTGTTATTGAATTAGCCCATTCTATAAGCTTAGGCACACGCTTAACTATATCAGCAATCTCATCATCGGTTAACAACTCTGGGTCTGCAAATTCATGTTGTGCAATTTCGAGCTGTTGCTCATAAAGCTTACGACATTGATTACGCACAGCACAAAATCTGCACCAATCTCCAGCATTAAGTTCTCCTTTACCTTCAAATGCAAGTTCAGCTCTTGGTCTAAGCTCCTCTTCTGCCCATTTACGGAGTTCTTCGACAGATATTTGCCAACTTGATATATTGTTAATGCGAGGCTGTATAATGGTCAATCGCACTTCCGTTATATCATACATTGTATCATATTTCTGCAAAGCTCCAAGCCCATAAAGCATAAGTTGCTTATTCCATTCAGCATATACTGGAACACCTTTTCCATATTTTAAGTCAATAACTTCCATAAGATTGTCATTGATAACAACACAGTCAGCTGTTCCAAAGCTTTCAGGCACATATTCTGTCAAATCGAGTTTCTGCTCAATTTCCATGACAGCTAACGGATTTTCAGTTTTTGCTTCAGCTAATTGTTCTGAGCAATAATCCGTATAGATAGGTACAACTTCAAGCATTTCCTCGCTGAACAAGTCATTTGCCATTATCTCTTCGAGCCTTTGGTCAAAGTCTTGCTCACTAATGCTGTTAAGTGTATCTTTTCTCAGGTAAAGCTCTGAGAGCTCATGAGCTAATGTACCTTCTTCTGCATATACCGAAGACTTCTTTTCTCCGT
>OJNJ01000042.1_pt1 | contig 51035 bp, 39 predicted proteins | sample 1597491 | NCBI WGS metagenome assembly OJNJ01 (sample SAMEA2452132, study PRJEB22498) | human gut metagenome | biome: human feces; feature: human gut; material: feces | place: Australia | collected 2012 | reverse complement strand
GCATAGCGGGTGGTTGTTTGTACCACGCAAGCGTGGCACTGGGTAAACCCATTAACACAATAAAACGCAATAAAGCATACTAAACTATACCGTCATACAATCCGCTGTCTGCACATACAATCTATTACAGATGTCCCCCCTAAGGAGGACAGACAGGAGGGCTGTATGTGAAAGGTATCGTAGAAGAAAGAGCGGCAATGCTCGGCGAATACATAATCGAAAGCAAGGCAACCGTGAGAAGTACGGCAAAAAAGTTCGGTGTGAGCAAAAGCACCGTACATAAGGATGTCAGCCAACGGCTAAAGGTACTTAACCCTGCACTTTACCGACAGGTGAGGGAAATTCTTGACACCAACAAAAGTGAAAGGCACATAAGAGGCGGTCTTGCAACAAAAAAGAAATACCTGCAAAAGAAAGCATTTGAAAGCGAAAAAAGCTGAAAATCAACTGCAATACGGCTCATACACCATACAAAACCGCATTTTCAGAGTATATTTTGGGTATTTTGGAACTTTACTTTTTATGACTTGCGTTGTATAATTTAATATAGGTGTCGTTTGCCAGTTTGGCGATTGAAACTTAGAATTTCAGTAAAGATTTAACCTTTTGCCGAAATTCCGATGAGCTGACGCACCTTTGTACTGCTTGCAATCGGTCACAACTTTTGTTTCGGTTAAAAGAGTGCAATATTTTCAGATTTGTCTATAGTTTGTGTGCGGCAACGCTTAACGCAGGCTGTATCCGAGGAGAAATTTAAAATGAGAAAAATTCCCTTTTCGCCGCCTGACCTTTCTCAGGCAGAAATTGACGAAGTTATAAAGGTTCTGAAATCGGGCTGGATTACAACAGGCCCCGAAACAAAGCTTTTTGAAAGCCGTATTGCAGAAAGATGTCACACGGAAAAGGCTGTCTGCCTTTCATCGCAGACCTCTTGTGCCGAACTTACTCTGCGTATTCTCGGCATCGGTCCGGGAGATGAGGTTATCGTTCCGGCATACACCTACACGGCAACCGCATCAATCGTCTACCATGTGGGTGCAAAGCCTGTTATGGTTGACTGCAAAAGCGGCAGCTTTGAAATGGACTACGATAAAATGGAGGCTGCAATCAACCACAATACAAAGGTTATCATTCCTGTTGACCTTGCAGGTGTTGTGTGCGATTATGACCGTATTTTTGAGGCTGTTGAAAGAAAGAAAGGCGTTTTCAATCCACGCAACGAGCTTCAGGAAAAGTTCGGCAGAGTTATTGTTATGGCTGACGGCGCTCACGCATTCGGTGCGCAATGGCACGGTAAAATGTGCGGTGAAATTGCCGACTTCACAAACTTCAGCTTTCACGCTGTAAAGAATATGACAACCGCCGAGGGCGGTGCGGCTGTTCACCGTTCACATGACGGAATTGACGAGGAAGAAATGTACAAGCAGTATATGCTTCTCTCGCTTCACGGTCAGACCAAGGACGCATATCAAAAAAACAAAGTCGCATCGTGGGAATATGATGTTGTTGACACTCAGTACAAGTGTAATATGACCGATGTGCTTGCCGCAATCGGTGTGGCTCAGCTTGAACGCTACAATAAAATTCTCGACCGCAGACATCAACTTATAAAGCTTTACAACGAAGAATTTAAGGATTTGCCTGTTCAGGTGCTTAATCACTGCGATGAAAACCACCGCAGCAGCGGTCACCTTTACTTTGTAAGATTTATCGGCAAAGACGCAGAATACCGTAATAAGTTCTATAATATGATGGCTGACCACGGCGTAATGTGCAATGTCCACTTCAAGCCGTTGCCGTTGCTTTCGGCATACAGCAAGCGTGGTTTCAAGATTACCGATTATCCGAATGCGTATAATATGCACAAAAACCAGCTCACCCTCCCGATGAACTCAACTCTCACAGACGATGAAGCATGGTATGTAATTGAAACATTCAAGCAATGTATGAAAACACTTAAATAACGGTGTGCCACCGTTCCCAGTTCGTGAAGACAGTTTTATAAATGCGAGAATAAAATCGCCCGAGCGTATGGGAAATTGAAAGTTGAAAATTGAAAATGGAAAAATTAAGGTTGGTGGTGTACCACCGCCCGTAATTTGAGAAGACAGTCAGATAAATAAAATGCATCAGATGCCCGGTAAGGCTCTGATGCATTTTTGTTTTGTAAGGAATCCGCCCCTACAAATAAACAGCAACTTTCATATAAAATAAACGGTCGGGAAATACAGCTTTGCATTTTGCAATGTATCTTCCCGACCGTAACTTTTCACTATTAACTTTTACCTGCCCGTCAAGGCTTGCGCTGTCCGTCAGGACAATTTAGCTATCCGTAGGATAATTTAGCTTGCGTAGCAAATTTAGCTCACGCTTGCGTGAATTTAGCTGACGAAAATCAAGGATTTTCGTCAATACCCCCACCTGTCAAAAAATCTGACAGTCTGATATGTCAGGATATAGTTCTGACTTTCGTGGAAAGCGCTCTGAACCATATCGGGATTATACATATACATAATGCGGTGCTGAACGGCATCCTTGTTTTCGTCAAAGATATAGCTTACCGCCTGAATACATTCCTGATTTGTGCCGATTTTGGTACTGCCGGTATAATGGCAGTTCTCGATAACCGAGGCAACTGTCGGATAACCGTCAAAGCACATTGCGTCTTTTACCGACTGAGCAATGAGCGCCGCTCCTATAAAACCGCCCGAACCGAATTCGCCCATGCAAAGTCTTTCAAGAAGATCCCTGTCCTCATCGGTAAGCGTTACCTTGGAGCATTCATAGGTTTTGTCCGGATTGTCAATTGCCACAAGATAACCTGCGTCCCATTGAGATTGGTAATCAACAGGCTCTTTTGGCGGAATTGCCGTAGCAAACGGAACAGTTGCCTGTGTTGTTGTAACGGGCTGAGTTGTCGCTTTTGTTGCCTTTGTGGCTTTTGTCTGAGGCTGAGTTGTTGCCTTGGTTGCTTTAGGCTTAGCCGTTGTTGTTTCAACGGGTACGGTTGTTGCGGAAACAGTTGTTGTCGGAACAATCTTCCGAATATTCGGATTTACCCTTGCCATTGCCGATTCTGTCGGAGTTTCTCCGGCATTGAGAGTACCGTTTGAGCAGACGAACTGCAAAACTACCAAAACGGATACTACAACAAGCACAACCGACAAAACCTTGTTTATATTTTTATTGAAAAACTTCATCGTTTCACCGCCGTTTAATACTTCTAAACACAAATGACGCACAAAAAGACACGCTGTCACACATATAACAATTATACCACAGTATGCATTTCTTTTCAATTTGAGCATTCTACAAAAATGAACTGCCTTTTTTAAACAATATTACCTAAGCGGACAAATTATTACCATAAACAAAAGCCGACGCATATGCACCGGCTTTTTATTTTGAAAATACTTATTTATAATTTTATAATGACTGTTTCTCAGCTCTTCTGTACTTTGAAGGTGTTGTTTCGTAGTACATTTTGAATGCTCTGTTAAAGTTTGAAATGTTGTTGAAGCCCGACATACCTGCAATTTCGATAACGGGAGTGTCCGTTGTAGTAAGAAGCATTGCGGCTCTTGTCAGTCTGAGCTCGTTAAGGTAGTTTACAAATGTTGTATTCATAAGCTCCTTAAAGAGATGCGACACATAGTAACGGCTGAGACCTGTTGTCTGAGCTATTGTATCAAGAGTAATGCTGTCGCAGAAGTTGTTGTTGATATATTCCGTAATTCTGCGGAGAGCACGGTACTTTTTGCCCTGAGCCTCAACATCACAAATCTTAACAAGACCCGATGAGAAAAGAATATAGAAAATGTCGTACATTTTGCCGTGAACAAGAATCTGGAAGAACTCGTGCTTTTCGTTCTCGGCAGAAATAACCGTGTTCATATCGTCAATAAGATTGTTATAACGGTAGTCGCCTCTCGTAACCTTTGCAAAGTGAGTGCAGTTGCCTGTTACAAGACCTCTGATCAGACTCTGCGGAATAAACTCCTGAGTGAGCGATGCAGGATTTGAAAGGTTAAGAAGAATAACGTCAACTCTTGCATTGCCTGTATTATTAATTTTGTATCTCTGATTAGGTGAAATAAAGTAAATGTCGCCTGTTGAGAGCGAATAAGTGTCAGCACCCATTTCAACGGTCATATAGCCGTCCCTTACAACAGCCACAAGAACCTCGTTGTGAACATTCCACATATTGCTGTCAATAATCATTTCACCGCAAACTACTCTGTAAGCTGAACTGGATGCGGTTGCCGAACGCAAGAAATCAAAACTCATAATAATAACCCCGATTCTAAAAAATTATGTTTTCAAACATTTTGTGTCTAAAAACAACACAAATAATCACTGCAACAATATAATAGACTTTATGCACAATAAAGTCAATAATTACGACAAATGTGCAAAAAATAAATGTATAAACTGCAATTAGTGCAAATTTTAAATATTCCGCTGTCTGCTGTATGTTAATTGATTTTTAATTCTACGCAATAATGTATCAATTTATCTACTGATAATTGTTATGATTATTTCCGAATCAGACATTATTGTTTAACGGTTTTAATATGAAATATTGCCAACCGTATGGCAATTAAAATGAATCGTTTACATTTTCAAGCTGTTTTTTAAATTCATCAACAACATTTTGCGGTGATATAATTCTGACCTTTCCGCCAAGACCGAATACCCAAGCGTAGAACTGTTTGCTTGTCATAATATCAACCGATACACCGAATGTTGTGTCGCTTTCCTTTGTAACAAAAATATCCCTGCCGAACCTGTCAACAATAACACCTATGCAGTCATTGTCAACCGACAGCTTAACCGTAGCTTTTTCACCGCCGAACATTGAGAAAACGCCCTTTGAATAATCTGCAGGATCAAATTTTTCAAAGCTCTTTCCCCCGTCACGCTCATCGTCAAGCACCTCGATATCGTCCATTTTGTCAACACGGTAATGCTTTATACTGTCGGCACAGGTGTCATAGGCAATGAGATAGTAATTCTCATCATCCCAGCACAGCGCCCACGGTGATGCCGTGTATCCGCCGTTCCTGATTTTTTCACGCTTGACAATTCGCTCCGTTCCCGAAAAATCGAGCTCCCAACGGTAGTATTTGAACGAGATTTTGCGGTTGAGTGCTATTGCATTCTGAATTTTATCAACCGAATAATAAATTCGTTCATTCATTGTTTTGGCTCTGTTCGCGACAAAAACCTGCCTTTGCAATTCCTTGCCGTCATGAACACTTGCAAGCCCTTCAAGCTTATGGATGAGGGAAATGCTCTTTTTTTCGGTAATGAATTTTGAGCTTTGAATTGCGTCAACAAGAAGCTTCAACTCGGGCAGTTCAAATTCTCTGCTTGCAACATAATATTTAACGGTTGATGATTTGCTCTTGCAGATGTCCATTCCGAATTTTTCAAGCACCTGCAAATCATCGTAAAGACTTTTTCGCTCCGCAGTAATTCCGTACAACGCAAGCTCCGCCAGAATTTCGCTTGAAGTCAGTCCGTGATTTTCATCGGTCTTTTCAAGAAGAATTTTTCGCAGATACAAAAGTTTCTGTTTTTGCATAGGATTTCTCGACATAATACAGTCCCCCTCAAAGGATTATATATTTTTATGTGTTCATTATATCAAATTTCAGCCGAGATTTCCATATATTTTTACGGTGAGCCACCGTTCCCAATTCGTGTAGATAGTTTGTAATATCAAAAACATATCATGCCCGAGCGTATGGAAAATTGAAAGTTGAAAATGGAAAATGAAAAATTGTAGGGGTGTTCATCGGACACCCGCTCGTGTGCAACGCACACAATTGCACGCATTGCGTACAAATTTGAATACACATTTTTCATCACATAAAAAAATATGTGTTTAAACAAATTCTATCATTAAGGCGGGCGCCCAATGAGCGTCCCTACAATTAAACAGTTAAATTCATATAAAATAAAAATTGCATCAATGCCGTTTCGGGCATCAATGCAATTCATTTATCTCAACTATCTTCTCGAAAGGTCTGCGGTGGCACACCGCCGACCATAATTTTCCATTTTCAATTTTCCATTTTACATTAACTACTAAATCCGCTCATCAAGCCCGTAAGCATTACGACAAGTGGCATTGTTGCAAGTGAAAATACCGTAGTTGCGGCAACAATACTAACCGACAGCTCAACATCCTTGTTGAACTTTGTTGCAAACATAGTTGTTGTTGCGGCGGTAGGGGCTGATGTGGCAATTACGCAAGCCATGGTAATTATGGGTGTGACACGGCACAATGACATTACAACCGCTGTAATCATCGGCAAAGCAATCAAACGGACTGCCGAAGAAAAATATACACCCTTGTCAGTGAACGCCTTTTTAAAGTCAGCCTGTGAAAGGTAAAAACCGATAATAAGCATCGGGAGCGGAGTGTTCAGAACTGCAAGATATTCAACCGGTTGGCTGATTATGTACGGAAGCTTAAAACCTGTAATAAAGATGATAATTGCAAGAACAACACCGATAAGACCGGGGTTGAGAACAAGCTTTTTGAATGAAAGCTGTTTTTTGTCACCGCTCATTGAAACAAGTCCGTGCGTCCATACAAAAATGTTGAATACGGCAACAAAAATTGAGCCGTAAAACCAACCGTCATCACCGAGAATTGCCTTCTGGAGGGGCAAAGACATAAATGCACAGTTTGAATAGATTGTTGCAAAGCGGATAACAGCCTTACGGCTTTCATCTTTATCATGAAAAATCAGGTTACAGATAAGTATTGACACAGCGAAAACAAGTGCAGAGCAGGTAACGCAAATTATAAGTCCGCTCAAAAGTTCAAACGAGAACTCCCGCTGAAAAGCAGAAATCATAACGCAGGGCGTCACAACATACAATACTATATCGGTCATGTGACGGGCGGAAAAATCGGTGATAATTTTCTTCTTACCGCAAATAAAACCGACTGCAATCAAAATGAACAGTACAAGCACCTGTTGTGCAATAATAATGAAATTCTCTCCCATAAATCATTCTTCTCTCTTACATTAATTGCTATCATTTTAGCACAGTTGCAAGAGGTTTTCAAATGATGATGTGCTTTTTTTCGTTTTTTTTGACAGAAAAAACGACATAGTTCACAAATATGAGGCAATAACATTGTGCATTTCAACTAACAGGAATTTTATTTTTTCGCAAATATGTATTAACCGCCGAATTTTTGTACAGTTTATTGACATTTTTTACTCTGAAATGTATAATATTTACAAAAGATAAAACTTTTATTTCTGCAATATTTTATTACTTTGAAAGAAGGATTTATTATGGCAACAACAAAGAAAACAACTGCAAAAACAGCCCCTGCAAAAACTGCTCCCGTTAAGGAAGAGCCTGTAAAAAAGACTGTTGCAAAGGCTGAGCCTGCTAAGACTGTTGCTACAGCTGCAAAGAAGGCTGAACCCGCAAAGACAGAAACCGTAAAGGTTGAAACTGTTAAGAAAGCAGAACCCGTTAAAAAGGCTCCTGTTAAGAAAGTAGCTCCAAAGAAGGTTGCTCCAAAGAAGCCCGTTCCGGTTGAAACAAAGGTTAATTTCTTCGTAGAATATGCAGGCGCACAGGTTCCTGTTGAAGAAGTAATCAAAAATGTTAAGGCTACATACGGCAAGGAGGCAAAGGAAATTTCAATCTATCTCAAGCCCGAAGAAAGCAAGGCATACTTTGTTGCCGACGGCAACGCAGAAGAGATGGATGTATTCTTCTGCTGATTGCAATAAATTTTGAATTTAAAACACAAGCTTTAAAGACCGCTCAAAAGAGCGGTCTTTTGTTGTTTTAAGATAAATGTTGCGAAAAATCGTAGTGCGGATATTATCCGCCCCACGACCAAACAGTTAATTTCATATATAAAAAACGGTCGGGCGACAATGATCTGCATTTTGCAAACTGTCGCCCGACTTTAATTTTCAATTTTCCACACGCTCGGGCAATTTAACTCTCGCACTTGTAAAACTAACTTCTCGAGCGGGGAACGGCGGTTCGCCGTATTATCTGTCTTTCAAATCAACATATTCCTTGTTTTCGGAAATACTCATATATGCAGGACGGATAATCTTACCGCAGTTGATAAGCTCCTCAAGTCTGTGTGCGCTCCAACCCGTAATACGAGCTGTTGCAAAAAGCGGAGTATAAAGCTCACACGGAATATCAAGAAGGCTGTAAAGAAGTCCGCTGTAGAAATCGACATTTGCGGCAACGCCCTTGTAGATTTTACGCTTTCTGCCGATAACCTTCGGAGCCAGTCTTTCAACTCTCTCATAAAGATCAAATTCATCATTGTGACCTTCGGCAAACGCAAGCTTTTTAACAGCACCGTGAAGAATCTGCTGACGGGGGTCGGAAATTGTATAAACTGCGTGTCCCATACCGTAGATAAGACCTTTTTTATCGAAAACCTGCTTGTCAAGGAGCTTTTCAAGATAATCTTCAAGAGCGTCCTCGTCTTCCCAGTCCTTAACATGCTTTTTAAGATCCTCAAACATATAGTAAACCTTAACATTTGCACCGCCGTGCTTAGGACCTTTGAGTGACGCAAGTGCCGCAGCTACTGCCGAGTATGTATCAGTACCCGAAGATGTTACAACATGTGTTGTAAATGTTGAGTTGTTACCGCCGCCGTGTTCCATATGGAGAATGAGCGCCATATCAAGAACCTTTGCCTCAAGCGGAGTGTAGTGTCTGTCGGGACGAAGAAGCGACAGAATAACCTCGGCTGTTGACATTGTAGGCTCTGCACGGTGGATATAAAGGCTGTTATCACGCTGATAGTGATTATATGCGTGATAGCCGTAAACCGACAAAAGAGGGAATACTGAGATAAGCTGTATGCACTGTCTTAAAACATTGTCGATTGATGTATCGTTAGCGTTCTTATCATAGCAGAAAAGTGTGAGAACACTTCTTGCTATTGAATTCATCATATCGTTACTTGTGGCCTTGAGGATAACATCACGAACAAAGTGCTGAGGAAGAGTTCTGTACTGAACAAGAAGCTTCTTAAAATCTTTAAGCTGTTCTTCGTTAGGCATATCGCCAAAGAGAAGAAGATATGTAACCTCTTCAAAACCAAAACGGTCATCCTCAAGAATACCATCAACGATATCCTTTACATTATAGCCCCTGTAACGAAGCTCACCCTCGCAAGGAACAAGCTTTCCGTCAACAAGCTTATTCTGTGTGATTGTAGAAATATCTGTAAGACCTGTGAGAACGCCCTTACCGTCAAGGTCACGCAGACCTCTTTTTACATTGTACTTACTGTATAAATCTGTATCAATAACGAAGTTATGCGTCATTTTCTGAGCCAGAGCATGAATCTGCGGTGTAACATCCGAATACTCGCTGTTTGTCATAAAAAACACTCCTTTTTAAAATTCACAATAAATTGAAACTATATTTTATATATTATAGCACATTTTTTAAAAAAAGAAAAGGTACAATTCTTGCAGAAGTGTCATAACGATTTTTACCCTTATATGTAGAACTTGCATAATTTTCTGTCGTTTTATTCATCATCACTCAATTTTACGGATATTTATTTATAAATGAAGTATAATTTTGACGGATATAAATCAGCAATCCGTCATTTGAGGGTTTAGGGCAGAAAAATACGGAGCAGGAAAAACCTGCTCCGTAAAAAACAACATTATTTTATTATTTGAGATATGTGCCGTTAGCGCCGATCTGACCGTCAATTCCGGTGAAACCGTCTGCACAGCAAACATAAACTCTCATATTAGCCTTACCAACAGAAGATACTGTAAGTGTGCCGTCTGTAACATACTTAACATCGCCTGTAACTGCATCAATATACTTGCCGTTAGGAAGATTCTTGAATGTAGCACCGTCTGAGATAGTTACACAAGCAAGGCTGTCTGTAGCGCCCTGTGTATAACGGCGAATGAATGCCATATTACCGTCAACATAAGTATTGCTTTTTGTATACTGACCCTTCTGAAGTGCAGGAACTGCTCTTCTGATTCGGTTGAGCTGCTGAATATGAACAGCGAGAGGTGCTTCAAGTGTGCTTGCAACAGCACCGCTTGCATTAGTATATGTACCAAAGTCTGTAGCTGTTACATCGCCCTCGAGGTAGTCACCGAAGTATGCACGACCTGTTGTTGAAAGAGGTGCGTTAGGACCTACGTCCATAGGAACACCCTTCTGGAACTCAAGCTCAGAACCGTAATAAAGACACGGAACACCACGGAAAGTAAAGAGCACATCAAGGTTCTCAGCCCATGCCTGTGTACCGCCGTCGTAACGGCTGTCCATATCAGGACCGTAGTCATGAGAATCAACATATGTTACATTCCATGATGCGTCATTGTAGTACGGATCTTCTTGACAAGCACGGGTAAATGCGTTGCTTGCATTTGAGAAGTTCCAATGCATCGGGAAGTCGATTACGCTTGTGCCGTTTGACTTGCTGTAATCAGGTGTGTGATATTTAAGACCGTCAAGATAAACATTATCAGATGTGGGCTGATTTTCTGTACTTGCGTTGCTGTTATAGTGTTTAAGTGTAAGATCAATGTTTGCAGCCTGATCATTTGTAAATGAATCAATGTACTGGCTGTCTGATTCAGCCCATGTGTAGAACGGAGCTGAAATTGCAGGAATGTTGTGGTTCCAGAATTCACTTACACGAGTACAAACCTCACCAAAGATGAAGAAGTTTTTACCGCCTGTCTTGAGCCATGACGGGAAGTAATACTGGTTAAGTGTAAGTCTTGAAACGTGCTTTTCAGTATCAAGTCTGAAAGCGTCAACGCCCATGTTGATATAGTTGTTATAAACGTTGTTAAGGTAATCTGCAACTGCAGGATTCTCTGTGTTGATATCAACGCAGTCACCGGCAATCTGACCTGTCTGAACAGTCGGGCTTTCCCAGCTGAGGTCTTTGAAGTGGTGATAGTAGTTTTCCGTGTCGTGATTACCGGAGTCAAGCTCCTTAGTATCCTTCATGATATTAAGTCTTGCAGCATACTGATATTTAGGTTCAAGGTCATCGTAGTTCGGGAATGTTTTAGCAAAGTCGCTTCCCTCAATAACCTTCATGCAATCTACAGAAGCAAGATCCTGAATTGAGTCGTATTCCTTTGTAAACATAGGAGCAAGAGTTGCCTCACCGAAGTTACCTGAATGGTTAACTACGATATCCTGAACAATCTTTATGCCCTTTTCATGAGCGGCATCAATAAGATCCTGATATGTAGCGCCGTCGCTCTCATAACGAACATCAACTGTTGAGAAGTCCATTGCATGATAGCCGTGGTAATCGTAGCCTGACGCATTTGTTACAACAGGAGTAATCCAGATTGCGCTGAATCCGAGAGCCTTGATGTAGTCAAGCTTGTCGATAAGACCTTTGAAGTCACCACGCCATGCGGGATCGCTGTCGGGGTTGTTTGCCTGTGAGTCGTCCCAGCAATGAACATCGTTACCTGTGTCACCGTCATAGAAACGGGTTGTGATTACAAAATAAATTGTGTCTTCACGCATGTCAACACGGTCAAATTCCTGCATATTTTCAGGATTTTTGCTTGACCATCTCTTATTTTTGTACCACCACTCGCCTGTGTTTCTTGTGAGTTCCGCAGACTGCTTTCCGTTTGTAACAAACATCATATTGATTTTTGTTACATCGTTGAAAGTGTACTTGTAGTAGTTGTTTCCCTCGGAAGTCATCTTAACGCCGGGGTACTCCGTGCTGATGTTTTTCGGAAGACTGTTCCAATAATAAATTGTGGGCGTGCCTTCCTCACAGTAGTAGTGTACTGTGATTGTGCTTGATGCCGAAGTGTCGTTATCGTCATCTGTATTAGCCGCACTTACGGACATAACAGATACCGTGCAAATTACGCAAATCGACAAAATCAAAGCAAGCAATTTTTTGATTTTTGCCATAGATTTTCCTCCTTTTGTTATACTTTGTACAACATAACATACAATTATATTATAATTTAGACAGCCTCATATATTTTTCTTTTTTAGAATTATTACAACTTTGATGCCGCCAAAGATTAAGCCCTCAATTTGGCTATTATATACAAAAAGGAGCGACAGATTCTGTTTTTTCAACTCTTTTAAAGGGTTAAGTCAAATCTGACGCTCCGTTAAATTATATTTTCAAGCTTATATTAGGTTCAAACTTTGTGCGACTATTGCTTTAAAACGAATTTATCAAGTGTGTTTGCAATACCGTCGTTATCGTTTGATTCGCAGATGTAATCGGCAATCTTCTTAACATCGGTTTCGGCATTACCCATTGCGACGCCGAAGCCTGCATAACCTATCATTGTTATATCGTTGTAATTGTCGCCGAAAGCGGCAAGCTCTTCCCTTTTAATCTTGAGCTTATCGAGCAAAAGCGGAAGCATTGAGCCTTTTGTAACACCAAACGGCATAATCTCAAGAAAATACGGTGCGCTTTTATATACATCGAGCAAGCCGTCATAACGATTTGCAAGAATTTTCTGATACTTATCAAGCTCATCGGGTTCGCCTGCAAGAAGAATTTTGTTGATATCAAATCTTACAGATGATATAAAATCGTCAACAACAACCATTTCGGCTTTGATAATATCCCTTTCAACATAGGTATAGTCATTAACCTTATTATCCGAGATAATTCGCCTGTCATCGTATGTGTTGATTGTAATGTTTGAATCCTTTAAAACATTCACAATGTCGGGAAGATATTCAAGCGGAAACAGCTTGCTCACCATAGTTTCGCCTGTTTCGCAGTTGATAATCCTGCCGCCGTTGAAAGCCATAATAAAACCGCCGAAACGGTCAAGCATAAGCTCTTTTGCTATCGGCATAATTCCTACGGGATGTCTGCCTGACGCAAGAATAATTTTCTTGCCCTGTTTCTGCGCCTCCATAAGAGCATATCTTGTACGGGGAGTAATCTCCTTTTTGGAGTTTGTCAGCGTACCGTCAATGTCAAGCGCTATTAATTTGTAATCCATGAAACCACCCTTAACATATCAATTTCTAAACACAATCAGTATGTTACGGTCAAATTTGACCGTATAAAATATACCACAAATCGCCCAAAAATGCAACTATAAAGCCGTTTTTGTCCCATATAAAAGCTGTTTTCACCATTTTTCCGCTTTGTCTATTTCGCCAACAAATAACGGACGAAAAGAGAATTTTCCTTTCGTCCGAAATTAAATATATTCAGCTTTTATTTATTCTTCCGATTTTGTATCGTTGTCGGATTCAGCCTTTTGTTGCAATTTTTCCTTTTGCAAACGATCAATGATTTCGTTGATGTCGCCGTCCTTCAGCGATTTGTCATGTCCCGTAAGTATTCGTATTATAACGATAAGCTCGTCAATGAATATCAACAGCAACACTGCAATAAAAATAAGCAGTCCCCACGGAGAGAGGAAAAGGTTGTACAATGTGTCAATGAATCCGAGCTTGCACACCATAATATAAAGCACATCTTCGGTTGAAATTTCAGGGTCGGGAGCATCGTTTGCAATGCCCTGTGTCTGTAGCTTATATGTGCCGTCAGCTGTTTTATACGGCGCAACTACAACCTTATGAGTCACGAGAAGTCCCTCGGTCTGACCACTGCCACGATAAGTAATAATATCGCCGACCTTGAGGGCGGTCGGATTGTCAACGCTCTTTCCGAGAATAACATCTCCGATCATAAGCTCGGGCTGCATACTTCCCGTTGAAACTCGAAGCACGGAATATCCGAAAAGCGAAGGTGTTTTTCCGTTCACCTTTGAACCCATAAACACAATTACAGTCAGCACAAGTATTGCAAGCACTCCCCAACAAATTATATTTTTAATTATACGCAGGGTTTTGCGGAGCTTTGATTCATGCCTTTTCCTTATTCTATTTTTTGATTTGGGGTGCTCGGTTGTTACAGATGTCACTTCAACCGCATTTTCAACATAGTTTTTTTTATCCATAAATTCCTCCACGGTGTGCCACCGTTCTCAGTTCGTGAAGACAGTTTGTTAAATTCAAAACACATTTCGCCCGAGCGTTGTTTTGTGGTTTGCGTAATTATTCGTGGCGGTGTGCCACCGTTCTCAGTTCGTGAAGACAGTTTGTCAATTCAAAACATATTTCGCCCGAATGTAACATTCTAATCGTTCGTACAAGCACAAGCTATCCGTTAATGAACATATTTTATATAACGAAAATGCGTATATATTCGTCAAAACGGGCGGATTTTATTCTCTGCTACCGATTATAAATTATAATAAAAAAGGGCTGTAAAAACAACCCTTTTGTAAAGTTAAAAATCTAAAATTTTAAAGCGAAATGTAAACATCTTCAAGCGAGTATGTTATTGTTGATGACGATTCATTCTTGATGTACCAATACACCTTTGAAACCGTAGGTCCGTCAGTAGCTCTCGGCTTGATTTCAAGGTTTGTCACAATAGGTGTGTCTATTGAATCTGAGCTTGCAGATGTAACACTGATTTCCGTGGTTACGGAATAGGTATCTCCATATGCACCGCCCTTAATTGTGGTTGTGAGCTTTGCAGTACCCTTAGCCACAGGAGTAATTACACCGTTTTTATCGACTGTAAACACGCTGTCTGCTGATGACGAATAACTTATACTGCTACCTACATAATCTGTTCCTGCAACAAGACCTGCTTTAAATGTACTGCCCAGAGGAATACTTATACTGTTGTAACAATTGATAAAGTTAGCACCTTCTTTAGCAAAAGAAGATGTATTACAGTTATGGTTACCGTAAGCTCCTGATGTTCCGGTCTGCAAGGTAAAATTATAGCAGTTATCAACAGGCAAAGTCGGACAATAATCTTTCAATAGCATATACGGTGTAGCATTGGCACCGGTAACAACATCGTTAGCATAAAATTGCACAACTTTTGCGGTTACAGGTACATCAACATACAGCACTCGTGTGCTCTGACCGCTGATTGGTGTCATAGCAATAGGATTGCCCTGCCAATTTGGATTTTTGACATCACCTGTTCCATAACGGATTTTGATTGTTGTAGTGGAATCTTTCCAAGAAGATACATTGTTTGTATCTAAATAAAATCTGTATTTTCCGTGCGAAGTTTTCGTATATGTACTGTTACTACCGACAATATCATTATAAGACCTATATGTCTTGAGCGGTTTGTTGACTCCGACATAAAGTCCCGACGCAGATGCCGTACCGCTTGTTTTCAGACCTTTTATAAAAAGTGAAACATTCTGTTCGGCATTGCCCGAGTTAGAAATTTCGGTGCAAAAATACCTTCTCTTTCCTGCCTCCAGAGAACCTCCGAAATTAGTAACTTCATTTTCACCGAAAATAGAGCCGTCATCACTTGACTCAACGGTTTTGATGCTGATGTTCTGACCGTTGCTGATTTTGTACTGACCGCTCCACCTGAGAGAGTTACCCGATTCGGTTCGAGGACGGCTGAACCATGAAAAAGTCGTGGTCACACCGCAAAGCAGACAAAGTACAAGTCCGAGTGCGATTACAATTGCAAATTTTGATTTCTTCATGGTTTCACCTCCGTTGATTTAACCTTTAATTTTACTTTGTTATCCAAGAACCACCATTTCCGTCACTATTAAGTTCATAACAATTTTTTCCGTCAGTCGGTAAACTTACATAGCCACTATATGAGGCAGGTACTTGTTGCAAACAATTCTTCCATTTATTTTCTTTAGGTGAGCCTTTCATTCTGCAGAAAATCACTTCATTATAACCGTCAGAAACCGTAAGTGTAAATGAATAACAACTTAAAGCCTCATCGTATGACATGTTATACCAACTACCATTATTATCGCCTTTTGTTGAATTGTGAACATAGGCTGCAAATCTTGCACCGTCACTCTTCCAATTATCGTTAGGCATAAAGTAATAAGTCTTGGTCTCACTCTTAATAAACTTCGCATAATAATGAATCGGAGAATTTACTAAAATACTGAGTTCGGCATTATTTGCAACATTATTTATGCAGTCGCTGTCGGAAAACCAACCGGCAAACTGATAACCTTCATTGCAAACAGCTGTTGCCGTAACGGTTGTCTGGTCTGGATATGTATTTGTTACGGCACTTGTGTGCTCAACACCGCCAACGCGGACTTTACCGCCTGTAAAACCGTTTGTTTCCGTAGAGCCTGCTGAATCACAGCTTACGGCATCAAGAACAACTTCATAGCTGGCAAACGGATAGGTTGCCCATTTGCCTGTTGCTTTCTTATCTTCACTTGTGTTATCTGTTATAATAAAGCAGTTTCTGCCATCATTCGGAATAGTCTCATTAACTGTCTGGGCACGCTTACCACCTTCCCATTTGTCCCAAACTCCTGTATTCATCTTTGTAAAGATGATATTTGTCACAGAAGTCCAAGTACCCGTAATATCAGCACTATAAATATTACCCTCAACTTGTTTCATCGGGAACCATTTGTAAGTGTTGTTATCAACCCACATATAAACAGAAAAACTTGATGTTTTTACACCATTGTCGTTATATGTTTTCCAATCATCCGGAACTTGCAGATATACAACACGCTTTTGTTCAACTTCAAATTTAGCATAAACAATTGTGTCAGTCTTGATAACCGTTGTCAAAGGATTGTTTTTGTAATCGTCTGTATACGGTTGTGTACAGCCAAGGTCTGTGTACCAACCGCTGAACGAATAACCCGACTTTGGAGTAGCTGTCAGTGCAACACTCTCGCCCCACTTTGCAACAGTAGAAACTGTGCTTGCGGCTGTTGTGTCGCCTGCCTGAACAGTACCGCATGCATTGCTGACTGCTCCGTTAAGTACGGCTGAAGCCTTTACCTCAAATTCTTTAAGCTTGAACCTTGCATGTAAAGTAAAGTCAGCTTTGATGTTTTCACAAACATAAGTTGCCTCGTTGCTGACGGGAGTATCGCTTGAATCGTTATACCAACCGTCAAAGTCATAACCCTCGGCAGGGTTTGCAACAAATGTTGCACTTCCGTCATAATCAACCGAAACTGTAACTGCAGTTGACGGTCCAACTTCTTCAGGTGCGGTAAACTTTACCGTACCTACTGAATCACCGTCAACAACTGCGTTGACTGAAAATGACTGCAGCTTAAACAATGCGTAGTATTCGCAATCGGCATCGACATTTGTAAGGACAAACTGTTGTTCTGATGCTACAGAGTTTGTACACTCCCTGTCGGAATACCAACCCATAAACTTATAATTGGGCTTTGTATTTGCAACAAGAGTTACGCTGTCACCGTTGGTAACCACCGCAGTTGATGTTGCACCTTCCTGCGAATCGCCTGCCTTAACAGTACCTGCTGTATCGACAATATTTCCGCCGAACACAGCATTAGCGGTAACTTGGCGAGACGATACATCCGAAAACTTTGCATACAGAGTCAAATCCTTCTTTATTGCCACAGTTTCCACTGTCTTATCTGTGTACTGACAATTGTTAAGAATCTTGCTGTCTGCCTTTATACTGCATTGCGGATCGGTAAACCAACCCTTAAACTCATAGTTGGCATTTGCTTTAGCCGTGAGTGTGGCAAGCGTACCCCACTCAACAGTTGTCTCTATCTTTGCGGCAGGGGTATCAGCTCCAAGCTGAACCGTACCGCCCGCTCCGTCGATTTTTCCCTCTGTTACTGAATAAACTTTGAGATTAAGATTGATAATCTTGAATTTTGCATACAGAGTATAGTCAGTCTTTATGCTGCTTACTTTGTACGGAGTCGTTTTACTGACAAGTGTCTGACAGTTTTCGTCCGAATACCAGCCGTCAAACTCATAACCCTCGCCTGCATTCGCAACAAAAGTTGCAGAACCGTTGTAGTTTACCTTGACGGTAACTCTTGTATCAGACGCCTCGGATGACGGTGAAGAAAACTGTACTGTGCTGTTTTTCTTATCATTCGGATGATTTGCAACCGCTGTTACCGAGAACTGCTTAATCATAAATTTGGCATAATACAAATGATTTGCCTGAATATTATTAATTGAAAGCGTAAGATCCTGACTTTCCAGTTTTGTGCAATTCTCGTTAGAATACCAACCCATGAAGTCATAGCCCTCTTTTGGAGTGGCTGTTATTGATGTATTCTGCCCCTCAAGGTACGAACCGACAGCATATGCACCGGCTTCGCCGCCTAAAATCTTAACAGTACCACCTGTGCTGTTTTGAACAGCCCCGTCCGAAACAGCTTTTGCCTCAACATTATACTGTCTTTGGAATTTCGCATAAAACTTATGCTCGGCTGATGTATCATTTGCTGTGTAAGTACCGTTGCTGAGGGTAACGGGAGCTTTAAACTCGGGGTCAGAGTACCAACCGATAAATCTGTATTTGTTACCGTCGGTCGGAGTTGCATTAAGAGTAACGGTTGTACCCTTTGTAACCTTAACTCTTGTTGCGCCGTCCATACCGCCTGTTACGCTTACTGTGCCCATTACGGCATTATTATCCTTTTCATCCTCACATGTAGAATAAACGGAAACAATAGCCGGAGGTGCCCAGTAACCTGTGTTTTTTGAAGTAATAACATAGTTCACCGAAGAATTTCTGTTCGGTGCGCTTACGCTGTAATCTTTGCCGTTGTAAGTAAATTTGAATGTAATCGAATGTGCGGCATCGCTGTTAGGATTGGGCAAATATGCAACCCAACCGCTGAGTGACGCATTTTCATTCGGTTCAAAAGTCATTGCTATCGGAGTTGAACTGCCCTGAACAAACATATCAACCGCAAGATACTTTCCGTCAACCTGTGTCATCGGCAATGTACTTGAATCTTCACTTGAGAGGAGAATTTTCTGAACCTCTCCCCATGTGCCGTAGCCGTTATTTGACGAATCCTTATATCCGTAGGCTGTGAATGTCTGTGAATCGGCATCAACACCAGCTTGCAGAGTTGTTGTCCATTTTGCAACATAGCTGTTCTGCGGATTCGATGTTACGGTTGATTCGCAGCTGTAGAAGGTAACTGTTGCGTTAGGATTATCTGTATAATCTGAACCGAGCTTAATAAAATAGTTACCGCTCGAATCCTTTGAAAGCTTTTCATACTCGCTTTTGCCATCCTGGTTAATCCAGATTGCACGATTGTTTTTGGTAGCCCAACCCGCACCGAGTGACGGATCGCCCGTTGTTTTATCGTAAAAAGTCAATTCTCCTGCCTGGGGACTCTGAGTGATAAGCTTGAAGTTGTCAATTGTAACAGTCTGTCCGGCATACTTTGTCTTTCTGCTGTCATCCTGTAACCACACACGCATTGTAACCTTATGCGGTTTTGAATCTGCCGGAACGGTAAAAAGAGGACTTTCTGCTGTTGAACCCGTGTATGAACCGAAAGATTTGACATTTTCCTGTCCTTTGATATTCAGGTTTGTACCGGCAACAACCTCTGCCGTGCTGTCGCTCTTACCGCAGACAACCGTATTACTGCCGTCACAAACGAATGAAACACGGAGCTTTTCCTCGTCTGCATCAGCATCGTTAACCTTGATTGTTGGAATCTTTTCAAAATAGAATGACGCCTTTGTTCCCTTTGCGGTAACATTGAAAGAAAAATCAATATAGTTGACATTCTTATCGTTTACAGTAGCCTTTCTGTATGTAGCAGACGGCTCGCCGTTTGCAGTTAAAGTCGGAAAATAAACATCTGTGCCGTTTGCGCTTGTTGCCGAGGCAAGGTGAACATCGCCTGCCTGACGAAAATATTTTGTAAGATCAATCGTATTTCCGTCATAGCCGTTACCGTAGCCGATATTAGCGTTGGTAAACACATAGTTATCAATTGTACCGTTGTTCAAATCAAGCTTAATGGTCGAAATTGTTTCCACCCATGCAGAAACCGACACGATAGCGATTGCCAACACTTCAACAAGTGCCACAATGCTTAAAATCAAGCTTTTTCTCTTTTCTTTGCCCGACTTTTTGCCGATTGCAAGCTTTTCTTTAAAATAAGCCGCCAAAAGAGCAAATCTTTCTTTCATTGTGACACCTCCTTTTTATATTTTGCATTATTAATGATACGTTGCGGTATCATCGTTGTTTACTTCATAAGAAACATTGAACGGAGTGGAGAATATATATTCATTCTTCGCCGGAATAAGCAGAGTGTGTGTACCGTTCTTGTTCACAAACTTAAATCCGATAACTCGTGAGCCTCTCGGCGCACTGCAGTTATCAAGTGTACATCTTGAACCGTCAGATTCAAACTTCATCAAATGGTCTGATTTTACGCCGTTATAATTATAAATTACATAAGGTTCATAAGTTCCGCTTGTAAGATAATTTCTGAGCCACTGTTTATTATCCAGAATGTTGAGATATACACCTGTATTTATTTTAGGATCTTCGGAAGATCCTCCTCCGCTTGTCGGAGTTGTGGGTGAAGGTGCTGTTGTTTCAACAGTTGAGCCGCTCGGACTATAATCCCAGTATCCGATACAAGGGGACAGTCTTTGAGCAGTATCATCGGTTTTACCATAACCGTTACCTCTCTTGGCAGTGTAAACAAGGCTGCGATTACCGTTTACAATTCTGCTTTCCTGTAACGGATACAAATCTTCGTCGTTTTTTATCCAATTTTGTGCCGTCGGGCTCAATTCACCGTTCACATTTTCCTTGGTGTGCCATGAGTTATAGATTATATTATTCGTTGTACTGAATCTGAAAAAGCTTATATCTGTTGTTACATCTTTTGGCAACGCAGCTGTCCATGTGTTATATCCGTCTACCGAACCAAGATATTTCATAACGACAGTTTTCTGAGTTGTATCAGTATCTTTATACTGCATGGTAACTATACAGTCATCTGTTTTAATCCACGGAGTATTTTCGCCCTTATCACCTCTTGTTTTATCAATAAAGGTGATAGCCTCCATATCATTGTAGTTACTTTCGAGTTCAACATCAATTGTAACCGATGCGCCTGCATACTTATCATAAACAGACTGATCTTCATACGCACCCTCAAACCACGCTACCAATGTTACATCAAGAGGTTTCTGACCTAAAAGCGTGAACAAGCTTTCGCCTGAATAGAAATAGAAATCAGAAAATGTCTTGCATGATGAAAGCTTCGTAGCAGGAGAGCCGTCCATATTTGTTGAGCTTACTGCATTATAATTTTTAGCATGCTCGTCAATCAGAGCACTTGGATCAATTACAGTAGGAGTTTTACTGCTGTCGGTAATAAACGCAAGTCTTAACGGACAAGGATCATAGACCTTCTGATTGACAGGAACGCCTTTATCGTCACGAATAATCTCGGTTGAGCCGTCAAACTTACCGAGAACAGTTTTACCGTCTGCCGAAACAATTGTAATATTATAACCTTTGACATAAACATTTGTCATATCTGAATCGGCATTAAGCTTAAAATCCTTATATACATATGTTTTATTCCTGTCGCCCGCCGTTCCTTCTCGGAATTTCATGGCAGATGTTGAATCCTTAAAGTTGCCCTCTGACGGGAAGAACATATTCCTTCCGTCAACGCTTGAAGCCTCTTCAAGCTTAAAGCCTTTAACAACAAGGTGGTTTGAAAGATCTTCCTGACCGTCATTGACACGGAGTGCCGCACTTGACTCAAGTGAAAACGGCTGAGAATTAATACTTGCCCTATCTTTTACGGTAAACCATGCCATCGTTGTCACAAGCACAAGAGTAAAAACAAGGAACAATGATACATATGAAATTGCGAGCTTTTTTCTGCCGAGAAGTCTGTTATCGGAAAGTGCAAAAAACGAGTTCTGCATTCTTTCTTTCAGTTTCATACTTCATTGCTCCTTTCCTGATTTTTATTTATTGTTGTACATCGCCCTTTGAGAGAACAAGGTTTGCTTTAAACTTTCCGTTTACAAGGGCAAGTCTTGCCTCTGCGTCTTCGCCGTCAACCCACATATTACAGGTTACCATTCCTGTATATATGCCGTTTTGAGTTGTGTCCTTTTCCAAAGACAAAGTCATAATTTTTTTCTTTTCACCAAGCTCATATGTGTAATCTCCGTTGGATGTAAAGCCGTTGCTGTTTGCAACAAAAACCTGGCTGAGTGGTGAACCGTCGCCAGCGGAAACGAATTTTTTAACCCATCTACCGTCTTTTTCATAATAACCATGCGAATATGATTCGCCCTCACTCTTGTCTGTGTCTACAGAATACTGTGTTGTATCTGAGTTTACATTAAGAAAAATGTTCGGAGCAGGAATCCACAAAAGCTTTGTTTCGTGAGTATTATAATTTGCAACCGAAAACCTTACCGCACCGGTTACGCAATCTCTTGAAATTCCCTTTGAGTCACCGCTTTCACCGAAATCACTCTTATTATCTGCATTTTCACCTGTCAGATTTTTTGCATTCGGACTGATTTTAGATTTACTGTCCAAATAAATATCGAACTTAGATTCTGAACGAACATACAGGTCAAAAGAAAGGTAGTGAACCGAACTGTCTGCACGATCCCAAGCGTCAACATCAAGAATAGGAGAAGCAACTCCGTTTTCCTGTTTGAGGGGCGGCTTATAAAATGTGTATCCGTCGCTCGAAACCTCAGTCATCTTGATATCATCAATAAACGAATAATTTTCGCTGTTCAATTCAATCGTATTTTTGTACGCTGCTTCATCCGTCGGAGCCGGATCGCCGTGCTTAACAACAGCAATTTTAATACCGTTAGGCGCATGACACTCAATGTTGATGCCGTCGGCATCTGATGACTGTTTATCAGTGAACCACGCCTGAATGCCATAAAAGGCGGCAAGTGCAACAGTGAACAGAACTATTAAATTTTTAGCAATCATTCTGCCCGTTTTTCTGTTGGGCGCAGTAGAATTTTTCATTTTTGCCCCTTATTCTACACTATAGTAAACGGCAACAAATCCGTCAGCCTTCAATGTTTTGTTATGAACAACAGTTGTTTTTTTGCCTGTTGACTCACGAACAATGTTTTCAAAGTTCATTGCAAACGGTCTGTCAACTCCTGAGAATGTTATCACAAGCGGAAGCCTTCCGGCACTTTTCAGCTTTGAACACAAATCCGAAAAAGCGACTTCAAGGTCTGCCTGCTTTTTATAGATTTTGTAAACATCTGCACCGTTACGGGAATATCCTGCAAGCATAACACCCTTTTTGCTTCTGCAAATGCAAAGTGATCTTACAGACTTTTGAGCGTCCATAAGCTCGTCTGCGATTGAAAGCTTGCCGAATTTTGCAAGCTCTTCGGCATATTTAGAAACGACAGCAACACTGCCGAAGCCGTAGTCACGAACGAACAAATCGCCGACATCCTTAATCGACTTGACTTCTTCCTTTGCAAGGCTGATTTTTTCGCCTGCTTTCTTTTCGGCTTTGCGAATTTCAGCCTGAGCCTCTTTTTTAATCTCGGCAACCTTGGCTTTCATACGCTTTTCGCAAGCTTTTTCTGCCTGCTCAACCTTTTTGTCAACCGACTTATAAGCCTTTTTAAGCTCTGACGCATGAGCGGCGTCATTTGCGGCTGATGATTTAAGGTTGGCTTCCTTAATTTCAACAAGCTCATTCCTGTGGGTCTCTTCCTTATCGGCAAGTTCTTTAAGATGCTTTTGCTCTGTTTCATTTGCCTTTGCCGCAAAATCCGCATTCAGCTTTGCTACATAAGTGTTATGTTCAGCCTCTGCATCGTTGAATTTATGGTTAAGCGATTCAACCTCTGCCGAATGAGCATCGTTCATCTGCTGTTTTTCTTCAGCAAAATCAGCATTCATTTTGTTGACTGTTTCCTTATGCTGAATGCGTTCGGTTTGGAGAGTATCAGTGAGCTTCTCATTTTTGTCAGACAAATCGGTAATCTTACGAGCGTCCTCTTCAATCTGCGCATGACATTTTTCAAGGTTTTCCGTAAGAGCCGTAATCTTTGCAAGCTGTTCGGCAACCTGAGTTTCAAGCTCTGCAATATGAGCTTTCTGCTCGGCGATAACAGTTTCCTGCTCTTTCACCTTTGTCTGCAAACGAGCATTCTCCTGCACAAGCACGAGAATTCTGTCATTTAATTCTACTATTTTTTTATTGAGTGTGTCAATAGTCTGATTGAGTTCATCAATCGTTTTATTCAACTCTTCAATAGTATCTTTTAACTGCTGATTTTCTTCCTCAAGCTCGGCAATTCTCTTTTCTGCCTCCATCAACTTGAGTTTTGTCTGCTGGAGTTCAGCCTTAACCTCTTCAAGTCGGTCTTCAAGAGCAGAAACCTTACCTCTGAGTGTGAGAATCTGCTGTTCTTTCTGATCGATTATAACCTTTAAATTTTTGATTTCACTTGTAAGGTCAAGAATTTTCTTTTCACGGTCACGGATTTCACGAAGGCGGATTTCCATTTCCTCTTTACGAACAGCCTCAAGCTGTGCCTTCATAACCGCCTCACGGGTTTTTTGAGGTTTTGCCGCCTCCTCAGCAAGACGGGCGTTTTCTGCGTCGTACTGTTCCTTGAGAATTACACGAAGTCCGGGGTTGGTTGCTATAGACATCATAAAATGCTCAAAGCCCATTGCAAAATAAACATCCTGCTGAACCGTGTCCGTCATCTTACCGTCATAATCCTCGGTAACAACCTCAAAGCCCTTGCGCTTGTAGCTGTCAAGGAAGTTCCACAGTTCAATAGCCTTTTTGAAGTTAGGGTTCTTCTTGAGAAGGTTGGTCTGCGTAAGCGGCGGGTGAACCTCAGGCTCATTTGCGATTTCCTTCATCAACTGAGTGTTCAAAAACTCATTGAGTGTTGTTCTGATTTTTCTGATTCGGTCAAAGTCCGAAAGCTGTGTAACATCAAGAACATCAAGGTCATCGGCAAGAGTTTCATGCGATTCATTTATATAGTTAAGATTAAAATCTACTTTTTTCTCGTTAAAATTAATGTGACGAACCATTGAAATATCGTTATAACTGTCGTTCGGCACATCCTTCATCTTTGAATACTTGTCATCAACAAAGTGAAGCGCTTTGCGAATGAGCGTCATAAGAACACGGTTTTCGTAAATTGCAAAGCTCTCTTCACGCTCAATTGTGAGGATTTTATTGGGTGTTACCATATCACCCTCAACCTTGGCAATGAAGTTAGTATGCTGCGAAAGGTGTTTAACCGACTCGGGGCCAATCTTTTTTGCAAGCTCAACTCTAACAACATTGTCAACCTGCTTAATAAAACGGCGCTGTTCGTCTATTGCTTTCTGAATGTACGGAAGTGTTTCCTCAATAGCAACAACCCATTCCATGTCTATAACCTTTTCGTTGGTCTTACCGTCGAGTCTGTCCTCGCCCTTGTCGCCGTCTTTAAGGCCTTCCATTATGTAGTTGTAAGTAAAATCATTTTTCAGAATATCCTGCATATTCATATATGCTCTGAAATATTTACTAAAATCAGCCATTGATTTTTCTCCAATCAGATAGTTTACCGTTTATAAAAGGCGCAAAGTCCTTTCACCAAGCAAAGGGCGAACAGAGTTCGCCCTGAATTGCTAAAATTATACAAGCTTTTTAAGCATACGGAGATAATCCTTGCTTTCGTTCATGTTTTCTTCACCGAAAAGCTCGTCAATATACGCACAAAGGCCGTCAATCTCGTCACGGATGTATGAAAGGTTAAGTGACTCAAATTTTCTGAATACTTTACGGGCAAGAACATAATCAAGACCGTCAAGCTCGGTTCCGCCTGTACCGACATAGGCAGGAACAAAGTCACGAAGCTGTTTAACAATACGGTTACCGAAAGCTATACGGAAATGCTCAATAACATAATCGTCAAGGAGAGTAATCTTCTTGATGTTTTCTTCGGAAACAACAAATTGAACCTTAGCGGCATTGAGGATGTACTCAAAATGTTTGTATGAAATGTAAACAGGATCTGTGAGAGGTGCGTCAAAAGGAACACCCTTTGTGTCAATGTTAATCGGCATAGCACGGTCGTAAACCTTATCGGTAATGGCAAAGGTCGAGTCATCGTTATTGGCAGTACCGATGTACCACATATTCGGCGGGATTCTGAGCTGACCGTTTACAATATGCTTAGGGTCGCTCGGCCATGAGTTCGGGATAATATCAACAACCCACTCGTCTCTTGATGGCATTTCAAGAATTGAAAGCATTTCTGCAAAGTAATACTCAACTCTTGCGATGTTCATTTCATCAAGGATTACGGCGTAGATGTTATCATTGTAGGAAGCCTCGTACATTGCACGGAGAAGCTCTGTTTCGTTAAACTTCTTAGTAAATTCGTTGAAGTAACCGAAAAGCTCTGTTCTGTCACGCCATGACGGCTGAACAGATGCAACGATGGACGGGTTGTTTACAAACTTACCGAATGCATATGCAAGTGAAGTTTTACCTGTACCGGAAATACCCTGAAGGATAATAAGTCTTGTTGATGCGAATGACGCAACAAAAAGTCTGATAAGCTTAATATCGTAGTAAAGACCAAGCTGTGAACAAGCAAAGAGTCTGAAACGCTCACAGAACTCGGGAAGTGTGATATCGTTGTCATAAACCGGCGGAACATAATCTGCCCAAAGCTGGTCGATTTCCGTAAGCTTGTAGAAACGGCTTTCGCCTGTGTCCTCTTCTTCGCCGTTGTTGAGCGACTCGATTTCTTCGCCTGTAAGCTCTGAAATCTCGTTGGGGTTAAGACCAATCTGTGAAACCTTCATAGAGAGAATCTTATCCTTTTCAAGGTTGAGTCTCATAACCTCTTTGTTGAGTGCCTGAACCTCTTTAACAAGAGAATCTGTATCTTTTCTTCTTCTGTGCGAACGAATAAACTTTTTTACAGCGACGACAATAAGCCATACGCAAAGTGCAAGCACAGCAACCAGAAGCACAATGGCAATAATTGCAATTACCCATGCGAGGCCGCCAAGCTCCGTGGTATAGGCATTAATAATGTTTACATAAGCGGAAAAATCAAAGGCATTGCCTACTCCGCCAAATAACCCGGTGATTATTGACCATAATGAGCCAAAAAACTGACCGAGAAATTCAAAAAGAAATTTAAATACTGTATCCACGGTACTTCGTCTCCTTAAAAAAATCTACTCTCATCTTCTTTAGGCGAAATTTCATCGCCTTATGTTGTGGCAATCAGCGACTGCCGTTCGTTTCCGACGGAAACGGTTTTGTGTTAATCTGTTGTTTTTGTATTATCAGAAAATCAGTATTTCAGATAAAAAACACGGTTCACCGTTATAAATTAACTGATAATTTCTGTTGTGTTTTTACTGTGAGCTGTAACTGTATTTCTTTCTCAGCTCTGAGACTGAGAAAGAAATATACCGTTACGATAAACGCTATTAGTGCGTTAGGGACAAATTTGTCATAACTTAATCGGAATTATCAGCGGAATTATTGCCGTCAGCAGGTGTTTGTACTTCGGGCTCATTTTCCGCCTTGTCCTGATTTTCTCCGACGGAGGCAAGATATTCCTCAATAGCTCTCTTTTTCTGTTCTTCGGTAAGCTCGGCGGAATCAACCGCAAGCTTTGCCTCTTCGAGAGTTTTTTCTTTATTGTAGGCAAGGAGGTTGAGAACAACTCGGATTGCTTCATAAACAAAGAAAATAATCATCGGAAGCAGAACGCAGAGGAAAAATCCAAGCTGAGTTCTGATAAAGCTTAAAAAGTTACCCACGCCGCCAATCTTCGTACCTGTGTATTTGGCGACAATAGATGAAGAAGTTTGAAGTTCTTCATCGGGCTCCGGGTTGGTTTTCTTATTGTCACCCTGTGTTCTGTAGTAGGTAATGTTGTCATCCTTAACAACCTCAACAATTCGGTGAGTATTGAGTTCGGATTTACCGTTGATATTCTTATAGAAAGTAACAATATCGCCTTTCTTATATTCATATGAAGGATCATTTGTAACCTCACAGAGGATCATATCACCTGTGTTGATTGTGTCCTCCATTGAACCTGTCAGAACGCTGAGGGGTGCAATGCCGAAAATATTGGGGACCCCTGATGACTTGGAAGTTAGTGACAATGTAACGATTAAAACCGACACTGCCAGAATCAAAATCACAATAATGTCAATTATTATGTTTACTATTCTTTTTACAACTTTTTTCATAAGGGGTCTCCATTGCATTTGAATTTTAAATAATGTTTAGAAAAAACAAGAAATTATTCTTCTACAGGTGTACCATCTACATCGAATACGAGTCCAGGAATCTTCTGACCAGATTTAGCATCTATACAGTCTACATCCTGACCCTCAAACCAAACATAGAGGGCATAATAAGCAGCCTGATCTACATCGAGATCTGGAACGTTAACTTCATATTTTGTAGATGGTGTAATAGAAGCACCTAAATCGCCTGTGAGTGAGCTGATTGGCTGATAAGGAGTAGCTTTCTTACCATATACAGTACCTGTACCGAATGTACCGTCAGTTGTAATAGCAGAACCGTCGACACCGATAGGAACAAGAGCTACACGAGCATAGTCACTATTTTCGCCCTGGAGTGTAAATGTAATCTTAACATCCTTAACCTTAACTGCACCAGCGTTTTTAATGTTAAGTTCATTACTGAATACATAGTCTTCTGTTGTTACGCCAGGTCCCTTTGCGTTCTTGATTGATGCGTTGTCAACTGCACCTGAAACAGCGTCAGAAGCGTTAGCAAAGAACCAATCGCTTCCGTTTGATGAAGAAGCAGGATACATTATTCTGTTATCTACGCCATACTGAATGTGGCTCTGCCAGTTTGTTCTGTCACTCTTACTAAGAACGAGAGAACTTACTTTACTTGTTTTTGCGTTAAGCTGGTCAGCATAAGAACGCGTATCCTGTGTGAACCAAGCAAATGTTGCTGTACCAAGTGCGAGCATTGCCACGAGGAGCATTGCTACGGAAGAGATTAATAATCTCTTTCTTGATGTTGTTTTCATAGAGAAATTCCTCCTAAATAAAATAATTTTTTGTCCCTAAAACACCATAGGGATTTTTTGCTATATCAGTGCCAAGGCACATAATACCAAGTTGATGTAATACTGTACCGAAAATTACGGTTTTGCTGTGGATTCTTCATCGTCACGAACCGAGAACAGCATTCTCATTCTTACATGACCGTTACGGATATCGTCGATACATTCGGGGTCGTTACCCTCAATCCAAATTACGATTGTGTATTTGTCAATATCGCCAACCTTGAATTTTTCGGTTGATGTTTTATAAACTTCCTTATCGCTTACAAACTTTGTGCAATCGGTTTCGGCTTTGCTTCTGTCTTTGTACTGACCTTTGCCGTAAATTGAGCTCTTGCCGTTTTTGTAAATCATAACTCGGGTTGCTTCATCTGCCGACTTAGCCGCACCTGTGATTTCAAGCACTGCATCATAGTCAAGCTCAACCTCTCCGTTATTTTTACAATAGAAAGTATAAGCAACATAGTTTTTGCCGTTGTGCGCACCGTCCTTGCTTGTGTCAAGATCAACAGGAAGCCATGCATATGTAATGTTTGTAACATCCTTAACCTGCTTCGCAGTAAGTGAAGCACACTGAGTTTTGAAGTCAGCGTCTTCGCTAAGCACGATACCTTTTTTTACGGCCGGAGAATCAATGCTGATAATCAAGTCGCCCCATTGCGTTACAAGCGTTGAAACAATGAACAGAATAAGAAGAATGATTATACAGACCGAAAGGATAATACTTAAAAGCCGTCTGCGCTTTTTGTATTTTACAATCTCGATTGAATCATTTTTTACATGAAAATGTTCAATCTCGGCATCTGCCATTTTCTTATCATTTAAGCGACTTAACTCCTCGGGAGTAATCGGTTGTTCAATTTTTGGTTTCTTTTTTCCGAACAAGTTTTTCTCTCCCCTCAAAGTTGTATCCGTTTAACTGTCGGATTGTGCGTATTTCATTAACCCATAATTTTTCTCCTGTCTGAAATCTGCGTTGAATGACAGTTCCTCCAGGGCGGGCGGCCGATGACCGCCCCTACGGGATCTTGTTTAATTATGAGATTGGTTTGTTATCCTTATCGCATCCGACAAAGCCAAGCTGAACAGAAATGTGTGCATCCTGAACATCGTCATCACACTCGGGGTCGTTACCCTCAATCCAAAGACGAACTGTTACCTTAACAGGTTCGAGCTGATTAAGATGGAAAAGTCTTGTGTTGTTTGAGTAAACCATTGAGCCTGACGGCAAATCAAATGTTGTCTGTCCGTTTACGGGAGTGCTTCTGTTCGGCTCATAAATTGTTGTGCCGTTGCCTATTCCCTCGGCCGTGAAATCAACTCTCGCACAATTTACTACATCAGCCTTTGCACCGGTTGATTCTGTCGATACCTTTGTACCGTCATCAGCGCCTGCTTTTGTGCTTTCGGTTGTGAGGTGAACCCACATTTCCTCAGTCGCAATGAAGTAGCATTCAAACTCAAGGTAGCTGCGCTTGTTAGGCTCTCTGACTGTGCCACTCTGATTGGTGAACTCTGTACCCTCTCTTGTTGTAACAGGGTCAAGCACCGTATCTTCAAGGCTTGAACCGTGCTTTTTAAGGTAATCGTCAATCATTTCGTTCGTGATTACCTTGCCGTATTTTTCAAGGTCTTTGCCGTGGTTTTCCATACTTACTTTGAGCTGAGCGGCAAGGCTGATATTCAAATCAAGCTTGTCCACACCTGCAAATGTATTTACCGAGAACCACGCAACCGTTGCTGTTGTCATTGAAAGAAGGGTTATGATTGCCACAAAAACAATCAGCCTTTTTCTCTTTTTAAATGGAACTTTGTCGCTGACCATCTTATCAATAATCCTGTTAAAAAGGCCCATAAAAACCCTCTCCTCATAAATATAATGCGCTAAAATGACGCACCGCTGTACAAAATATAATAATATTCTATACCTCAAACGCACATTTTGCAATGATTATTTGTCCTCTGTCATATTTTTTGGATGAATTCACAAGATTTTCACATTGCATTTGTGCATTCCTCTAAACTTTTCTTTTTCGATAATATTTTAGCGGACTTAATTTTCTTGTCCTTTATCTATATTCTAACCTTTAAAATGATATAAAAAAACAAAAAATCCCCTTTTATTAAGGAGATTTTAGGTTTACAATAATAACAAACGACATTTAATAGATTTTGAGATAAAGGTTACAACCGTGTAACTTATTTTGTTATATTGCTGTTTTAAATTATTTAATTTTGTTTTCTCACTATTTTGTACTCATCATAAAGTTGAAAGTAATGACAGGTGTCTGTGCTTCGGGTTAAAAACCTTGCCATTTCATCCTCGTCAAGGTTGATATTGCAATAATCACCGAATTCGTCATCACTGACAAAGTTTGCACAAAATTCGCATTGGTCAGCCATTATGTCCACCGTCCTTTTTAAGAAACTCATATTTGTCATAGCTGAACGGAACATAATTCTCGAGCTGATTGAAAACCTCTTCTTCGGTATCGGCAATCGTGTAGAGTCTGTTACAGGCATTGGTCATAAACTTTTCACTTACGGCATTGTCAAGCATTGCAAGCATTGAGTTATAGTAGCCTTTTACATTATATATAATGATAGGCTTTGTGTGTCTGTTAAGCTGCTTTAGTGTGAGAACCTCAAAAAATTCTTCAAAAGTACCCATACCGCCGGCACAGATTACAAAAGCGTCCGCTTTATCTTCCATAATACCTTTGCGTTCACGCATTGTATCTGTTACAATAAGTTCGGAGCATTTGTCAAAAACAACACCCACATCAATAAAAAAATCGGGTGTAACTCCGATTGTGTGACCGCCTGCGCTGTATGCGCCTCGGGCAGATGCCCCCATAACGCCGTATTTTCCTGCACCAAAAACAAGGTTGTAGCCCTTTTCGGCAATCTTTTTGCCGAGATACTCGGCAGATTCGAGATAGATTTTGTCAATTTGCTCACTCGATGAGCCAAAAACGCATATATTCATACCTATTTATCCTTTCGCATTTGCGTTGTATTTTTTCTGATTTTATCCAAAACAACCGTCGGTTATCTGAACTTAGTTTGAAGATTGCAACAGATTGCAATCTTCCGCAATTAGATTATACATCTCAAATACACGGCGGTCAAGCAGTCAGAACAACGGCAATGCACAATTTACACAGAATTTATTTTTTCAAAACATTAAAAACATAAAAACTTATATTAATCATTTTATTCAACGGAGATTACATTATGTCTGCTACTTCTTCAAAACTCAAAAATCCGAACGATTCAGTTATGAATCAGAGCGTAATCAAGCTTGCGTGGCCGATATTTTTACAGCTGTTGCTCGGCATCTCACTCGGCTATGTTGACACGATTATGCTCTCAAATTACAACGAAACCGCCGTTGGTGCTATCGGCAATGCAAACCAGATTCTCGGTTTTCTTACTCTTGCCTTTAACATTATATCAAGTGCAACGGGCATAATCGTCAGCCAGTACCTTGGGGCAGGTAAAAAAGAAAAGATGAATATGATTTACACGGTTGCGTTGTCATTCAACCTTGTGCTGAGTATTGTAATCAGCTTTGTTGTATTCATATTCAGTCGAAATCTGCTTGAGGCAATGCAGGTGCCTGCGGCAATGCTTGATGAATCGGATATGTATATGCGAATAGTCGGCGGTACAATCTTTACTCAGGCGCTTATTAATGCTTTTAACTCAATTTTTGCAAGCAACGGCAAAACCGTTTTCGGTATGATTATCGGTCTTGGAATGAACATTATCAATATCTGCGGAAATGCTCTTTTGCTCTACGGACCTCTTAAAGTACTCGGACTCGGCGCATCGGGTGCGGCTGTTTCCACATGCGGAAGCAGAGTTATTGCGGTAATTGCATCTGTTATATACTTCTACACGGTTATCAAAGGCAAGTTCAGCCTTAAATATCTTCGCCCGTTTCCGTATGATGTTCTCAAAAGCCTTCTTAAACTCGGCATTCCGACAGCAGGCGAGAACATTTCCTACGACTGTTCACAGCTGTTTTTACAGGCATTCATCAATACAATGGGTATCGTTGCAATCAACGCAAAAATCTACGCCAATATGCTTTCAATGTTCACATATATGATTGCTCTTGCCGCTGCAAATGCAACACAGATTATTGTCGGTCACAGCGTAGGCGCTCACGATTATGATTTTGCATACCGCAGAGTGCTGAAAACTTTGCGTTTCGGTATGATAATTTCAATCTCGGTTGCAATTGTAAACTGGTTGATTTCGCCGTTTACACTCGGACTTTTCACGGGTGATAAGGCTGTTATCGCACTCGGTTCATCGGTTATGTTCATTGCGATTATTCTTGAATTCGGCAGAACAACAAACCTTGTTATAATCAACAGTATGAAAGCCGCAGGCGATGTTAAATTCCCGACTGCACTCGCAATTTTTTCAATGTGGCTTTTGAGTGTCGGACTCGGCTGGCTGCTCGGAATTTATTTCGGAATGGGACTTACCGGAATTTGGATTGCCATGGCTGCCGATGAAATTTTCAGAGGCGTCGTTGTGTTTATCCGCTGGATAAAGGGCGGTTGGAGAGGCAAAAGGGTTGTGCTTGAAGATAAGATAAGTCCAACCGAAACGGCAGAAGTTACGGCTTAATCCGACAAAAGGAATATGATACCATAAAATAAAGGAGATCAAAACTATGAATTTTGCGGAATACAATGTTAAGGACGCAAACCTTGAAGAAATTTTGCTTGCACTCAAGTCGCTTGATACGGTTGAGGCTGTCGCACTCGGCGGTTCTCGTTCAACAGGTGCAAGTGATGAAAATTCGGACTACGATATTTATGTTTACTGTGCTGAAATTCCGACAGCCGAAACAAGAGAAAATCTCCTCGGAAAATACTGTTCGATTGCAGAATTCGGCAATCATTATTGGGAGAGCGAGGACAACACGGTTATGAATAACGGTGTTCCCGTTGACATAATCTACCGTGAAGTTGACAAATTCGGTCGGTATATTGATACGGTAATCAAGGGCGGCAAGGCTTTTAACGGCTATACAACCGCATTTTGGCACAATATCAAGAACAGCAAGGTTCTTTTTGACAAGACAGGCACTTTCACAAAATTCAGAGATATGGCGCAGATTGATTTTCCTGAAAATCTCCGCATTGCGATTATCAAAAACAACCGCAACCTTTTGAACGGAAAGCTTCCGTCATATGACAGGCAGATTAAAAAGGCTCAGGAGCGTGGCGATATCGTCAGCGTCAATCACAGAATCACCGCTTTTCTCGAAAGCTATTTTGATGTTATCTTCGCACTCAACCGTCAGACGCACCCCGGTGAAAAAAGACAGGTTCAGCTCTGCAAAAAGTATTGCACCCTCTTGCCAAAGGATTTTGAAGAAAACATAAACGCTCTTATGAAGTCAATCTCAGACGGCGGTTCATACGAAATCGTCACAGCAATGGTCAATAACCTTGATGAAATCCTTAACGATGAATTCAAATAAAAAAAGCGGTGTCGGAAAGTTCCGTCACCGCCCAATATTTTCAGCTGTATAAAATTCAAGTGAAATATTGACATTGCTTTTTGCATAATATATAATAAGAACACAAGGAAAACCGTTAAAAGCGGTTAGCCAAAAAAATTCAGATAAAAAATAACCACCTAAAGTTTCCTAGGCTGTTGGGCGGTTATTTTTTTATTGCAACAATTATTATTGTAACAAGTAAGGTAAAACAAATTATGTATTCCACCTTTGTCACCTCCTTGCACATATTAGCCAATGCTTTCATCGGTTTGTGTTCGGATGTGACTAACCGCCTTAAACTTCCTTGTATTCTCGTATCATATTGTATCAAGTTGAAATTGCGATGTCAACCATAGATAAATACTACGCTTACTTCAGACTCCGTATCTATACATCTCATCAAAAATTTCTTTTGCCGTAACTGCATTGTCGGTTATGGCATTTTTTAATTCGGTGATATTGTCAAACTTTTTTTCGGGACGAATGAAATCAAGCAGACGGACATCGGCTGTCTGACCGTATATTTCACCGCCGTGAAAGTCAGGCATCCATGTTTCGCTCAAAAGCTTTGTTCCTCCGACCGTCGGCTTTACACCGATATTAGTCACACCGCAATAGACCTTTCCGTTTTCAAGCGTAACGGCAGACGCATAAACACCGTATTTCGGCACGGCAAGATTTTCGGGGAGTTTCTGATTGATTGTCGGAGTACCGAGTTCTCTGCCAAGTCTTTTTCCGTGAGTGATCACGGCAGAAAAGCCAAAATGCGAACACAAAAGCTTGTTTGCACGGCGAATGCTGCCCTCACCCACAAGCAGACGGATAAGTGTTGACGAAACAACATCGCCATCGTCACGCTCAGGCTCAATCACTTTAAGCTCCGTACCGTTTTCGTCACAAAGCTTTTTGAGCAAATCGGTATCGCCCTCGCCGTTTTTTCCGAAACGATAGTTAAAACCGCAGACAACAAATTTTGCGTTGAGGTTGCCGAAAATAATTTTCTCGACAAAGTCTTTTGCAGACATATTCATCAGCTTTTTAAAGTCAGGACTGAAGGTATGTTCAATACCCAGGCTTTCAAGCGTTTTCAGCTTATCTTCCGTTGTCATAAGCGCACCCTTAGAAGATTTTCCGAGAACCTCCTTCGGGCTTTGAGCAAATGTAAAGCACACGGGCAAAAGTCCGTTTTTCTTCTGCTCAACAGCCGAGAGAATAACCCTTCGGTGTCCCTTGTGAAGTCCGTCAAAAAATCCGAGAGCAACGGCAGTATTCAATTTTTCGTGTTCTGAAACAGTAAAATTCTGCATATATATTTCCTATGATTAAATTAAATTTTACCGCTTTTCAAAAGTGCGGCAGTCTTTAAAACGGCAATCTGTGTTTTGGAGTCGGGAATCATATTGTTAAGCACCATTTCAACGGCTTTGTCAAGAGAGATTTTTTCAACATTCAAAAACTCACCCTCGTCAAGCTTTTGCTCGCCCTGTGACTTTACCCGACAGGCATAAAGATGGATAATTTCCGAGGTGTATCCGGGAGACGGATAGACCTGACCGAGAGAAATGTAGGAGTAACCCTCAAGTCCCGTTTCTTCAAGAAGCTCACGCTTTCCGTTTTCAAGCGGAGTAGAACCCTTTTCAAGCTTGCCGGCAGGAAGCTCAAGCACAACCTCCTTGTACGGATAGCGAAACTGCTTTACAAAAGAAAGATTATTGTCCTCATCAAGAGCGGCAACGCATACTCCGCCCGGATGATTGACAACCTCCCTCTTTGACCTTTTACCGTCAGGAAGCTCCACTTCGTCAAGGACTATATGCAGAACTCTGCCGTCAAAAATTTTCTTGCTGTCAAGAGTTTTTTCAAAAAGCTCCATAATTATGCCTCCGTTTTAAAGATTGAATTATCGAAAGGAAAGGATTTTGTTATGCCCAATTATAATGTTTTTCCCGATTACAAAACACGCAAGGAAATCATAAACGAGCTCTGCGACAGGTACAAGTTCATCAAGCATTGCTTTGCCGGAAAAAGCGTGTGCGGAAGAGGTATTGATGTTCTGCACATCGGCAACACCAAGAATCGTGTACTCTACTGCGGCGGTTTTCACGGCTCGGAGTACCTCACAATACTTGCCCTGTTGAAATTTTTTGAAGAATGTTGCGAGGCAATGGAAAGCGACAAAACTGTCGGCGGATGCAAAATCGGGAATTTTTTAAGCATTCGAGGTCTTACGATTGTGCCTTGCGTAAATCCCGACGGCACGGAAATTGCCTTGCATGGCAGTGACGCCGCATTCAAATACAAACCACTTGTCGAAAAGGTCTGCACCGATACATATAAATGGCAGGCAAATGCCCGTGGAGTTGACATCAACCACAATTTCAATGCGGGTTGGTGCAGGCTTAAACAGCTTGAATTAAAGAACAATATCAAGTGTCCGGCGCCGACAAGATTCGGCGGCAATCATCCCGAGAGCGAACCCGAAACTAAAGCCCTGACAACACTTTGCCGTAATATTGATTTTGAACGGGCAATCGCTCTGCACAGTCAGGGACGGGAAATTTACTGCTCATTCGGCAGACACACACCCGTTCTGAGCTTTCGGCTTGCGTCAATTTTCTCACAGGCAAGCGGCTACAACATAGCCTTTCCCGAGGAGATTGCCACAGGCGGCGGCTTTAAGGATTGGTTCATCGAAAAATTCCGCCGACCTGCCCTCACCATAGAAATGGGACTCGGCAAAAATCCTCTCCCCCTCTCCGATTTTGAAGAAGAATACAAAATCCTGCAAAACATTCTCTGTCTAGGAGCGGTGGTTTAAAAATTTAATTTCATTGTATTTACAGCACTGAACACATATTGTTTGGTGCTGTTTTTAATTAAAAGGGCGCGTTAAAATTACATTTGGGCGCGTTAAGGGCGCGTTAAAATTACATTTGGGCGCGTTAAGGGCGCGTTAAACACACATTTGGGCGCGTTAAGGGCGCGTTAAATTATTTCTTAATGATATATTTAGCGTATCTTCCTTTTTCGGATAGTTCAATCAAATTCTCTTTTCTCATTCGTTGCAATATTATACGGGCTTGTTTTTGTGAAAAGCCACACAATTCTCTTACTAATTCGTTATTAATAAAACCTCTGTCACGGATATATTCCAAAATCATTTCTCTTGCTTTGATATATTGAATTGCTTTATCCTTAGTGTAATCAACAGAATTTTTTAACTCGTCATATATCTTTGCCGTCAACATATATTCATTGCCCGACAACTCAATCAAACCATATCTTTTAAGGTTATTACAGGCATTCTGCGCCTGATCTCGATCTCCCTGAATCAATCTCTCTGTTTCGGGTACGGTAATTTTACTGTTATCTTTCAGATAACGCAGGACCATAAGTTCAGAAAGTGAAAAGGTTCTGCCAAGCTCATTCTCTTCATTGGCAATAAATTTTACAAAATCAACATCATCAACTGCACTGTAAATTGTAAGCGAAACTGCATCATTATATGATCTGTATTCAGGAAACGGTTTGCCTGATGACAGCATTTCTCTGAAAATAATATCAACACCCTGTCCTGTTCTCTGAACATATTTCAAATGTTGCAAAGTTTCGGCAATTAACTTATTTCTCGGAACAGACGGATGTGTGATTATATTTTCCTCGGTAATACCGTCCAAAAATGCACCCGGATTTTCAATAACAATTTTATTGGGATAGTGCTTTACATAGACTGCACCTTGACTTTGATAATCTCTGTGTGACAAAGCATTGAGTAATGCCTCCTGAAAAACCTTTTCGGGAAAGTCTGCAATTTCCAGTCTGAAAAGTCCGACCTGAACATTTACTATACGGTTGGAATCCTGTATTTTTTCCGAAAGTCTGTCTATCACGGAAATGATAGGGGCTTTCATATCAAGTCGTGCGTCATATTCTTCTAAATTGGTTTCAGAATAATGCAGATAAATTACCTCTGCCTGCGGTAATAGTCTGTTAATCGACTGCTCTTTACCCACAAATAATAATCCTGCCACGGTCAGCTTTATGTTGTTGCCGTCATATTTAATCAAAGCTAAATCACGCAAAAATGCGATATCATCCATATCAGCTAATGTCGATTCGGGATTTCTCGCTTTTAATTTTTCTTTCAACTTATAAACTTCAAGTTTGTTTATATCATCTTCCGTGCTGTCTGACAAAATCCTTCCCGAAAAATCGGAGCTTTGAATTTCGGAATAGCGGTTGCTCATTTCATCGGGATAAAACGGTTTAGAATTTTTTCCAAGTCTTTTTAAGCATCTGCCGTCTGTAGTTGCATGTGTAATTCCGTCTGATGCAACGGTAAGTGCAATCACCTTTTTACCGTTGTATTCTATTTCTTCGGGATCAACAAAAATAGACGGTCTTGTTTTTTCGTAAATTGATTCAATAATGTTCTGCAAATCGTAGTTACCGTCACAACCCGTAACTTCACCGTTATCTTCAACGCCAAAGTAAAGAGTGCCTCCCTTGTTATTTGCAAAAGCTATAAGTTCATCAACCGCCAAATTAATTCGTTTCTTCATATCAGACACTTTATTCCACGATTTGAATTCTGTATTAATCGACTCACCAATTTTCAGAATTTCTGCAAAATCATCAATATTCAAAAAAAGCACCCCTTTTCTTTGCAGAGCAGTCATCATAATATTATTTGATTATTCATCGTATTTATATAACTCAAGGGCAACCTCGGTTGCCCTTGTTTATTTTGTTATTTTTAATAACTTTGATTAATTTTTATCGTCCTCATCATCAAAGAATGAGATTGAGTTTACGATATTGTCAACAGCCTCGTCTGAAATTACATTCGGCTCGTCAAGATATTTTGATCTTTTTTCAATGCTGTCAATAGCCATTTGCATCTGCTCCTGGGGAGTTGACGGTTTTTTCGGAGCGTCGTAAATCTCGTTATCCTCGGGATTTGAGATGTTCACATACTCCTCTTTTTTAGGCTCTTCTTTAACCTCGGGTTCTTCCTCAGGCTCAACGATTGCAGGCTCATTGCCGTCATCGGGAACTTCAACTTCCTCTGTCACTTCTTCCGCAGATTCCTCTTTTACGGGTTCTTCCGCTTTTTCGGCAGATTCATCATTTTTTTTTGACTTGTCAACGCCAAAGTTCGGAGCATCGTAATTTTCGTCAATCTCCTCTGCGGCAGCCATAATTACCTCACCGGGAGCGTCAATCTGCTTTTCTCTTCTCGCCTCGGCAACAGCCTTGAGTTCATCAAGGTGATTTACAGGCTTTTCAACCTTTTCGCTGTCCTCATCAAAATAGATATCATACCATACGAGGAACACATAAATTGTCCAAACTCGTCTGCTGTTATCTTCTTTTCCGCTGAAATGACTGTCGAGCCATGAAACAAGGACATCTGTATTGAAGAATTTTTCGGCAGTTTTGCCCTTGAACTTTGTCTTTACAACATTATAATACTTCTCGTCACGAAGCCATACTCTTGTCGGTACAGGGAAACCGAGTTTCTCTTTTTCGGCAGTAGCCTCAGGCATATGGCGAACGGCAGCCTTACGCATTGCATACTTTGTGTTGTGCTTGTTGCAGCGCAGTTTTGTCGGGAGCGATGACGCAACCTTGAAAACCTCCTTATCGAGGAAAGGAACACGAAGTTCAAGCGAGTTAGCCATACTCATTCGGTCGGCTTTAAGAAGGATGTCGCCGACCATCCACATATTGATGTCGAGATACTGCATTTTTGTAACATCGTCATACTTACGGCAACGATAATAATATTTTCTTGTAAGATCCTGTGGGCGTGTTGCAATTGACGGATCTTTCAAAAGCTCCTGCTTCTGCTTGTAGTCATACATAAATGCGTTACCGATATAACGCTCCTCAAGCTTGTCACAGGCACGGATAAGATAATCTCTGCCCTTGATGTCGGGGAGCTTTCTGCAAATTGCTCTTATTGCCTTTCTGATGCAATGCGGAACAATTGTCTGATAAATTTTGAACACTCTCGGATCGTTGTAGCAAGTGTAACCGCCGAACAATTCGTCTGCACCCTCACCCGAAAGGACAACCTTTACATAATGGCTTGCAAGACGGGATACAAAGTAAAGTGCGATACATGACGGATCCGCAAGCGGCTGATCCATATGGTACTGAACAGTCGGAACAGCGTCCCAAAATTCTTCACTTGAGATAAGGTGAGTGTGGTGTTCAACACCGATTTTTTCGCTGAGATTTTTTGCCCAGCTGATTTCGTTATATTTTTCGCCAAAGTCAAAGCCGACTGTAAATGTTTTCTGATCGGCAAAATATGTTGAAACATAGCTTGAGTCAACACCGCTTGAAAGGAAACAGCCAACCTCAACATCGGCAATTTTGTGAGCGTTTACGGAGTTTTCAAAAACCTTTTCAATCTTGTCAACAGCCTCTTCCTCCGTCATTTCTTCGTCGGGATTAAAACGAGCCTCAAAGTAACGGGTAGTTTCAACCTCGCCGTCCTTGTACCAGAGATAGTGACCGGGCATAAGACAGTAAACACCCTCAAAGAAAGTTTCGGGCGGAACTGCATACTGGAATGAAAGGTACGAGTCAAGTGCCTTTCTGTTGAATTTCTTTTCAAACTTAGGATATTCAAGAATACTCTTGATTTCACTTGCATAGACAAAGTCATTGCCTATCTGAGTGTAGTGCATCGGCTTAATTCCGAAAAAGTCACGGGCAATAAAAAGTGAATTATCCTTTGTGTTGTAAATAGCAAAGCCGAACATACCACGGAGTTTTGGGAGCATATCTTCTTTCCACTCTTCAAAGCCGTGAACAAGCACTTCACTGTCTGTATCTGTATAGAACTTATGACCTTTTGCGATAAGTTCTTTTCTCAAATCCTTGTAGTTATAAATTTCACCGTTGAATGTGAGAACAAGGCTTTTATCCTCATTGTATATAGGCTGATGACCTGCACCGAGGTCAATAATGGAAAGTCTGCGAAATCCCATGGAAATATTGTCGTCCGTAAAAAATCCGTCCGAGTCGGGACCACGGTGAGTGATAACCTCTGTCATATTTCTGATGACATCGGCTCTGTTTTCAACCTGTCCCATAAAGCCGGCTATGCCGCACATATCACAATTCCCCTTTCAAGGTAATTTTCAAAATTAACCGCATTAAACTAATGCCCTATTTTAAACATTTTATCACAATTTATTCCCAAATTCAACTGTTTGCAGGCATAAGTTTCAAATCAGAGCAACGCTCCTCAGCCTTTTTTATTCTTTAAGTATTCGTCAAGCAAATCCGCTGCATATCTGCACAATTCAGGACACGGACGGGCGGCATAATATTTTTCTGTTCTCTCAGACGGAGTCGGGTTGTCCTTTGCCTTTGCTCTCATACCTAAAAGGTCACGGCAGATGATTGAACCGTTGTCCTCTTTGAACCTTTCGGCAAGCTGCTGAACCTCGGTGTAAACACGCTTTTTGTCGGCATTATCCTTGCTGTCACTGTAACCCCTTGCAAGACCTAAAGCCATATACATTCCCGTAACAGTACCGCAAACCTCACGCATTCTGCCTATTCCGCCGCCGAACGGCGATGCAAGCATAAGAGCAGTCTGTTCATCAAATCCCAAATCGTCACAAAACGCAAGCAATACAGCCTGAGCACAGTTATATCCCTGCATAAAATTATTCTTTGCAATTTCACCTTTTGTCATACCAATTTCTCCTTTTATAGGGTTATTTCTATAAGCAAAGTATAACACCGAAAACCGCATACTGCAACGATTTTTTGCTTGTGAAAGAGATTGCCATATGTTATAATTTAGGGAGTTATGATGATAAATAAATCAATATTGCTTAACCGTAGCGGCGGTCAGTGACCGCCATTCGCTTTGGTTGCAAAACCAAAGCGAACAAATATACATCTGCAATAAGCGTTTTAATCAATAACATACGATAAACAAATGGTTTGTATTTAATCGGACCGATTTTACAATCGTTTCGATTGGCGTTCACTGAACGCCGCTACTGTTTGTACAAACGGTAACAATGCTACGCTCGGGCAAAATATGTTGCGGATTTTTCAAACTGTCTGCACGAATAGGGAACGGCGCTACTGATTTGAGTCACAATTTCTCCCACCGATTTAATCAAATACGGTTGCTTTATTCGGCAGAATTGGTATAATAATTTACAGAACATAACTCATTAAAATTCAGACATTAAAGAAAAAGGTGATTAGCATTGTCTTTTCCACAGGATAAAATAAGAAATTTCAGCATTATTGCTCACATTGACCACGGCAAGAGTACGCTTGCGGACAGAATTCTTGAGCAGACCAACTCCGTTTCCGAAAGGGATATGGAGGCACAGTTGCTTGACGATATGGATCTTGAGCGTGAGCGTGGCATTACAATCAAGGCGAGGGCGGTTAGCGTTATCTACAAGGCCGATGACGGCGAAGAATATCTTTTTAACCTCATCGACACCCCCGGTCATGTTGACTTTAACTACGAGGTTTCCCGTTCACTGGCAGCTTGTGAGGGCGCTATTCTTGTTGTTGATGCATCACAGGGCATTGAGGCGCAGACTCTTGCAAACACATATCTTGCCGTTGACAGCGGACTTGAAATTGTTCCCGTTGTCAACAAAATTGATCTGCCGAGCGCCGACCCCGACAGGGTTATTCAGGAAATCGAGGATGTAATCGGTATTCCTGCCGAGGATGCTCCGAAAATTTCCGCAAAGGCAGGAATCAACATTCACGCAGTTCTTGAAAAGGTTGTTCACGATATTCCTGCTCCGACAGGCGATATCAACGCTCCTCTGCGTGCATTGATTTTTGACAGCTACTACGACAGCTACAAGGGCGTAATTATATATGTAAGGCTCAAAGAAGGGCAGATTCACCCGGGCGATGAATTCAAGCTTATGGCAACGGGCAGTGTGTTCAATGTTGTTGAGTGCGGACTTATGCACGCAACCACCCCCGAAAAGACCGACGGTCTTTATGCAGGCGAGGTTGGCTACATCACGGGTTCAATCAAGACTCTTGCAGACGCAAAGGTCGGCGACACGGTTACACTCACATCAAATCCCGCAGAAGAACCGCTCCCAGGCTACCGTGAGGCACAGCCTATGGTTTTCTGCGGTATCTACCCTGTTGACGGCGCAAGATACGGTGACCTTAAAGATGCACTTGAAAAGCTTCAGCTTAACGATGCGGCTCTTTCGTTTGATCCCGAAACATCGGTTGCCCTCGGATTCGGTTTTCGTTGCGGATTTTTGGGACTGCTCCACATGGAAATCATTCAGGAGCGACTTGAAAGAGAATATCAGCTTGACCTCATCACAACCGCACCGAGTGTAATTTACAGAATCACACGCACAGACGGCACGGTTGAGATGATTGACAACCCGACAAACTACCCCGATCCGTCACTTATTCAAATGGCGGAAGAGCCTGTAACAGACGCTCACATCTATGCACCTAAGGAATATGTCGGCAATATTATGGAGCTTTGTCAGGACAGACGAGGAACTTTTGTCGATATGCAGTATATTGATGCCGACCGTGTTGATTTACACTATGTACTTCCGCTTGCCGAGATAATCTACGACTTTTTCGACACGCTCAAATCACGCACAAGAGGTTACGCATCATTCGACTATGAGCTTAAAGAATATGTTCAGAGCAACCTTGTTAAGCTCGATATTATGCTCAACGGCGAGGTTGTCGATGCACTTTCGTTCATCATTCACGCAGACAAGGCATATTCAAGAGCAAGAAAAATGGCTGAAAAGCTAAAGGAAAAGATTCCGAGACAGCTTTTTGAAATTCCGATTCAGGCTTGCATCGGCGGTAAAATTATTGCCAGAGAAACCGTAAAGGCTATGCGCAAGGATGTACTTGCCAAGTGCTACGGCGGTGATATTTCCCGTAAGAAAAAACTCCTTGAAAAGCAAAAAGAAGGTAAAAAGCGTATGCGCCAGCTCGGTTCTGTTGAAGTTCCGCAGGAGGCATTTATGGCGGTTCTCAAGCTTGATACGGATTAACGGTGAAGATATGAAAGAACTTGCTATGTTTTACAACTTTTCGGACGAAAGACTTCGCAAGGCAAAGTTTGCTCTTATGCCGTTGAAAATTCAGGTCAAAAAGGTTGAAAAAGAAGATTTCAATCAGCCTATCGGTTTCCTTGCAGGCATCAAAGGCGTTGAGCCTGTGGCAGAAAAGTTTGACGGTGCTGGCTTTGACGAAGAAATGATTGTCATGCACAATTTCACGAATAAAACGATTGACTCGCTCATCAAGTCACTGAACAAGTGCGGTGTCGGACGAGTTCCGCTCAAGGCGGTTATCACTCCCACAAGCAAAGACTGGGACAGTCTGACGCTTATCAAAGCACTTAAAGCCGACCATGAGAAAATGCTTAAAAAATTGAAAATGAAAAGTTGAAAATGGAAAATGAAAGTCGGGAAGACAGTTTGCAAAATGCAAAACAATGTCTTCCCGACTGTTTTTTATATATAAAAAGTGTTTTTATGCGTATGGAAGTTCTTTGAATTTCGTAGAATTTTATATCGTTCATTTCAACAACTTTGCCTTAATTTTAATAATATCTTTCTGACTTAAACCAAGCCTTGTAAAATATTTTTCCGTGTTTCCAAATTCGTCACAAAATTTTTTCAAAAATTTTCTCATATAATCCTCGCAAGGCGTGACTATATTCATATTCAAATCAGTATTTTCACGGAGATAATCAAGTTTTTTCCGTATGTAATGTTTCGTCAAAACATAGTTTTCAACAATGTCATCATCAGACACACCTGCGTGTAAAAGCAAAATCGCCGAAACAACACCGCTTCTGTCCTTGCCAGCCGAACAATTAAAAATGACACCGTTCGGCGCATTGGCAATACATTCAAAAACATTTTTCATACCTGGCGAAACGGCTATTTTTAGGTAACTGTTCGGAACTTCTTTCGCTGAATTTGGCACGGCACTGCCCTCAACTATGGGATAGTTATAATAATTTAAGCCGCTGACACAAGCAAGGCTGTTCGGCTTATTGAGAAGATCATCGGCAGTGCGCAAATCTATTACCGTTGTAATTTTATGAGCAAACAAAAACGAACTATCCTGTTTGCTTGCGTTAAGCTGTTCATCACTTCTAATTAACGAAAATTTCTTCGTAATATCGCCGTCAGAAGTATTGTAACCGCCCAAATCTCTGGTGTTTTGTGTGGATTTAAGCAAACTTTTATACAAGCACATTACAAACCTCCGTTTTGAAATTTTTCATATAATGGTTAATGGTGGCAATACACCGTTTTCATCTCATCAAAACATATGCGTTTAACAAAATGTATCATCAAGGCGGGTGTCCAATGAACGCCTGTCTGCAATATAGTCGCAATGCATTGCCTATTCGTTTTGTGTTTACACACAAAACGATTGGCGATCACTGATCGCCGCTACAGTATAACAATTATTTTGCGATATTTATAAAATTAGTTTTAACATACAAATTGTACGATTACTTGGCGGGGGAACACGGTTCTCCCCTACGGACGATACACCGTTTTTATCTCATTAAAACATATATATTAAACAAATTCTATTTATCAAGTCGGGACTGAAAATCTATTTCACAAACGAACTATCTTCCCAACCGCAATTTTCCATTTTCAATTTTCAACTTTCAATTTTTAAGAATTTTCTCAATCAATTGTGCAACACCATCGTTATTATTTGACGGGATTACAATATCGGCACGGTCAAGGCATTTTTGACTTGCATTTTCAACAGCCGCACCAAGTCCCGACTCGGCAATCATGTCGGCATCGTTATCGGCATTTCCGCAGGCGCAGACATTTTCCATGCCAATATTCAAAAAGTCACACAAACGCAGGAGTGCCTTCGCCTTTGATGCCTCTGCCGACATAATCTCAACAAAATGGTCGGTTGAAGTCGTAATTTCAACGCTGTTGCAAGCCTTTTCGATACTGCTCCACAGCCTGTTGCGAAGGTTTTCGTCCGTACTTATAATGCTGATGAGGTCAAGCTCATTTCTATGCTTGCTCAAAAAGCTTCTCATATCGACAATCTTGCCGTGGCATGAACGGGTGTATTCAAAATATTCAGGCTCACAGCCGTAGTCAAGCGGTCTATGCACATATCTGACATCGGCATATGTAAATCCGTCAATAAATCCCTCAAGAATAACATCGTCATTACGCACAGCACCGAGAATTTTCAACACATCATCGGGTAAAATCAGCGAACGGTGAACCGTTTTACCGCACTTGCTTATTACGGCGCCGTTCGAGGTAATCGCATAGTCCAGACCGACAATGTTCATCACGCTGTCGGGCATCATAACGAACGGTCTGCCGCTTGCCGCAACAACGGTTATTCCGCTTTTGATTGCAGATTCAATGGCAGTTAGCGTTCGCTTGCTCAAGGTGTCGCTGTCGGCAAGAGTTGTGCCGTCAAGGTCAAGTGCAATCAGTTTTATATCATTCATCTTATCCATACAAATCCCTCTGTCAGATTTTCTTCGGGCAAAATCCGTTCATACAGCATTCTTCACATTTTGCCTTTCTTGCGGTGCAGACTGCTCTGCCGTGCAGAACAAGTCGGTGACAAAAGTCATTGCTTTCATCGGGCGGCAAAAGCTCACGCAATGCAAATTCAATCTTTTTCTGATCCCTTAAATCGTGAAGTCCGAGCCTTTTTGTAATGCGTATGCAATGTGTATCAACCACAACCGCAGGCTGACCGAAAATGTCACCGCACACAAGATTTGCGGTTTTTCTGCCGATTCCGGGGAGTTTTGTCAAATCGTCAATATTATCGGGAACGACACCGCCGAAATCGTCACAAAGCATTCTTGCCATTTCGACAATATCTTTTGATTTGGTCTTATAAAGTCCGCAGCTTTTTATGTACTCTGCAACTTCTTCGGGAGTTGAGTCGGCAAAATCCTGAGCCGTTTTGAATCTTTCAAACAACGCAGGAGTTACCATATTGACCCTTGCGTCTGTACATTGAGCGGCAAGCCTTGTTGCAATGAGCAGCTGCAACGGATCTGTGTAGACAAGCGAACATATTGCGTCGGGATATTCTTTTTTCAAAGCCTGAACAGCGTTCACGGCAATTTCTTTTTTGGTCATAAACTCACCCCGTAATTTTAAAAAACAAAAATGCGATTAAATACTGTTTTCTTCAGTATAACACAAAAATTCTGCTATTGCAATCAGGATAAAAAATTGGTACAATAGCAGTATAAAAGTTGAAATTTTATTGAGGAGGACAAAAAATGTACAATAATTACATTTTTGACTTATACGGCACTCTTATCGACATCAACACAGATGAATGGAACGATGATTTGTGGAAGAAAATTGCCATTCTCTATGCCTACAAGGGTGCACACTACACCTATGACGAGCTTAACGAGGAGTACGACAGACTTGTTCAGGCTGAAAAAAAGGCTGTTCTCAAAAAGTCACCCGACACAAAGGTTGTTGACATTAAAATTGAAAAGGTTTTCCGCAAACTTTTCACACAGAAAGGCGTTAAGGTTACAAAAGCCGAGGTACTTTTTATTGCCAAGGCATTCCGTTGCTACTCAACAAAGTACATCAAGCTTTATGACGGTGTACTTGATCTTCTTGACACTCTCAAGGCAAAAGGCAAAAAGATTTATCTTCTCTCAAACGCACAGCGTTCATTCACAGAAAATGAGCTGAATATGTTTGATCTGACAAAATATTTTGACGGCATTTGCATCAGCTCTGACGAAGAATGTTCAAAGCCCGACGAAAAATATTTCAAAACACTTTTTGACCGTTACGGACTTGAAAAGAGCGAGTCAATTATGATTGGCAACGACTATATCAGCGATATCGGCGGTGCGGCTGATTTCGGCATTGACAGCCTGTACATTCACCAGAGCATTTCACCCGAGATTGACGGCGAACTTCGCAGTACATATAAGGTTATGGACGGCGATGTGTTCAAAATCAAGAAACTTATTGTAAAGTAATAAAAGAATTCAACTGCACCTGATTTTACGGGTGCAGTTTTGCTATAGGGTGATAATATGGATTGGCTTAACATTTACGGATTGCTTATTTTGGTGGTCATTATGATTCCCAACATTATTTATGCAATGAAATGCAAAGACGGCTTTCAAAATAAATTTGAGAACAAAACACTTGAATTGTTTGAACAAATCAGCAGATTTGGTTCATTCGGCTTTATGGTAATCAATGTGCTGTATTTTGGATTTTGGTTTGACAATGCACTTTCGGTTTATCTGACAGTCAACGGCTTTCTCGTGTCGCTTTACTGCATAATTTGGTTTGCTTGCGGCAAGTCCGAATCGCTTTTTAAAGCTCTTGCTCTCTCAATAATCCCATCTGCAATATTTATTTTCAGCGGTATAATGCTACTGCACATTCCGCTCATAATCTTTTCAATACTTTTCGCAGTCTGCCACATCACAATCAGTTATAAAAATAGTATCTTATAGGCTATACGAATATTTTAATTAAAATTTTGCACACTATAACAAAGGAAGTGTGCAGATGAAACGCAAAGTACCCGATTACAAAAAGATTTTAACACCAAGTGATTTAGAGCTTAACACCTGTTCAAATCAGGATTGCACAGGACTTATTCCAACGGCTGTACAAAACGAAGAACAGGCTGATTCATACGAAGAACTTTATCCCTACATCAGCGGTGTGTCACCGCACCATGTCCAAGAAGATAGTAAAGATAAGGAACAACTTTAATCCCGAGATGTACTATATTAAGATGGCACTAAAGACCAATCAAAAAACAGCGGAAGCAATGTGTTTGTGCATTACTTCCGCCGATTTTATATTTTCAATTTTAATCTGAAGAAATTATTTTGTATAGCCGTGTTCTTTACACATCATATCGTAATAACCGACTACGAAAAAGTCTGTATGCTCATTTTTAACATACGGACCATAGGTAATGTACGGGTACCTTGGAGAAATATTATAGTTACCGTAAGCATACCAACGCATTGTATCATCAAAATACTGTATACCATCCTGCTCGTCAAGGAAAATATGATTGTTTCCAAAGTCGCCATTAAGACCAACAATAAATTTTTGTAAATCAGTAGCGGCAATGACCGATATATCGCTTTCATACTTTGCTACATTTGTTAACATCTTCTGCGCACCTGTAAATTCAACCTCATGGGCAATATATTTCTGAATAAAGGTAGCATCGACAACATTAACAACACCGTCTTTGTTCACATCACCTTTTAAAGTATAGGCATTCGTCATCTTGTTGTACACAGCAAGGAGTTCGTTATAGGCATTTGTAATAGCCCAAACATCGTAATCATTAGTGCCTGCAATATACGGCTCTAAGGCGGTTTTCAAATCAGCAAGCTTATTCTTAAATTCGTTCCATTGCTCATCAGAATACCAGTTGTTGTAATTCTGTTCCTTACAGGCATTATCGTAAGCAGTTTTGGCATATGCAACATCAACATGAAGGTTATAAGCGGCACTATACAGCTTGTCCTTCATATTTTTATATTCCTCGGCTGTTGCAAGTTCGTCCTGATTATAAAGATTGTATGCATCATTATATGTATCACCTGCAACACAGTTATAGATTCTCGCCTCACCAATGTTTGTGTTGAGAATTGTAAATGCGTCAAGGAGCCAGCCAAGTTTCTCACGCTCTATCTCAGTTTCGGACTTTTCATTTTCAGTAGCAAATGTTGTTAAAATGAAAGATGAAACCGCCAAAATTCCAACGAGTATGATTGATAATAATTTTTTCATTGTTTATCCCCCTATATCATCTTCTGTATCAATGTGCTGTACCATCCAAATTTACATCATAGTTTTTAGGACTGTTATAATTGTACCATATACAGTAATTATAATCAATACTATTTCAATCTTTGACTATAAAATATCCCTTTACTTTTTTGTGAAATATAAACAAAAAAGCACCACATAATGTGGTGCTGAAAGTTCAAATGAACCACCGATCACTCGGTGTATATAAAAGGGTAAACACCCTGAAAACTGAATAAAGGAAAGAAGATTAAGAAGAAAGATTAGTAAAATTCATATTGGAATGACCAATCGGGTTAAAGTATATACTACACAGCTGACCAAAGAAATCTTGTGGTCAAGCCCTCGACCTATTAGTACTGCCAAGCTGAATGCCTCACGGCACTTACACACGCAGCCTATCAACCTCGTAGTCTTCAAGGGGTCTTACTCGTTATACGATGGGATATCTAATCTTGGAGTCGGCTTCACGCTTAGATGCTTTCAGCGTTTATCCGTTCCGTACATAGCTGCCCAGCCGTGCCATTGGCATGACAACTGGTGCACCAGAGGTACGTCCATCCCGGTCCTCTCGTACTAAGGACAGAGCTCCTCAAATATCCTGCGCCCACGACAGATAGGGACCGAACTGTCTCACGACGTTCTGA
>OJNJ01000023.1_pt1 | contig 67553 bp, 62 predicted proteins | sample 1597491 | NCBI WGS metagenome assembly OJNJ01 (sample SAMEA2452132, study PRJEB22498) | human gut metagenome | biome: human feces; feature: human gut; material: feces | place: Australia | collected 2012 | reverse complement strand
TGGCAGATACATATGCTGATACAAGATTTAAAGCTATGTATAATGCTGTTGATTCATTTTTGAATGCATTCCTTCCAGAAGGAAATGATAAGAATACAATATCACTTGTTATATATAATGTAAGTGCATTAGATCAGTTGAATGCAATATATAAGAAGTCATCAACAACTAAAAAATCAGAAGTTATGGCTGCACTTGATGCTGTATTTAACGAAGCTGCTTTTAATGAGTCGTTTGCAAATTCACCTAAAAATGAATATGGTGTAAATGTTGATAAAATGACAAATCCTGGAAGTCTTGCATCTAAAACCAATGTTAAAGCGGGACTGGATGTTGCAGCAGATATTTTTGTTGCTAATAATAATACTAATGCTAAGTCAATTATACTTTTCACTGATGGTGTTGCAAACAGACCTAATACTGCCGTTACAACAGAATCTATGACACAGTATGCAGTGGGTGGGACATATACATATAATGAAACTGATTATACAATTTCTGATATAGCTTATAAGACAAGTTACTATAATGAGAATAATGAAGAAATAAAAGCAAAAAATGATGATAGTCCTATAAAAATAGTACTATTTTCTCCTTTTTTAATTTTAGGAATTATTGGAAAAGGTATAGAAAAACTAGGTATTAAAAGTCAGATATATGAAAAAAATGATGATAATAATATAAGTAATTCTATTAGCTATACAAAAAGCAATAATGTGTCACTAGTAGAACAAAATAATATTTATGTTAAAAAAGGTAATTCAAAAAAAATAGCAACAAATAAAGAACTTAAAACAAATGATATTAAAGTACATTATAAAGAGAATAAACAAATAGTAAATGATAATAATAAATTAGAAAATAAAATTTTATTAAAATTTGGAAAAGAACTAGAAAGATTAAAAAATGAATGTGAAATAGTAGAAAGTGAAGAATATATACTAAATAAATATGAGGATGATAATAGTATATATTTAAAAGCAATTGATATTAATAACAAGATAAATACATTATTAAAAAAACTAGAAAAGATTAATAAAGAATATAAATTATTAAAAAATAATAATCTAATTGAAGAACCATTGTTACTAGATGATAGTTTATTAATTGATGATATAATAAATTATAGAAAAACTTTACAAAAAGAAGAAATCAATAAAATCCCTAAGAAAATAAAATTATTAGAAGAGTATAAATTTCTTTATAAAAACTTAGATGATCTAGTTGAAAAAACAGAAAAAATGAAAGAAATAAGTAATAAAAGAGTTCAAGAATTATCTGCAAGAGATAAAAAATATAAAGATGCAAAAAACAAAATAGTAAATTTAGAAGAAGTAGAAAATTGTTGTAATTTAATAATAGAAAAAAACAATAATTATCTTGAAGAATTATCAAAAAAAGTAGATAAAATAAGCGAGAGAAAGTATATTGAAAGTAAGTTAAAAGGAATGAATGGTTTTTTAACATCAAGTTTAAGATATATTTGGTTGCTTTCACTTACACCACTGCGTGGAATATTACCAGGTATTGGTGCCAGAACAGTAGCAACTAGAAAACTATTACATAACATGTTAAAAAATATGCATTATGAAAAACAAGAAAAAATAATCTATTCATTAGGTAACTATGAAAGTGAAATCAATAACAAAATATATGATATAGATAGTTTGAATTATAATATTGATTTAGCATTAGAAGATGTTCAGAAACTAAAGAAAGAATTTAAAGATTACTTTCTATCATATAGTTTTAAAGAATATGATAAAGCCTACAAAAAAATTGAATTAATTGAAAAAAATATAATTGATAATAAAAATAAAGTATATTTAATTAAAGAAAAATTAATAAAAAGTAAAGAATTAAATAGAAATACTTTGACCAAAGTGAGAAAATTAAATGATAAAAATTAATTTTAATTTCAAATAATGCTTGTAAGAGTAAAAAAAATGTGATATACTTACTTCAGAATAAATGATAGTGGCTATCATTAATATAATTAAGGAGGACTTTTTTATGAATAAAAATTTTATAATTATGAATAAAAATAACAATACTCAAATGCAGGCATCTAGTTTAGTAAAGTTTAATTTTAATAACAAAGATTATTTAGTATATTTCATTGATGAAAATGAAGAAAATAAACAAATTTTTGTATCTAGATTAATTTTAAATTCAGAAGGTAAATATTTTATTGATAATATTATGCCGGAAGAGAAAGCAAAATTAAGTGAAATTGTATATAATATTGTTATTTTAATTCCAACTAATAATCAAAAAGGTGAGCCGGCAGATAAACTATTAAGTAGTTTAACAGAAAAATATACGTTATCATTAAGTAATGATGTTCCAACATTAGGTGAACAAGAGTATTATAATAACAGTTCTATAGCAATAACTAGTAAAGAACTAGTAGGATTAGCAGAAGTTTTTTATAATACTAATTTAAAAGTTGAAGAACCAGTATTAAAGACATCAGAGGTGCCAACTTGGGAAATTCCATCAAGTAATGAAGTGGTACAACCAGTTGAACAAGCAGTTAGTACTGTACCTATTTTTACTTCTGCAGAAAATGAAAATACATTATCACCAGAAGTAAAAGCTGATGAACCAATGGTAAATGAGACACCTGTTGTTGAACCAATACCACCAGTAGTAAATAATAATAGCCAAGCAACAAATGTAATTCCTAACACTACTGAAGAAATGCCTGCTAATACATTAAATAACAATTTGGCAAATAATAGTATTAATAATAATGTTAATAATGTATTACCAGAAAATAATATTCCAAATCCACAAGCAGAAAAATTAGCAATTGTTTCAGATCCAAGTTTAGCAAGTATTACTGGAACAGTACCTATAGCTGGACAACCTAATGTAGCAAAATTAAATAACAAAGGAAAAGCTAATGTAAAATATATCATTATTGGTACAATATGTATATTGTTAGCAATAGCTGTAGTAGTAGTTGCATACATATTAATTCAGAAAAAAACTACTGGGGTTTAGAATATATACAACCACAATAGTTTTGTCTATACAAATTATATTTATTAGATAATAAGATGGATGATTTATATCCATCCTTTTTTTTGAAGTCAGAATATAACCATTTAACATTATATTTATTTTCAAGTTCTTTTCCATAATTATTAATCCATTCGGCGTTTTTGTAAGGACTTACTGATAAAGTAGTACAAAAGAAATCATAATCGTTCTCTTTGGCTAAGATAGCCGTTTTTTCCATTCTTAAGTAATAGCAGACTTTACATCTATTACCTCTTTCAGGTTCCTTTTCTAATCCTTTAATGCATTCATTATAATAATCATTATCATAGTCACAATCAATAATACCAACACAATTAACTTTATCAATTTCATTAATTAACTTTATTTGTTCTTCTTTTCTTTTTAAATATTCATCATATGGAAAAATATTTGGATTATAATAAAGAATAGTAATATCAAAGTATTTTGTTAAATAACTAATTACATAACTACTACAAGGTCCACAACAACTATGTAATAGTAGTTTCTTTTTACCATTTAAATTATCTAAAATATTTTCACACATGGCACTATAGTTTTCTTTCATTTTCTCACCTCGAATAAGCAATAATATTATAGCATATAATTAAAAAAAAATCATATAATTTCTTGAAAAACAAAAAAAATATGATACAATATAAAAGGAGGTACCAAATGAAAAAAGAAAAAGAAATACCATTAAAAAATTATATATTATTATCAATAGTATTAATATTAACAATAGTAGTAGTAATTTATTTTTTTCTGTGGAAAAACACCTATGAAAAAAGCAAGTTACAAATACCAATTCTTGATGATTATTTGTTAGTAATTAATTATAATGAATTAAATAATTACTTAGTAGAAAATAAAGATGCAATTATATATGTATCAAAATTAAATAATGAAAATATAAGATTATTTGAAAATAAATTTAAAAATATTATAAATAAAAATAATTTGAATAATAAAATATTGTATTTAGATTTAACTGAAGAGTTAAAAGAAAACAACATAGTAAAAGAAATAAATAAAAAATATGGTAAGGAAATGACTGAAGCTCCTACAATAGTAATAATAAAAGATGGAAAAATATCAAGTTCTTATAATATAAAAGAAAATAAATATAACATTAAATTGTTAGAAAAATACCTAGAAAAGGAAGATGTAATAAATGATTAATGTAGTTTTGTATGAACCAGAAATACCAGAAAATACAGGAAATATAATGAGAACATGTGCTGGTACAAATAGTTATTTACATTTAATAGAACCACTTGGATTTGTAATGGATGAAAAAAGAATAAAAAGAAGTGGAGTAAATTATATAGATAAAGTACATTATCAAAGATATATAGATTTTGATGATTTTAAAAATAAAAATGAAGGGGAATATTATTATTTTACTAGATATGGAACAAAAGCATATAGTGAGATAGATTTTTCTGATAAAAATAAAAATTATTATTTAATATTTGGAAAAGAAAGTACAGGGATACCAAAAGAAATACTTCATAATAATTTAGATAAATGCTATAGAATACCAACCAGTGAGAATATTAGGGCATTAAACCTATCTAACTGTGTAGCATTAATAACATATGAAGCATTAAGACAACAAAATTTTCCAAATTTATTAAGAAGTGATCCTTTTAAAGGAGAAGATTATCTAAAAAAAGAAGATGGCCTTAATCAATAAAGCCATTCTTTTTTAATTTATCAATAATTTTATCAGTGGATACATCTCCTTCAATTCTAGTAGCGGTCGTTTTTTCCTCTCCATTTTTAATAAATATAGTAACAGGAGTACCACCATCAAAACTAATTAACTTATTAAATTTTTCTAAGTCAGTTTTATTATACTTATCAATATCAGTATAGTAAATATTAATTTTATATTTATTAGCTACTTTTCTAAGTTTAGGTTTATAATCATTACAATGAGAACAAGTAGTACGAGAAATACAAACTACGAAATCTTCTTTATTCTCAATTTTAGTTGTTAATTCATTATAATTCAGTTCAACTAAACCATTATCACTACTATTAAATAATAAATATCCTATTCCTACACCAAGTAAACAAATTACAATAATCATAATTATATTTTTTTTATTTTTCATAATATCACCAAAATAATAATATCACTTTTTTATAAAAAATGCAAAAAAATTCTTTTAAATTAAGCAAAAAAATGATATAATTCATTATAGAATAGGACAAGGTGAGATATATGAAAAAAAATATATATCAATCGATAATTATATTAATACTATTTTTGAGTATTCCATATATAAAAGCTGATTGTACTACCGAGGAAATAAAAGAATTAAAAAAAGAAACAAAACAAATTAAAATAATATATGAACACATTGATAATGCAACTACAGAAGAAGGTGGTACTGACTATAATAAGTTTAGTGTAGACATAGTAAATATTCCAGATAACTATTATATTATAGTTAACGATGGCTTGAATTATAAGGAAGAACCACAAAATAATAAAGTAAATATGACATTAAGTAATGGCTCATGGACTATAAATATATATTCTAACAAGTGTGAATCAGAAATAGACACAATAAGATTTAAATTACCAAGATTTAATATATATTATCTAGATCCCCTATGTAAAGGAGTAGATGGTGAAAAATTTCCCTTATGTGGCAAATATTATGAATATGAAGTAAGCTATGATAGTTTCAAACAAAGAGTAGAAAATTATCGTATTACAAATAATATAAAAGATTCAGATAATAGCAATATAAAAAATGAAAAAAATTATTTTAAAATAATAATAAATTATCTAAATAAATATAAATTATATATAATAAGTGGTGTAGGAGTAATTATATTAATTACAGTAATAACTATTATCATTAAGAAAAGAAGAAATAGAGGTGTATTAAAATGAAAAAAAAGATATTCTTATTCTTATTCATTATAATTACATCTTTATCATTCTCAACAAAAGCATTTGCTGATGATCTAACCTATGATGTTAGATATGATATAACAGAGTTAAACATAAAAGATTCTAAAATAACTTTTAAAGGTTGGGCATTTATAAATAATACTCATAATTTTGTCTCATATAAAAATGGAACTGCTATAGAAAGTCAATATGGAAATATTAAATATGGTGGGCAGCGAATATACATTCAAGCATTAGACGAAAAAGGTAATCGATTAGGAGATATAGTATCCGTAGAAGGAAGTAAAGATTATAATTTCTATTGTGAAATGTATTTCTTTAAAAATGGAAAATATGAATGCAAAGATGCTTATAATAAAGGACAATTTCCATCAGATTATCAGATAGCAAATAATAAATGTGGTCCTCAAAACTGGAATCAATGTCTATATGAAGATATTGGCTTTACAGTTTCATTTGATACAACAAAATGGGCATTATCAGATGGTGAAAAAGTAAAGTTTCAAATAGCAGTTACAAATACAGATTATAAAAATAAAACCAACAGAGACAGAACCGAATGGAATGATTTATTTTTGACACAAAGTGTAATGTCTGTTGTTAATGATAGTGATAATATTAAAATAGTTACAAGAGAGAATGGAAAAAAATTGAGAGTAATAGTGCCACAAGGATTGTTAACAGATATAAATAGAAATTATATTCTTGAGGATAAAAATGGAAATAAATGTGATCCATGCAAAGCATGTGGAGGAGATTTTTGTAAGGATGGTTCAAAAACATATAGGTCATCTGAATGTTCAACGTGTCACTGGAGTTTTGCGGTTAAAGACAATGAAGAAAAAGGCATCGAATATACAATATCACAAAGAAATGTTGGCAAGTTTACTAAAGGATATAATAAAAATACAAGTAGTGGATATTTAAATGCTAGTGGACCAGGACAATATTTAGTTTATGCCAAAAGCAAGTATGAATCAACAAGTGAGCGATACCCAGCCACAGATGAAGAAATTAGAAGAGGAGACTACAAAGAAGTACTATTATGGTCATCATGGGTAATTCCAATAGGAAAATTTGAAATAGCAATATATAATAATAAAAAATGTGAACCAAGCAGTCCGAATATAAAAGCAGCATGTAACAGCTCTAGTCAATCATTTTCAAGTACATGTGAAGAGTTAACGGTAAATGTCAAGAATGGAGAAGTAACCAAAACAAGAGCAAATGTAAAAATATCACAAACAGGGTCAATAACGACAATATTAACTCCAACAAATACATATGCTGGTGGAGGCTTTAAATTTGGTATAATGTATCATAATACTATATCTTGGAGTTTAGTAAAACAGTATAAAGGTACAATAGAAGATATTACTAAAGAAATGCAAGCCAAATTAAAAGAAAATTTTGTTGATGGTTTTGGACTAAAGAATGTCAAATTTGGTAATGAACAAATACCTGATGATTATTTTAAACAAAATATAAAGTGTCAAGAAACTGGTAGTTTTACTAATGGAAATACTTTAACAACCATGTGTATAGTATATTTACCAAATTCAGTAGTAGAAGAATATACTGGTAAAGTAACCTATAAACAAGGTGATAACCTTGGTCTAAATAATAAATATTACACTCCAATAGATTGGGATAGTAATAAAAAATATGAAATAGTAGCTACTATCAGTGGTATGGATAGATTAAAAGAATCATCCGTAAAAGCAGATAGTAAAGATAAAAATAAAGTTTGGACAGGAACATGGGAGTATACATTAAATGGTTCTAAAGATAATTGTGATATTAATTTGTATCCATTATATGGACAACCTACAGGCGGTAAGAAAAATCTTAAATATACATTTATATATAGACCAATAGATTTAAATAATCCATTTCCTAATAGAAATCCAGGAATGAATTGGTATGATTGGTATAATATAGAAAGAAATAAAGAAAGATTAGAAAGTTCTTATAATAGAGAACAATATTCTATTACATTAGATAGTCAAAAGACTAGTGAGATTAAGAAATATAATAAAGATGAACTTAATAAAGGTGGCTATTTTGATTGGAAAACAATTGAAAATGGACAAAGTTCATTTATTGATAAATATTTTGATAAGAAAAGAGATAACATAGTAGGTGATAATTCATGAAATGGTCTACAGTAACAGTAGGAGTAATGATTTTAGGAATAATAGGAGTTTCAATAATACTATTATTCCAACAATTAACAACTACTAATGAAAATGATTATTATTTATTAAAAGAAATAACTGAAGCTGCTATGATTGATTCAATAGACATTTCATATTATCGAGAAACAGGAAAACTTAAAATAGTAAGAGAAAAATTTGTTGAAAATTTCACTAGAAGATTTGCAGAGTCTACTCTAATAATTGGTACAAAATATACAATAAAGTTTTTTGATATAATGGAAGAGCCACCTAAAGTATCGGTAAGAATAGATACAGGTATAGAAAATTACAAAATATATAATACTAGCGGCAATTATGAAGTATTAAATCAATTAACGGGAATATTTGAATATGTTGGTAAAAGAGATAATGGGAAGACAATATCGGGAGAAGAAAATCCATATGAAAAGAAGAAAAAAGAAATGACATACTATTCAATAGTAAAGAAAAGTAATGCTACCAAAAAATATGATGCAACATTAGAATTAAATATACCTGACGAATTAGTTTCAGGTAAAATAAAAAATGTAACATTATCAAATGTAGAATATAAAGATTCAAGTAATTTAACTCAAGAAGAGTTAAATATGGCAATATTACAAAGAGACATATATTTTAAAAATGCCAATGATGATTATGATTATTTTTTAACACTTGCAAACATAGAAAAAAACATGTATAATAAAGATAGCATAAAAATAGATAAGCAGAATAAGAAAGTAACAATTAAAAGTCTTACAAGTGCTGAAAAAGAATATGCGATAATAAAATACATAGTAACATGGCAATATGAAGAATATAAATATAAATTAAGTTAAAGAAAATAAAAAGGAGGAAAATTATGAATAACTTAAAAGCTTCAATGAAAAAATTTCTTGGTAACAAGAATACTGTTACCATATTAGGTATTATAGTATGTTTGGTAGTGCTATATATCGGTTATAATTATCGTATTAATTCAAAAGTAGAATTAGTACAAGTACCATATGCAAGGGAGACAATTCAACCAAGAACATACATAAAAAAAGATATGATAGGAACAATGAATGTACCCAAATCATTTTTAGTGGGAAACTATTATACAAATATAAATAGTATAGTAGGAAAATATTCCAATTATAACACTATAATAGCAAAAGGTAGTTTATTCTATTCTGATTTAGTAGTATCAGGAGATGAATTACCGGATTCAGCATTTGCTGATGTTCCAGAAGGCTATACAGTAATAAACTATCCAGTTACCATAGCATCTACTTATGCAAATTCAATGGCACCAGGTAGTCATATTAATATTTATTATAAATCATTAAATGATAATGGTGAGGTAATGTTTGGAAAATTCATAAGTAATATTGAAGTACTAGATGTTAAAGATTCATCTGGACAACATGTATTTGAAAATAGTGATGAAACAAGAACTCCAGCATACATGCTATTTGCAGTTCCTGAAGAAACACATTTACTATTAAGAAAAGCATTATACTTAGATGACTATGATGTAGAATTAATATTAATACCAAACACTGCGACTCTAACAGAAAAAGATACAGTAACAGTAAGTAGTCATGATATTGAAGAATTTATTAATTCAAAAACAGTATTTGTATCAGTTGATGATCTACCTAACATCACAGATAAAGTAACTGAAAACAATACAAAGACTGATAATAACACAAACACTAATAATAATACCAAAACAAATGGATAAAAAAGAAAATAAAAAGGAGGTTAAAGTATGGATGAGGCTTTTACCCAAATAGACTTTGGCCCATTAAAACAATATTTAGAGAACGATGATATAACCGATATATCATATAGTAATAATGGACAAGTGTGGTTAAAAACATTGTCTCAAGGAGTATATAGAGTAGAAAACACAGGAATAAATAATCAATTAATGGAAAAAATAGCTTTCCAGTGTGCCAATTCTATGGGTAAATCATTTAATATGGCTAATCCATTTCTGGATGCAGAATCAGCAGAACTAAGAATGAACTTCGTACACGATTCGATAGCAAAAAATGGAATAGCAGTATTAATAAGAAAAACTCCTGCTAAAATAAGATTACAAAAAGATAAGATAATAGCAGAGGATTATATAAGGCTAAATATTCATGATTTCTTATTAAAATGCGTAGAAGGACATTGTAATATTTTAGTAAGTGGAGAAACAGGATCTGGTAAAACAGAATTCATAAAATACCTAGCAGCTCACACAAAAGAAAATGAAAAAATAATAACAATAGAAGATACCTTAGAATTACACTTAGATAAAATATTTCCTCATAGAGATATAGTAGCTATGAAGACTAATAATATAGCTTCATATTCTGATGTGCTAGTAACTTGTATGAGACAAAATCCTAGATGGATATTACTATCCGAAGTAAGAAGTGCCGAAGCCGTAATGGCTGTTCGTAACAGTATATCATCTGGTCATAATATTTTATCTACAATACATGCTGATAAAGCAGAATCAATTCCAAGTAGAATGTATAGTTTATTAGAAACAAATCAAGATGTAGAACAATTTTTAACAACTATTCATAGATATGTACAATTAGGAGTTCATATCAAAGGATATTATAGTCAAAAATATAAAAGATTTCATCGTGAAGTATCTGAGGTAGTAGAATTTTATGTTACTGATGATAATAAAGCAGAATACAAAATACTATACAAAAAGACTCCAGACGGACATGAAACTGTGGCTAACCCATCTAAATATTTATTAAGTTATTTAGAAAGCCAGGGAGTAATAATGCCACCAGACATCTTAGTAAAAGAAGAATTTAAATCAATTGATGATACTAAAGCAACAGATAATAATGAATTTGTAATAGATAATAGTATAGTAAAAAATGAATTACCTCAAAATAATACTATAAATAATAATGTAAATAATAATCCTAATATAGCGTGGAGCGTTCCAAACATTATAAACCAAAATAATAATCCACAAAATATTCAAGGAAACATACCAAACCCAAATATGTACACTAATCAAAGTATACCAAGACCAATAAATATAAATAATATAAGTAACAGATAAGGTAGGTGATATAATGGAAATAATTATAATAGGAATAATTATAATATTTATAGTTTCGTATCGTACAAAACAAGGAGAATCCGTATATAAATTTATTTCTGAACAAGCTATAAATACATATAAAAAAATAGAACCTTATTCCTTTAAAGTAATGAGAGATAAAGTAAAGGAATTAGGTTTAGAATATACACCTAGACAATATCTATTTCAAATATTAGCCTTTGCAGGTTTAGCAGGAGGTATAAGTTATTTATATTTTTATAATTTATTCATATCAATAATATATATCATAATAGCAGTATCATTTATACCATATATAACATACCTAAGATGTAAAAGACAATATAGTGAATATATATTTGAACAAGTACAAGTATATTGTACTAATACTATAATGGAGTTTGCTACTACTCAGGCTTTTGTAAAATCACTTGAAGGAGTAGTAGAATCAGGAATATTAGAAGAACCATTATTATCAGATGTAAAGACTATGATAGCTTTATCCTATGAAAAAGGAGATGTCTATGATTCAATAAAATATATGGATACAAAGTACCCATATTATATGGTAAAAAATATGCATCAACTATTTTTACAAGTAACTAAAGAAGGTGCTAAAGATACTGAAGAAACCTTTGAAAATATGCTATCAGATATCGATATATTAGTAGAGGGAGTATATAGAGATAGAACAGACAGAGCAAACTTCCATAGACAGTTTATAATATTTGGAATAGCATTATATGGAATGGTAGCATTAATACAATTATTAATAGGTCAAGAAACATACATAGCCATGATAGATAATTTCTTTATTAGATTATTTGTTCATGCTGTAGTAATAATAAATAGTTGTTTTCTTCTTAATGGAGAAAAATATTACAACGAGAATGTAGGTGCTGAGTAATGTATATAGAGATGCTTATAATAGCAGTAATAGTATTTTACATTTTCATTGTTAATAAGAAAATAAGTACTACTGGAATGTTTGGAGCAGATAGTAAATTAACAAACATATTAAAAGAAAAAGACTATGATTTTCTTTTAATAGCTAAATATGGTGATAGAGTATATGATCCAAATGAAGTGTTTATGAAGAGAGTAAGAAATGGAGTATTAGTAACAATAGCTTTAATATTCTTATTCCTATCTCAATTAAGTTACTTATCTGTAATAGCAGCAGTAGTAGTAGGATTTTTAGTATTTAAAAGTCAATATTTAAGTTTAAGAAGATGGTATAAACAACATCTAAATTATATAGATTCGTTACTACCATATTACTTAAAAACACTTGAAGTATTAATTCATCACTATACAGTGCCAGTAGCACTTGCTAAAAGTATTGATGATGCTCCTGAAGTGTTTAAACCTGGATTAAAAAGAATGATAGCAAGAATAGAATCTGGTGATTCTTCGATAGATCCTTATATGGATTTTGCTAAAGAATATCCAGTAAGAGATTCAATGAGAATGATGAGATTATTATATAGATTAGGTTTAGGAGAACAAGAAAAGAAACACCAACAACTAGTATCATTTTCTAAGTCAGTATCAAGTCTTCAAGCTAAAGCAAGAGAAATGAAATATCAAGCTAGACTTGGAACAATGGAAAGAAAAACATTAATAATGATGGTTGTTACTGGTGGATGCTCCTTAGTGTTATTATTGATTTCAATATTTATATTAGTATCAACTGTATAATATTTGAAATATATAAAAAAGAATAAAAAAATATATATAAGAAAGAAGGTGAAAAAATGAAAGAAGCAACAGGTGAAGTTTCAATGACAGTTATTACTATCGTACTTTTAGTAGCAGTATTAGGTATTGGTATGTTCTTATTTGGAAAAGAAGGAGCACCAGGCAGAAAATGGATTGAAGGAGTTTTCAATAATATTGGTGCAAAAGGTGATGATGCTCTAAATAATATGGGTAAATAATAAACAAAAGTAGGTGATAATAATGAGAGATTCAGTTGGTGGAACATTTATGATATATGTACTAATAATATTTTTATCAGTTTATATTGTTTTTGTAGCAGTAGCTTTTAACTATGCAAGAGCGTTTAGAGTAAAAAATAAAGTATTAGATATCATAGAACAAAATGAAGGAATACAAGAAATGGAAAATAGTAATAACTTACAAGGAATAACTTCAGGTGTTTTCGGACAAATTAATGATTATTTGCAGAGTATTTCTTATCGTGTAAATGATATAGGAGAAAGTAACTGCAAAGGATATGATTATATAAATGAAGATAGAGGTTATTGTATAGCCAAAATAGATCAAAATAGTTCTATAGATGGCATTACTAGTAGTTATTATAAGGTAAGAACTTTTGTTTATATAGAATTTCCATTTTTAAAACTAAAATTCACAATACCAGTAAATGGAGAAACACGTCGTATAGAAAGGATAAATAACTAATGGATACAGTCATATCAAATAAATATAGTAGTGTATTAAATGAATTAGATATTGAAGTATCAAAAAAGTTAGAAGGAGAATATACTGTTGATGAAATAATATCTCAGTTTAAAAACTTTTTCTTTAATAAAATGTTTTTAGATATAACTGCTATTAAGGATTATAAAGACTTAACTAATTTACAAAAACTATCAATGAGTATAGATATGGATAAAGTAATATTATTATTAGATAAAGATGATAGTATAAGTGATTCTGAACCATTTTTAGCCAAATTAGTTAATATGGGTATTTATAATTTTACCAAAGATCAAAATAATTTGATGTATCTATATACTAATCCAAATGTATATCGTGATGTAGCTTATTTACAAAAAATTGATACAGGTGAAAATAATAATACCACCACTGACTCATCTCATTCAGTTTCCAACAAAAGAATAATAGGAATAAAAAATATTACTGATTCAGCAGGAGCAACTTCACTAATATATATGTTAAAAAAAGTATTAAGTAGTTACTATAGTGTAATGGCTTTAGAAGTGGATAAAAGAGATTTAACTTATTTTAAAGACAAAGATACATTAACAGTAAAAGATGATGAAATAAATAATATAATAAGTAAGTATAATAGTATAGATATATTTTTATTAGATTTAAATAAATCTAATAAAGAATATCTATGTACTGATGTATTATATTTAGTAGAACCATCAATACTTAAACTAAATAAATTAGCAATAATTAATCCTAAAATAATTAATGATATAAAAGGTAAAAAAGTAGTATTAAATAAGAGTCTATTATCAGAGTCAGAAATAGCAGATTTTGAAGTAGAAACAAGAATAAAAGTATACTATAATATACCACCATTAAATGACAAAAAAGATAACAGTGATATATTATCACCATTATTAGAAAAATTAGGATATATCAAGAAGAGTGAAGAAACAGAAAAGAAAAAAAGTATATTTGATTTCTTAAAGCTAAAATAGTAAAAAAATTACTATTTTTTAATGGAATATAGAATAAGAAAACAAGAAGAAAAAAATAGACTTTTAAATATTCAAAGTGAAAAATTAGAATCAAAACCAAAGTCAAGATAAGCAAAACTATGTAAAGAAAAGTCAAAACAATTGACTTTTCCATAAATATAGTGTATTATATAAGTATATTTAAGGAGGGAACTATATGTTTATGATAGACATTTGTACAGATCCAGAATTCGCTCCAATATGGAACGTTGTTGGAACGGTAATCAATATTATTTGGATAGGAGTACCTATATTATTAATCGTATTAGGATCAATTGATTTAGGTAAGGCAGTTATTTCAAGCAAAGAGGATGAAGTAAAAAAAGCAAAAAAATCACTTTTAAATAGATTTCTATATGCCGTACTTGTATTCTGCGTAGTATGGATTGTCCAAATAGTTATGGGAGCAATCTCTAAGATTGGTATTGAAGGTTCAGATACTAAATCATGGGCTAAATGCTGGGAACAAATAAAAAAATAATAACATCTAAAAGAAATCATTAAAAAATGATTTCTTTTTTTATTTTTATATGCTATAATTTAGTTATAGTGAATTCTTATGTCTAATGAACGGAGTGAAGATTATGAAAAATAAAGTATTATTAATATTAACAATTATAATTAGTATGGTTTTGTGCATAGATAGAGCAGAAGCAAATACTTTTCCAGAGTTAACATGTATATATGACAAAACAGATAGTCAACCTGGAATAAAATTTATACAAACTAATAATGGAAATGCAAGATTATTTATTGCACCAAGTAATGCAAATGATATATCTTCTAATACTAATTGGGTAAAAATAAATAGTAAAAGTAGAACGGGAAAATCTGTATATGTTACTCCTAAAACATTTACAAAATGTCCAAAATGTGTTAAATATACAACTCAAGGCGGTGGAAAAATAGATTTTGATTGCGGTGATACTGATGGCCAACTAAAAGAAGAATTTAATAATCTTGATGAAAAATATGCTTATGAGATAGTAGATGTAAAAAGTGATACTATTATTAATGAAAAACCACAATCCGATAATGAAGTATTAAATGATGAATGGGAAGTAAAATGTGCGTATACAAATGGAACAAACATTATCGAAGTATTTTTGACAGAAAATGAATATAAAATGTATGACAATAATATTGAAATAAATAGTAGTTTTGAAACATCAAAATTGAAATTAAAAATATCATTTACTGAATTGATGAACAAGAATAAAGATTATACAGGAAAAAATCGTTGTATAAAAAATATATATAAAAAGGATATGATTAAATGTACTTCAACAAGTTGTATTAATAAAAATAAAAAAGATTTTAGTATAACATATCAAACAAAGTATGATAAAAATTTTAATAATTACACCTTGAATTTAGAAAAGTCAATATCTAAAAATCAAAATAATAACAATACAAAGATAAATAATGACAACATTAATTTCAAAAATTGTGAAGATTTGATCGGGAAGGATGCCAAAGATTTAATAAATACAGTGATGAAATGGATGAGAATAACAGTTCCATTATTGCTAATTGTCTTTGGGATACTAGATTTTTCCAAAGCGGTATTTTCTTCAAATGAAGATGGTATGAAAAAAACTAGAGAAAAATTTATTAAAAGAATAGTAGCCGCAGTATTAGTGTTTTTAGCTCCAATACTAGTTAATTTAATATTGGATTTAGGAAATCAAGTATGGGAAATAATTAATGCAGATACATGCTTAAAGTAGGAGGTGAATGTAGTGAATATATTATTACTAGGAAAAGTAGGAGATGCTATAAGTGATGGATTTAGATCATTAATGTTTATTTTATGTGATTTAGTGTATAGCTTAATAGCTTTTACTTTTAAAGTGTTTCAGGGCTTAGGAACAGCAGAAATAATAAGTGCCAAAGAGATAAATGTACTTTTCGGAAGGATAAGTTTAATTATTGGCTTATTTATGATATTTAGAGTTACATTCTCTTTTATACAATATATAGTTGATCCCGATACAATGCTTGATAAAAAGAAGGGTGCTGGAAATATTATAGTGAAAATAGTAGTAGCAGTAGTCTTGCTTGGCAGTACATCTTCACTATTCAGATTTGCTTATGATGTACAAAATAAAATAATTGAAAGTAATGTTATTTCAAATATAATATTTGGGACATCCCAAGATGTAAGCAATTTCGGTGCACAATTAAGTGCAAATGTTTTCACCTCCTTTTATAGGCTAAATGATACTATTAATACTGATGATGCAAACGATGATGTTAGCGAATGCATAGTACTAGTTACTACTGATGAGAATGGGAAAAATAAATTAGATGAAGAAATACAAAGTCATGATGGAAAACTTAATTATACAAGTGCAAGGAAGTGTTTAAATAAAAGGACGGGCACTAATGATGAATACATTGATACCACAGGAAATAAAAAAGAATATGTTATAGATTTTGATGGTGGAGGCTTCATGGCATTACTAGTTGGAATAGCAGTTCTATATTTAATAATGGTATATTCAATACAAGTTGGCGTTAGAGTATTACAGTTAGCATACCTTCAAATAGTAGCACCTATTCCAATAGCTATGTATATTACACCAAAGGGCGAGGAGCAATTAAAAAAATGGGGTTCTCAGTGCTTAACAACTTTTTTAGATTTCTTTTTAAGAACGGCAATAATATATTTTGCAGTATATGCAATAGACATGCTATGGCGTAGCAATCTTGCAGAAAATTTAATTGCAACAACAAATATGAGCAATAACATATTTGGCAAATCGTACATTACTATAATAATGATTATAGCGATTCTTGTATTTGCTAAAAAAATACCTAATTTAATTAAAGAAATATTCCCATCAATTGGCGGTGCTGCAGCGTTTAACTATGGATTATCATCTCCAGAAATGAAAAAGGCCTTAACTTTTGGACTTGGTGCAACAGCAGGAGCAATTGGTGGTGCTGCTATTGGATTTAAGCAAGGTAAAGGAACTCTTACAGGACGAGCTGGAAATGCTTTTACTGGTTTCTTTAGAGGGGCAGCAGGTGGTGCAAAAACTAAAGGAAGTATAGTTGGAAATGTCAAAAAGGGTATGTCTTCACAAAGAGCGGCATCTCAAAAAGCTTATGAAAGAAATAATGACGGCTCATCATTTTGGGGAAGAAACTTCAGTGCCCCAGGAGCCACTAGAACTAAAGAAGCATTCGATAAAGAATTGTCTTTATATAGTGATTATAATGGTGTAGTTGATTTGGTTGACAAGGAATTAGAAAAAGATGCTGCTGTTCAATCAGCAATGGCACGTAAACAAGCCCTTTTAGAGAGAGGGTCATCTGGAGGGCCTGCACCTACAGTTGCAGAAATTAGAAACGCTGATGCCCTTATTAAAAAAGCAAAGAAATCAGCTTTACAAGTAGAAATTGGACGTGGAACAAATGGCAAAATTATGAGTGCCTTGGCAAATGCTGAAGCTATTAGGGCCAAGGGTCAAGAAAAAGGATATACTGGCTTTGGTACCACGTCATTAGCAACAGGCTCAGCAGCAGATCGTATGAATGCATTCTTTGATAACAAAGATAGTACAGGCATTGAAACTAACCAAATCAAAGGCGCAGGTGGAAGTAGAAATGCCGAATACAAGAAAGCAGAGGCTAATGCAAAATATAATAAAACAAAATAGAATTAAAAGGAGTGTGATACATAGTGAATGGTTATTTAGTACCTGCTAACGCTAAAAGAGGTACATTAATATTTAATATATTTAGACCAGTAGACTTAATAATGTTTAGTGTTGGTGCTGGGTTATCATTATTGCTATTAATGATAACTCAGTCATCAAGTACATTAGTTGTAATACTATCTTGTTTACCAGTAGCTATAACTGGTTTACTAGTAGTACCGATACCAAATTATCATAATGTACTTTGTGCAATACAAAGCATATTAAGATTCTACAATGAAAGAAGAAATTATATATGGAGAGGTTGGTGTTTTTATGGCGAATTTGGAAGCGAAGACAAAAACAAAAAGTAATTCTAAATATACTGAAGATTGGATACCTATTAGAAATATTTCTAATGGTATGATAGTATTAGATAATAAAAAGAAAGTAACTGGTGTTAAAATAAGACCTAGAAATATCTTTATTCTAGATCAAGGCACACAAGATAATGTATTAATAGCATTAAAAAACTTTTATAATATGATTGATTTTGAATTTTGGCTAATATCAGCAGACCGTCCAGTAGACTTAAATAATTACTTAGCTAGATTACAATTATTATATAATCAGACTCCTAATCCAGCAGTTAGAAAGTTAATTAATCAAGATATTGATAAAGCCAATGATTTTATGAATAATAATATTACTGATACTGAGTATTATATCTTATTTAAAGAAAAGAATGATGATTTAATTCAGAAAAAACTTAGAACATTAGTTACTGGATTAGCTAATGCAGGACTTGAAGCTACTCAAGTATCAAATGATGATTTAAGAATAATATTAGATAATTTTCTTAATAGTGGAATGACTACTAATTTTGGGACGGTGATTTCGTAATGAGTTTTAAAAGTGAACTAGCTCCTAAAGGATTACAATTTAATCCTTCAGATTTTGTAATAAGTGATAAGTATGCAACAATACTTACAGTAATATCTTATCCTAGATTTATAGGACCAGGATATCTATCTAATTTAACAAATATGTCTGGTGTTAAATTAGTAATAAAACATATACCAGTACCATTTACTATACTTGCTAAAATGTTAAATAAAGAAATATCAGATTTAAAAAGTAGATATCAACAAGAAAAAGATAGAACTATTCAAGAAAGAATAAGGCAAGATGTTGATTCATTAGAGTACTTTATTCAGCAGTTTACTGCTTCTCAAGCAAAGACATTCGATTTTCAAATGCACATTATGGTAACTGCTAATACTAGAGAAGAACTTGAAATGAAAAAAGTAAATATAAAAAACTATATGGATGCTATGGAATTAAGAGCAGTACCATTAAGATTTGAACAAGAAAGAGTATTAAAATCAATACTTCCCATATTTGAAAAGCAACCAATTGAAGATAGAATAGGAACTCCTATGCCATCTCCAACAATGGCTGCTATGTATCCTTTTATCTTTGATAGTATTAAAGATGATGGATTATCAACATTACTTGGTGTAGATTTCTCTGGTGGTGTAGTATTATTTAATCAATTCTTGTATCAATTAAAAAAAGAAAGCAATAGAAATAATGCTAATATGATTATTTTAGGTACATCAGGTAGTGGTAAATCTACAGCAGCTAAATTAATTCTTAGAAGTCATATCCGAAATGGCTACCAAATAGTAGCAGTAGATCCTGAAGGTGAAATAAGTGAAATGACTAGGATGTATGGCGGTGATGTTGTAGATCTTGGTAAAGGTGGAGAATACGGAATGGTAAATCCACTTGAAGTAATCATGGATGCTGATGAAAACGAAATTAAAAATGGTTTAGGATATACTGTTTTAAATAAAACATTGCAATCATTAAAAGCATTTATGAAATACTATTCTCCTGATATAGAAGAAGATGTACTAGCCCTATTTAGTGGTGTAGTACAAGATACATATGCTAGATTTGGAATAACATTTACATCAGACTTTTCTAAGTTTACATCAAAAGATTATCCAACATTTAGTGATGTCTATATAACAGTAACTAGTAAATTAACATCTATGACTGAGAAAACTCATGAAAGAGATGTAATGGAAAGATTAGAATTAAAATTAAGACCATTAGTTAGAGAATTAAAATACTACTTTAATGGACATACATCGATAAATACAGAAAGTGATTTTCTAGTATTTAATATTAAAGAGTTAATGAATTCTGATGCTAATATAAGAAATGCTTTATTATTTAATGTATTAAAGTTTGCTTGGGGATTATGTTTAAATCCTAATGTAAATACCGTTTTATCAGTAGATGAAGCCCACGTTTTATTAGGAGCAAAAAATGAATTAGGTGCTGAATTCTTAGCTCAAGTACAAAGAAGAGCCAGAAAATACAATACTGGTACAATAATAATAACACAGCAACCATCAGACTTTGTAGCAGATGGAATATTAATGCATGGTAAAGCAATATTTGACAACTCATCTTATTATTTAGTAATGGGATTAAAGAAACAAGCAGTAGAAGACTTAGCTATGCTAATAGATTTAAATGATAATGAAAAAGAATCAATAAAGAGATTTAGTCAAGGTGAAGCATTATTTGTATGTGGTAATAGAAGAATGCAAATCAATGTAATAGTAACTGAAGATGAATTAGAGTCATTTGGCTCTGGTGGTGGTTTATAATCGCTGTTAGGTGGTGAGAATTATGGATGAAAAAGAAACTAATAATAGTAAAACAAAAATGTTATGGAAAAGTTTACCATTAAAGATTAAACTAATAATAATTGGTATTGCTATTAGTTTCTTTTTCTTAATAATTTTTTTAGTTGTTTTAATAACTCCTCTTATGAGTTTAGGAATTATTGAAATAGCTGAAGGAACTACAGGAAGTGGTAGTAGTAATTATTCTTATATTAGTTCTTCAACTAGTTATTGGTGGCCTATTGGTAGTAATGAAACTACTAGTGTAGGTGGAGCCTTATTTGCTGGAGGAGATCCAGTTGATACTGTTATTACTTCTTATTTTGGCGGTAGAATCCATCCCATCACTGGAGAAAAAAGTAATCATACTGGTACGGATATTGCTTCTTACGGTGGGGCTAATTTAAATATTATAGCAGTTCAAAGTGGTACAGTTATTTATCCTACTAAGAATGATAAAGTTAATTGTTCATCATCGGGAAATGATTTATCTTGCGGTGGTGGATATGGTAATTATGTCATGATTCAACATGCTGATGGTAATATTTCTTTATATGCACATTTATATGAAAATAGTATTACGGTTAGTGCTGGTGATCAAGTTGGTCAAGGACAAGTTATAGGAAAAATGGGAAGCAGTGGTCGTTCTACTGGAACACATTTACATTTTGAAATAAGAAAAAACGGTCAGAGAGTAGATGGACTTAACTATGTTTCTGAAGAGAATCCTAGACCTAAAGATAATAAGGGATATGTTGGAGGTAATGATAATCAACAAGCTGTTTGTTTATCTTTAAAGAATGCTGGTTACTCTAATAATTCAATAGCGGGTATTATGGGTAATCTTAAGGGTGAAAATTCAGCATTTAATCCTAGTTTAGTTAATGAAATTGATTGTGTGGGTATTGCACAGTGGTGTTTTGGAAGAAAAGATAATTTAAAATCTACTTATGGTAATGATTGGAATAAGATTAATTCACAAGTTGAATACTTATTATATGAATTAAATGATAGATATCCAACAATAAGAAATTATTTAATGGAAAATCATACTATTGATGATACGACTTATTATTTTTGCATGAATTTTGAGAGACCTGGAGAGGGACCATGTAAGGCTGGTAATAGACAAAAATTTGCTAATGAATTAATAACTTATATTAATAATGGTTGTAATTAAGGAGATAAGATGAAAAAAGATGATATTAGAACTTTTGTAGTAATAATTATAATTTGTACTTTGATAACAGGATTAGTTTTGTTTTTAAATAGGAAAAGTAATAGTGATAAATTAGAAGTTGTTGATGAATATAATAATTTTTTTACAATAACTAATTATGTTAATAATTATTTGGAATATTCTTCTACTTATAATGCTAGTAAATTATATGATGTTTTATATTCTGATTATATTGATAGCAAAGGAATAACTATTAATAATTTATTTGATTATTTAAAAGAATATTCTATTGATACTTCAGTTGAAGTAAATAAGATTGAATATGTTAGTGTTAAAAATAATTATATTTATTATATTCAAGGTAAACTTAATGAAATGACTTTTGATACCACTAATGTTATTGATAATGATTTTAGAATAATTGTAATAGTGGATTTTGATAATTCTACTTATGCTGTATATCCTCTTTCTGATAAAGATGATTACAAAAAGATTATTGATAGTATTAAGAAAATTAATATAGATAGTAATAGTAATAATAGGACTATTAAGTCTGATTTAATTACTAAGGAGAAGATTTGTGTATTATATTTATCTGATTATGTTAATAAGTTAAATTATGATATAGAGGAAGCTTATAAATTACTTGATGATACTACTAAGAAAAATTATTCTTTAGAAAAATTTAAAAGTTATATTAATAATAATTTTGATAAGATTACAACTGATGCAGATAAATGTTTATTTGAGACTGTTGGTGATAAGAGAATATATACTGTTATTGATAAGAATGGTAATAGATATGTTTTTAGAGAAAATGGTATTATGAATTATAAGGTTAATTTTTATTTGAATGATGAAGAAAGTGAATCTTAAGTAAATAAAAGAATATCTTGAAAAATAGATGTTCTTTTTTATTCTAAAACATTTACAATTCAAACTATTAATGCTATAATAAGGTTAGTAATTTTGGAGGACGATAAGTGTATGAAAATAAAAGTAGAAAAGAAAGATTTAATAATATTTATAGCCTTTTGTGTATTTTTATTATATTTATGTGCAATAGGTGTATTAAATGCCTCTAGTATAGCAACTGAAGGAAAGTTTTATGGCTTTTTACCATTTAAAGCCTTTACTCCAAGATATATAGGAATGACATTTTTCTTATTTTTAGCAGCCCTAATAGGAATTTTTATGGCCGTAAAATCCTATATCTTTGATCGTGATAAAGGCTTTGGTATTACGATAGGTGGAAAAAAAGAGAAAGGTTATTCAAGATGGGCAACTGATAGAGAATTCAAAAATGGTTTAGTAGAAGTAAACATTAAAGATGAAAAAATAGATGCCGCTGGTATAGCCTTACATAGTAAGAAAGGCAAAATGTGGGTAGATAATGGTGAAGATCATTATTTAGTAATGGGTGCTACTGGTTCAGGTAAAACTGTAATAGTAGCAAAACCAATGATAAAGTTATTAGCTAAACATAATGAATCAATGATTTTAACTGACCCTAAGGGTGAACTATATGAGGAGACAGCAGAGCTTTTAAAAGCTGAAGGATATAATATAATAACATTAAACTTTAGAGATCCACAGCATGGTAATGCATGGAATCCAATGAGTTTACCATATCAATTATATAAAGAAGGAAATACTGATAAAGCAATAGAATTATTAGATGACTTAGCGTTAAATATATTATATGAAGAAAAAAATAGCGGAGACCCATTCTGGGAAAAAACTGCTGCCGATTACTTTACCGGATTAGCCCTAGGTTTATTTGAAGATGGAACTCCAGAACAAGTAAACTTAAATAGTTTGAATTTAATGTGTAGTTTAGGAGAAGAAAGATTTGGTGGACCAAACAACAATTACATTAAAGAATACTTTAATGGTAAAGATCCATCAAAACCAGCATATATAAATGCTTCTGGTACAGTATTTACTGCCGACGAAACAAAGCAAGGTATTATAGCTACATTTAAGCAAAAAATTAAATTATTCTCTTCTAGAGAAAACTTATCTGAAATGTTATCTTATAGTGATTTTGATATGCGAAATATTGGAAGAAATAAAACTGCTGTTTTTTTAATTGTTCAGGATGAAAAGAAAACATTACATCCACTTGCTACTATATTTATCAAACAATGTTATGAAACACTAATAGACGTTGCCCAAGAAAGTGGTGGAAAGTTACCATTTAGAACTAATTTCATTCTAGATGAGTTTGCTAACATGCCACCTTTAAAAGATGTAACTACTATGGTAACAGCAGCAAGAAGTAGATTAATAAGATTTACATTTATAATTCAGAACTTTGCTCAATTAACTCAAGTATATGGTAAAGAAAATGGTGATACCATTCGTGGTAACTGTAACTTAGTATATTTAATAAGTAGTGAAATAGCAGCCCTAGAAGAAATAAGTAAAATGTGTGGTGAAGTAAAGTCTAAAGAAAAAGAAAAGACTGCTTCGACACCACTTGTTACAGTAAGTGATTTACAAAGATTAAATAAATTTGAAATCATAGTTTTAAGAAGAAGAATGTTTCCATATAAAACTAGATTCCAAACAGACTTTGAGGTAGATTGGGGTAGAACATATCCTAAATCAGTTCCACCAGTACGTCAAAAGAAAGAATTAGAATTATTCGACATAAGAGAATTTGTTAAGGAAAAGAAAAAAGAAAAGATGGAAGCCATGGGAGGTAACCCATTCCCAGGAGCAACTGGTGCAACTCCATTTGGAGCACCAAATCCATTTATGGGAATGTCTAATCCATTTAGTGGAGGATTGCCACCATTTATGAGTGCTAATGATAGTTCAGAAGATTCCGATACAAGTTTTAATATAGATGACTTGGTTAAGAAAATAGATGCTAAAATAGCAGAAATAGAAAAAGAAGAGGAACAAACTAAAGAAGTAGAAGAAAAGAAAAATTCACCATTTGAAGAACTAGTTTCAAATAAAACAAATCAAGTAGTAGATGTTCCTTCAGAAGAAGTACATAAAGAAGTGCCTACTGCACCTACTGTTGAACAAACACCAACAAATGTTGAGCAAACACCAGTAAAAACAGAAACTATATCAAATATGTATCAAGACAATACTAATGATGATGATTTCTTTGATGATTTTTTCAGTGATGATTAAGAGTATTTAAAACTCTTTTTTCTTTTTGTTACAATTAAAATTTGCTTGACAACATTGTAAAACTAAGATACAATTAAATTGTATAGTTTAAATTAAAATTAATAATTTTTTCTATAATATATAATTAAAGAATGGAGGTGTTCAGATGAATGAAACAGTTTTCTCCATTTTACTATTTGTTCTTGGATTAATTGTTGGACTAGTTAGCATTATAGTTATAAATATTTTAAAGAAAAAAAATCAAGAAAAAGAAGCAGATTCAATAATCGAAAAAGCAAGGAAAGATGCAGATAAAATTAAAAGAGAATCTTTATTTGAAACTAAAGAAGAAATACATAAATTAAAAATTGAAGCGGATAAAGAAATAAAAGAGAAAAAAGGCGAAATAAAAGAGCAAGAAGAAAGACTTCTTCAAAGAGAAAATAATATTGATCGCCGTGATTTAGCAATGCAAAATAGGGAAAATTCTCTAGAGGAAAGAGAAAATAATTTATTAGAAAAACAGCAAAAAATTCAAGACGCAAAAGAAGAAATGGAACAGATTAAGAAACAAGAACTAGAAGAATTAGAAAAAATAAGTAAATACAGCAAAGAACAAGCAAAAACTGAAATAATGAAAATCGTTGAAGAAAAAATGTCAAAAGAAATAACAGCATATATCAAAGAAAAAGAGGCTGAAGCCAAATTAGAAGTTGATGAAAAGAGTAAAGAATTGCTAGTAGGCACAATGCAAAAATATTCAGCAGATATTACTAGTGAACAAACAGTATCTGTAATAGCATTACCTAATGATGAAATGAAAGGTAGATTAATTGGTAGAGAAGGAAGAAATATTAGAACAATAGAATCAGTAACAGGTGTTGATTTAATAATTGACGATACTCCAGAAGCTATTGTAATCTCAAGTTTTGATCCATTAAGAAGAGAAATAGCAAGACTTACTCTAGAAACATTAATTAAAGATGGCAGAATTCATCCGGCTAGAATAGAGGAATTATATGCTAAGACATGTGCAGATGTAAGAACTGCTATTAAAGAGTATGGTAAAAATGCTTTATATAAACTTGGATTATCTAAAATGGATCCTGAATTAGTAGAAATAGTAGGAAAGTTACACTTTAGAAGTAGTTATGGACAAAATGCCTTAAAGCACTCTATGGAGGTTGCTAATTTATCCGGCATATTAGCAGGTGAATTAGGAGAAAATGTCAATCTTGCTAAAAGAGCGGGTTTACTTCATGATATTGGAAAAGCAATTGATTTTGAAATGGAAGGAAGCCATGTAAAAATTGGTGCTGATCTAGCTAAAAAATATGGTGAAGATGAAGTTGTTATAAATTCTATAGCTTCTCATCATGGAGATGTACCACCAACAAGCATTATAGCGTCTATTGTTTCAATAGCAGATTCAATCTCAGCATCACGTCCAGGGGCTAGAAATGATTCTTCAGAAAATTATATTCAAAGATTAGAAGAATTAGAAGCAATAGGTAATGATGTTTCCGGTGTCGAAAAAGCATATGCCGTTCAAGCTGGTAGAGAACTTCGTGTAATGGTAAAACCTGAAGAAGTAGACGATTTAACAGCATATCAAATAGCTAGAGAAATCAAAGAAAAAATAGAAAATGAATTAAAATATCCTGGTACTATAAAAGTAACAGTAATAAGAGAAACAAGATGCACAGAAGAGGCTAAATAGTCTTTTCTGTTTTCTCTAAAGGAGTATAATTATGCTAGAAAAATTAACATTAGAAGAAAAAATTGGTCAAATGTTTATGTTTGGAATAAACAGTTCCAATACAGAAGGAATTTTAGAATTAATCAAAAACAATCAAATAGGAGGAGTAATTCTTTATAAAAAAAATTATTCCTCTTATAGTGAAATGTTAACTTTAATCAATAAATTAAAAAATGCTAATAAAGGAAATAAAATACCCTTATTCGTAGCGGTAGATGAAGAAGGCGGTCGCGTAAACAGAATGCCATCAGAAATAAAAAATTTAAAAAGTATTAATAAGTTTTCTAAGTTAGAAGACAAGAAATTAATAAAAAAACATTCTGAAATAATATCCAAAATGTTATATAATACTGGTATCAATATGAATTTTGCTCCAGATTTAGACATCGATAACAATTCATCAAGTAAAGTTATAAAAGATAGATGCTTTTCTGATAATGTTGATATAGTAAAAGAATATGGAATACTATATATGGAAGAAATGCAAAAAAATAATGTAATTTCTATTATTAAGCATTTTCCAGGACATGGGATAACAAAAAAAGATTCTCACATATTATTACCTTATACTTTTAATTATAAAGAAGTATTAAATAAGCATATATTACCATTCAAAGAAGCAATAGATAACGGTTGTGATGGCATAATGATAAGTCACATAGTTATAAGAAAACTAACCAAAGGATTACCCTCATCCTTATCAAAAAAATTAATAAAAGAATATTTAAGAGAAAAACTTCATTATGACAATTTAGTAATAACTGATGATATAAGAATGAAACCAGTTGATTTATTATATAAAAGTGTTTCATTAAAGAAAGCTTTTACATCGGGAGCAGATATTATCCTATTTAAATATCGTAAAGAAGATTACAAAGTAATAAATAAAGTAATAAAAATGGTAAAAACAGGTAAAATAAAAGAAGAAGATATTGACAAATCAGTGACTAGAATACTCAGAATAAAAGAAAAATATAATATATCAGATAAGAAGAAGATAAATGGTTGTAATATTGAAGAATTAAATAAACAAATAGAAGAATTAAACAGTATTTTAAATTAAATATCTAAAATAGATGTTTAATTTTTCTTTATTTTTATACATAAAAATGTTATAATGTATATAGATAATTAACAGGAGGTAAAAAAGCATGGGATTATTTAATAAGATAAAAAATGTCTTTTCAAAAGACAAAGAGGCAGCAAAATATGAAGAAGGACTTACTAAAACAAGAAAAGAATTTTCAACTGAATTAGCTAAGTTATCTAAGAAGTATAAGAATATTGATGATGATTATTTTGAGGAATTAGAAAATATTCTAATAATGGCAGATATTGGTGTAAATACAGTTGTAAAATTTGTTGATAAATTAAAGAAAAGAGTAAAGGAAGAAAATATAAAGGATAGTGAAACTCTAAAAGAAATAATAATTGATGAACTATTAATAATGTATGTAAATAATGGTGTTTTAAAAAGTAAAATAAATTATAGTGAAGAAGGGCCAACCGTAATTCTCTTTATTGGTGTTAATGGAGTTGGAAAAACAACAAGCATCGGAAAAATTGCCAATAAATTAAAAAAAGAAGGTAAAAAAGTTCTATTAGTAGCAGGGGATACCTTTAGAGCAGGTGCTATTGAACAAATAGAAGAATGGGGAAAAAGAACCAATATTGATGTTGTTAGTACTAAATCAAAAGATCCATCAGCAGCAGTATATGATGGCGTTGACAAAGGAATAAAAGAAAATTATGATGTAATCCTAATAGATACAGCAGGAAGACTTCAAAATAAAGTAAACTTAATGAATGAATTATCCAAAATGAATTCCGTAATAAAAAAACTGATTCCTAATGCTCCACATGAAACACTTTTAGTAGTAGATGCTACTTCAGGACAAAACGGAATATCACAAGCCAAAGCCTTTAGTGAAGTAACAGATATAACAGGAATAGTCTTAACCAAATTAGATGGAACAGCTAAAGGTGGCATAGTTCTTGCTATTAAAGAAGAAGTAAATATACCAGTAAAATATGTAGGACTAGGAGAACAAGAAGATGATTTAGAAGCCTTTGATATTGAAAAGTATATTTATGGTTTATTTAAAGATTTATAAGAAATAGAAAGGGAGATAAAAATGAAAAAAGAAGAAAAAACATCAAAAATAAAAAAGAAGAAAGAAGAGAAATATAAATTAGTAGACGCTGAAAGATTAAAAAAAGTAGAACTAATAATATCTTTAATAGTAGGAGTTATATTCCTAGTATTATTAGTTCTTTCCATAATAAATGTTGTCTTTTTACCAGCAACACTAATATTATTTGCTTTATTCTTATTTTGCATTTGCTACTATTACATTGAAGATGAATCAAAGAAAAAAATGGTATATATACTATTTGGATTAGGAGTATTACTAATAGTTATTGAAGTAATATATACATTAGTAAAAATAATTTAATGGAAAAAAGAGAATATTTAATAATATTATATGACTTCTATAGTGAACTATTAAGTGATAAACAAAAAGAACATTTTGAAGATTATTATTTTAATAATTTATCATTAGGAGAAATAAGTGAAAATGAAAATGTAAGTAGAAATGCTATTCATAAAAGTATAAAGTCAATAGAAAATAAATTATATTTTTATGAAGAAAAATTAAAATTATATCAAAAGTCACAAGAGTTAAATACACTATTAGCGAATATTAAAGATGAAAAATTAAAGAAAGATATAAAAAATATATTGTAGGAGAATACCATGACAAATCGAAAATATAAAATGTATTATGATTATAAAAAAAGAACAAACGGTGGTTTTTTAGATGCCATCTTTCTATCTGGCATAATGGTAAGTGGATTAATATTAATCCTTCTCTCACTAGGAGGCAAATAAATGGAAAGTATATTAGAAAGATTTTCGGATAATTTAACTGAAGTAGAATACATAACAAATCCTGCTATAGCAAGGGATGAAGAAATAAAAAAATTAATTTTAGTACTACTAACACCAGAAAAATCAGCTGTACTAGTAGGTAAGCCAGGTATTGGTAAAACCGCTATAGTTGAGGGTCTAGCTTATCGTATTCAAAGACATGAAGTACCAAAAGCCTTAGATGGTTATACTATATATCGTGTCAACACAACAGCATTATTGACTAATAATGGTGAAGAAAATAGAGTCCTTAAATTAGTAGAAGAATTAAAACAAAAAGAGAAAGTAATTTTATTTATTGACGAAATACATACATTAATAGGTAATGATGCAGCAGGAGCCTTAGACCTAGCTAATATGTTTAAAGAAGGACTAAGTCGTGGAACAATTAAAATGATTGGCGCTACTACAACATATGAATATGAAAGATATATCATGCGTGATAAAGCCTTCTTAAGAAGATTTGAAAAAGTAGATGTATCAGAACCAACTGAAGAAATGACCGTAGAAATTCTTTTAAAAACATTACCTAAATTAGAAAAACAAACAGGAGTAATTCTTCCTTATACCGATTTTATTAAGGAAAAAATAATGAAATTCATTGTAAATATGACAACAGAATTTAAAAGAGTATATGAAATATCATCTAGATATCCTGATATAGCTTTAGTAATATTAAGACAATGTTTCTCTAATGCTATATATGAAGATCGTAAAACAATAGATTTTAAAAATATATACGATGCCGTAAGAACAACCAAAGCCGTATATCCAGATGTAATAAAAAAAGAATTAGTAAACTTTAAAGAAATATTTAAAGATGAGTTAAAAGCAGAAAATATAGTTATAGAATAAGAAACAAAATCTTATTCTTTTCTTTACATAAATCATAAAAGTGTGATATACTTATAATGGTGGTAGAATGAAAAAAGTAGTAATAAACATTTTAATCATTTTGTATTTCTTAGTAGCGGTCATAGTTACATATTTACTACTATCATATAACAAATATAATATTGTTGAAACAGATAATAAATATGTATTAACTCTTAAAGAAAAAAATCCTGATTTTAAAGAAAGTGATTTATTGGTAGTAAAAAAATCAAATGATTATAACAAAGGCGATTATGTATTTTATTATGATACATATGCTGCCAAAGTAACAGTAAAATATGCTAAGATAGAAAATGTGAAAACAATAAATGATGATGAAAAAGAAATACAATTAGAAAACGATTTAATATTATCGAGTGAAAATATTTTAGGAAAGAAACAAAATACAACTACTTATAAAACATTAGGAGCAGTCTTTAATACTTTGACATCAAAATGGGGATACTTATTTATCATAATATTTCCAATGTTAATTGCTTTCGTTTATGAGATATATGCAATATTTAAAGAGATAAAGAAAAAGAAGTAGCAGATGAAAATAAATAAAGCAAAGATAAAGAAGTATCTAAAGAACCTAAAAATAAAGAAAAAGATAATAGAATTAAAAGAAAAGATAATAGAACTAAAAAGAAAATTAGATAAACATGGTAAGAAAGGCTATATTGTATTAGGAATAATATTGGTATTCCTTCTAACGACAATAACATTTGGAAGATATATATATAATGAAATAAGAGACTTCTATCTGTCAAGTAAAAACTTTTATTTTAATAGTGATAAATTAACAACAAATAGGGCTATTTACCAAGTAGATAATTGGTCAGCAGTAGACCCATATACTATAACAATAAACTTAAATAATAGTAAAAATAATTTAGTTCACACAAGCAGTGATATAAATTATGAAATAAGTTATGTATGTTCAAGTAATGTTTTATGCAGTGTAAATAGTACAGGAGGAACTCTTTATAGCAGTGAAGGTTCTAGTTACTTTAATGCAGTAATGACCCCTAATGACATTTTTAAAGTAGGAGATGAAGCCTTCATAGAAATAACCGTCAAGAGTACATATCCATATAAAAAGACATTACGAGGAAGATTTATTCTTAAAGTAGGTAAAAGTGGTTTATCATATACTATTGATGATAAAAAAGGAAGACCATATTTCAATTTTAATATAACAAATACTATTGACTATTATTTAGTAAAAGAAGCCTTTGGAAATTACTCAGTAAATGATAGAATTGATAGATTAACATACATATCACTAGAAGATATTGATAAAAGAAAATGCCTGTCCGCAGAAGTAACACTAACATTTGATCCGGAAAAAGTAATATTAGATACGACTAATACAGCATATCTAAAAAAAGAAAACTATACTATAGTAAAGATAAATGGTTATGATTACATAAATAGTATAACTTTTAGAATGGATTCAGAGTCAAGTGAAGTGGTAAAGTTTTACAAAGCAGATACTAACTTAGATTATACATATCCAATAGTAAATAATACATCAATAATAAACTTTAATTATTCAGAGTAGGTGGTGAAAGAATGGCTAATAATATAGCAAGGGAATATATTGATTTCTCTAAGAAAAATATTACAAAATATCTAAAAATAATATTAGATAAATATTATGCCAAGAAAATAGTAGACCCATTATTAGAAGTCTATATAAATGTTAGATATTATAATAATGAAGATATAAAATATAAAAACTTTACATCAAACATTAATTATTATCTAAGACAAAAAGCTATTGAAATGAAAGAAAATGAAGATGAAGATACTATCTTTAAAATAAAAAATACTTTCTATCTATTTAAATATATATTATATTTTGATAATGTCGAAGAATATGAATCATTAAAAAAAGTAATATTAGAAATAGATGAATATCGGAATGAAGAACTAGGATTAAATGATGAAACTTTTATTGATACTCTTTATGAATTAGTAAAAGAAAATGAAAGCCGCAAAGATAAATATCTAAAATCTTTTGATAGTGAAAAGTTTAGTGTATCATTAATAAAAACTAATAACAAAAAAGTTTATCAAGTAAAACTAGATAACACTATTAAATTTAACAGAATATATAGTGAATATTCAATAAATAAAGTATATAGTGAAGGAATAGTAAATGAACAAAAAAGCTTTATTACATACTATTTAACTTCTAAAATAATCTTAGAAAATGCTATTAAGGGAGAATTTGATACTAATTTAATCGTAGATTTTCCTATCAGTATTTTTGATAAAGAACAAAAATTAAATAGATTAATAAATATAATAGATAATGAAATAGTAAAGAATAATATTATAATAAAGTTTAAGTATTCTGACTATTTAGTAAATAAAGATCAAATAAATACTTGGATAAAAGATGGCTTTCAAGTAGCAGTAGAAATAGATGAAGGATATAATTATGATGATTCAAGTAAATTATGGTTAGATATTTTTATATATGTAATAGTAGATACAAATAAACAAAACTTTTTTGATGAAGAAAAAGTAATAATAGAATAGTAAAGTAGGTGCAGTATGGATACATTTTTTAGATTTCTATATGAATTTTTAGAACAATTTTTTACTTCCTTTATCCTGATGTTTAAAGGCTTAGTAAATGGAATAATAAATATGTTCAATATAAAAGAATATATTGGTATAATTAATTTTTATAAAGATGATTTTAGTGTTCCTGAATGGATATTAGTAGTCTTAGCCATCATAATAGTTTTAGCCATAATAGGAGGTTTAGGATTTATTATCTATTTCATTATAAGAAAGTATTTAAAATTCCATAAAACAGTAGTAGAAGAAGAATCTCTTCTTGAGGAGGTAGCTTCTCTAAATAATCAAGTAGCGGATCTTATGGCCGAAAAAGAAAGTATTCTTGCTATGAAAGTATCACAACTAGGATTAAAGCCAGGTGAATCACCAGAGATAGAAGAAACAGATAAACCAAAAGAAGATGTTGATACTACTAAGAGTAGATTCCCTAAACTAACAGCGGTCGATACTGAATTTGCTAAATATAAAATAGTAAATTATGGTGATAGTTTTACCCTTGAAGAATTAGTAGAGACATTTAGAAATTTTGCAGCATCTAAATTAAAATTATACTATAAATCAGAAATGATAAGATTATTCATATCAGCACTAGCCTCAACCAAACTAGTAATATTACAAGGTATATCTGGTACTGGTAAAACATCTTTAGCCTATGCTTGGGGAAAATTCTTAAAACATGATTCCTGTGTTGCTTCAGTACAGCCATCATGGAGAGATAGAACTGAGTTATTTGGCTATTTCAATGAATTTACTAAAAAGTTTAATGAAACAGAAGTATTAAAAGAACTTTATGTCGCAGGTTATACTGATGATATATATACCGTAATACTAGATGAAATGAACATCTCCAGAGTAGAGTATTATTTTGCTGAAATGTTATCTATTCTAGAGATGCCTAATAAAGACGAATGGATTGTAGAATTAGTATCTAGTTCTTGGCCAGACGATCCCAAAAACATTGTTGATGGTAAATTAAAAATACCTGCTAATGTATGGTATATTGGAACAATCAATAACGATGACTCCACATTTATGGTAACAGATAAAGTATACGATAGAGCTATGCCTCTAGACATTAATGATAAAGGTCAAGTATTTGAACCAATTGATACCGAGGCCCAAGATATAAATTATTCATACCTAGATAAATTATTTAGTGAAGCAATGAAAGATAATCCAATATCAGAAGATACTCTAAATAAGATAAATGAAATGGATGATTATGTTATCAAACACTTTAGAATAGCTTTTGGTAATCGTATCGTAGCTCATATGAAAAAGTTTGTACCAGTATATGTTGCCTGTGGTGGTGATGAAGTAGATGGTGTAGATTACTTTATAGCTAGAAAAATACTAAGAAAATTTGAACAATTAAATATATCATATATTCGTGATGAAATTGATGGATATATAGAATTTCTAGATAAAACCTTTGGTAAAGGAAAAATGAAAGAGTGCGAAGAGTATTTACTTAGATTAAAAAAATTAACGTAGGAGGCCTATAATGAATGAATTAGAAATAATGAATTTATATACAGAAGCAAAAGAAGATAAAAATAACAAATTTTTTGAAAATATAAATTCAAATCTTCATGTAAAAACAGCCTATGACCGAGTAAATACTAACTTTGAATGGCTTGAGATAATGGAAGATACTATCAGATATTTAGATAATATTTTAAGAAATCCAAATCGATTTATAGTAAATGAAGAAGATATTGTAAAAATAGAATTAGCTCGTCGTGTAACTGTTGAAAGTATTAAGCACTTATCTAAAAATACCAATTTAATACAAGATTACAATAAAGAAACAGGAGATGTGCGTCCTAGTAAAATATTAAATATCAATAAAGAAGAAAGTTTTGATACTTATGAAAATCGTTTCATTTATAGTTTAATAAAAAATATGAAATTCTATATTGATAGAAAAAAACGTAATTTAGTAGAAGAATCCTATAGTAAAGATGATAAAAAATTAGAGTATAGTGCCAATAGTAGTCTTGGTAAAGAAAAAATAGATATAACAATGACTATTAATTCTAAAAAAGATGATAAGAAAAGTAATAAAGATGACTCTGGCTTAACTATATCTGAAAGAATAGAAAAGTTAGAGACACAAATATCTGACTTAACATCATCATCAGTATATCAAACAATAGATAAAAAGCATATATCTTTAGTAACATCTCCAATTAAGAAAACAAATGTAATACTTAAAAATGTTAATTTCCAATATGCTGTAAAATTATGGAATTATATGCAAACTCATATGGAAGATGATACCAAAAAAGATAAAGGAAATAATGATTATTATGATGATGGTAAAATAAAAAAATTAATAGATGAATCATTCCTATTAGATTACTTAGTTTTAGATTCTATAGGTAAAGAAGAAGAAAAAGTATCTAAAACAGAACTATCTGAGAAACTAGTAGGTAATATGATAGAAAAAGTCATAACCATGGATTCAACTATTGATGAAAAAAAATTAAAAGATTTAATAGATAAACAATATAGTATAATAAAATATAAAACTGTTGTAAATGAAAAACAAATAGAAGAAATATATAAAAAATATATGGATAAATATTTAGAAGATATAAAGTTAATAGAAATATAGTGGTGATAAATATGATAGAAAGAATAAAAAATAATAAAGCCTTAAAAATATTATTAATGATTATTAAAGCAATAATATCTTTATTTATAGTAATAGTAATTAGTATAATCTTTATTCAAAGAATATCAAATAATAAACTATCACTAGGCGGATATAGTATCTATACAATTATAACTGAAAGTATGGAACCAAAATATAAAGTATATGATATGGTTATTTCTAAAAATATAAATACTGAAGAAATAGTAGTAGGAGACGATGTTGTATATCGAGGAATGAAAGATGATTTTGCTGGTAAAATAGTAACCCATAGAGTAATAAAGAAAGAAAAATTACAAGGAAAAACATACTTTCATACTAAAGGTATAGCTAATGATATTGAAGATCCTTTAGTAGAAGATAACCAAATATTAGGTAAAGTAGTATATAAAAGTATAGTACTAAGTTTAATAAGTAAAGTAGTAAATAATCCATATGGCTTTTATTTTGTAGTATTTGTGCCATTTGCCATATTACTAGTAATGGAAGTAATAGATATCATTGATGAAAGAAAAGAAAAAAAATCTAAGTAGGTGATACTATTGAGTGACAAAAAGAAAGAAAAAAGAAAAAGAAGGATTAGGTTAAGAACAATATTTCTTTTAGCTATAACTTTAGCCTCTAATAGTTTTGCTTGGTTTATATACTCAACTAAAGTATCCAATAATATAACTGCTAAAGTAAGAAGTTGGCATGTAAACTTTGAAGTAGGAGCAGGGGAAATGGCTGAAGAATATATTGAAATAAATATAGATTCTTTATATCCAGGTATGGAAGATTACCAGAAGGTATTAAGAGCCACCAATAGTGGTGAAGCTGATGCTCGTATTAAGTATGAAATAGAAAAAGCAAATATTCTAGGAAGTGATCTTCTAAGTTTAAATTTAACTGATGAACAAATTATAAATAAAATAAGAAATGATTATCCATTTACTATTGATTTTAATGTTTCTAACGAGGTTATTCCTAAAAATGGTGGCGAAGCAAGTATAACTATTAACGTTACCTGGCCATATGAAAATGGTAATGATTCAGAAGATACATATTGGGGTAATAAAGCTTATGATTATCATAAACAAAATAGTGCTTTACCAAGTATAAGTTTAATAGTAAAGATAACTGCAGTACAAGTAGATGAATAAAATTATTATATGCCTCCAGTGCCTTAGGTCACTAGGAGGTTTTATAATGCCCAAGGTCATTATAAAAAAAGTTTTGAGCTTATAATCTCAAAACTAATAGTTATTATTTAAGTTGGATAAATGATAAATTAACATTCATTTTAGCCGTTTTACCATTTTTAGTAGCCTCAGTATCTGCTGTGTTATCCATAGCACTATTTTCTCCATCATCCCATATAACATATACTCTAATATAAATAGGAGCAGTATTATTAGCTTGTAATACTTCATTGGTTATTGATTGATTATCTCTATTTAAATCAACAACATTTCCATTATTAATAGAATATTTAGTAGCTACTAAATCACTGACAGCACTATCATCATTGACAGAAAAATTAATATTATATTTAAATGAAACATCTGCTTCTGTAGCATCTATAACTAAATCAAAATATCCTTCACTAGTAGGAGCAATAATACCACTAGCAATATTTTCATTACCATCAAATACTGGTACAATAACTGCATCAGCAGTATTTCCTTCACGAATATCTTTATTATTAACTAAAATTCTCCACCTAGCTACATTAATACTAGCATTCTCACTAGTAGAAGTTAAATACTTAGCATAAGATTCTTGTATAAAGAAAATACATAAAACAAATGATAAGAAAGCAAGAATATAAATAAAATGTTTCCTCTTCATTAACATCACCTATTATATAAAAATTATAGCATAATAATAATTAATAAGCAATATAATGTCTAATATAATGTAAAATTATCATGAGTTAATTGTACAAGTACAAGAATTATGATACAATAAAAAGAGAAGGTAAGGGAGTATACATGGCTAAAAATGTAGTAGTAAAAGCAGAAAAAGTTTATGGTAGAAAAAAGAAATATAGTAGTATAAAATTAATATTATCTATATCCCTTTTAATATTAGCTTTAGTATTTATCGTATTAGGAGTAATATATAAAGGTGGAAAGTTTACAATAACACTTGATAAAAGATTATCTTCAGAAAGTGGTATTGTAATATATGAAGATTCAGAAATTAAAGAATCAAAAAGAAAATTATCTGCTAGAGACTTAGAATTTATGGATAATATATCAATAGATTGGATACCACAAAATATAGATACTGAAAGTAATGGCTCGCATAATGGAGAAAATTATATAGCTTATACTTTCTATATAGAAAATGAAGGCGAAGAAACAATCAATTATTGGTATTCCATAATAATTGATGATGTTATAAAAAATGTTGATGAAGCTGCTAGAGTAATGGTATATTTAAATGGTGATAGAAGAGTATATGCTAAAGTAAACTCTTATACTAATGAGCCAGAAAAAGATACCTTACCATTTTATAGCAAAGATGAAGCAGTGTTAGAACAAAGAAAAGATTTTAAACCGGGAAATATCGATAAATTTACTATTGTAATATGGCTTGAAGGCGATGATCCAGATTGCATAGATAATATTCTTGGTGGTGAAATAAAAATGCATATGGAAATAAGAGAAGAACATAAGGAAGAGAGTAAGAATAATGAAAAAGAATAAGAAGAAAGAAAAAAAGAGAAGATATCGTTTATTTTATCTATTATTACTATTATTAATTACAACATTATCATTATCTGTTTCATCATATGCTTGGTTTACTACTAATAGATTAGTAAGAGTAGATTTATTAAATGTAAATGTTAGAGCTCAAGGAGGAATAGAAATATCTGTTGATGGAACTAATTGGAAATCTTCTGTTTCTGTTGATGATATAATAACTGCTAGTGATACATATCCAACTAATACTAATCAAATTCCTCAAACATTAGAGGCTGTATCAACAATAGGTAAAATAGATAATGGTAAGATAGCTATCTATCATGGTAATGCTGTTAATAATGCTGCTGGCAGTTATGTACTTGAAACAACTAGAAGTATTGAAGTAGCATCAGCAGGAGAAAATAGTCCTGGTAAATTTATTACTTTTGATTTGTTTTTAAAAACTAATAATAATACTCAGTTATATCTAACGCCTGAATCTAATGCTACTTATGGTGGAGATAAATCTGTAGGAATAGAAAATGCTGTTCGCTTTGCTTTTGTTGAAGAAGGAACAACATTTACTGGGGCTCCACTTGGAACTATTCAGTCAATGACTACTAGTGACCAGAGTAAAGTTCATATCTGGGAACCTAATTATGATACACATACTGAATATGGTATTGAAAATGCTAGAGATGTTTACCAAATGAATATAACTAGTCCATCAGAGCCATTAAATTATGATGGTGTCTTAAATGAAATACCTAAGATAGCGGGCGTTACTACTAATAATGCTAGTGAAAATAAATATCCTATGTATTTTCAAAGAGTAAACATAGATTATTATACTAAGAATAATTTTGATAATAATGTTCAAATCTTTAGTATCAATAGTGGTATTACTAAGATAAAAGTATATATGTGGATTGAAGGACAAGATGTAGACTGTGAAAATAATGCTGCTATTGGTAATGTTGCTTTGAATTTAGGCTTTAGTACAAATCCATCTTAAAAATATGATGGATTTTTAATTTACTTATTTACTAGAATATGCTATACTTAATATGATGGATAGTAGGTGGTAGAAGTGCATAAAATTAAAAGTAAATTTAAACATATAAAGAAACTTTTAAAAAATAATACTAAACTTAAAGTTCGTTTTTTAGTGGGTTCTTCTTCTTTACTTCTTTTAGTAATAGGAGTTACTACATACTTTGCTACCTATAGTGATTTAATATTAGAATTTAATGATGATCCTGACTATGTAGAAAGCTCAGTAAAAGATAATAAAGTAATAATAAATGAAGTAGAAAGTGATTATTACTATTATAAGAGTCTAAATTATACATCTAATGATGGAACTCTTCCTACTACGGATAATAAAGATATATATAATGATAATAATTTAGTTCAAACTAAAATAACATACAAAGGTAATGATGGTACTAATAAGGGTTATGTATCATTATCTGAAAGACAAGATACTTATGTATATTTTAAAATGTTTGAAGTAAATGATAATAATACTTCTGATAAAAGTGATGACTATGTATTAATAGAACTAATAGATAATCCTTTTACTGATAGACCAGGTGATCGTGGCTTTAATGGTTGGTATACTGATTATCAAAATGCTAAAATAAGTTATGATAGTAATTATTATGAAAGATATGTTAAAGTACCAGTAACTTATAAAGATGACAAACCAGAGAAAATAGATATAACTATGATTGCTAAATGGACCACTGCCAAAGTAAGTTATGTAGGTAGTAATTTTAATAATGCTATTAGAAGATTAAATACTATTGGCATGAAAAAAGTAGAAAAAATAATAATAACATATAAAGAAATAGATATGACTGGTTATTATTATCAAGTTATTCTTAGCAGAGGAGAAAGTTATAATGGCTTATATGATGAGAGAGGTAATCGTCTAGGTAATGGAACTTGTCGTCCTAATTGGTGGTATGGAGAAACTACTTGTACATATTATCAAAGAATAATTAATGAAAATTTTGATGAAAATAATACTTACTATTACTTAAATAATGGCTATATGACTAAGTTAGATAATAGTACTATTAATAGAGAAGTGTTATATGAGGGAGTTAATACCGATCTAATAGATGCTAATATGTCTACTTATTATCAAGAAGTATCTATAAATTATGGTGAGTCACAAACTGGTTATTATAATGCAAATGGTGAAATTGCAACTGGTACTTGTAATTCTTATTATGGATGTACTAACTATAAATTACTTCAGTATTATAATGATAATGGTGAAGAAGAAATATTTGATGTAAATAAAGAATATTATTATTTAGTTACTAGAGATACTAATATACTAGTATTAAATAATGAAATTAATAGTTCTTGGAGTGATAATGGAGATTATCCATTTACTATAACCAGTTTACATAATGGTACTAAATATAATGTTACTTGGAATGCTAATTCCGCTATTAACTGTTATAATGATATTAATATAGAAAATGTTACATTATACTATGGAGCAAGAATAAATGGAATATATAATCCACCAACTAACAATACATCAGGAACTTTATTTGGTAATTATCATAATGTCAAATTAGGAAGAGGATTAACTCAAAATGGTAATTATCCAACATTAAGATCTGTAGTAGCGGGTAATAGTTCAAGCACTGGAAGAAATAATAATCCAACTAAATATAAATTTATGTTAGAATCTGGTATATATAATTCCATATCACTTAGTATGGGAGCATCAACAAGTTCTAGGAATGATCCTGATTTGTATTTAAATAATAAAAGTGTATATGGCAATGATTATGATAAAGCAAAGAAAAATAATACCGCTTTAGATATATATTATTGTGCTTCAGGATCTTGGGGTGGAAATGTTTATGCTAATACAAATAGTAGCACAAATAAAGATATATCGTTTGATTTAACAGTAAAAAGTGGTACTTTTGGAAGTAGTAAATATGATCTATCAACAGGAATATATGTTGGAGGAAGATATGGAGGAACACATTATTCTGCTAGAAAAGCTAAAATAGAGGGCGGTTATATTTATAATCTAATAGGAGGACCTCTATCTAGCGATAATAGAAGTGGTGTAAATGATATATATATTTATATGACTGGTGGTAGTGTTGATATTATAATAGGAGGAGCAGGAACAACTGCCACTTATGGAAATAGAATTGTTTCTGTTACTGGAGGTACAGTAAACTATAGTGTCTTTGGAGGATCTAATGGTTCTACTGGTAATGAAGGTGATGGAACATTAAACGGAACACCATATATTTATATAGGAGGAACCGCTACTATTGGTGATAAAAACTTAATAAGCAATAATACAACTTTATTTGGAGCAGAATCTGGTAGTGTCTTTGGAATAGGTAATGGTCGTAGCGGATATTCTACTATCGGATCATGCGATAATGCTATAATAATTATTAATGATAAAGCTACTATTAATAATAATGTTTATGGTGGTGGTAACTATGGAGCAACAGGTGTAAATAGTAGTTCTAATACATCATATACTAATATAATAATAAATGATGGTTTTATAGAAGGATCTGTCTATGGTGGTGGTAATAAGAATGGAAGTGGATCATCATCAAAAACAGCTACTGTTAATATTACTATGAATAATGGAAATGTTGTTGGTAGTATTTATGGAGGAAGTAATGAAAAAGGAACTATTTATGGGACAGTCAATGTAAATATTAATGGTGGTGAAGTAACTAATTCTGTTTATGGTGGTGGCCGTGGAGGTTATACTAATTCATCAAACTCGGGTACTTTTGTTAGAGATGATATAAATGTTGTTATAGGAGATTCTTCTCTTAATGCAACGCCAATTATTAATAAGAGTGTATATGGTGGTAGTGCTTATGGTACAGTAAATGATTCTTCTTCTGGAACTAGTGTATCTTCTAGTAAAACTAAAGTTACTGTAAATAAAGGCATAATAGTAAATGTCTTTGGTGGTGGTGAAGGTAATAATACTTACACACCATATGTAATGGGAGATATTGAAGTTACTATAAATAATGGTACTATAACTAATGTCTTTGGAGGTAATGACTTAAAAGGAAAACCTAATGGTAATATAACAGTTACTATTAATGATGGAACTATTACTAATACTTATGGTGGAGGTAATGAAACATCAGCTAATACAACAAATGTTTACTTAAATGGTGGAACAGTAGATAAAATATTTGGCGGTTCAAATATTAGCGGTACAGTAACTACTAGTAATGTAACTGCATCAGGAGGCACTTGTACTACTTTATATGGTGGTAATAATGCTGGAGGAACTACTGGAGTTACTAATGTATTAGTGGATAATGGAAATATTACTACAGTCTATGGTGGAGGAGATAGAACTTCTGTAACAGAAAGTACTAATGTAACAATAAATAATAAAGTAGGTACAGTCTTTGGTGGTTCTAATTTATCAGGAAATATTCCTATAACTAATATTGTAGTAAATGATGCTAATATAAATGATGTCTATGGCGGTAATAATCAAGGCGGTAAAGTAGAAAACACTAATATTGATATAAATGGCACTCTAATAACTAATGTTTACGGAGGAGGTTTAAAGGCCGAAACTACTACTACTAATGTTAATCTAAATTATGGATTAATAACTAACGTTTATGGTGGTGGTAATGAAGCAGGAGCTATTACTACTAATGTTAATTTAGGAGGAGCAAATATTATTAATGTATTTGGAGGCTCTAATACTAGTGGAGAAGTTAAGACTACTAATATTAAAAACTTATCTGCTACTACTAGTGATTTATCTTCATCCTTTACAATAAGTGAGTCTAATATAAATCAAACAGGAGCTACTGATATATTAGGTAGCGAAAAAATAAAGGTAGATATAACCAATAATACAGGAGTTAGTTTACCGACATGGGATTTATATATTTTAACTAGTAAAAGTATTTTCGATTCTAACTGGAGTTCATCTAAAGTGGAGTTTGATAGTACTAATAATATTTATCATATTGATGAAGTAAATCAGTGGTATGGAACTAATACTTTAAATAATAATAGTACTTATAGTTTTGAATTTAATATTCATTCATATGATACTTATGAGAATTTTAAAATACTAGGATATTTATTAGTGGGTTATGATGCTAATGGTAATAAATATATAGGTAAATTAAATGTTGATAAAATATATGGTGGTAATAATCTAGGAGGTACTACTACTTCTGCTAATATAAATTTAACTAATGGAAACATAAATACTATCTTTGGGGGAGGTAATAAAGCTAGTGTAACTACTGCTTCTACGAATATCAATAATGTAACTGTTAATAAATCAATATATGGTGGTGGTAATGAAGCTGATGTTTCTTCAGTAACTCTAAATATTGATAGTAGTACTATTGGCAATGCTGAAAATAAGGCTGTTATATATGGCGGTGGTAATGCTGCTAAAGTAACTAATAGTTTAGAAGTAAAGGTAAATTCTTCCGAAGTATCAGGAGATATTTATGGAGGAGGAAATAAAGGAGAAGTAGAAACTACTGTTAAAATGACTTTATCAAATACTCATGTAACTGATAATGTCTTTGGAGGCGGTAATGAAGCCGCTGTTCTAAAAACTGATACTAAAGTTTTAGATAATACTACTATTGATAATAATATCTATGGTGGAGGTAATGCTGCCGAAGTAAAAGAAGATACTACTTTGACAGTTAATAATAGTACTATTTCTAATGCTATCTTTGGTGGTGGTAATGGAGAGAATTCTATTGTACCAGGAGATGAAACTGGTGAATTAAATCCAGCTAAAGTATTAGGTAATACCAATCTTGTAATAGGAGAGTCTACTAAAGTAAAAACTATTTATGGTGGTGGAAACTTAGGTAAAGTAAATAAAAATACTAATGTTAATACTAATAATATTACCGTTGAAGATTCTATCTATGGTGGTGGTAATGCTGCTGTAGTAGGAGAAAATACTAATATTCATATATCTAATACCAATGTAAATGCTAGTGTTTATGCTGGTGGTAATGGTGTATTAGCAGTAGTTAATGGTAATACTAATCTTGATATAGATGATAATACTACTATTGGTAAACATGTCTTTGGAGGAGGTAATGCTGCTGCTACTGGACTAGAAAAAAATAATAATTCTAAAGGCATAGTAAATGTGGTAGGAGCTACTATTGGAGGTAATGTTTATGGTGGTGCTAATACTTCTAGATTATATGGTGATACTACAGTAAATATAGGTTTATCTGCAAGTAGTAATAAAAATCTTACTAAGTCCCCTATCGTAATAGGAGGAACTGTCTTTGGTGGGGGAGAAGCCAATGCTAGCGGTAGTGAAGAATATGACTACTCATTTATCAGTGTAACTGTAGGTATAAATATAAATATTAATGGCGAGGGCTATGATACATTTACTATTGGAGGTTCCATCTTTGGTAGTGGTAATGCTTCATCTACTACCGGTTATAGTTATGTAAATATTAAAAACTATGGTACTAAAGAAGACATTAAGAGAAATATATCTATACAGAGAGCCAATACTGTAACACTTGATAATTCATATATAGAATTAAAAGGTGCTACTGATAGAACTAATGAATACTCGACAGTATTATTCTCGTTAAGTAGAATTGATGAACTAAAACTAATTAATTCCTCTTCATTATATTTACAAAATGGTGGTAACTTAGTAAAGAAATTATCTAGTTTAGCTATGAATGGTACTAATGAAGTAAAATCAGAAGTAACTCTTGATCCTGAAACAAAATTATTATCAAGAAATACTAATAATAGAATATATATGTTAGAGGGTAAAAACTTAAATATAGCTACTAATGAAAATATAACTTCATTTGGTGAAGTATCGGGTATGACTTTCTTTGGTATGTATTTATTAAGTAGAAATGGTGATATTGTAACTGCTCTATATAATGATTATGATCCATCAGCAGAAGTATCATCAGGAGATATTTATTACTTTACTAAAGGTAGTTATGTACTTGGTATGCACAAGACTGATCATGATATAACTAAAGATGGTTTTTATACTAATTATGGTAATGAAGAAGGTAATGGTATTATAATAGATTATATAGAGCCAACTCCTGATAATGCTGATTTCTATATGTGGTCAATAGGAGAGAAAGTAGATTCTTATGAAATAACATTAACAGCTTCTAAGTATTCTACTTTGGGTACCTATGAATTATCTTTATTAAATCACGCCTCAGCTAATACTAAATTCTCTATACTAGGATTTAATTATGCTACTTTAAATGAAGATATTAAATTAATAAATTATAGTGAAATACCTAGAGTAGCGAATACTGAGGATGAGGCCAATACTGTTTTTGGTTTAAATATGAAATCAGGACAAAACGGTTGGATAACTAAAGGTAGTACTAACTTTACTACGGAAGATAATAATAATGTTAATGGTACTATTGATTATCAAAGAGAGAATTCAGCAGGAGCTCCAGGATTGGTATTCTACTTCTATCACTCTAAGAATTTAACAACAACTCAAAGTCTAGGTAGTGTTACTATATCTCTTGTAGCTATTACTCCTATTGATGACTTAAATAATGAAGTAAAGAGAATTAATATTAATGTTAATTTAAATACTGCATTATATAATACTAATGACTATGAAGGAACTATTACTCCGGGTAAGAAGTATGAAATGTTTGCTACTAGTCCTGTTGATATAACAACTAAGAGTAGTTTTAGTACTTATTATTCATTGTATATGGAAAGTGATACTACTCCATATAAAGAAGGATATCATCGTAGTTTAGTATCTACTTATTTATTACCAGTAAATACAGAACTTACCATGATTGACTTTCATGTTGAAGATAAACCTGTTTACTATTACTATACAGTAACTGAAGAAGACTATAATAATGGCTTAATAGAGTATAATAACTATGGTGAAGTATCTTATCCATTATCTAAATTTGTTAAAATGGGTAGTACTAGTCCAAATAATAATTATGATGATAGTAGTGCTAATGCTGTATATTATAAAGATAAGAAGACTGTTGAAGAGTTTATCTTTATGGTTGATTTTAAAGATACTAATATTGATACTGATGTCTTAGATAAGTCATTATTGATAGAACTTAGAAATAATGATAATCAGACTTTAATTAGTGTACTTGGTATAGAGCAGTCTACTATGAAATATGATTTATATCATAATAAAGATGCTATAATAGAATTATCTGGTAGTTTATCTGATAGTACTATATATCGTGGTAAGAGTACTAATTTAATATTAGATACTAACTTTATTCAAGATAAAATAGCTACTGATACTATCTTTGATACAAATTATGATGAACAGAAATTAGGTATAAAAATGACTATTCTTGATAGTAGGGGTACTCCTCTTACTAGTTCAAGTTTAATGGGAGTTAACTATACATATAATGGTAATACTTATTATCCAAGATATGATGGTACTATAAGAATAAATATAACTGAGAAAATAGCTAATGTTCGTTCTAAGATAACTATTAATACTGAGAATAGTAACCTTTCTAGTGGTGAATATACATTATTAATAGAATCCTTTGGATCAGCAGATGGTATCTACTATGGATTAAATTCATCTGATCAATTAGAACTTAAATTTACAGTTATTGATAATATATATGGTTTAAAAGTAAGTGCTAGTGATAAGATGGTATTTATAGATAAGAATACTGGTTTTACGCTAAATGATAATAACAGTTATGTATATAAAGTAGAATATACTTCAGGGTTATCTAATCCTAATACTAGAATTAAATTATTAAGAAGAGATTATAGTGCTATTTATACTGATGTATATAATGAAGTAGATTTAAAGAATTATGTAACTAATATTTTAGATAATACTAATAATCCTAATGAATATTTACTTACTAATAATCCAAGTAGTGAATCATCATATTTCTTATACTTTAAAGATAATCTATTAGATGGAACATATAAGTTAGTAGTAAGTTTATATGATAATAATAATTTTATAGGAGAAGTATATCAATACATAATAATAAAATAGGAGGTTTATATGACAAGGAAAGAAATAGAAGAGTTAGTAGATGATGATATAGTAGAATTATCCAAAGTAATAGATAATTTTATAAGTTTTCTTGAAAAAGAATTAGCAGGTGATGATAATGCTAAATGAATATAAGGATAAAATAGAATTACAAAAAGAAGTATTAGCGGCTTTACCTAGAAATAATAATAAGAATAACAAATTATATAAAGCTAAAGTAGAAGAAATGCTAAAAGAATATCAAGTAGATAAAGAGGTAGTAGAGGAAGAAATAACTAAGAGAAGAAATAGATATTTATCATTAGAAGAAGATCCTAATATTGATAAATTAACCAAGAATATAGAACTACTACTACCTCAAATACCTTTACTAAATAAATATAATTCCTCTTATGAGAAAAGTAATTTAGATATCATTTTATATGAATTAGGACATTTCTATAAAACTGATTTAGACAAAGTTAATAAAGATATAAATAGAGCTTTAGAAGTATTCTCTTTAGTAGGAATTCCTTTATCAATTGAAGACTTTAATTATAGTTATTATAGTGGTAATTATATGAAAAGATTCTTATCTAATGAAGTAAATGATGATATATTAAAGAAAGATTTTGAAGAGATATATTGGAAATGTCCTGATATTATTACGCATATTACTTTGAATTTTAAATATTTATATTATAAGAATAAGAAGAAATTTGATCTATATTATGATCATTTAGTTAAAGAGTTAACTAGTAAAAAAGTATTAGAAGAATATCAAGAATTATATAGAAATAGAAGTACTTTAATAAGAAATAATGCTTATATATTACAAAATAATTTTATTGAAGGTAAACTTAATATTAGTGATTATTCTTTAGATAAAGTTAGTAAAGCCTACAAATATGTAATAGAATTTTCTCCTAGTGAGAAGATTAATAATGATATTTTGAAATTATATTATTCTATTATAGAGTATAAGAATTACTTAGAATTTGATTATATAATTAATGATATTAAATCTTTATATAAAGATAAAGATAAGTATAAGAATATTTATAGTACTAAGAAGAAAGAAATTGATAAATTAGAGAGAAATATTATTAAGAAAAATAAGAAGATATTTAAATTAGTATCTAAGAATAAGATAGATAAGATTGATGTATTAAATAGTAAGGTTAATACTAATATTAATAATTTAAAGAATTTATATGAAGAATTAGAAAGAAATTATTTTTTAGAAAGAATTTCTTCTTTAGAAGAAGATACTACTATCTATGATATATTCTTATTAGTGGATTCTAATTATAATTATTTAATAGAATTGCTTAAGAATAAAGATATAGATATTAGTGAGATAAATAAATTAAGATTATTTGTATATAATCCATATAATTATATTTTAAATAATATCTTAATATCTGAAGATAAAGATATTAGTATGCTTATTATGGATCGTTATAATTTATTTGGTTTTAATTTAACTAAAGATAAACTAGATAAAGATAATATTGATAATTTAATTAAAGAGTTAGAGATTATTCTTAATAGTATTGTTATGAATAAGAATAGAATTACTGATAGTAGAATTAAATTTATTAAAGATACTAATAATATATAATATACACTCTAAGCTATAATCTTAGAGTGTTATTCTAAATCTTATTCTAAGTTTTAGAATAAATATCAACCATATATATTATATTTGGTGTGAATACTTATTTTATTAAAAATATTTTCAAATATATTGAATTTATTATTTATTTATGATATTATTTATTTGTAAGAAAAGACTAGAGAGGAGGTAATAAATATGAACTTAACCAGTAACATACACTTGTTTGTAGAGAATGGGGGGGGGTATTTATTACCATTTCTATATCTAGAATATAATCTAAGTATAAATAATATAAACAAAGACTATGAAATAACTAATAGAAATATTAGTGATTTTTCATAGTCTTTTTACTATGGAGGAATAATTATGAATAAGTATAAGTTATATATGATATTTGGTATAGTATTATTAGGTTTATCTATTACTGGTAGTTTAGCATATTATATATGGAGTAGTACTACTACTAGTATATCAGGTAATCTATGTTTACCTGAAATATATTTTACTGGAGGAGCTACGATTAATAGTAAATTAAAACCGGTATCTAGTAAAGAAGAAGGATTAATTAAAGAAATAGAAGTAAACTTACATAAGACTTGTAATAATGATACAGCAGTAATGAATTTATATTTAAGTTTAGATCTATTACCTACAGCCTTACAAGAAAATACTTTTGTATATGAATTATATAATGGTAATAATGAAAGAATATCTAGTGGTAACTTTAGTGATAAGAAACAAGGGGATACTATAACACTTGCAGAAAATGAAATAGTAACTAGTAATGTATCTATATATACTTTATATATTTATATAGATGGTAATAGAGATAATCCTATTAGTATGACTAATCAAAACTTTAGATTTAATATCTATGGAGAAGGAACTGGAGCTATATATAAAGAAAATGTAATACAAAACGAAACAACAACACCATCTAGTTCTACATCAACATTTCTAAATACTGAAGTACTTAGAAATCAAATAGAATCTATAACCATAGAAAAGACTAATGTAGTACCAAATGATGCAAAATATAGTAAAGATATATCTTCAAAACAAGATGGTAGTGTTATGCTATGGTATACAGATAAAGATAATAATAATTTATATGAAGTATCAATAGGTGGAAAAAATGGTTCAGTAGAAGCTAATACCATTGGTAGTGGTATGTTTGCATACTTGGAAAATGTAGATACTCTAGATCTAACAGGTTTAGATACTAGTAATACAACTGATATGTCTCATATGTTTCGTGATAGTAAAAAATTGACATCTTTAGATTTAAGCAATTTTAACACTTTTAAGGTAATATATATGAATAATATGTTTTATAATTGCACATCATTAACAAAGCTTAATTTAAATAGTTTTGATACATCTAAAGTAGTATATATGAATAATATGTTTTATAATTGCACATCATTATCAAAACTTGACTTAAATAGTTTTACTACTTCAAAAGTTACTACTATGCTAGGAATGTTTAATTCGTGTAAAAAATTAAGTTATATAGATTTATCGGGCTTTAATACATCAAAAGTAACCAATATGCAGAGTATGTTTTATAATTGTGAAAAATTAGAAAATATAGATTTATCTAATTTTGATTCTTCTAATGTTACTAATATGTCATATATGTTCGATAGATGTTCTAATCTTACTTCATTAGATGTATCCACATTTGATACCAGTAAAGTTACTAATATGAATGCAATGTTTGCATATTGTAACGTGCTGGAAACAATATATGTATCAAATAAATGGAATATGTCAAGTGTGACTGCTTCTAGTAATATGTTTATGAATTGCAAATCACTAACCGGAGCAGTACCATTTGATAGTACTAAAACTGATGTAAGTATGGCTAATTATACAACAGGATATTTAACATATAAAAAGAATACTAATTAAGAAGATACTAGTTTATCTTCTTTTTATTTGGAGTTATCTAAGTTAGAAAGTATTTCACTGTGAATATGATATCTTATTGTTTCTTCCTAGACTATAGGCTAGGAAGAACATGAAAATACCTTGGATTTTCATGAAAAGTATAATAAAAATAGTAATTTTATTAAAAAGTATATAATTAATAACTTGCATAAGAAAAAGTTATATGCTATACTTAAGATGGTGATAGTATGAAGAAAGTTTTAAAAGGATTAGGAATAGTTTTAGTAGGAGTGTATGCCATAGTAGCAATAACACTAACAGTATTTTTATTAAATTATAATAAGTATAATATAACAGAATTAAATAATAAATCACTTATAATAGTAAGAGATGAAGAATTAAAACCAGATTTTCAAAAAGGTGATTTAGTAATAGTAAATAAAGATGCTAATAAAGATATAAAAGTAGGAGATAAAATATTCTTCTATGACAATTATAAACAAACAGTATCAGTTAACTTAGGAACAGTATTAGAAAAAGAAACAATAACCAAAGAAGAATCAACATTTATTGTAGATGGTGATCATGCAGTATCTAGTGAATATGTAATAGGTACCGCTAGAACAAGTAAAACATATAGTAAGTTAGGCACTATACTAGGAATATTAGAATCAAGATTTGGTTTCTTATTTATGATAATATTTCCAATATTAATATTATTTATTTACGAAATATATGTTGTAATAAAAGAATTAAAAGAATCAAAATATGATGATGAAGATGAAGAACCAAAAAAGAAATCTAAAAAAGATAAAAAAGAAGTAGTAGAACAAAAAGAAGAAATAAAAGAAATCAAAGAAGAGAAAGATGAAGAATAAAAATATTTTAGTAGTAGTATCATTAATCTTAGTATTTATAACAATATATATAATAAGAGATACATATGGACTATTTGAAAGTAAAAATATAATGAATACAAATACAAATATAGCAAAATGGAATGTATTAATTAATGGAACAGATATAAAAAGTGGAGAAAACTTTGTAGTAGATTCTGTTAATATAGTAGGTTCTGATAGTGTAAAAAATGGTAAGATGGCACCAGGTACAGAAGGATATTTTGATATATTAATAGATCCTACTGATACTGATACATCAATATTATATAGTGTTACCTTTGATTTTACCAAAGTAAATGGTAGTTTTGCTATAGATAGAATAGAAGAAACCACTAGTGGTAATTTAATTAGAACAGGAGAAAATACTTATAGTAAAGTAATAACTCTAGAAGAAATAAAGAATAAAGTAACAAATACAATAAGAGTATATATAAAATGGAATAATGTTGAAGAAAATAATGAAGAAGATAGTAAAATAGGCTTAACTAAAGATAATTTTATTAATATACCAGTATCTGTTTCCGTTGTTCAGTATCTAGGAGAACCAGTAGTAGAATATCAAAATGAATAATAAAGCGGTGATATAAATGTTAAAGTATATAAATAAAATATTTCAAGTATTTATTGATATCTTAGTATTTATAATCACCGTTTTAATTTTTTTTTCATTATATAATTTTATATCACTTAAAGTATTAAATAAAGAATATTCAAATGTATTAGGAGTTAGTATCTTTGAAATAGTAAGTGGAAGTATGGAACCAACACTAAATGTTAAAGATTTAATAGTAGTAAAGAAAACTTCTAATATTAGTAAGAATGATATAATAACTTATATAGATGGTAAAGATTTTATTACCCATAGAGTAATAAAGATAGAAGGTAATACTCTTACTACTAAAGGAGATTCTAATAATAGTGATGATGTTAGAATAGATAAATCTAAAGTAATAGGTAAAGTAATACTTAGAATACCAAAAGGTGGAGTATTAAGAGAAGTATTTACTACTCCTAAAGTAATAGTGTCAATAGTAGTAACATTAATATTAATAAGTCTAAGTATATCTTATATACCTAAAGATAAAAGAAAAAAAGTAGTATCTTTAGATGATAAGTTTGAAGATCCAGATTGTATATATAAAAAGTAGGTGAAGTATATGTTTGATAGAAGAAAATTATTAAAATCTAATAAATTAACAATAGCTATAATATTACTCGCCGTAGTATTAACATTAATACCAATAGCCTACTCTAAACTATTTTCTAAAACGGACTCAGATTCTAAAATAGAAACAGCTTTATATGTATTAAATACTGACTACTATGAAAAAGAAGTAAAATTAGATGAATTAGTACCATCAGATACACCATATGTATATAATTTCAAAGTAGCTAATAATGATGGTAAAAATAGATTAGAAACCAAATTAGAGTATACTTTAAAAATAGTTACTACAACTAATTTACCACTATCATATAAATTATATATGAATGAAAATTATAACTATAATGCAAGTACTAATATCATAACTAAAGATACAATCGAAAAGACAGGGGAAGATGGAGCCTATTTTAGAACTTTAGAAACCGCTAAACAAACCTTTGGTTTTGATAAAGATGAAGAAAATATCTATCATTTAGTAGTTACTTTTCCTAAAGAATATGATAGTTTTGAATATCAAGATATCATTGAAGGAGTAACAATATGTATAGAATCAAAACAAATAATAGATAAAAATGCTTAGTAAATAAGGCTTCAAAAAAGTTATGCGAAAAATGTCGAAATATCTATTGCAAATAAAAAGGAAGTATGATATACTGAAATAGTAATAGTAGGAGAGAAGTACTCTCAAATTCTTAATAAAAAGGAGTGATAAAATGAAAGAAAAAGTTCTTACTAAAGAAGAAAAAGAAAAATTAAGAAAAGAAAGACAAAAGAGAAGAAAATACAGATTGTTGATATTACTACTTCTAATGCTAGGAACTGGAACAATGCTTGCTACATCAACCTACGCATGGTTTACATCTAACAAGAACGTTTCAGTAGAAAAATTAAAAGTAAATATCGAAGCTAAAAATGGTATTCAAATATCTGCTGACGGAACAAAATGGAAATCAATAGTTCAAAAAGCTGACTTAGTTGGTGCTCATGGTGGAAACTATGCAGCAGCAGTTAACCAAATTCCTGAATCATTAGAACCAGTTTCAACAATAGCAGTACCAGATACAAATGGCCACCTACCTATGTACTATGGAGTAGTTGAAACATCAGATACAGTAGCTAATAATGGTGAATATATCCTAACTGCTACTAAGACTACTGAAAAAGATAATTCAGAAAGAGGTGAGGGTGAAGATGCTGACCCTGCTAAATTTATCGCATTTGATTTATTCTTCAAAGTAAATGATACAACACCTATCTATTTACAAGCTGGTTCAGGTGTATTAAGTGCTACTGAACAAGATAATGGTATTAAGAATGCATCTAGAATAGCATTCGTAAAACTTGGAGAAACTCCTGATGGTTCTGAATTAGCAACTATTCAAGCATTAAATGCTGGTGCTGCATCAACTGTTACAGTATGGGAACCAAACTATAATGTTCATACAGATGCAGGTGTTGCTAATGCTAAAGACGTATATGGCATTACTACTGCAAAATTAGATGAAAATTTAGTACCTTATTCTGGAATTAAAGATACGATTCTAAAAACAGATGATATCCTATTAGGAGATGCTACTCAAGCAAAACATGAAGATAAATTTACAACAGTAACTCCTGGTAAAAATACAATTGCAGGCTTTAGTACTAACATTGCATTATTTACATTAAACAAAGGTATTACAAAAATGAGAATTTATATGTGGGTTGAAGGACAAGATGTTGACTGTGAAAACAACGCATCAGGTGGAGAAATTAACTTTGACTTAAAGATTAGCACAGTTGCACAATAAAATAAATATTAAAGAAAGTGAAAACTTTCTTTTTTTGTGGATTTCTTTTCAAACTGTGGAATAAAAAACTTTAAAAAATATTCAAAAAGTAATATAATAAATTAGAGAGGTGAAACAATGAAATTAGAAAAAATATTAAATAACATTGATTATAAATTAATAAAAGGAAGTCTAGATACCGAAGTATCAGGATTATACTATGATTCCAGAAAAGTAACTAATGATTCAGCTTTTATATGCTTATCAGGAACTCAAGTAGATGGTCATGATTATATAAAATCCGCTATTGAAAAAGGAGCAACAACAATCATTATCGAAAAAGATGTTGAAGTACCTGAAGATGTAACTGTAGTAAAATTACCAAATACTAGAAAGAATTTATCATTATTAGCCATAAACTATTTTGATAATCCTGCTAGTAAATTAACTATGATAGGAATAACAGGAACCAAAGGTAAAACAACAACATCATGGATGATTAAGAATATTCTTGAAGAAGATGGTCACAAGACCGGAGTTATAGGTACAATGGGAGTATTTATCGGAAACACTCATTACGATACTGTAAATACAACTCCTGAAAGCTATGATATACAAAAATATCTAAAAGAAATGGTAGATGATAAAGTAGAATATGCCATTATGGAAGTATCGTCTCAAGCTTTAAAAGTAGGAAGAGTAGAGGGCCTTTCCTTTGATTACGGAGTATTTACTAACTTAACCAAAGACCATATCGGTGAAGGAGAACATGAGAATATGGAAGACTATATTTATAGTAAAAGCCTATTATTCCAAAAATGCAAACATGGTATACTAAACATTGATGATATCCACTATGAAGATATGATAAAAAATAGTACTTGTGATATACATACCTTTGGTAAAAATAAAGAAGCTAATCTTTTAATAGATAATATCAAATTATTAAGAAAAGAACATTTTATAGGACTAGAACTAAATACTAAAGGAATCATAGAAGATACTTTTCTAGTAAATACACCAGGAGAATTCTCAGCTTATAATGCTTCTAGTGCTATTTTAACAACATATCTAATAGGATGCAAAGTAGAAAATATTAAAAAAGCCCTATCAAAAGTAGCAGTAAAAGGAAGAGTAGAAATAGTACCAGTATCTAGTAAATATAGTGTTATAATAGATTATGCTCACAATGGAGTATCAATGCAAAGTATACTAGAGACTATGAGAGCATATAATCCAAAAAGAATCGTAAGTTTATTTGGCTGTGGTGGAAATAGAAGTAAAGAACGTCGCTATGACATGGGCGAAATATCCGGAAGACTAGCAGACTTTACCATAGTAACTGAAGATAATTCTAGATATGAAGATATAAATGATATCATGAATGATATCGAAATAGGCTTAAAGAAAACATCCGGAAAATACATAAAAATACCAAGTCGTAAGGATGCTATAAAATATGCTATTGATAATGCAAAAGAAGGAGACATAATTCTTTTGTTAGGAAAAGGTCATGAGACATATCGTGAAATAAAAGGTGTAAGAGAACATTTAGATGAAAGAGAAATAATAAAAGACATCTTAAATAACAAATAAATATTTACAATAAACAAAATATCTGCTAATATATAATTAAAGAAAAGGAGAGTGCAGAAATGTTACCATTTAAAAGAGCAAACATCTTATTACCAAAAGATGTAGACATGACCAAATGGTCAGTAGTAGCTTGTGACCAATATACAAGTGAACCAGAATATTGGAAAGAAGTAGAGAGTATAGTAGGTTCTTCACCATCAACTCTAAATCTAATCTTACCAGAATTATATTTAGAAGAAGAAAATGTTGAAGAAAGAATCAAAAAGATAAATTTAACAATGGAAGACTATTTAAAAGAAAATATTTTCCAAGAATATCCAAATACTATGATTTATCTAGAAAGAAAACAAAGTGATGGTAAAGTAAGAGAAGGATTAATGGGAATGGTTGACTTAGAAGACTATTCTTATGAAAAAGGTTCTCAAACACTAATAAGAGCAACTGAAAAAACCGTAATTGAAAGAATACCACCAAGACTAAAAGTAAGAGAAAATGCTCCCTTAGAATTACCACATATAATGATTTTAATAGATGATGAAAAGAAAAACATTATCGAAAGTTTAAAAAACAAAGTAACAGCTAAAGATATCGTTTACGACTTTGACCTAATGGAAAATGGAGGTCACATTAAAGGTTATAACTTATCTGATGAAGTAATTAAAGATATTGAAAAAGGATTAGAAGGCCTTATGGATAAAGATTACTTTGAAAAGAAATATAATGTTAAAGATAAAGGAATACTACTATTTGCAATGGGAGATGGAAATCATTCATTAGCAACCGCTAAAGCAAATTATGAAAACTTAAAGAAAACTATGAGCAAAGAAGAATATTTAAATAATCCAGCTAGATATGCCTTAGTAGAAATAGTAAACTTACATAGTGAAGCTTTAGAATTTGAACCAATACATAGAGTAATATTTAATACAGATGTAAATAACTTAATTGAAGAATTAAATAAATATTATGATATCAATGAAGAAGGAAAAGGGGAATACTTTGAATTGGTAACAAAAGATTTTGATAAAAAATTATATATTAGTAATCCCAAATCTAATATAGCAGTAGGTTCTATTCAAATGTTCTTAGATGAATACCTAAAAGATCATGAAGGAAAACTAGATTATATTCATGGCGATGAAACAACTAGAGGTATGGGCAAAGAAGAAAATAATGTAGCCATTCTATTTGAAGCAATGCCTAAAGAAGAATTATTTAGAACTGTAATATTAGATGGTGCCTTACCAAGAAAAACATTCTCTATGGGACATAGTTATGATAAGAGATTCTATTTAGAAGCAAGAAAAATAAAATAATAAAATTAACCAAATTTAGGTTAATTTTTTTTAATTATATGTTATACTTATAGTAGGTGATAAAAAATGAAAAAGTTAAATATTTTTTGTATAATAATAGGCATAATATGCTTCTTAGTAGCGGGTTACATAGTAACAGATAAAATATTAATAAAAGAAGATAATAAAATACAAATAGATGAAGAAAAAGAACTAAAAGATATCAACAATCATTTATCTAAAATAGGTTCTCCTCTTGGTTGGTTAATAGTAAAAGAAGGTATTGATAGTCAAGATGATAATGGTAAATATAGTCCTAAATATAATTATAATTACCTAGAAAAATATGAAAATAGACAATTATTTGTTATGGAATATATATTAAGTTATCAAGATAATATAGATAGTTTTACAGTTTTATCAGCAGGAGACCAGTCTGTAGTTGAAGATACTCCTACTAGTGATTTTACTTTGGCATATTTAGATTACAAGATATTTAATAAATACTATAAAGAATTACTAGGAGAAGATTTTAAAATAACTAAAGGCAAAATGGGTAATACTAAGTATGATAAAGATTATGTTTACTTTGATAATAGACATCCTGGTAGTAATGGTGTATATGTATCAATGATTACTAGTGATAAAGTAGAATATAAGAAAGGAGAATATATAGCAAGTGTTAAAGCTACTTATAGTACTAGACTAGCAAATATTCTAGATAAAGAAACTAGTGATGGTATAATATCATATACAAAAGATGGCAATAATAATATTATATTAAAATCATTTATATTAAAGAAGTAGAGAGTTATCTCTTTTTCTTTTGCCCTTACAGCCTTATATAAAATAAGTCTTTCAGGGTATGACAGAGCCTAAGGTCTCTGTCATAGCACTTTTGTTATAAAATTCATGAAAAATATTTACTTATTTAGCATAATATGGTACTATATAAATGGCTTTTCAAAAAATATACACAAATATTGATTTAATAATCCTAGTGCCTAATAGGTGGATATTAAAAAAGAGATATTTGGAAGCAAAACGAAAGGAGAGTGTTTAATATGACAGTAGTATCTATGAGCTATTTGTTAGAAGCAGGAGTTCACTTTGGTCATCAAACTAAAAGATGGAATCCTAAAATGAAAGAGTATATTTATAACTCTAGAGATGATATTTATATCATTGACTTACAAAAAACTGTTGCTAAAATGGAAGAAGCATATGAAGCATTAAATAAAATAGCAGCAGAAGGAGGTAAAGTTCTATATGTAGGAACTAAAAAACAAGCCCAAGAAGTATGTAAAGAAGAAGCAGAAAGAAGTAACATGTATTACATGACTGAAAGATGGTTAGGAGGAACATTAACAAACTTCAAAACTATCAGAAGAAGAGTAAATCGTCTAGAAGAAATCGAAAAAATGGAAAAAGATGGTACATTTGATAGATTACCTAAGAAAGAAGTAGTAGGACTTAAGAAAGAATACGAAAAATTAAATAAAAACTTATGTGGTATTAGAGAAATGACTAAATTACCACAAGCAATCATTATTGTAGATTCAACTAAAGAATACAATGCAATAAGAGAAGCTAAAAAATTAGGTATTCCAGTATTTGGTCTAATTGACACTAACTGTGATCCAGACGATGTAGATTATGTACTTCCAGGAAATGATGATGCTGTAAGAAGTATCAAAGTAGTACTTGGTTCATTAACAAATGCTATTATTGAAGCAAATGGTGGAACTATTATTGATTATGTAAGTGAAGATGATAAAAAGCCTGTTAAAGAAAAAACTTTTGCTAAAAAAGATAAAAAAGAAGTAAAAGAAACTAAAGAAGTTACTGAAAAAGAAGAAATCAAAGAAGAAAAGCCAGAATTAGATTTAAATATCTTAACAGTAGCAGAACTTAGAGATTTAGCTAAGAAAAAAGAAATCAAAGGCTATTCAAAAATGAAAAAAGAAGAATTAATTGAAAATTTAAAATAAGGAGGAATACTATGATTACTGCAAATATGGTAAAAGAGTTAAGAGAAGCAACAGGAGCAGGAATGCTAGATTGTAAAAAAGCTCTTACTGAAACAAATGGTAATATGGAAGAAGCAATTACTTGGCTTAGAGAAAAAGGAATTTCTAAAGCTGCTAAAAAGCAAACAAGAATTGCTGCTGAAGGATTAGCTAAGGCTAAAGTAGAAGGAAATAAAGCTGTTATTGTTGAAGTAAATTCAGAAACAGACTTTGTTGCTAAAAATCCAGAATTTACTGGATTAGTAGATTTAATTGCTACTGCAATTTTAAGTAGTAATGTAAAAACAGTTGAAGAAGTAATGAAATTAGAAGTAGAAGGCAACACTATTGAAAATATTATTATTGACAAAACTGCTACTATTGGAGAAAAATTATCATTTAGAAGATTTGAACTAGTAGAAAAAGAAGATAATCAAGTATTTGGCACTTATTCACATATGGGTGGAAAAATTGTTACATTAGCAGTTTTAGAAGGAACTGATGAAGAAGTAGCAAAAGACGTTGCTATGCAAATAGCGGCTATGAGACCACTATATTTAGATAAAGATTCAATACCTACTGAAAGAGTAGAAAAAGAAAGAGAAATCTTAACTGAACAAGCAGAGAATGAAGGACTAGATGCTAATAAATTACCTATGATTGTAAATGGAAGATTAAATAAATTCTATGAAGAAGTATGTTTATTAGATCAAGGCTTTGTAAAAGAAAACAAAATGAAAGTATCTAAATATGTAGAAAGCAAAAATATGAAAGTATTATCTTTCGTAAGATACGAAGTTGGCGAAGGTATGGAAAAAAGAGAAGAAAACTTTGCTGACGAAGTTGCAAAACAAATGAATGCATAAAATTAGAGGCTGTCAGGAAATTTAAACAATTAATTTCTTAGCAGTCTTTTTGATTATGTAACAAAATAATATTAAGTGAATCTTAAGTTTCTATTATATAAAAAATCGATTAGAATTTCTAATCGACTTTTTTTCCACAATTATCACAAAATTTAGCATTAGGTTTTAATTTAACTCCACATCCTAAACAATATTTTTCAGTATTTGTATTCTCAGAACCAAAAGGACCATTAGGACTAACAGAAATAGTATTATCGAATTGATAACTATTAGATAAACCTAGTACCATTGCAACAATTGGAGCAAATAAAGTTCCTAAAATAGCAATTGGCACATGATTTTGTTTCATCTTCTTACCAATATTCCAGAAGATAAAGAATCTAGTTACTAAGGTTGCAATATTAGCAACATAATCAAGACCATTAATTTTTAACATCCCAAGAATAGTGCCAGATATAGCAATAAGGAAATACCACCAATTAAGTCCAGATATTTCTACAAGCACATATGTGTTATAAAATGGAATAATAGCTTCCCATCCTTGTTTTCCTGCTTTTTTAAACAATTTCCAAAGTCCAATAACATAAACTGCATATAATGCTATAACCAAAAGCAATATAAATACAGAGCCTCCTAATAACATAGCCATAAAATAATTAACCATATCTTACTCCTTTCATTATTAATATATCAAAAAAATAAAATAATTACAATAACAAACCAAATATTTATTAAATTTTTAATAAAAAGAAAATATACCAATATGTAAAAAGACATAAAATAAAACTGTTTTTAAGAATTAAATTGTTTATTCAAGAATACTCTTTAGTAGGGTGATATCATTGTTTAGTAAGAATATACATAAAAGAATTAAAATAGTATTACTAATAGTAATAATAGTATTTATAATAATAATAGCTAAAGTATTTTATATAGAAGTAATAGATTATAAGAAACTTAATAAATTAGCAAATGGATTATGGAGTAGAAATTTACCAATAGAAGCCGATAGAGGTAAGATATATACTGTAGATGGTGAATTATTAGCAGGTAATGTAACAACTACGTCATTAGTATTTATTCCTAATCAAATAAAAGATAAAAACTTAGTAGCAGAGCAAATAAGTAAAGTATTAGGAGTTTCTAAAGAAGATATCGAAAAGCATATATATAAGAAGACAATGATGGAAAGAGTACACCCTGAAGGAAGAAGACTTTCCTACGAAATAGCGAATCAAATAAATAGTTTTCATTTTGATGGAGTATATCTTTTAAAGGAATCTAAAAGAGAATATATCCATAATGAAATGTTATCTCATGTTTTAGGTTATGTTGGCATAGATAATCAAGGCCTTAGTGGCTTAGAACTTCAGTATGATGATATCTTAACAGGAGAATATGGAGGAGTACAATACTTTTCTGACGCTAAAGGTAATAATTTAGATAGAAATTCCGTATATGTAGAACCAGAAGATGGGTTAGATATATATTTAACAGTTAATTATGAATTACAATCTTCTATTGAAAGAGAACTAGATAATATTGTAACTAAATATAATCCTGAAGGAGCATGGACATTAGCTATGGATCCTAATACAGGAGAAATACTTGGTATGAGTTCTAGACCTAATTTTAATCCTAATAATTATAAAGATTATAGTACTGAAGTAATAAATAGAAATATGGCTATATGGGCTAGTTATGAACCAGGTAGTACTTTCAAAATATTAACAGTTAGTGCAGCAGTTAATGAAGGTAAGGTAGATTTACTTAAAGATACTTTTTACGATAGTGGTTCTGTTAATGTTGATGGTGCTAGGATTAAGTGCTGGAAGGCTGGTGGACATGGAGCCCAAACTTTTCTTGAAGTAGTACAAAATTCATGTAATCTTGGTGTTACTACAAGAACACTTTTAAGTTCTTTAATTACCCCTTAAATGGTATTAAATCATTAGATATTATGGAAGTCTATACTACCAATGATTTTGCCTATGATGGTAATATATACCACCCAGAACTTGATTTGGAACAGCCAAAAGGATGTTTGAGCTATACTTCAAATCATGTAAAGAATAGTAGAAAAATAAACAATCGTTCTTATGATATAAACACTAGTAATTATAAAAAATTAACTACCAACAAAGATGCCAAGGTAATAGAGTTATATGATAATTTAGAAGATTATGTTCTTAAAAAAGATAGAAAGATAATTAGGAATTATTTAGTTAAAGGAATATCCTTTAAGTATAGATGTAGAATTTTGGAAGTAACTTTAAATGAACAAGAAATGATTCTATGTTTTTTAAAAGATGTTAAGATATTTGATAAGGAAAATAGGTTAAGTATTAGAAAGGGGTATGAAAAGTGTTCTTTAAAATATAAAATGAGGGTTGGGGATGAGAATTCCTTAAATTATGCCAAGTATCTTATTGATAAAGAATATGAGCAGATAACAAATCCATTTATGATAAATCATCTTAATAATTTAACAAAAATTTTAACTGATAATGTTAAAACTATTGATAGAAGTATAAAGAAGAAAAAGATGATTAAAGGTATTGTGTTTACTGCATCAAGAAACTTCTTGATAATTGAAAAAAGGTCTAATTGCTTATATATAAGAATTCTAGCTGTTGAAGATGAAAATAATATTTTATCTGTTGTAGGTCGTAGTACTTATGAACCTTTATGTAGAAGTTTTAAAATTAAAGAAGAATCTGACATAGAAACTATTATGCCTTTAATCAAAAAGAGTTTTGAATTAACTAAAATAAATCCAATTGATGTCAAAAATAAATTAAATGAGCTATACTATAAAAAGTAGTATGGCTTTTTCTTTGGCTTCTAATGTAAATTTACACTTTTTATGATATAATTATATATGGGAAGATCCTGAGGTGAGTTATGGGAAAGTTATATCTAACATGTGGTGATTTTATATTAAATTCTAATAATATGGACGCTATTGTAAATGCTCAAAATAAATATATGCAATACGGTAGTGGTATTTGTGGAGCAATTTGTAGAGCTTCTGGAAATGAATTAATAGAATATTGTCAAAATACTTATAAAGAATATATGGTTAATGGTGAGGTTAGAATTACACCTGGATTTAATTTACCTATGGATATAATACATGTTTTAGCACCTAAGTATTATGAGGAAACAGATCCAATTAACTCACTTATGGATTGCTATAACAACCTACTTTTAAGCATAAAAGAAAAGGGATATAAAAAAGTTTTAATTCCAAGTCTTGGAACTGGAGTTCATGGATATAAACATGAAGATGTAGTTAAGCCCTTAATTAATCTTTTAATGAGATTTTGTAAAATGAATGATGTGGAAATATATTTAAACAATATGTTGCCAATCCAAAAAGATATTTATCTTAAGTATTATTTACAGGTTAAAAATCTAGATATAAAAAATGATTTAAATAATAAAAGCATTGATGAAATAAAAAAATACTTGGGAGATAATAATTTACTAGAGAATGATATTATTTCTAAATATAATAACTTTGTTAAAGGATTAGATTTGTCAGAATTATGCTTAACTCAGAAATTATTATGTTTACAATATACGCTATATAACTTTGACTTGGATAGAGAACAATTTGATGTGTTAATTAATGAAATGTAAAAAGAAAAGGAAGTGTAAATATATGGATTCTATTGATTATTTAATAACAGCTCACGGTGTAATTGAAAGAGGATTGTTTTACAATTATATGCATGATTTAGGGTTCAAAGATAATATAAATTTTACAAGAGAATATATGGTGAACAGTGATTATCCTTTTGGAATTTGCTTAAAAAATAAGGAAATAATGATAATTGAAAGTGCTACTCAATGTTATTTAATGAAGGAAAATGATAAAGTAAAAACTATAGAAGAATTTAAAAAGATAATAAATCTATTAAATTTAAAATAATGGTGGTGATATAGTGAATAATATAGAAAAGTTTAGAAAATTATTTCTTGAATTTGAAGTTGCTACAAGGAAAAAAGTAGGCAATGATAGATTAAATTTAGATGAATGTATTAAAGAACTGAAATCTAAAAGAATTAATCCATACATAAGAGATGACAACTTCATTGATTTCTGTAGAAGATTAAGAAATATAAATTCTCATAATATAAATGATAATTATTATTTAATAACTGATGAGACAATCACAAAATTAGAGAAAATTGTTGAAGAAGTAAAACATCCCTATAAAGTTTCTAATAAAGCAACATTAAATATTTATTCAAAAACATTGAATGACAATGTTATGAATACAATGAAAGATATGAATGAAAAAAGTTATACCCATATACCAATTTATGATGAAACTAATAAGCATTTGGTAGGTATATTTAGTGAAAATTCATTATTTCAATATATTCTTGAAGATAAGATTATAGAAGTTGATGAGAATACAAAATTTAATGATATTAAAAAATGTATAGATATTAAATTTTCTAAAGAAATAGTTAAGTTTGTTGCAAAAGATAAATTATATGATGATGTTGTAAATGAATTTATTAGTGAATTTAAAAATAAAAATAAATTATCTTGTGTAATGATTACTCAAAATGGAAAAGAAACAGAAAAAGTTATAGGAATTATTACTGCTTGGGATATTATTGGAAGATAAAAATAGAGGTGAGATATAAATGAATGACTTATTATCATTGACTGATTTATTTAATAGATCAATATTTAGAATACCAGATTATCAAAGAGGGTATTCTTGGGGAGAATTACAATTAGAAGAATTTTGGAGTGATATTTTAAATTTACTTCCAAACAGAGATCATTATACAGGTATGATTTCTTTAAAGAAATTAGATAGAGAATATACGAGTGATGAAAAGTGGAATGATGAAAGATGGCTTTTAGATAATTGGAATTATAATGCCTATCATGTTGTTGATGGACAACAAAGACTTACTACTTTTATTATATTGATAAATGAAATTGTTTTATTTTATAAAAAAATTAATCCTGATAAGGAAATGAATCAAATTTTTATTAATAGTATTCCACTTAATAAAATAGAAGAGGATTTTCTTGTGATTTCAAAACCTGATTCTGCAGATATAATTAAAACATTTAAGTTCGGATATGAGGTTGATAATCCAAGTTATGAATTCTTTAAACATAAAATATTAGGTGAACCTAATTCTGGACTTTTAAATGAAACATTTTATACATTAAATTTAGAAAATGCTAAAAAGTTTTTCTCAGAAAGAATTCAAGAAGAATATGAAAAAAATGGAATTCATTCAATTGAAGATATATTTAAGAAGATAACTCAAAAACTAAAATTTAATATGTATTATATAGATAATGACTTTAATGTTTTTGTTGCATTTGAAACAATGAACAATAGGGGAAAAAGACTATCTAATTTAGAGTTATTAAAAAATAGATTAATATATTTATCAACTATTTTTTCAGATGAAGAGGATAATAAAAAAGCTATTAGAAAAAATATTAACAATACTTGGAAAGATGTATATGGCTATTTAGGAAAGAATAAATTAAAAGCATTGAGTGATGAAGATTTCTTACAAGACCATTGGATTATATATTTTGGTTATACAAGATCTAATAAAGTTACTTATTCTTCATTTTTATTAAATGATTATTTTAATCAAAATAATATAAAACAATATATAGATGCTGTAAATAAAAAATTAAAAGGTTATCTCTCTCCTAAATATCCCGAAGATATTTATAAAGCTATGGGATACAGTGTTTTTGCTGGAGGAAAAAGAGTAAGACCTGTTCTTATGTTAGCAGCCTGTGAAGCCTTTGGTGGAAATATTAAAGACGTTTTACCATATGCTTGTGGTCTTGAAATGATACATACTTATTCCCTTATCCATGATGATTTACCAGCAATGGATAATGATGATTATAGACGAGGAAAGTTGACTTGTCACAAGGCTTTTAATGAAGGATTAGCCATATTAGCTGGTGACGGTCTTTTAACTTATGCCTTTGATGTTATGTTAAGTGATGCCCTAGAAAAGAGAGATTTTAAGTATGTCTATGCCACTAAAACTATTGCTAAATTAAGTGGTATGAATGGTATGCTTGTAGGTCAGGTAGTAGATGTAGAATCTGAAGGTAAAAAAATAGACGCTGATACACTTCTTTATATCCATGATAACAAAACAGCAGGACTTATTAAAGCTGCTTTGCTTGCTGGTGCTGCTATAGGTGGTGCAGATGAAGAAAGCCTTAAAATACTTGAAAAAGTAGGGTATAACATTGGTGTTGCTTTCCAGATTAAAGATGACATCCTTGACGTTACAAGCACAACTGAGGTTTTAGGTAAACCAGTTTTAAGCGATGAAAAGAATGATAAAGTAACTTATGTTTCCCTTTACGGGTTAGATAAAGCTCAAAAGGATTTTGAAACATTATCTGAAGAAGCCATAGAGTTATTAAAGAAGATTGATAATTGTGAGTTTTTGGTTGAATATGTTAATAAACTTATAAACAGAATAAAATAGGTGGGACTATGACATTTATACAAGAATTATTTCAAA
>OJNJ01000011.1_pt1 | contig 84729 bp, 87 predicted proteins | sample 1597491 | NCBI WGS metagenome assembly OJNJ01 (sample SAMEA2452132, study PRJEB22498) | human gut metagenome | biome: human feces; feature: human gut; material: feces | place: Australia | collected 2012 | reverse complement strand
TTATTTTTATTAACATCTTTTAATTTTTTATATTCTTTAATATTTTCTTTTATATAGTTAAAAGGATATGTTATTATTTTTTCACTATATATTAAGCCATCCTTTAATAGTGATTCTGCTTTACTTAGTTTTCTATCCTCTTTTAAGGTAAAAGAAAATATTATTAATAATAAAATTATTAATATTATTATTAGTATTAGTATATATTTTTTTGAAATGCTTTGCTTTTTTCTACCAAACATTATATCACGTTCCTATCTATCTTATTATATAATATTTTTTTATAAATTGAAAGATATATTTATCATAAATTATTATCTTCATAAAAACTATAATAATTATTATCTCCTATTATGATATGATCTAATAAAAAGATTCCATGTATTTTTCCTATTTGACTTATTTGTTTTGTTATATCTATATCATTTTTACTAGGCATTGCATTGCCAGATGGATGATTATGGAGACATATTATATAACTTGCAGATAATAAATATGCTTCTTTAAAAATTTCTCGTGGATGAACTAAAGAGTAATTGGTTGTTCCTTTAAATAATAATTTTTTAGCTAGATATTTTTTCTGATTGTCTAAATAAACAACATAAAATAATTCTTGTTTTTGATTTTTATATTCGGTATTAAAATATTCGATTATTGTTTTGGGACTTGTTAGTTCTACTAATTCTTTATATTTATAATCCTCATATACTCTTCTGCCTAACTCAATTGCCGCTACTAACTCAATAGCCTTTATTTTACTCATACCTTCTACTTTTTCTAATTTGTTAATTTCAATATTTTTTAATTCACTAATATTATTAACAGAAGACAATATATTATGAGATATTTCTTTTATTCCTGCTCTTTTTGTACCAGACTTTAATATTATTTCTATTAATTCATTATTCGATACATTATTCTTTCCATATTTTAGTAATCTTTCTCGTGGTTTTTCTTCTTGTGGTAATTTTTTTAAATTCATTTGGTTTCCCTCCTCTTATATATAAATACAACTTTTATTTTAAAATTTACCACTTTTATAATTATTTAAATTAAAAAGCAGAGTTTTTGCTCTACTTTCATATTATTTTTTAGATTTTTTTTCTTTTATCCATTCTTTACCATCTACTACTCTTGCTACTAACATAGATGTTGCTGAATCTCCTACTACATTTAACATTGTTGCTGGGGCATCTATGATTGTTGCAATTATAGTTAATATTGGTAAAACGCCAGCATTATATCCCATCATAGTGATAATCATCATTTCTGAAATTGTTCCACCACCGATTGGAACTGCTGTTATTAATAATGTTGCTACTAAAGATACTAATAGTATTTTAGATATGCCAGCAAATCCTGAAATACTTGTTCCAAATAGGCATACTAAGAACATTACTTTAAATACACTTCCAATTATTGAACCATCTTTGTGAAAACTTGTTCCTAATGGTATTACAGTTTCAGCAATATCGTCTGGAACTCCCATCTTTTTAGCACACATACTATTAGTAGGAATTGATGCTGCTGAGGAGCATGTGGCAAGAGATGTTACCATTGCAGGAATAATGTTTTTCCAAAATCTTTTTACTCCTTCTTTTCTTCCAGCTATATAAGCATAAATAGTATACACAATTATAAAATATAACACTGCTACGATGGCATATACTACAAATGTCTTTAAATATCCGACTGCTATTGAACTACCAAATGTTCCTACTAAAGCTGCAAAGTAGCAACCTAATCCTATTGGTGCATAATACATTATAATTCCTACTAATTTCATTATAACTTCATTTAGTGATTCTAATATTTTTCTTACAGGTTCGCCTTTTTCTTTTGTCCCATTTAAAGCTAATCCAAATAAGATTGAGAATACTAATAAAGCAATTAAATTATCAGTAGTTAATAAGTCGTTGAAACTTTTTACTGTTAATACATCTGCTGTTCTTTCCAATATTGAAAGATCTTCATTTTTCATTTCTTCATTTACTAGAGTACTAGTTATCTTCGCTGTATCTTCTGGTTTTACTAAATCTATATTATATGTTGTTATAAAACCAACTATAACCGCTACAATAGAGGTTACTAAAAATGCTACAATTGTTGTAATCATTATTTTTCCTAGTCTCTTTGGAGTACTCATCTTTGCTATTGATGTAGTTATAGTCAAGAAAACTAGTGGAACAATAACTACTAATAATAGATTAATAAAGATATCTCCTAATGGACTAAGTACTTTAGCATCTTCTTTAAATATTATTCCTACTATTGCACCAATAATAATAGCTAATAATAATATTAAAGTAGATTTATAATTTTTTAATATTTTTTTCATATTCTTCCTTCCTTTCAATATAATTATATTATATAATATTCTTTTTTATAAGATATATAAATCCACATCGTTTGTTATGATATTTGCAAAAATCCACACTTGGTGATATAATTATGGTGGTGAGGGATAATGAAAAAATATATTAAACTTAATGACAATGACAATCACTTATCTTGGGGTAACTTTACTAGGATTGTCAAAGAGTACACGGTAAATAAAAGTTCTGCTTTACAGGTTGAAATTTTTTGTACTGTTTTTGATACTCATTTAGTAGGAGATACTACAGTTAATAATTATTGTACTGGTATTCGTTCTATTAATGATGAATATAAACAAAAGTTTTTGATATACAAAAAGAAATATACTAATAATAAAAATATTTTAGTTAATACTGTTATTAATTTGTTATCAATAATAGATGGTAATATATATAATTTTAATAACGATGACATTGCCGCAATTCAATTTATAAATAGTAATGATAATTTAAAAAATATTTGTCTTAAACTATATAATATTAGTAAAAATGATTCTTCTGTTAATAATAATTTATCTAATATTCTTAATAAATTGATTAATGATAATAATTTATATGAGACTATTGTTAATATTTTATTTTTTATAATTTTAGAAAAAAAACAACCTATTTATGAAGAAAATATTAAAAAAAATGTTATTGAGAATTTACTTAATAATACTGATATTTCTTCCTTAGAGCTTGAAGAGTATTTAAATTTAAAATTTACTGATGGTATTAATTATAATTTTTCTTTAAACAAATTAGCTAAAGAAAACAATACTTATGCTCTATACGAAATGGGAACTGATGAATATTATGGTTATATAAAGGGATATCCTAGATATGATATCAGTTTTGATTATTTTAGACGTGCTTCATATAAAAACCATCCTGGTAGTTTTTATATGATGGCTAAATTGTATATTAATGGTTTTGTTGGTTCTAAATCTAATGATGAGCTTAAAGAAGCTTTTAAATATTTAAATACCGCTATTGAATATGGAAATGTTGCTGCAATTAATACTATGGGTCTTTTATATCTTAATGGTACGTATCCTGTTAAAAAAGATATTAATACAGCTATTGAATTTTTTGAAAAAGCTTCTAGTAAAGATTATCCTTATGCTTATAATAATTTAGGACTTATTTATGAAGCTAAAGGTGATATGAAAAAAGCTTTTGAGTTTTTTGAAAAATCTTCTTTACTTGATGAAAGTTGGGCTTTAAATAAAATTGGTGAATTTTATCGTAATGGTATTTATGTTAAAAAAGATATGAAAAAAGCTTTTGATTATTATAATAAAGCTATTGAAGCTCCTATTAGTACAGTTTCTTATTATGCCTTTTATAATTTAGCTAAATACTATTATTTAACCGGTAATACTGTTCTTATTAAGGATGAAGATAAGGCTATTAAATACTTAGATATTGCTAGTTCTCATGCTATTGAAGCCGCTATACTTCTTTTGTATTTATATACTGAAAAATATTTAAATAAAAAGGATGAAGATCTTTATGATAAAATTAAATTATTGATTTCTAGAATTGAAAATAATCCTAAATATAATGAAAGTATTAAATCAATAATAGAAGATAATTTAAAAAAACTAAAAGAAAACAAACATATTAATATAGACATACTTAATTAGTATGTCTATTTTCTTTCTAAGTATTTTTTAGATATTGATATGAATAATATTAAATATATTGTTCCTAGTAAGAATCCGCACAATACATCGCTAGCATAATGAACTCCTAAATATATCCTTGATAATCCTATTGTAGGTATTAGTAAAATTAGAAAAATTATTAAAGGTATTTTTATTTTCTTGTTATTAATATATTTATAAGTTAGATATACTAAATAACCATAGAAGACCATACTAGTTATTGAGTGTCCTGATGGAAAACTATATCCTGTTTCTGTAACTAATTTATTTATTTCAGGTCTAGGTCTAGCTATGATTACTTTAATTAAATTATTAATAATAGTAATTCCTAATAAATTAATTACAAGAGATATTTTTATTTTCTTGTCCTTTATAGCAAGTACTAATATTAAAAGTGTGATAATTACCATGATAGGAGAAGTAATATTGGTAATTACTTTTACTATTTCAGTTCTGTTTTTATTAATAATATTATTACTTATATAGTTATATACTATGCTATCTATATATATTGTTTTGTCTGCTACTACTTTATATGTAAAAATAGCAAATATTACTGAGCATAATATTAAAATTGTATACTTTATGTATTCTTTATACTTATTATTCATTATTTACCTCTCTTTATATATTCATATATATATTAAATTTATAATAATTTTACTTAATCTTAAATAAGCAAACACTTTCAACATGATTAGTATTAGGAAACATATCATATAAAGTAATATCAACTAAATTATATTTATTTTTTAATATATTAATGTCTCTAGATAATGTAATGGGATTACATGATACATAAACTAATTTATCAATATTACTATTCATAATTTTATTCATTATTGTATTATCGAGACCACTTCTTGGGGGATCTACTACTACTACATCGCTTTCTATCTGATTAATTTCACTTACTTGTTTACATATAAAAGAAATGTTATGAATATTATTAATTTTTTTATTTAAATTAGCTCCTTTAATAGCATCTTTATTTTGTTCTATTCCTATAACAGTATTAAAATTATGAGCTAAATAAATACCTATAGTTCCAGAACCACAATATAGATCAAGTAATTTATTGCCAGTTCCTGCATATTCAAGTACTTTATTATACAATTTATCAATCATATTAGTATTAACTTGAAAAAATGAGTCTGCATATACTGCATAAGAATAATTACCAACATTAATTATAATGTGATCATTTCCATATACTTTTATATTGTTAATAAAAATGGAATTAACTTTACCATCTAGAATACTAATAATACTAGAACTATTAATATCACCTTTGATAATAACCATTATATCATCAGTACCTCGAATAACAACTTCATTAACGCCATCTAAGCAAATACTATTAAGTAGCTTAATAACTTCATTGATATTATTATTAACTAAATAACAGTAATCTATATTAATAAGAGTATCTCCCACTAATGATAGTTTTCCGTTCTTAATTCTTAAAGTTATTTTATTACGATAATTATATGTGTTATTGGCATCATAGATAATGGATGGTTCAATATTCATATTACAATATTTATTAAAGATGTTTTTAACTATTTCTTTTTTATATATAACACTTTTATTATATGAAATGTGTTCTGTATTACAGCCACCACAAATATTATAATATTTACATTTTGGTTCTATTCTATTAGGACTTTTTTCTATGATACTTACTAGTTTTGCTTCATTTATTTTCTTTTTTTGTTTTGTTATTCTAATATTAACTACTTCATTAGGGATAACTTTATCCACAAAAGTAACTTTATTGTCTATTTTTGCTATACCTCTCATTTCATGAGATAATTTATCTATTTTTACTATCATACACATCACATGTTAAGTATATCATAAAATGAAAAAGAAGTCTATGACTTCATTAACTCTGCTATTATATCTTCCATAGTTATTATACCTAAGAATTTGTTTTCTTTATCGGTTACTACTGCCATGTGTGCTCTAGCAGCTTCAAGAATTTCCAAACAAGAAGCCAAATTAGTTGATTTGCTAACAACAATTGGATCTTTCATATTTCTTTTTATACTTATTGGTCTATTATTTAATATTTCATCTAATAAATCTACTTCATATAATATTCCCATGACTTTACATTCTCTATTTATAATTGGTATGCGATCATGCTTATCTCTAAATATGCAATTTTTTACTTTTTCAGATGAATCTGTATCATATAAAAATGACACATCTTCACTTGGAACCATCACATTATTTACTCTTAACTTTTTCAATAAGACGGCCTTTTGTATAAAGATACTTTCTTTTTCTTCAATTACGCCTTCTTCTTTTATTGTTTTTACTATTTCTACTAATTCATCTTTAGTAGCTGTTACTTTGTGATTGTTTTTGACTTTTTTTTCAAATTTTCCTATTGCTTTAGTTAATGGTAATAGGAGTTTTACCATCCATTTTAATAGATTACATAGTTTTAGGGCATAATCTTCTGCATATTCTCTTCCTATTATTTTGGGTGCTATTTCAGTAAAAACTAATATTATTATTGTTAAAATTATTGTTACTAAAGGTATTATTTTATCGCCATATAAATTAGAAAAATAATATGTTGTTAGAGTGCTTACTAGTATGCCACATATGCAATTTATTACTAGTATTGTAGTTAATGTTTCAGAGTAATTAGAATATAACTTATATACTACTTTAGCAGATTTATTACCTGTATCTGCTAGTCTTTTTATACGAATAATATTTAGACTAGTAAAGGAAACCTCTAATATTGATAATAAAGCTAACATTAATAATAATAGTACTATTATTATAGTCATAATACCATCCTTTCTCTTGTTATATTAAATTCTTCGTTTTGATATAATCCTATTTTTTTGTTTTTTATATTTTCAATTAAATAATCATATCCTAATTTGATGAACTTTTGCTTATTATAATTATAACTATAGTAGAAATTGTTATAATCAAAGACTAAAAAGTGTTCTTTTTCTAAATTATTTCTTAAATAAAAATTATTTATTTTTAATTTTTGGTTAGGAAAATATTTATTAAATATTTTTTTATAAATTATCGATAGTTCATATGGTTTTATGTTATTGATGTTGATTATTTTTTCAGTTATAGTCAGTATTTGTAATAATAAATTATCATCATTATAATTTATATATTTTAATTCTTTATCTAAAAAATATTCTGTATAATTATCATTTATATATTTTATTTTCTTATCTAATTCTATGTTGTTATTATATTTATCAAAATGTTCTGTTGAAAGCCCTGCTTTTATATTGGCTATATCTTCAAATAAATTTACTATTATATATGTATTGTTTATATAAATTTTATTAGCCATGTTACCTTTTATATCTGTGCTTACTACTTCACTCTTTATGCCTATTTTGGAGCAAATATATAATAAAATTTTAACTATAGATGATCTTGTTATGCTTTTTTTTGATAAGGCTCCCCAAATGTTATTTAAATTGGTAATGTTATTCAATGATAATATTTCATTTTTTGATGATAACGTATTTATATCTATATTTAATTCTTTACCTAATGTAATATATATATATCTTACTTTTTCTATATCTGATAAATTTTGAGGAATATCTTTTATAATACTATCTATTAATAATTCACCTTGTTTAAACATATTATAATCTGTATAAATAAAGCCTTGTTTTCTGTTTATACTCTCTGAATATGAATAATCTACTCCGTTAATTAAAAAATAATTATTAATATTATTGTCCACTATATCTATTGGGATATTTATATATTTTGTTTCTTTAGTTATTTTAGATATATCTTCTTCTTTATTTATACTTACTATACTGTTCATACTATCACCATAATAATTATACTATATAAAATTAAAAAAAGAAAGTAAATAAACTATTAGTTTACTTTCTTTCTAAAAATTTGCTTCTGCTGTTGAATCAGCACTAATTGTTGCATTAAAAGTTTTGCCAAACATCTCGTTAGTTACTAAATTATTATCTAACCATATATAAATAGTAAATGTCGTGTAAGATGATGTACTTGATAAACTGTAGGCATCTACTACTTTAACTTTTGTATTTGCAGTTATATTTTTGAAACTGCCTGTTTTGTATGCGGTGGTGCTGTTATCTACATATACCTCATATTTTAAAGCTTCATTCGTATTTAATCCATCTATGGTCTTAGGAGTTATATATATATTAAAGTTGCCTGCTAAACTATTATTGCTTAATTTAGCTTGTACTTTACCAATTAAACCTCCACTTTTGTTAGTTGATGGTGACAAATTAGTAGCAGTTATATTTTGAACTATTTTATAATCAATACTAAATTTACCCGTGCCTGTTGTTAAATCTGTTTCGCTTTTAAGCAATAAATAAGCATAGGTTGCTCCTGCTACTAGAACGATAAATAATACTATTCCTAATATTGTTCCTATTATCTTTGCTTCATTCTTCATAATTTACCTCTCTTATTTTCTATATACAGAATTTACTTTTATTAATCCGGAAAAAGATTTGTTCATTAAAGTGTTTTGATTACTGCCTGTTTCTTGTAGCCATAATCTTAAAGCACAATTATATGTTTTTGATACATTAAAAGTACTATTTTGAGTGCTTAAGGTGCCTATTTCTAATTCTGTACTAGTAAAATCTGCTCCTGTACCTGATTTTATTGTAGTAGTACTGCTACCATCATTACATTTTAAATCATATTTAAAATCACTTGTTTTTAATGCTGTATCTATTGTTATATTTGATATAGCTATTTTTACAGCGACATCATATCCTTGTAGTTTTGTTGCATCTGGTATTAAAGTAAACTTCGAAGCACTAGCATATTTATCTACATCTGTAGAATTTATAGGAACTCCTGTTTTTAAATTTATATATTCACTTTCACTAAATACAACTGAAACATTTGCATCAAATTCTCCAGTTGTTGCAGTTACTGTGGTTCCATTTGATAGCGTATAATATGCATATGAGCTGCCTAACATACATGCAAAAATAATAGATGTAGTAACAGTTAAAACAAAAAGCATGTGTTTAAATTTCATTTTATATCACTCCTATCTATTATTCTTCCATTATTATAATACCATATTTTAAAATTATTATCAATATTATTTTTTATATTTCTAGGTTATGATAAACAGCTTGTACATCATCTAAATCTGTTAATGCATCAATTAAATTTGTTACTTTTTCAGTTGTTTCTTCATCTAATGATATATAATTATTAGGAACAAATGTTACTTCACTAATTAAGAATTTATCTATTCCTTTCTTTTCAAGAGCTTCTTTTATTTTTATAAAATTACTTGGATCGGTATATATTACAAAGCTATCTTCTTCTGATATAAAGTCTAATATATCTAATTCTAAAATATCTTCCATTAATTTATCTTCATCATAGGCTTTATCTAGTACTATTACGCCCTTTCTTTCAAATAAATAACTTACTGAGCCGTCGGTTCCTAAATTACCACCACGTTTTGTCAATGTACTTCGTACGAATCCAGCGGTTCTATTTTTATTATCTGTAAGACAATCTATCATTATTGCTATACCACCTGGTCCATATCCTTCGTATCTTACTTGTTCATAGTTTTCACCAACGCCTTGATTTTTAGCCTTGTTAATAGCAGATTCTATATTTGCTTTTGGCATATTTTCTGATTTAGCCTTTTCAACAACCATTCTAAGTGATGGATTATTTTCAGGATTAGGATCTCCATTTTTAGCAGCTACGTAAAGTTCTTTGGCTAACTTTTGAAAAACTTTACTTCTTTCACTATCTATTGCTCCTTTTTTTCTCTTTATTGTTGACCATTTACTATGTCCTGACATATTCTTTCCTCCTTACATATTACTTATTTATAATACTCTTTTTCTATTGTCTTTGTCAAGTATATTTATATATTTATTATTTTATATAGCTTAATATTGCTGGTCCTAATATTATTAATAATATTAATGGAATGAAGAAGAATACTGATATTATACTTATTTTGGTAGGTATTTTAGAAATGGTGGCTTTGACTTCCATTTTTCTTTTTTCTCTTAGGTAATCTACTTGATTATACATAGTACTTATTATGCTACTTCCATATATATTTGCTTGAGTTAAAGCTAAAATTATATTATTGATACTATCAGAAGGTATCCTATTTTGCATGTCAGTTAAACTTTCTGTTAAACTCTTTCCATACTTGGTTTCTCTAAGTGTTTCTTTGAATTCAAGAGATAACTCATCTTCAATGCTACTTGTTGTTACCAATATTGCTTCAGATAGATTTCTTCCTGTTTGTAAAGACAATGTTAATACTTCAAAAAAGTAAATTGCTTCAATATCTAGTTTTTTTCTTCTTTTCTTTATTTTGCTATCTAATACTATTTTTTCTAATAAGAAATAATATATAATTGAAACTATTATAGAAAGTATGTATCCATATTTATAATTTATTAGGATAAAAAGAAATATTATTATAGTAGTAGTAAGTCTTATTATTAGAAATTTTTCTGTTGTTAATTTTGAAGATATTCCTAATAATTTTATTTTATTATTTATCTTGTTTATAACTCTTTGGTTATATATCTTTTTAGATATTTCTTTATTTTTCATAATTGGTTTCCCTTCTTATACATCTATTTTTGTTATCTTATTTAGTAATATTACATAAATTATAAACATTAATACTATTGTTATTATAATCATATATCCTAAAGTTGATGAAAATAATGGTGCAAAATATGATGGGTTTAATATATATATTATTAATATAAATATGATTGGTATTACTAATAGTACTCTAGTTACCATCTTAGGACTTGCAGAGATGTTTTTTAATTCTTCATTTAATTTCTTTTTATCAAATAATGTTCTTTCTATGGATGAAAATACTTCAACGATATTCCCACCTGTTTTATTTAAAATAGTAAGTGATGATGATAAAAATACTGCTTCTTCTAAGTCTACTCTTTTGGCAAATCGTTCAAATACTGTGTCTACTGATAAGCCATATTTCATATCAAGATACATTTTTTTAAATTCATCGCTTATTGGCTCTGGTAATTCTTTAGCCGCTATATTTAAAGCTTGTAAGGTACTTTTCCCTGATTTAAATGCATTATTCATTACTATTATTGCTCTTAATAATTCATTTTCTATTAATTTTGTTTGTCTTTTATAGTATATCTTCAAAATTATATCTAATAAATAGTAACCTACTATTATATCTATTACTATAGCTAAAATGTTTATTCCTGTTGTAAATATACCTGAAATGACGGCTAATAATACAAATAATATCATTATTATTATTTTATTAGTTATAAAATCTATTGCTGATATTTTGTCACGATGACGATATTTTATATATTTTTCGTATTTTTTTGATTTCTTTTTGAAATAGTCTATTTTTAATAATATTTGTCTATTTTTTTGAACAAATATTAAATATTTATTTTTTATTTTATCAATTAATGGTATGCTTGCGTCTTTTAGTGGCTCTAATGAATAGTAGGCTATTCTTTTTTCTTTTTTTTCTGCTACTGCTTGTCTTAATAGTATGATGATAATTATAAATATAATTATCACTATTAAGAATTGTATTATTTTATCTATATTCATAATTATCACCTTTCTTTTATTCGAATATATCTTTTATTTTAGTAAAGCCCTTTCTTAGAATCTTGTCATATACTTTTGGTTTTCTTTTATATAAGCCAAATTCTCCTACTACATTTCCTTCAGGCGATAATCCTTTTTGTTTGTATGTAAAGATATCTTTTACTATTATTTCGCCATCCTTAATTCCTTCTAATTCACTTATGGAAGTTATTTTTCTTTTACCATCTGATAATCTGTCTATTTGCACTATAATATCAATGGCATTCTCTATATAACCACGAACTGCTGATACTGGTATTTCCATTTCATTCATTAGGATCATTGTTTCTAATCTATTTAAGGCATCAATCGGATTGTTGGCATGGAGGGTTGTCAACGAACCTTCATGTCCAGTATTCATAGCTTGCATCATATCAAATGCTTCTTTACCTCTTACTTCTCCCACTATTATTCTATCTGGTCTCATTCTTAATGAGTTTCTTACTAGATCTCGAATTGTTACTTCACCTTCACCTTCATAATTGATTAATCTAGTTTCTAATGATATAACATGATTTTGATGTAATTTTAATTCAGCTGCATCTTCTATAGTTATTATTCTTTCATCTTCTCCTAGAAATCCTGATAAGATGTTAAGGAGGGTTGTTTTTCCTGTGCCTGTACCTCCAGATATTATAATATTTAGTTTTGCTTCTACTGCTACCTCGAGGAATCTAGCCATATTTACGGTTAAACTACCACGGCGAAGTAAATCATCTATTGTTTCTAATTTTTTATTGAATTTTCTTATTGTTAAGATTGGTCCTTTTAAACTAAGAGGTGGTATTACTGCATTTAGTCTTGAACCATCTCTTAGTCTGGCATCAACCATTGGATTAGCAGAATCTATGGTTCTTCCTAATGGCTGTACTATTCTTTGTATGGTTCTAATGATATGTTTGTCATTTATAAATGATACTGTTTCATCTTTTACTATTTTACCATCTATTTCAACATATATTTCATTTGGAGCATTAACCATGATTTCTGTTATGGCATTATCTTCAAGTAAGGGTGTTATAGGGCCATATCCAGTTATTTCATTTTGTATTAAATTAAAAACATGATTTCTCTCTAAATTACTTAAATCATATCCAACTAAGGCTGAATCTATTTCATTATTTATATAATCTTCTGGTAAAGTATCTTCTGGTATATTTTCTTCAATTAAATTTTGAACAATCTTTATTCTGATACTTTCAAGTAAACCTTTATCTCCAAATACTTCATAATCTTTAACATTTTCGTTATTTATTTCTATTTTGGGTTTTACTTCAAAGGCTTCAGTTAAACTCTTTGTACTCATTTTTTTGCCTCCTTACCATGACTATCATCTATTAGGTCCAGAGCCATTTTTTTCATATTATTTATATCCTTAGAATGAAATAAATTAATACTGTTATTTAATGTCAATATTTCTCCTGATATTGTATATTTATCTATATTTTTTATGTAATAATTTTTAGATAATGTATAATCGATGTTGTTTTTTATTATAGTTCTTATATCATATAAACTCAAATAATCTTTTCCTATATCTCTAGAATTATTCAATAATATTAAATAATTTTTCTTATCTGTATCTTTAAAGATACTAATTAAACTTTTCATGTTCTTTAAATCTACAATATCGTTTGTTATAATAAATAATGTCATATAAGAATAGTCTAAAGCTGTTAAATTTATTTCATCTAATATATGATATGTGTCTACTAATACTACATCATACTCTTTTTTTGCTAAGTCAAATATTACTGGTATATATCTACCTGATACTTTTGCTCCCATTCTTGGATCTTTTGGGCATGCTAATACATCTATATTTTTGTTGTATGTTGTTACATATTTTTTTAGTTCAGTAAATCTATTATTAGCCATACTATCAATCATTGTATATATATCTTTTTTATTTTTTACATTAAGACTTGCTGCTATTCCTCCAGAGTATAAATCTAAATCTATTATTAATACTCTTTTGTTTAATTCACAGTATATTCCTGCTAAGTTAAGCGTCATGGTTGTTTTTCCAACTCCACCTTTAACTGATGAAATAGTTATTATTTTTCCTGCCATACTTACACTATCCTTTCTATTTCTTTTTGATTATTTATTATTTTTCCTTTATAATGACTTATAATTTTTACTAAATTGAAATTAAACATTTTTCCTATTATGCTTTTTGCATCTTTTTCCATTTTTATTTCTATTTGATTTTCTTCAATAGTTACATATATATATTTGAGATTGGATGTATTTTGCTCAATTAAATTTTTTAAATCATTTTCTGTTACTGTATCTATATTATTTAATCCATATTCAATTGTTAAATAATTAGTATTTGATAATCTGTCTTTTTCATATATTGCATTACCTACATCATATACAAGTGTTAATATAAGTAAAAATATTGGTATTATTAAGATAAACATAACTAAACTTTGTCCTTTATTGTTTATCTTCAACATTAGGTATTTTCCTTTCTACTTTTACAATATATGGATTGCCTAACACTCTATTTAAGCCTGGTGTTATAATATTTACTTTAGTACTAATTTCTACAATTGTATATTTTTCTTCATTTGTTAGTTTTATGTCTACCTTTGGATATTCTTTTTGTATTTCTTCTATTTTATTATTATTATTATTTAATAAATTAATTATATCAATGCTGATGTTTTCTAATTCATTTTTCTTATTAAATATCATTCCAAAATCTACTATTGAGAATAATATCATAATAAATATAGGTAAAATAAGAACAAATTCTACTAATGCTTGACCTTTTCTATTCATATTGTTACTCACTCTCCCTATTTTCTATTTAATTATACCAAATAATAAGAAAAAAAGAAAGATTTTTTTATCTTTCTTTAATTTTTCTTATTTGTTTTCTTATTATCTATTTTTTGTTCTTTTTTTATTTCTACAGTTGCAACTTCTTGTTCATCTTTTTTGAAGATAAGATATAATAATCCAAGAACTACTAATATTATCAATATTATTATTACTACTTTTTCAGCAGTGTTACTATTTCCTTCTATCTCTGTTAATGCTTCTTTCTTTTCTGATTCTTTATTAGCGGTTATTTTATATTCTCTTGTACTTCCATCTTCTGCTGTTACAGTGATAGTTACAGTGTTATTACCTTTTTTGAATTTTTCATTTCCTGTTATTTCTACTCTGGCTCTACTATCTTCTGGAATTGCTTTTATATCAAGAGATGTAACATCGCTTTTAACAGTTATTTTATATTCATTAATTTCTTTATTAAATGTTATTTCATAACCATCTATTTCTAATGATTTTAAATAATTATTTGATGAATAATAATATGTGACAGGTGTAGCAACATTTTCAGGTTTTGCTTCTTTTATTATGTATACTGTGTATACTTTTATAGTACCATCTTCTGCTACTACTGTTATGTTAGCTGTTGTTTTATCATCAGTTAACTTATATTCAATTAATCCATCTACAGTACTAGTTATATCTTCAAGACTTCCTGATAAAATTACACTTTCAGTTCCGTATGGAACAGTTAAGGTGTATACTGTTACATCTTTATCAAAAGCAATATCAAAAGTACCAACACTAGCTTTTAATGAACTTAAATTATTATTACTACTAATTTTTCTTATAATATTAACTTCAGTTGTTAAATTTTCAAATTCTTCAATATTTTCATTTTTTGCAATGCTTCCACTTAATGTAATTGAATCTTTTCCTTCTTTAATAGCTGTGAATTCTAATGTTAATAATACTTCTTCATTTTTTAAATCTGTTCCTGCTGCAACTAAATTATTATCTTTAAATGTACCTATTAAATTTGAATTATATGTAACATTTGTTAATTTTAGATTATTACCTGTAGTAACTAAAGCATTAATACCGTTTATGTAATCACTAGTATTTTCTGATTTTACTAATACATTTAATTTAAAGGTATCGCCAACATATATTTCTTTTGATAATTCGCCATATACTAGACCTAAATTTGTATTTGCATCCCCACTAGTAGCAGGATTTAATTCAGTGTTTAATCTCATTATGTCCTCAAAAGTTAATAGTCCATCTTCATCACTATCTTCTTTTATGACATCCATAGATAATACTTTGTTACCTTCTAAATAATCGTTCATAGTTGGTTTCATATCATCTTCATTAAAATTATTATCATTATTATTGTCACCAATTACTACTACTATATAAGTAACTTCTGTTCCTTTTTTAAACACTAATTTATAGTTATTTTTTACTTCACTATTTATTACTTCTTCATTTGTTAAATCTAACAATTCATTATTTTCGTCATAGATAGATAATTCTATATCTGTATTAATTAAATTACCTAGTATTTCTTCAACATGAGTTACTTTATCGGAGTCATTATAGCCGATTGCCTCTTCATATAGATAACCATTTTGAAAATTAAGGCCTGTTAACCCAGATAATTCTCTATCATTATCTTTATTATAATTAATGCTTGCATTATAAGTATAATTTATTGTATTTATCACTTCATTATTTTCGTTTAATTCTTCTATAGTAACAGTATCACTAGTAGTATATAATCCACCAAGTGAAGAAGTGGTATCTGTAATAGAGCCATCAAAAATAGTATTTACTATTTCATTACCACTGCCTGTCTTTATTTCTGTTGAATTAACGCTTACCCTATAATTGCTATTTGGAGATAAATTGCCAGGTACTATAATTAGGTTTTGTGTATATTCTTTTTCTTCACTTACTGTATACTCTCCAGTTGATACTACTCCTAATATCTCACTTGTTGGTTCAATAGGAGTGTTTTCTCCATTATATAAAGTTCCAACTAAGCCACTATTAACTGTACTAATCGTATATGAAATATCTTTTTCACAAATAACCGATGCGCTATCTTTTACAGTTATTTTTAATTTGAATTCTCCATTATAGTTTTTATAAATTGGATTTATTTTTTGTGTATTTGTTTCATTATTTAATTCATAACCAGTTTTAGTTAATATTATTTTGTTACCATTTTCTATTGTACCATTTAAATACTTAAAACTTGGTTCTAATTCTATTGTATATTCTTTTTCTTCTTCATAATCTTGTTTTTCACTTTTATATGTCAAATTATATTCTTTAATATAACCTAATTCTTCTTCAGTAGTTACGCTTAATGATGTTTCTAATGGTTTAGAAACAACTTCATCTGCTAAAACAGTAACAACTGAAGATAATTGTGAAAATATCATTGTAAGAACTAAGAATATTTTGCTTATTTTCTTCATTTTCTTCATTTTCTTCATTCCTTTCTTTATTTTGTATTTTTATGTAGTATATTTTCCCCCGACTATAAACACCTCCATAAATGATAGCAAGGTTTTACCTCTTTCTATCATTTTCAAAATAATTATAGCACATAAAATGACTTTTTTCTTATACTTTACACTTTTTTGACATTTTTTTATAAATTTCTTGTTATTTTAATGTTTTTTTCCTAATTATTACCAAATATGTGATATTTATGCGATTATTGTTATTTTTTTCTTGACTTAAAATATTATTAATTATATAATATTATTGCTTAGCAGCGGATACTATTTTTTTGTAATGTGTCATTTATAAGTAACTATAGCTGCATAGCGAAAGTATGATAAAGACACCCTATGAAAATATAGTATACTTCTCTAAGAGAAGGAGGAAATGAAGATGGCTAGATATACAGGCCCAAATAACAAAAAAGCAAGAAGAGTATCATTCTCTATATTAGAAAATGGTAAAGATATTGCAAAAAGACCTTATGGTCCAGGACAACATGGTAAAGACAGAAAAAGAAAACCTTCTAACTATGCTATTCAGTTAAATGAAAAGCAAAAAGCTAGATTTATGTATGGTATTTCTGAAAAACAATTCAAAAAATTAGTTAATGACTCAGCTAAAATGAAAGGTGTTCATGGTGAAAACTTACTTATCTTATTAGAAAGTAGATTAGACAATATCGTTTATAGAATTGGTTTTGCTACTACTAGAAGAGGAGCAAGACAACTTGTTAACCATGGTCATATTACTGTTAATGGTAAGAAAGTAGATATTCCTTCATACAGAGTTAAACCTGGTGATGTAATTGCTATTAAAGAAAACTCAAGTGATCATAAAGGTATCGAAATAGCACTTGCTAATAAAGTAAAAAGACCTGATTTTATTAACTATGATGAAGCTAAGAGAATTGGTACTTATGTTAGATATCCTGAAAGAAGCGAATTAAACGCAGATATCAATGAATCATTAATCGTTGAATTCTATAGTAGAGTATAATTATTACTCTACTTTTTCTATATAAATAAAAGATGTAACTTTTTTAGTTGCATCTTTTTGTGCAAAATAAAAATCCTTATAACTAAGGATTTATTTCTTTCATCTGGTGGCTCCAGCGGGAATTGAACCAGCGACACAAGGATTTTCAGTCCTCTGCTCTACCGACTGAGCTATGAAGCCAAAATAAATGGCGGTTCCGACGGGAGTTGAACCCGCGATCTTTTGCGTGACAGGCAAACGTGATAACCACTACACCACGGAACCATGGTTGCGGGAGCTGGATTTGAACCAACGACCTTTGGGTTATGAGCCCAACGAGCTGCTCCATCCCGCGATAAAATTAATAAACAAATATGGCGGAGGAAAAGGGATTCGAACCCCTGCGCCACTTTCGCGACCTCCTGGTTTTCAAGACCAGTCCCTTCAACCAGACTTGGGTATTCCTCCAATAAATTGGTGCCTGAGGTCGGACTTGAACCGACACGAGGGTTAAATCTCGCAGGATTTTAAGTCCTGTGCGTCTACCTATTCCGCCACTCAGGCATTCATGTCTTTTTGCTGTTGACTTCTTAATTATATAACATTTTTTTTAGTTTGACAACCTTTTTTTGCAATTTTTATTAAAAACATGCAAAAATATTGAATTTTTTTGTTTTTTAGTATATAATATCATTGTATCTCGAAAAAATGCGCCCATAGCTCAACTGGATAGAGCGTTTGGCTACGGACCAAAAGGCTGTGGGTTCGACTCCTACTGGGCGCACCATTTTAATAACTAATAGGATTAACTATCCTATTTTTATTTTATGCTTTTTCATAATAAATAAAACTAAATTTGTAAGACAATATGGCTTACAAATTCTTTTTGAAGACAAATGGCTTCAAAAACACTTGCAAGACCTGAGGCTTGGAAGTAACAATAAGCCTACACCTTAATTATATTATCGAATAGAATATTTATGATTAAGGAGGTTTATATGAAAAGAACATTAGTTAGTATTATATTATTTTTAATTGTAATAGCTTCTGTTATAGTGGGCGCTGTTATGAAAAGAAATAATGATAATTCAAATCTTACTAAAGTAAAAGTAGCAGAAGTAGCTCATAGTATCTTCTATGCTCCTCAGTATGCTGCTATTAGTAATGGGTATTTTGAAGAAGAAGGATTAGATATAGAATTAATTCTAACACCAGGAGCAGATGCTGTTATGTCTTCAGTATTATCTGGAGATGTAAACATAGGTTTTTCTGGTACTGAAGCTACTATCTATGTCTATAATGGTGGTGAAGAGGATTATCCAGTAACATTTGCTGCTCTTACTAAAAGAGATGGTGCCTTTCTTGTATCCAGAGAAAAGATAGATAATTTTACATTAAATGATTTGAAAGATAAATCTGTTATTGGTGGAAGAACTGGTGGTATGCCAGAAATGACATTTGAATGGGCTTTAAGAGAAAATGGTATTGATCCTAAAAAAGATTTAAACATTGATACATCAATAGCTTTTGCTGCTATGCAAGGTGCTTTTATTGGTGGAACTGGAGACTTTGTTACTCTATTTGAACCTAATGCTACTTCAGTAGAAAAGGAAGGTTTAGGTTATATTGTAGCTTATGTTGGTGAACTAGGAGGAGCTGTTCCTTATACTGCTTACAATGCTAAAAGAAGTTATATTGATAATAATCCTGATATTATTAAAGGTTTTTCTAGAGCTATAAATAAAGGATTAAAATTTGTATCTGATAATGATGCTGAAACAATAGCTAACAGTATTATTAGTTTCTTTCCTGATACTGCATTAAATGATCTAATTACTATGATTGATAGATATAAGAAAGGTGATGCATATAGAGAGACTATTAGTATTAATGAAGAAGAATGGAAACATATTCAAGATATTATGATAGCAGCAGGGGAACTTGATGAATATGCTCCATATGATAAATTAATATATGGAAAATACTTCAATGAGTTCGAATGATATATTAGTAATTGATAATTTATCAAAGATATATCATACTAATAATAGTGAAATAACCGCTATTAAAGATTTAAATTTAAATATTAAAGATGGTGAATTTGTAGCTATTGTCGGTCCTTCTGGTTGTGGTAAGACTACTCTACTCTCTATTTTGTGTGGATTAGAAAATAAATCTAGTGGCAATATATTATTCCCTAAGGGTAAAGCTAAAATGGGATATATGCTGCAAAATGATACTCTTTTTCCTTGGCTTAATATCTTAGATAATTCTTTGTTAGGTCTAAAAGTACAAAAAAAAATTACTAAAGAAAATAAAGATAAGGTAATATCTATGCTTAATACTTATGGTTTAAAGGACTTTATCTATAAATATCCTAGTAATTTATCCGGAGGTATGAAACAAAGGGCTGCTCTTATTAGAACTCTTGCTATTAATCCTGATATTCTATTACTAGATGAACCTTTTAGTGCTCTTGATTATCAAACAAGATTAGCGGTATCAGATGATGTATGGAAAATTATTAAGAATGAGAAAAAGACCACTATTATGATAACTCATGATGTAGCTGAGGCTATCTCTATGGCTGACCGTGTTATTGTTTTATCTGATAGACCTGCTAAAGTAAAAAAAATTTATACTATTGATATGGAAGATAAAGGTAATCCTACACATAATAGAAATTTAAAAGAATTTAGATTCTTCTATAATGATATATGGAAGGATATTGATATTCATGTATAGCAGAGAACACAAATTATATCTAAGAAAAAAGAAAATAAGAAAGATATTAGTTATATTTACTCAAATTTTATTAGCGGTACTTTTAATTTCTATATGGGAATTACTTGCTACATATAAAGTTATTAATACTTTTATTACTTCTTCTCCTAGCAGGGTTCTTAGTACTATTATATCGCTATATAATGATAATAATCTATTTAACAATATATGGACTACTATTTACGAGACTTTAATTAGTTTTAGTTTAGGAACTATAATTGGTATAATTACTGCTACTATATTATGGTACTTTAATTTTATCTATAAAGTATTAGATCCTTATCTTACTATTTTAAATAGTTTGCCTAAGATAGCTTTAGGTCCAATAATTATTATCTTCTTTGGGGCTAATATTAATTCTATTATTATAATGGCTTTACTTATATCTGTTATTGTTACTATTATAACTGTATATAATGGCTTTATATCTACTGATAAAAATAGAATTAATTTACTTAAGTCTTTTTCTGCTACTAAAGGACAAATATTTAAGTATGTTATTTTACCTAGTAGTTACTCTACTATTATAAGTAGTCTTAAGATAAATATTAGTATGACTTTAATAGGAGTAATTATGGGAGAATTTCTTGTATCAAAAAGTGGTATTGGTTATTTAATAAATTATGGTTCTCAGGTATTTAATTTAAATTTGGTTATTTCAGGTATTATTATATTAATGATAGTCTCTTACCTTATGTATATAATAGTTAGTTATATAGAAAAAATACTAGTCAAAAATGATTAGTATTTTTATTATACTTGCATATTATATAATAAGTAGATTCTATTAAAATTTGACATTTTAGAAAAAATCTGCTATAATCTAGTACATGTGATGGCACATTATTCTAGTCAATTTAACTTACTATGAAGGTGAACCTAAAAGCTCACTAAAGAGCATATCTGTGAAACTTCTGGTGTTTGCTTTATGCGCCCAGCTTAGGGTGGATGCTGGAAGGTAAGGTTTTTGGGCGGTCATAATGGCATATGATACTACCCCAATCTCCGTGGAGACCTATCTTTGTGTTTTTTGTGACAAGAACAGAAATACGAAATGGGCTTGAACCTACTATGTGGGGAAACTTACGAGTAGCGTAGCTTGTCTTGAGTGAATATAGGGAATAATTGATCAGTTAGATATAGCGTAGCTAACTTTATCTAATATTGCGATTTGAAACTATATTTGCAAAAAAGAATTAATAGTAAGATAATTGCTTGAGGAAATCTCCTAGAGTGACATTTCTATGGGATTACAGTATGTACTAAGTGGTAATCAAGTCATATATTTGGTGACAGTATATTGTCTTCTTTAAAGGGTAACCACTAATTTGGTAACGAATTAGTAGAAGATAGGGAAATCCTACTTGACCTAAGACATAAAGTTAACTTTAGAAATTGCCATTTTATGAAGTAAGGCCTTCGGGCCTTTTTATTATATTGGAAAGGAAATTTATGAAAAAGAAAAAAAGAAATAATTGGCCTCTTATTGTAACTATACTTGCATTTACTATATCCCTACTCTTCTCTTTTATGTCAGAATCGGTTATGCCTAAAGTAGGTATTATTGTAGGTATAATGATATTAATATTATTTATTTTTATAGGTATTATTTTTGATATGATTGGAGTAGCAGTAACTTCTAGTAACGAAGAACCTCTTCATGCTATGAGTTCTAAAAAAATTAAAGGTGCTAAAAAAGCTGTATCTTTTAAAAAGAATGCTGATAAAGTATCTTCATTTTGTAATGATGTAATTGGTGACATATGTGGTATCATATCAGGTTCTGCTGGTGTATCAGTAGCTAGAGGACTAGCAAGTACATTTAATTTAAATATTTTTTATACTGGTCTAATTGTAACGGCCTTAATAGCGGCTTTAACTATTGGAGGTAAAGCTTTATGTAAAAGAATAGCTATAGATAATAATCATAAAATTGTGTATATGACCGCTAAAGTTATATCTAAATTTGAGAAGAAAAAGAAATAGATTATCTCTTCTTATGTAATCTACTTCTTCTTTTTTTTAACTTATAATTAGTTGTAGTCAAATAATCAACCCTGTCTTTTAAATACTTAGTATCTTGTGCCATAATATCACAATATTGAACTTCATATAGCTTCTCTGCTAATACTGGATTTCTTTCAATAACATCATCATCAATAATACCATTACAATTCTTTATCAAATATAATATCTTATTAATAAAAGCCTCTTCATATCCAAGTCTCTTCAAAATAACATAAGCCATCTTAGTAGAAGCTCCCGAAACATTATAATAATGTCTAATAGGTCCTTCAATATAAGCAAAAGGTTTGCCTATATCATGAAGTAATAAAGCAAGTCTAACATCAAAATCAGTATAATCATTCTCTTCCGCTCTAAATAAAGATAACAAGGTATGATTCCATAAATCATGTTGATGTTGTGGTTGTTTTTGGTTAAATTCAATCATACATTTAATTTCTGGTATATAAAACGATAAAACATTAAAATTATTATTAATAGACATAACTAAATCATTCTGTTCTAATATTTCTTGCAAATTCATTATCTATCTCTCCTTCTAGTAGTAAACTAAACATTTTTCTTTTTTCTTAATCTTATACTTAACACCAGTTAAATATTTTTTATTCATATCGTTAGATAAAACTCCCATTGAACAAGCAAGTTGAATCTTATATAACTTTTCTGCTAAAGAGAAATTCTCTTCTATTAAACTATCTTCTATCTCTCTATTGCAATTTCTAACCAAAAAAGAAACCTCATCAACAAAATCATCATTATATTCACATCTCTTAAGTATATCAGTAGTAGCGGCAGAAGCAATCTCATTACTATTTTTATTCATATCATTCATAAGTACTATTCCTAAATTCTTAAATAATAGCGTCATTCTAACACTTAAATCATTAAAAGAATTATATAGAGAAAGTAAAGTTAAACTCCATAAATCTAATTTTTCTCTACCTCTTCTCTTATAATTAATAACATATTTTAATTCAGGTACTTCTTCTAATAACATATCAATATTTTGATTAATAGCTACAACTACATTATCAGCCGTTAAGATTTTTTCTAAAACCATAATATCCTTCCTTTCGTGGAAAAATATTATAACACATTTTATTTATTTTGGCTACTAATATTTAATAAAATACCCATACTACACATTGTTATTAATAGACTACTACCTCCATATGATAGAAAAGGAAGGGTTACTCCAGTTGCCCTTTATAGTGTGGTAAAAAAATAAGAGGTTGCCTTTCGTATGTGGTATTTTTTTAAACCTTAATAGTACTTGTAAGATATGATAACACTTTAAATTTTAAATTGATTTTGACTTCTTTTTTATCGCCATAATCATAAACAACAATGCTATCTATCAATCTTTTAATCAAGGTTCTACTTGGCTCTTTCATACTTACATACTTTTCAACTAAATCCCTACAACGGGTAAAATCCATTTCAGCTCGTTCATTTGATAAGTTATTGTATTTAGACTTTAATTTTTCTTTTTCTTTATTTAGAATTTGCAAATTATTTTCGTGATCTTGTGATAATTTTTTAAATATTTCTAGTGAAATATGACCTTCCAATTTGTCATTATATAAACTAGATATTGTATTCATTTCTTTATCTATTTTTATTTGTATTGCATCTACATTATTTTTTAATTCTAATAAATCTTTATTATATATATAAACAGATTCTTCTACTAAATTTCTAATATCATAATGTTTAATAAATTCTTCGCCAATTTCTTTTAAATAATTTATTACATCTTTTTCTAATAAATCATAATTTAATCTATTTGGAGTACAGCCTGATGCTTTTCCTTTTCTATTGTAGTAATTACAACTTGTATATTTAGTTTGAGTTTGAGCAGTTCTTTTGTATGTAATACCTAAAGAACGCCCACAATTACCACATACAAGTAAACCAGATAATAAGTAATTATCAAAATCTCTTTCCTTCGGTGTTGTATGTCTTTTCTTTACTATTTCTTGTACTTTATCAAAATCTTCTTTGCTTATAATAGGTTCATGTGTATTTTTGACTACAATGTATTCTTCTTTTTTTGTTTTACGACACTTTTTATTGTTATAACTTATTTTTTCGTGTGTATGTTGTACCATATTACCAATATACATTTCATTAGTTAAAATATTTCTTAATGTAGAATGTTTCCAAATACCATTCCCGTTATTTTCTGTGACTTTCAAACCTCTAGGTTCTTTCTTATGTACTATTGGAATAGGAATTTGTCTTTCAGTTAGTTTTTTAGCAATTACACAAACTCCATGACCATCAAGTGCTAGTGAAAATATTAATTTAACAATTTCACTTGCTTCTGGATCGATAATTAATTTGTGATGGTCATTAGGATCTTTCATATAACCATAGCAAGGAAATGATCCGATGTATTCTCCTTTTTCTTGTTTTACTCTAAATGAAGATTTTACTTTTTTAGATACATCCCTTAAATATAAATCATTAACTCCTAATCTTAAACCTAACATTGAATCACCAATTAATGAATCGTATGAATCATTAATAGCAATATATCTAACATTATGTTCTAAAAAGAATTCTTCAATATATTTACCTGTACCGTACATTTCACGACCTAATCTTGACAAATCTTTTGTAATAACACAATTTATAAGTCCGTTTTCAATATCTTGTATCATTTCTGTAAATCCAGGTCTTTCAAAATTACCTCCAGAATAACCATCATCTATATATTCTTTAACAAGATTTAAACCATTGTATTTTGCAAATGAATTAATTATCATCCTTTGACTTGATATTGAAGAAGATTCATCACTTTTTCCAAGATCATCTTTTGAAAGTCTTAAATAATCTGCACATTTATAAATTTGATTTCCTATCATATATTAATATTCCTCCCTTTTAATGATAGTGGTCTAAAATATCTACGATTGCATGGTACCATCATTTTTAATTTTTTGCAACTCATCAAATACACCTCCAAACAATAATTTTTTCTTATATAATTCTTCCTTAAAAGTTCTATTAATAATTGTTTTTAAATCATCTCCATCTTCATTAAAAACAAACTCCAATTTTACTATCTTATTTCCATACATTTTAATCATTTGATCACCCACTTTAAGAGTATGATTAAAATTTGAAATTATGTTATTAGAGTTAGACATTTTTATTTCCTTTCTCTAAAGTAAAATCATATTCTAAAGGATTCTTTAAATGTACTTCAATTATGGATTTACTATTATTACCATTACCTATACTAACATGCTACATATTGCTACTTATACGACCTTTAAGCATAGTTTGTTCTCTTTGTTCTAAAGGTTTAGTTAAGGTAAAACTAGCATAAGTTCTATTATTTTCTTTTTTATATTCAAAATCAGTAATAGTATTTTTTAATAACTCATGTACTATATCAATAGCCTTTTTAAGTTTTTCTTTTATAGCATTATCATCGTAAATATCATTAGTGTATTGATATAAATCTTTTTGATAAACATAATCCATAAAATTATTCATATTAGTATAAATATTCTCATTACTTTCATCTGCTTTATAATTTAATAATTCGTTTTTCATATTACATCACCATCCTTTATCCATATCATAGTCATCATTATAAACTTTTTCTTCTTCAATAAATAATTGTTCCATCATATCTTTATCTTTCTTTGACAAATCTAAATATATTTTTTTATTTCCATAATATTGTCTTATCCATAGAAAACGATGCTTTTTTACATCAAATTCTATTGAACTATTTAATACTTCATCTAATAATTCTATTTTTTCTTCATAATTAATTTCTTGGTTTCCCATTTTCATCATCCTTTCTAACATAAAAAAAGAACTGATATTAATTATCAATTCTTGATACATTTATTTGATTCTAATTTTAATTATCATCTTCTAATTCATTTTCTATATAATAATTTATTTCTTTAATATCTAAATGGGGATTAGTATCTATTTCATTTTCATAATCTTCAACTTTTTTTAATAAATCCCAGAGAATATTTTGATATTTTTTGATATATTAGGAAAAGTTAACTTACGATCGTTTAGTAAAGAATATAACATCAGTACATCAAAAATTACTTATCTCTTATAACTAGTACCATCATTAAATGTAATTTCTTCAAGTTCTTTTTCATAAATAATGTCATTTTTATTCCCTTTATAAGATTTATCTATATTGTAAAAATAATTTTTTTCATAGTTGTTAAAAGTTTTTCTAATAAACTTTTTATCTCTTTTGGGTAGTTTTTTCTTATAAAATAATTTTCTAACAAATCATACAATTCATAGTCATAACGATTAATTTCTCTTATTGTTTTCATTTGAGTCTTCTTAACACTATTTTATACAAGGGTTAAAGAAAGTAAATTATTATTTTACACATTTAAGAATTTTACAAATAAAAGAGCAAAGCTAATTTTAGAACTGCTCGATAAATTGTAATTTATCGAGATGATTGTAACATAAAAGTTAGATATTTATAAATCAATATATAACTTTCTAAATTTTATTATGCATGTATAATATTTGTATTCTTTGAAATTTCACTATTAGTTGTTACAATATCATAATTACTCAAATTATGAATATCCTTGTTTCCTGTTATTCTTGCAAAAGTTTTTAATTCATCATTTACAACATTAAAATAATTCTCTAACCTTTTACTGCTTTTTTCAATATTTAATCTTTTTCTTAATTCTGAATCTTGTGTTCCTACTCCTACCGGACACATTCCATTATTGCAAACTCTGTACTGTTGGCAAGCAATTGCCATCATTGCAGCTGTTCCAATAGCGATAGCATCTGCTCCCATTGCAATTGCCTTAGCAAAATCTGATGAAGTTCTTAGTCCTCCCGTTATGATAAGTGATATATCTTCTCCATGCTCATCTAAATATTTTCTTGCTCTATATAGTGCATATATTGTAGGTACTGTTGTTGCATCTTTTATGATTTTAGGGCTTGCACCTGTTGCACCACCTCTCCCATCTATTGTAATAAAATCCGGCTTTGCAAAACAAGCAAATTCTAGATCCTCTTCTATATGTCCTGCTGCAAATTTCACACCAATTGGTCTTCCTTCTGATTTTTCTCTTAATTCATCTACTAGAGATTTTAAGTCTTCTTTTGTTTCAATCTCTTTAAATTTAGATGGACTAATAATATCTTCTCCTACTTTTTTGCCTCTTATTTTTGCAATTTCTTCTGTTACTTTTTCTCCTGGTAGGTGTCCTCCCATTCCTGGTTTTGTTCCTTGACCTATTTTAATTTCTATTGCACTTACCTTTTTTAAGTTTTCATCCGTAACACTATATTTATTTGGCACATACTCAAAAATATATTCATAAGCATTTTCAAATTCTTCTGGTAATATTCCACCTTCTCCGCTACATATTGCTGTTTTTACATTTTTCGTTCCTATGGCTAAGGCTGTTTTTGCTTCTTTTGATAATGCACCAAAAGACATGTGTGTTACAAATACAGGTGTTTCTAAAATCATTGGCTTTTTCGCATTTTTACCAATTACTGTTCTTAGACTAACTTCTTCATCTTCAAAAAGTGGCATTTTGCTAAGTTGTCCACCTAGAATTAGAATATCATTCCAGCTAGTTACAGGTAGCTTTGTTCCCATTGCTGAAATAATACTTTTTCCAGTAATAGCCATTGTATGGATATCTTCCATTCTTTGTTCTACTTCATCCGTACTACGAGTATATTCTTTTAAATAGTTTTCTAGCCTATTTTCATTCGTTCTTGTTTCTTCTTTAGATTCTACTTTTTCTTCTTGTTTTGCATCTTCTTCTACTAATTTAAACATATTCTTTGGTGCAAAACACATTGGACATTTCCAATCATCTGGTAAGTCTTCAAATTTAACTCCCTCTTTTTCTTCATCATAAATATGTCCACATAATTGACATTTATATTTAGCCATTTTTTCCTCCTTTTTTAATTTCAATAATAGATACAAAAAGGTATCTCTTATTTTACTAATATATTAATAATTTTCTGCTTTTATTTCAAAATATGCTTTTGGATGACTACAAACTGGGCAAATTTCTGGTGCTTCTTTACCAATTACAATATGTCCACAATTTCTACATTTCCAAATTTTATCTCCATCTTTAGAAAATACTAACCCATCTTCTACATTTTTTAATAATTTTTTATATCTTTCTTCATGTTCTTTTTCTATCTTTCCAACCGCTTCAAATAAATATGCTATTCTATCAAATCCTTCTTCCTTTGCTTCTTTTGCCATTCTATCATACATATCTGTCCATTCAAAATTTTCTCCTTCTGCTGCTGCTTTTAAATTTTCAGCTGTAGATGGTATATCTTCATCATGTAATAGTTTAAACCATAATTTAGCATGTTCTTTTTCATTATCTGCTGTTTCTTGGAATATTGCTGCTATTTGCTCATATCCTTCCTTTTTAGCTTTGCTTGCAAAATAGGTATATTTATTTCTTGCTTGTGATTCTCCTGCAAATGCCTCCATTAAATTTTTTTCTGTTTTTGATCCTTTTAATTCCATTTTTTATTCCTCCTCATACTTTATTTTAGATTTACATTCTTCACATATTCCATATAAAATGATACTGTCTACATTAGTAATTACACTCGTTTGATTATGGATCAATTCTTTTAGTTTTTTCTTCTTAAACTGATACATAAAATCAAAAACTTTTCCACATTTGTTGCATATTACATGATAATGTTCTTTATCAATATAATCATATTTGTCTGGTCCAGTTAATACTTTTATTTTCTTGATAGTTTTATTTTCCAATAAAACATTTAAATTTCTATAAACTGTACTTTTACTAATAGTTGGATTATCTTGATGTACTTTATCATATATTTGTTCTGCTGTTGGATGATTTAAATACTTAAATGTTTCTAGTATAATTTCTCTTTGCTTAGAATAGTTATTCATGTATCCTCTTTCTAAATTAGGAATTATTCCTAATTTTGTTTTATTTTATATTATTTCATATAGTTTGTCAATAACTTTATGATTATTATTACTCAATTTTTTTATAATGTAATTTAAAAAAAGAAGTGTACAGAAGTTGTGCAGTAAGATTTATAATCGTATATAATATAAAACAAGCAATTTATTTGTCATTAAAGGAGTTAAAAGAAAATGGCAAATTATTGTCATCTATCGTATGAAGATAAAAAAATATAGAGGATGGATTAAACGATAATAAATCCATCAATCAAATCACAAAGGAAATAAATAGGAATCATTCAACAATTTTAAAGGAAATAGATAGAAATAAAATTTATTCAAAACCAAATAATTATGATTATTCAAAAATAACTGATCCTGAAAACTTATACAAATATCAACATTGTGAAAAACTGGATAAATCACCATATGTTTGTAATGGATGTAAATCAAGATGTGGATGCAGAAAAGAAATATATACTTACTATGCAAGAAAAGCAGATGATTCTTATAGAGAAGTAAAAAGTGAAGCTAGAAAAGAAATAAATTTAACTCCAGAAGAAATATATATAATAAATACTACTCTCACTCCACTTATAAAAAAGGGACAAACTATTAATTATTTGTATATCAATCATCCAGATATTTTAGATTTTTCTAAACCATCATTTTATAATTATGTAAATAATGGTGTATTTGAATTTAAACCTTTAGATTTTCCAAGAATAGTTAAATATAAAAAGAGAAAAAATTCAAATAAAAGAAGAACAAGAAAAGAAAGAGAAATATTAATTGGAAGAAAATATGAAGGCTTTGTTAATTACATTTCTAATAATTCAGGTTTGAATATTGTAGAAATGGATACAGTTTGTGGTTTAAAGCATTTTCTTTAACAGAAGATAATAATTTTTTCATTTTTCTTTCTTTAGGTATATGTTTATTACAATTAAGGTGTAGCGATTTATAACAGAATAAAAAATCACATTCTTTTTCAACTTTCTGTTCAAAAAAATTCTTTTCGTATAAATTTACTTTATCATTATAATTAAAATAATTTAATTTTTCTTTTAAACCAATAGTATTAAAATTATCAATAATACCACCATTTATAAGTTCATCTTGTGTTTCATAGCAACCCAATTTAAAACCTCTTCTAGCAGTACGAAGTATATGTAAACCATTAAAGCATTTGGTATTAATATTTTTATATTTTTATCATTATTAAAATGATTATCAACATATTTAATTATATGTTTAGTATATTGCTGATAGTCTTTGTCAAAACAACTACTATATCCTTTTTTCCATAATCTAATTCCTTTCAAAATTAGATATAATAGATCCCTAAAACTGTATGTTATCATTGTAAGGCAACCTATCAAAAAAGTTGCAATTTTTTTGTATTTTTTTGTGATTTTCATATAATTTTAGTTTTTTGGCTAAATAGAAATAAATTATCAAATTCGTTTTTTCCCTTATTATAAGGGCTAAAAAGTGTCCGTAGTTATAAGATACCACGAAGTATAACCCCTGTTACTGGTATTAGTCCTACTACTACCATTAGATTAAGCATAGTCTGGAATGATAATCCAAAAGTAATACCAAAGGCTAGGTATTTACCAAATGAATCTTCACATTTCATAGCTATTTTAAATCCTGATATAATGATCATTAGAAATAAAGTTGTAACTAATAATACTCCCATAAAGCCAAATTCTTCACTTATTATTGAGAAGATAAAATCTGTTTGTGGTTCTGGTAAATAGAAGTGTTTTTGTATTGAGTTACCAAAGCCTAATCCTAGTAATCCTCCTGGTCCAATAGCATATAATGATTGTATTATTTGGAAACCACTACCTAATGGATCATTCCATGGGTTTAGAAATGATACTATTCTTTGCATTCTATATGGGGCTATTATGATAAGAGAGGTGACTCCTAATAAACCAAGTATTCCTATCTTAATAAAGAAATTCATTTTTACTCCACTTATAAATAATAATACTATTATAGTCATAACTATAACTACTCCTGTACCAAAGTCTGGTTCTAACATTATTAGACCAAATACTAATAAGAGTACTCCTAATATGGGTAATACTCCTTTTTTTATATTTTTTATTTCTTTTTGATTATTAGATAAATACTTAGAAGTAAATATTATTAATCCTAACTTAGTGAATTCTGATGGTTGAATACCAAGGCTACCTATTCCGAACCAACTTCTACTTCCATTTCTTACTGTACCTATTCCTGGTATTAATACTAAGGATAATAATACTGTACATATTATAAATATTATATTAGATTTCTTTTTATACTCTAAATAAGATATTTTAGATATTATAAATAATGCTATATAACCTACTATTAAGAATAAACCTTGTGATTTTATATATTTATATGGATCATTAAACTTATATTCTGACCATACATTAGAGGCTGAATATATCATTATTAATCCAAATACACTAAGTAATATTATTCCTATTAATAAAAATGTTCTTTCTTTTTTCAAGATATCACCTTATTATATATTATTAATAATACTTAATATTTATTCTATTCACTTTAAGTCTTATTGTCTTAAAGTGTTATTTCTAGCCATAGTCTAGAAATAATTAGTAAGATATCATATTCACAGTGAAGTACTTTCTAACTTAGATAATTCCAAATAAAAAGAAGATAAACTAGTATCTTTTTAAAAGTATTGACTTCTATATATCATTATCTATATAGAAGGCAAAGAAAAAGACTATCATAGCAAGTGCTACAACGTAATCCACTACTTAAACCTCCACCTCCTAAGAAGTAAAATAGTCAATATAATATGACTATTTATTTTAATTTATATATATACAATTGTTTATGATAGAGACTATTATATAGGCTCTATCATACCATGGAAAACATAAACTTGTTTATGGTTGAAATGGCAAAAAGAAAAGACTACTAAAAAGTAATCTTATTATAACCATACTCCATATATTAAAGCACATAAACTTAATATAAAACCTACTATCCAGAATAATTTAACAATATCATTCTCTCTCCATCCTAATCTTTCAAAATGATGATGAATAGGAGTCATTAAAAATACTCTTCTTTTTAATAATACAACTGAAGATATCTGAATAATAACAGTTAATGTTTCTATTACAAATACTCCTCCTATTACCGCTAGTGATAATTCATGCGATGTTAAGATAGCTATCGTAGCCATTGTAGCACCAAGGGTTAAACTACCAGTATCGCCCATAAATACTTTAGCAGGATTTGAATTATATACCAGAAAGCCCATAATACTTCCCATTAGTATAAAGCAAAAGATACCCATATCGCTATTACCTTCAATCCACCAACTACCCATAGCAATTAAACCAAAAGCTAAGAAAGCAATTGCAGATAACCCTCCTGCTAAACCATCTAATCCATCAGTTAAGTTAACAGCATTAGAAGATCCTACTAATAAGAATAATATGAATACTCCATAGAACCAACCTAAGTTCCAATCAATACCTAAAGCTGATATTCTTAAATAAGAATCTCCCGCTGTATATTGTCTAAATAATACATAGAATACTAAAGCTACTATTAACTGAAGTAATATCTTTTGAAATTGTGTAAGTCCTTTATTTGTCTTTCTTCTTAAACTTATAAAGTCATCTAAGAATCCTATTAATCCATATGACAAGAATACAAATAATACTATAACTAAGTTTACTGAATATTCTATCTTACCAGTTAATAATAGAAATAATGTTATAGCAAATGTAGGAATTATAAAGATTAATCCTCCCATAGTAGGGGTTCCTGCTTTATTCCTATGAGCTTCTACATATATATTGATATTTTGTCCTGCTTTTAACTTTTTTAAAAATGGTATAATGATTAATCCGAATATTGTAGCTCCTATAAAGCCCAACATTAAGGCAAATAATGATTTAGTTAATGTTAACATTATCCCACTCCTCTTCTAGATATATTATATCATATATATATTTAAATAAATATATCTTTTTACTTTATTTTACATTAGTAGTGTAAAGATATTCACTTCTTTTTATATAGTCTTCTAGCACCCGCTACTTGTTTAGGAGTTAATGTATCAAGATAATTACAAGGATTAATATTGTTTCCTCCTACTACTATCTTATTAAAACACTCTATTAACTCTATATTTACTTTAATATCTTCTAGATAATTTATAAAATCATAAAACTTATCTAGTGATAATCTATCTACTCTGCCATCATATAAATAATTTAATATCATAATTATATAACAATATATATCAGTATTTTCATCAATCTTATAATCTGCTAAATCATCAGTCTGTGATAATGTTTGATACTTAGTGTTATTATATTTAATTAATGAAGAATTAGTTAAATATCTACCAGGAAATGATTTATTACCCGCTATTTTACAACTATCTAAGTCTACTATATATATTTCTTGTTTATCTCTTTCTACTAGAAAGTTATCTTCATGAATATCTCCTAGATAGAAGTTATTTAAATTAGTATATTTACGAATATTTTGCATCTGTTCTAGTATTCTACCAATACTCTTTAGATAATGAATCTTCTCTTCATAAGTAATATCAGGATTATTTAATATAACACTTAAGTTTATTCCTTTTATATACTTCATAGTGAAAGCTTCTATTTTTTTATTAATAGATACTAAAGATTCGGGTAATACAAAATTACTAGGCATACTATCTTTATTAGCATTTAATGCTCCTATTGTATATAATTTATTAGCAAATATTATTCCATCAGTACGATGTAATTTCTTAAGTAATTTTTCTTTACCATAATAAGGATATTTAAATAATTCACACTCTGTGCTAGTTACATTTTTTGGTAATATAAGTGGTTCTAAACTATTTAATTTAGTCTTAGACATATTAATTATTTGCATAAATATTCCCCCCTCTTTTGATGCCGCTATTATAGCACAAAAGTAATAAAAATGCAAATTAATCTAAGTATAATCTAATACTAGAATATTCTGGTATTCTACTTCCTGCTTCTGGAGACTGATTAATTACTTTATCTCCACTGCCACTATACTCTATAGTAAAAGATTTTAGTTTACTAGCTGCTTCTTTTTTAGTTAAGCCTACAACATCTTCTACGGTATAATATTTTTGGTCATACCATTGATACTTTTTATCGGTTCCACCTTCTTGTTTTTTAATATTTAAGGCTGATATAGCATCTTCTAGGATATTTTTTACTATAGGAGCACTAACTGTACCTCCATACTGGGTTACACCCTTAGGATTATCTATGGCTAGATATACTACTACTTTGGGATCATTAGCAGGCATAAAGCCAATAAAGGATACTATATAATTACCATGCATATAAACACCATTATTAACCTTTTGAGCAGTACCTGTCTTTCCTCCTACTCGATAGCCATCTATATAAGCATTCCTACCAGTACCTAATGATACTACTGATTCAAGTGTCATTCTTACTTTTTCGCTTGTTTCTTTAGTAACAATATTTTCTCTTACTTTAGTAGGTTCTATTTCTTTAATAATTTGGCCTGTTTCATGTTCAGTAATTCTCTTAACAATATAAGGCTTATATAATGTACCTCCATTAATTGCTGCGGAGACTGCTGCTACTTGTTGAATAGCGGTAACACTAACTCCTTGACCAAAGGCAGTAGTAGCTAGTTCTACTGGCCCTACTTTATCTAAATTGAATAGTATTCCTGAACTTTCTCCATTTAAATCTATACCTGTTTTTTTACCATATCCAAATTTATTTATATAATCAAATAATGTTTCTTTTCCTAATCTTCGGCCTAATTCTACAAAGCCAGGGTTGCTTGGTATTACTATCGGAACATAAAAGAGCATTTTTTCCTTTATTTTCAAGACTTCCACAATCAATTTCAATGTTCCTGTACTGACTGTTTTGAATCTCTGTATCAGTACAAGAACATTTTTCTGGATAAAAATTTGATAACTCAAGTTTTTTTCTTTTGTTATCAATTTCTAATTCTCTATATATTGTATCGGCATTAAAATTGAAATAAATTATTAGCCTTACATGTTTTCTATCACCATTTATTTTTTCAACTTCTACTCTTTCTACTAATATTCTCATCAAATTAGGAAGTTGACTCTGTAAATCAACTTTTGAAGTAAGTGTATTTCTAACTTCTGTTATTTTTTCCTTTAATTTTGTAAGTTCTGCATCAGGATTATTAAGTCTATCAATTTTTGCCTTTAAGGAATTAATTTCATTGTTAAACTTGTCATTTCTTTTCTTAAACTCTAAATCATCAATCAATCCTTTAATACTCAAATCTAATAATTTATCCTTTTGCTTTTCTATTTTTATAATTTGATTGTTTATACTTCCAATATCATCAGAACTCTTATTACTGCTTATAATATTCTCATATTCATTTATTACTTGATTTAAATATTCTTTTTTATTATCTATAAAATCACTAAATATTTGCACAAATATCTTATCTAGATAATCTTCTCTTAAGATTGGTGAAGCACAAGTACCAACACCTTCAGTCTTATATTTCTTACAAGACCATGTAGGATTATTTGCTCTATTACTTCCACCAGCTCTTATAAATACATTTCCACAATCTTTACAATATAATAAACAACTATATTTTGAATTCTCTAATGATTTTTCAGAATTTAGAATGTGTCTTGCAGATGATTTTTTTCTCATCTCGTGAAGTTCATTTGCTTTATTCCATAACTCTTCAGATACAATTGCTGGAACTCTATCATCCTTTTCAATTATTTGTCTTTCTTTTGGGACTTTTTTCTTTTTATGTGTTTTATAATTTTCAACCTCAGTTAACCGAGCAGTATAATATCCTTTATATCTAGGATTAGTTAAAAATTTTGCCATTGTTGTTTGTGAATAAGGTTCACCTTTTGAATTTAAATATCCCATTTTGGCAAGATCTTGCCCTATCTTTTTAAGACCAACTTTTCCAGATGCATAAGTTTCAAAAAGATATGTAATTATTGGTGCTTCTGCTGGATTAATTTCATATCTTCCATCTTTTTTGAAATATCCAGTTAAATTACCACCAATAAGTTTTCTATCTTTAATCATTCTATTAACACCAAATTTAACTCTTTCTGATAATTTTCTAACTTCATCTTGAGCCAAACTTGACATTATTGTAAGTCTAAATTCTGAATCTTCTTGAATTGTATTAAGATTATCAGATAGAAAATATACAATAACTCCCTGCTTTAATAAATACTCTGTATATTTTATACTATCAACAGTATTTCTTGAGAATCTTGATATTTCTTTTGTAACCACCATATCTATTTTTCCTAGAGTAGCATCTTCAATCATTTTTAGGAATCTATCTCTATTTTTTACAGCAGTTCCACTAATTCCTTCATCTATATAACCACCACAGAATACCCAGTTTTTGTTTTCTGTTATCATTTCTTCAAAATAGTTTTGTTGATTTTCCAAACTATTTAACTGATCATCCTTATCTGTTGAAACACGAGCATAATATACTACTCTAAGTGGCATATCATAAATCGTTTTTCCTTTCCTTAAATCTTCCCTTGCTTTTTTTATATCCATTATTTACTCACTCTCCTCCCATGTTCTCAAAAAGCAAGATAACTAGGATGATGACATGCTACCATGATTTTTCCCTATTGTCAAACCATCATTAATCTTGTCTTTATATTCATTTTTTATTTTTGTCATTCTTCCAAGTATTGATTGCTCCATTAAACTAAAAACTTTTAAATCAATCACTTTACTCTCATATAATTCTCTATTTAAAATTAGTCGCCATTCTAGTAATTTATATTCTAAAGGCAAATGTTTGGTACTACACTTTATTTCAATTTCATCTGTGTTATACATGTTATACCATCCTCATCAAACTATATGAGATAAAGATATAAATAATACTAAATAAAGAAACGACATTATTTATTCTTTTCCTTTTCTAATTCTTGTTCTTGGTTAAATATGCTTTTTAAATGAATTTCAATAACATTTTTACCATTATCATTATTACTTATTTCAATATGATATATTTTATTATCTAATTGACCTTTTATTAAAGACTTCTCCATTTCACCAATGTCTTTATTTAAACTAACAACAGAAAATGTTCTATTATTTTTAGTTTTATATTCAAAATTAATAATGTTATCTTTTATAATGTCTTTAATTTGTTCTATTGCTTTTAGGAGTTCTTGCTCTTCTGCTTCTCTTTGTTCCTTGTAAAAATCTTTTGCACTCATATTTAATTCATCATCAACTTTTTTAAATCTACCACCTATTGGTGATTTAATTTGTTCTACTGTGAAATATGTATTATCTAATTGCTTTAATGAATTAACTTTTCTTTCAATTTCACCTTTTTCATAACAAGAGAACTTATTATACATAACAGTATCTCTAAAGATAGGATAACCTATTATAGGAAATATTATAGTTTTATAATGAAGTTGTTTCACTTCATCTGGTGTAAGTAAATCTCTTGCCATTAAAGAAGTTGATTTATTACCATTGTAATCTAATAAACTAAGTGATTGACTTATAGAACTACTTGATATTGTTGTCTTACCTAATCTTTTAGATATTTGTTCTGCAGTATCTTGTGTATTTGTTTTTAAATAAATAAGTCCACAGTTATCAAGTATTATTTGTGCTACTTCTTTACCATACACATTATCAAGTTGTGAAAATGATTGAATAAAGAAATGGAATCTCATTCCTCTACTTCTTGCAACCGATACTAATGCTTCAATATCTGCAAGTGGTGGACAGTTTGCAAACTCATCAAGTAGCCAATCAATTTGAACTGGTAACTTTTTATTTTCTTTACTATTAGCAAGTTTTACTAACTCTTTATATAATAGTCCCACAATAATTGTAACTAATGTGAAATACACTTTATCTTCATCTGGTACTATTATAAATAATGCTGTTGCTTCCCTACCCAACAAATCAAAATCAAAGTCAGAATCAGATGTTACATTTGCTACATTGACATCATCAAATAAAGACATCTTTTCACCAAAAACTGCTGTAATCGATTTATAGGTATTATCACTTGCATTAAGTATTGATGTTAAAGAATCTTTGCTTTTACTTCCGTAATCTTTCCTGTCAATATAAGTCTTAAACTTATTAAAGTTTTTTTCTTGCATTGAACTATTTTGAAACTTACGAATAGATGTCATAGTAATTTGATTTCTCTTTATATTATTCTTCTTATATTCTTCTAAAAAGAATCCTATCAAACCCTCTAATAAGTTTCTTGCACTATTATTCCAGAATGGATCTTTTTGCTGAGTTTTCTCCTGCATTATCATAGTAGCAAGTGAAGTTATTAATCTATTTGTTTCAGCTAGTGAGGTCATTGCTAAATTATTAAATTTAACTTTATCCTTTTTACTTACAATTGACTTTTTTTCGTAATCAATATACTTTTCATACTCTTTGATAATTGGCTCTAATATATTAAAATGATTAGACATTTCTGGATGTCTAAAATCAAGTGTTAAAACATTATATCCATTGTCTTTAAACATTTTAGAAGTAGTATTAAATATTTCACCTTTTGGATCAGTTATAAATACACTTCTTTTATTCTTTGCAGTAGCAATAAATGAACACATAGGAATAACAGCAGTAACTGATTTACCACTACCAGTTGATCCCAGATAAGTGTAATGTGGTGTTTCTCTATCAAACCAAACATACTTATAATCTTTACTAAACCATATAGGTACACCAGATTCTTTAATATTACTTATTTTTTCTTTTTTAAAATTTTTCTTAATCTCATTAAAATTTGAGAATCTTGCCGATCCATATTCATTATTATTTTTTACTTTATGTTTTGATATAGCTGGTTCTATAAACATAAAACCTACCATAAACAAAAGTAAAAGAGCTAATACAATGATTAGCTCTAAAGACATATATCCTCATCAATAAGTTCTTCAATATTATAAATATCACAATTGCATATCATTTCATCAACCTGATCTTCAATATCTAAAACTATTTCATCTAAACTTCTATTATTATAAAATTTTACTTTATCCTTATTAGAATTTTCTAATGCTGTCCTTAAACTTCCAAGTATATTTCCTTTTATGGCACTATATAAATTATTTACTTCTAAATTATCTAATTCATTATTTATTTCATCTAATGTCATATTCTTTATCCACCTCTTTTTCTTTTTCAACTTTTAATAGTTTCTGCGATTTATTTAAAGAATCATTAAATAGTTTTATCTCATTATCTAATAAATCACTATCATCAATTTTATATTTAGAATAATCGTAATTACTTTTTCTTAAATATTCTAAAAAATCATCAAGAATTAGTGATTCATCTTTTAATATTTTATTATCTAAAAAATTATAATATTTTTTTATTTTTTTATAATGCCTAGTATTCTCATTAAAAACTATGTTGTTATATCTATAATTTTTATATTCATCAAGTGGAACAGGAGAAGATATAAATCTATCTCCAGCCCAAGAGCCAACAAATTTTTTATTTTGAAAATAATAATCTCCTCCACCTTGTTCATTACCACAACCAACTAATAGTGCAAATGAATTAATTTTACAAGAGCCTATTTTCTTTTCATCCTTATCTATCCAAAAGTTTTGTATTGGTTGCTTAAATAAATCAACATATTCTTTTTTATCTAAATTATAAACATATCTAATATTGTTATTATTTTTACTCACAACATTTTTAAATCCTTCAGCATAACTATATATAGTATGATTTATGCCTAATTCATTACTTAAATTCTCAATTATATTAGCAGTATTGCTACTGTCTGTTGACTCTGCATAATCACCTACATGTATTACTCTATCACCTTTCCACTCATTACTTAACAGGCTTAAAATATCATTACAATAATCATTGTTCACATAAGAATGTTCCATCAATTTATATCCATGTCTATTCCTATCACAGATTTCTTTTTTATCTATATTTACAAACTTATAATATTGTCCCATCTTGTTCCTCTTTTTCTTTCTTTTTACTCAGTTCTAGTTCTAACTCTCTTTGTTCAAGTGAAACAATAAAATGATTAGAGTTATATCCTCCATTTTGATATAACATAAATTCGTTTTCTTTTTCTTCAATCATCCATCGACCATCATAGTCTGGATTATTTAAATCTATATCATTATCATATTTTATAGCATCTAAATCTTTAAAATTCAAATCATTTTTTATACTTTCAATTTCTTCTTTATATAATTTCTTAGCATATGATAAAGATGGTGTTACAGCTATTACATTATCAAATGACTCATCATTACATACACAATTACTCGTAATAACATACACAATATTTTTTGAATTTTTTTCAATTTGCTTTATTTCGTTATCTAATTTATTTAGAAAATGGACTCCATCTCTACTCATTCTATCTTCATCCCAATATAAATTATCTACATATTCCTTCAACTTTTCCCAACTCTTATTATTTATAATCATATATCATTCCTCCTTTGTTTCTTTAATTCTTTTTAAACAAGTTTCATAAAAACTTTTATTTATTTCAAATCCTATATAATTTCTTTTCTCTTTTACACAACAAACTGCTGTTGTTCCACTTCCCATGAAGCAATCTAAAACCAAATCATTTTCACGAGAACTATTTCTAATTAGCTTTCTAATAAGTCCTTCAGGTTTAATTGTAGGATGATTCCATTTTCTTTTATCCTTAATATTTATTGGATAATAAAAAACTGTTTTAGCATCATCATAATTTTGAGGTGAACAATATCCACCTTTACGAAAATATAAACAGTATTCTTTATCACTTAAATATTTGTTATTAAATAATGGTAAAGCATTAGTTTTATTCCAAATGATAATATCCATTTTGCATTTTCTATCTAACACAAAATATTCTATATAAAATGGGATTTGCTCACCATTACAAAATATATAAATATTTATTCTTTTTAAAACTCTAATTATTTCTTCAAGAATATTATAGTCATATCCTCCAGTTAAATTTGATTTATATAATTCATCGTTATAACTATTAATACTTCTAGCTAAATCAGAATCATATTTAACATTATGGTTATTTATTTGATATGGTGGATCTATGATAACCAAATCTATAGAATTATCTGGTATTTTTTTAATACCAATCATACAATCTTCATTATAGATTTTATTAAGCATTTAATATTCCTTTTTTTCTATAATAAGATGCAAATCTATATTTAAGCATTTCATTATAATCTAAATTTAAAACTTTACTTAAACGAAATAAAAAGACACTACTAGGTGTCTTAATCTTTCCAAGTTCAATTTTATCTAATTCTGATTCTGATATATTGGTTAGTTTTGATAATTCTTCAAGTGTTAAATTATTTTTTAATCTTTCATTTCTTAATATCATTCCCAGTATTAATATAAGCATTCCTCCTTTCTTCCTCTCTAGTACATTTACTAGCTATTTTTATTGCACAAAATAAAAAAAGTGATAGTCCACAAACTAACACTATAAATACTATAAAAATTAACCATTTCCATAATGGCATTTTACATCACCTCTTTCTTCAAAATAAAAAGACTAGTTATATTTCAAACTAATCTCAACTATAAATTGCAATTTATCTTTCTATCTTTTTAAAAAACAAAAAATAAAACATAATTCCATCTATTAAAAATCATATTTTAGATTTTGGATTTTTTATTAATTTTAATTTTATACATTACATCATCAGCAATATCAATTAAATGTTCTACAGATTTATAATTACCTTTTAAATCTGATGAAAATTCCATATTTATACTAGTGCATTTATGGTTTTCTTTATTATAAATATTACTATACTTATAACTACTCTAATATAGGTAAATTTTTATCAAAATTTCCATAGTTTTTCATAGGCTTTGAATCATACATACCAATTGCTATATTATCTTCATAATATTCATTAGTACTTTCTCTTTCCTTTATTCCCATACCAAAATACTTATAAAAAGCACCTTTTTTATAATATATCTCATATGTAGGATCTGCAAAATAATATGTACCATCTATCTTAATAACGGACCAAGCATGTCCTATAGAAGCTCCTTTAGCTTGACCAATAGCAATAGTACTTTCAATACCAACTTGTGTTAATAATTGATTATAAGTATAAGCAAAAGAGTGACATATACCACTATGATTAACATAAACATAATAAGATTCAGTATTTTTAAAATCATTTAAAGAATTATAATTATAAGAAATAGCTTTAGATAAATTATGATATATAATTTGAGCCTTCTTACTATCAGATAAATTCTCAGTAACACCATTCAAATACTTATTAGCTTCTTTTTCAAAATTGCTAATTAACTTATCATGTTCAGTCTTAGAGTTAGAAGAATAACTCCAATTTATAGTTTTACTATCCTTATCATAAACCTTGGAAAAATCATAAATACCATCAGCAAAAAATACAGGAAATTGACAATCTAATATTGAAAAAAGAAAATCAGCATAATTTTTATTAGGGCATTTAATACTTGTCTTATAATTCAAGAAAGCATCAACAAATTCAAGGTAAAAATCTATAAAATCATTATCAAACCTATATAAAGTTTCTTTAGATACCATATAAAAATTATATTTATATTCACCATTAACAATCTTTGAATTCATCTTACTAGGTAAAAGATTCTCATCCATTGTTCCAAAAATATCAGAAGGAGCAGTAATGCTAGCATCAGCATAAGATTGCATAACCTGTTTACCACTCTTAATATTATAAGGATACAAATATAATGTACCCATACTTCTAGGATTTAATATCTCACCATAAACAGTTACTATCTCATTATTATAAATAGACTTATTAATATTATCTTCATTATCTTCAAGCATTCTAAGTTTAATTACATTTTCAAACTTTTCTGGATGATCAATATAATAAGTTAAAGTTATATCAAGAGGCTGAATTGACATAAAATACCAACCTTCACTATCCCTTTTAATAGAGCCAACTAAAACAGCCCCTGATGGAGTTTCTATCTTAACTTTTTCTTTAGACTTAACATCTTCTTCCTTTAAAATCTCTTTAGCAGGATTCTTACCTTCTTCACCATTATCAGTATTATTAATTTTATCCTTATTAATTTCATTCTTATTAATTTCATCCTTAATTTTAGTAACAAAATCAGTCTTTCTATTTATAAAAAATCCCCCTACTAACAATATTATAATAACTAAAAATATAATCTTTCTTTTAATATTTCTTTTTAATTTTCTTTTTCTCATAACATCACCTACATAAAATATTAAACAATTTATCTATTACAATAACTATTTAATTGTTCTTTAAAATAAGCATCTTCAAAATTCACATTTGCTTTTTCTTTTAAATTATCTGGAATTTCATCCTCTTTATATTCTTTTAATTCATAAATACCAGTATTATTCTTATCTTTTTTATATATCATAGTTAAAGCACCTTTTTTTGAATTAACTGAACTTAATTCATTGTTATTTTCATTAAACATTCCATAATTAGCTACAACATAAACATATATTTCATCTTTTTTAACTTTAGAATCTAATATTTTATGAGATTCTGCATAGATATAATTATCATTATTTTTATATTCGTTATTTGCTATATCTATCAGTGCTTTTTTTACAGACATTTCCAATACAGTATTATTTGGTTCTTTATTTACAGTGTGAGTATATTTAACCGCACTACAAGCAAAAAGTATTACCACAAAGATTAACAAAGTTATTAAAGAATGTTTTAGATAATCTTTTTTTGTATATTTTTCACCAGTTTTGCTCTCTATATATTTTTTTACTCCAATTATATCAGCAACTGTAAATACCGCTGTAAAAATAATTGCACCTGTCCAATCTATTGGTCTTTTAAATATTACATCAAATAATATTGCAAAAGCAAATAGCATTAATGCACTTAAAGCATATAATCCAAACTTCAATCCTTTTTTCATTTTATCCCCTCCTTTAAATTCCTTACACTCTATAATAGATTGATATAATTTTTCAGTAGCAAAAATATAATCATCTGCTATATCATAAAATTTATTACCTTTTTGTTCTTCGCTATTCATGATATTGATATACTTATCTGTATCAATTGTATCGACAGAAGATTTTTCCTGTGATAACTTTTTACATATTATTTTTGCTCCCTCAAGTTGCTTTACTTCATTTTCAATTACAGTAATTTGTTCTTTAAAAACTTCATCAATATTTTTTACTCCGCTAAAAATCAAACGAATATTTTCAATAGAAATATTACATTTTCTAAATAGCAGAATTTTCTCTAATCTTTTGAAATCATCTTCACTATAATTACGATATTCATTTTCGTTTCTTTTTGGTTCTAATAGTCCTTCCTTTTCATAAAATCTAATATTTGCTCTTGTAATGTTTAACTTTTTTTCTACCTCTTTTATGGTCATTTTTTCACCTCCTCGAATACACTATAAGGTATAAAGTTGGTTTACAGTCAATACTTTTTTTAAAATTTAATTACAAATTACATTTTTAATTAAATTTTAAATAACATAATGCATATTTTCTCATCAAATTACTACATTAATAACAAATTACAAAATTGACTATCTAAGTTTTGTCAACACTAAATTTATATTAATATTATACCACGACTAAAAACACGAAAATATGCGTTTTTTTAATTTTTTTCGTGTAATGTAATTATATATATGTTAAAATTAATTTGTTAATTTATTTTGAATGTTGTATTATTTTTGCACATTGTATATAACATTCTTAATATTTTTGTAGAGCAAGCAGTTAGGTTTTCATAATAATGTTTACCTTCTGCTTTTTTTGTTAAATAATAATCATATACGGGGTGTCCAGGACATTGATGCCCTAACTTAACTACTATTTGACTAATATTAAATAATATCCATCTTGCATATTTATTTCCACGTTTAGAAATAGTTCCATGCACGTTTATACTTTTCCCAGATTGAATTATTGTTGGATCTAAACCACAGAAAGCAATTAATTGTCTATGATTATCAAATCTTGTTATATCACCTAATTCACCTAATAATTCGGTTGTTAATACTTCTCCTATCCCGTAAAAAGAATTAATTATATCGAAGTAAGGTGACTCTTTTGCAGTTTTTATCATCTTTTCTTTTAATTCATTTATTGTCTTAATATTCTCTTGTAAAATAGCAGCCATATCAGATAAGTTCTTTACATCCGAATGATCTTTATCGACACCTGGATATGAATTAACTGCTATATCTTTGATTTTGTTTGCTAACCTCTTATAATAATAATCATGTCTAGAATTAGTTTTATACAAATTATTGTATAATGCATCTATTCTTTTTTCTTTTACTATATAAGCATGAGGAAAGGTTTTAATAAAGTTTAATGCTGTTTCTTCATATATTCTGCTGCCTTTAAATATTTCTTCAAATTCTGGAAAACATATATTTATAAGTCTTTTATATCTATTTTTACAACTCACATTTAATTGAGTTAGATAAAAATATTGTCTTGTCATTGCTTTCAAATTAGCATATAAATCTTTTTTAGACAAATCATGATATTCTACTTCATTTACGAAAAATAATTTAGCTAATCTCATACAATCTTTTGTATCAGTTTTTGTTTTCCTTAATGTATCATAATTATTTTTGGTCGTTAAACTATTAATTACTAATGTATTAAAATTATTTTCTTTAAAATATCTTTCTACTGGCAAATGATATATTCCTGTTGATTCCATGAAAATAGTTAAATCTTCTAAATTAAAACTTTCAATTTTATCTTTTAATTCATTAAAATCACGAAAATTATGTTTTATCTCTTTAGGTTCAATCAATACTTCTCCATATTCAGTAGATAACATTATCATACTTTTTCCTTTAGCTACATCAACACTTAATACTGATTTCATTATTTACTCCTTTCTGAATTTAAGTCTCTTGTTTCCACCATTATTTCATCAAGCTTGTTATATAGATTCTACGACCTCACTATCTTAAACTAAATTAATAATAGAAATAAAAGTTGAACTGTCAATTTGTTAGATTCTATGACCTCTGTAATTTGCCGTTCTCACTTAAACTCTTGGTAAATAATTTAACATAAAAAAATAAGATATAAATATTAAATTATTTACATCTTAAAGTATACTTGTAATTTGTTGCCCTCTTTATAATTTTGATATCCAATTATTTTATCATCAAATGTTAGAAATGTTTTATCTTTGATATTTTTCTTTTTGTCTTATAACATAATTACTAATATTTTTATCATAATCTGGATATAAATAATTTAAACATTGTGCCACTTCTTTTGATACCATTCTAAAAATTCCCATACATAATTCTAAAGATTTCCACATTTCTGTATATGACCCCATATTATATGTAGCAAGAATTTTCTTCCATAATTCAGGTGAAATATATCGTTCTAAAAATTTATAGTTTTTTCCTAGACTAAAACTATAACCTTGCTCTATTCCAACCTTCCATGAAATCATTCGCAGTAATTCCATACGCACAATATTATTTAAATGGTCGATTGCAAATAAAATTTCCTTTCGACATAATCCTTTCACTACATATGTTACAGTATTCCAAAATTCATTACAGCAATCATCAAAAGAACGTGCTGTCGGATGTTCTATATAATAATCTTCATCTGTAGGTACTGGTATATTAGTAACACGATTATCCTTATCTAATAATAATTTTACTAATTTATCCCAAGTAAAATATTCATCTAAAACTTCTAATGGCAATAATGTCAAATCTATTTTAACTCCGTCCCAAAATAACATAAGATATGAATACCCTTTTTCTTCTTTTGGAAACAATTCCATATCCTCGGGTTTTTGCATAATAAGTCTCTCTCCAAAAACATTAAGCCACTCATCACTATTAATAAAACTCTGCATGTCTGTGACAAAAAAAGTAATATCATAATCTTGAAAATCATCTGGTATAATATTAATATTTGTTCTTGAACCTTCTAAAGTAACCACCCTAATTCTATCATCTGCTTTAGCAAAATTAAGTATAGTATCATATATTTGTTTCTCTGTTCTCATTTTCATATCAACTCACTTTTAAAATTATTATTACTTATATTATAACAGAAAAAAGTAAATTTTCTATTGCCTTAGATTTACCTTAAACATAAAATTATTCTTTAAATTTAACCTTGTATCTATTTTATATTTTTTCCTTTTTGGATTTCCATCAATCCTATAAATGCTATTATTTTTAATATCATAGCTTACAGACCAAATTGTATTAGCATCCTTTCTCTATCATAATCACATCTAAACAGTACAAAAATCTTTTTGATTTCTAAATACTTATCCATATCATCAACTACTTAACAAATTGACTATCTAAGTTTTGTCAACACTAAATTTATATTAATATTATACCACGACTAAAAACACGAAAATATGCGTTTTTTTAATTTTTTTCGTGTAATGTAATTATATATATGTTAAAATTAATTTGTTAATTTATTTTGAATGTTGTATTATTTTTGCACATTGTATATAACATTCTTAATATTTTTGTAGAGCAAGCAGTTAGGTTTTCATAATAATGTTTACCTTCTGCTTTTTTTGTTAAATAATAATCATATACGGGGTGTCCAGGACATTGATGCCCTAACTTAACTACTATTTGACTAATATTAAATAATATCCATCTTGCATATTTATTTCCACGTTTAGAAATAGTTCCATGCACGTTTATACTTTTCCCAGATTGAATTATTGTTGGATCTAAACCACAGAAAGCAATTAATTGTCTATGATTATCAAATCTTGTTATATCACCTAATTCACCTAATAATTCGGTTGTTAATACTTCTCCTATCCCGTAAAAAGAATTAATTATATCGAAGTAAGGTGACTCTTTTGCAGTTTTTATCATCTTTTCTTTTAATTCATTTATTGTCTTAATATTCTCTTGTAAAATAGCAGCCATATCAGATAAGTTCTTTACATCCGAATGATCTTTATCGACACCTGGATATGAATTAACTGCTATATCTTTGATTTTGTTTGCTAACCTCTTATAATAATAATCATGTCTAGAATTAGTTTTATACAAATTATTGTATAATGCATCTATTCTTTTTTCTTTTACTATATAAGCATGAGGAAAGGTTTTAATAAAGTTTAATGCTGTTTCTTCATATATTCTGCTGCCTTTAAATATTTCTTCAAATTCTGGAAAACATATATTTATAAGTCTTTTATATCTATTTTTACAACTCACATTTAATTGAGTTAGATAAAAATATTGTCTTGTCATTGCTTTCAAATTAGCATATAAATCTTTTTTAGACAAATCATGATATTCTACTTCATTTACGAAAAATAATTTAGCTAATCTCATACAATCTTTTGTATCAGTTTTTGTTTTCCTTAATGTATCATAATTATTTTTGGTCGTTAAACTATTAATTACTAATGTATTAAAATTATTTTCTTTAAAATATCTTTCTACTGGCAAATGATATATTCCTGTTGATTCCATGAAAATAGTTAAATCTTCTAAATTAAAACTTTCAATTTTATCTTTTAATTCATTAAAATCACGAAAATTATGTTTTATCTCTTTAGGTTCAATCAATACTTCTCCATATTCAGTAGATAACATTATCATACTTTTTCCTTTAGCTACATCAACACTTAATACTGATTTCATTATTTACTCCTTTCTGAATTTAAGTCTCTTGTTTCCACCATTATTTCATCAAGCTTGTTATATAGATTCTACGACCTCACTATCTTAAACTAAATTAATAATAGAAATAAAAGTTGAACTGTCAATTTGTTAGATTCTATGACCTCTGTAATTTGCCGTTCTCACTTAAACTCTTGGTAAATAATTTAACATAAAAAAATAAGATATAAATATTAAATTATTTACATCTTAAAGTATACTTGTAATTTAGCGAATAGTAACTTAATTTTCTTTTTTATTAAACATATGGCGTACTTTATCTATTCGATTATTTGGTCTACGTGATTGAATAACTGGTTCACAAGTAGCAATTTGATAATCTTTTAATTCTGTCAAAAAAACTGCTTGCCCATTTGTATATAGAGTTAAAGTATTACGATATTCATTAATACAACGTACAGGAATATGTCCTGTAAAAATAATTTCATCATTTTTTGATTGACTAGTTTCAATTATTGCACAATGTTTTTGTGCATCATTATATGCACGAGAAAGGTATCCCTGTGGTGTAAAAAGTATAAACGAAAGATATGGCTCTAATAATTGCGTTCCCGCTTTTTTCAATGCTTGTTCAAGTACAATTGGGGCAAGAAAGCGAAAATCCGAGGGAGTACTAACAGGGCTATAATAAACACCATATTCAAAACATATTTTACAATCTGTCACTTTCCAACCATACAATCCTTGCTCCAGTCCATAATCAATACCTTCTCTTACTGCATTTTGAAAACTTTGATTTAAATAACCGAGTGAAACTTTGCTTTCGTACTGTATTCCACTGCCAATTGGAAGTGGAGTTATTGATAATCCAATTGATGCCCAAAATGGATTTGGTGGTACTTCAATATGAATAGTATAATCTGCCTTTTGTAATGGCTTTTCCAAATAAATTACAGTTGGATCTTCGATTCTTATGTTTATGTGATATTTTTCAGTCAACAGAGAACAGATAACTTCTAACTGCACTGTTCCTAAAAAAGAAATGATGATTTCATGTGTTATCGTATCAACATAATAACGTAAAAGAGGATCAGTATCTGCAATTTCTGTAAGAGCATCCAATAATTTTTCTCTCTCTTCTATTTTTATCGGTTCAATTCTTGTTCGTAGTATTGGTACAGTCTTGTCATTCCATACATTGCATGGCAAAAGCTTTTCATTTCCTATAATATCGTTCAATCTTAATGTATTGTTAGGTATAATAAAAATATCTCCAGAACAAACTGTTTTTGTCTGTATCATTTCTCCATTTGAAGGAATATATATTTCTGTAAGTTTCACTTTCTTTTTTTCTGGCAATATAATTGTATCTCGTAAGTGTAATGTTCCACTGTAAAGACGCAAATAAACTAATCTTTGCTTATGGTCTGTATATTCAATTTTAAAAACCCTTCCACATAGTTCTGAATCATTCTCATTCATTTCAGGACAAAAAAGATTTGAAATAGCTTCGATGAGTTGTTGAGTCCCTATATTATTTCTAGCACTTCCATGGTATATAGGAAACAACGAACCTTTTTTAACACACCTATATTCTTCATACGTTAATTCTTGTATAGTCAATTTTTCTCCTGCAATATATTTTTCTAAAAGTTTATCATTTTTGGAAATTACAGGATCCCAATCATCTAAATCAATAATATTTTTAATTGATATTTCTGGAGTTAATGTTACATTTTGCATAACAATAATATCATTTGAAAGTTTTTCTTTGATATTTTGATAAATATTATTTAAGTTAATTCCATCCTGATCTATTTTATTTATAAAAATAATTGTTGGTATATTCATTTTTTGAAGTGCATGGAATAGTATTCTGGTTTGTGCTTGTACACCATCTTTAGCAGAAATTACTAAAATAGCTCCATCAAGAACAGATAAGGAACGATACACTTCTGTTATAAAATCTGTATGTCCAGGAGTATCTACAATATTGATTTTGTAGTCATTCCAATTAAAAGAAGTAACTGCTGCCTGAATTGTGATTCCACGCTGACGTTCTAAAAACATAGTATCTGTCCTTGTTGTTCCCTTATCTACACTGCCTAATTCTAAAATCGCTCCACTTGTATAAAGCAGACTTTCCGTTAAAGTCGTCTTTCCTGCATCTACATGAGCAAGAATACCAATGTTGATTATTTTCATTGAATTTCCCTCCCTACAAATTTATCTTTTAACTTAAAATCAATATTTGCTAATTTTGTCCTTTTAAACTATTCTCAAAATCAATTATCCACTTTTCTAATGTTTCTACTAATGCTAATTGTTGTTTGAACATTTGTTTTCCAACATTAGGAATATGTTGTCTATGAGATTGTCTTTCATTTAGCAATTCTTTTAATTCTAATATCTTTGATTTTATATTAGAAACAAGAATCTTTTTTTGTTCATCATCTACTAAATCTAAATTCGTAATAATAATATTAAAATCCAAATATAGACTAACATCATAATTTGAAATATCATTCATAAGTCTATTAAAATAATCATTACCTTTGTCAGTAATAGTATATACTGCTTTATCTGGCATATTTCCCTCTTTCTCTTTATGGCTAACAATATATTCTTTTGATTCTAATTGTAATACTTTCTTATAAATAGACTGTTCACTAATTCTTACCCATCTTGGTATATTACGATATTCTATATTTTTTTTAATATCATAAGCACTTTGTGATTTTTGTTTAATAAGTCCTAATAATACCAAATCTATATTTGACATAATCTCTACTCCTTACTTAATATAATCTGTAACGCCAAGTCTATTTCCAAATGGATCTTCAAACTCGACTGCATTACCAGTTCCAATTTTAAAAGGCTCACTCAAAAATTTTATACCATTATTCAACATTTCTTTATAGAAGATTGCAACATCTTCTACTTCAAACCATATTGTAGGCTTTAAATTCTCAAATTTATTTTTGTCTTTTAAAATTATTGCAGGTTCTTCATTTCCAATATTATAAGCAACCATTCCCTTATCAGAAAAATCAAATTTCTTTTTTAACCCCAATATTTCCTCATAATATCTTTTTGCTTCTTCCATATTATCTACAGGAAGAAAATAGTTGTCATAATTTTTCATATATTTAAGCCCTTCTTTCTACTACAAACTATACTACTATATTTTATAGTAGTTATAATTAAATGTCAATAAATAATAAAAAAATAATTGCATTTAATTCGTTTATAATTCTTATAAAAAATAGATTAGTTGCACTGAACTAATCTATTTGTATAACTGCTTGTCGTACAAAAAAGACTGTCATTACTGACAATCTTTTCGGTAAATTACTATAAATCAATAACTATAATTTGTATTATTTATTTGATAGAAAAATAACTTTTTTCTTTATCTAATTTAACATTTTTTAAAGTAGCCATTTCTTCAACAGTTACAAAAGCATACCCCTCATTTTGTAATTTTTCCATAGCCAGCAAAGCACCATCTACAGATGTTTCATATAAATCATGTAATAATACTATTGCACCATCATGGGCATTTTCTACTATATAATTTGCTATTCTATTTGCATCTTTATATTTCCAATCTTCTGTATCAAGATCCCATAGAATAGTATACATATTAGATATTGTCTTTATATTTGAGTTGATATTTCCATAAGGTGGTCTTAAATAAAGTGTTTCACTATTAACTACATTTCTTATCGCATCATTAGTCTTCTTTATTTCATTTATAACTGCATAATCATCTAGCTTTAAAAGATTTGAATGACTATAAGTATGACTACCAATCAAATTACCCATATCATGAGCTTTTTTTAATGTATCCTTATAATTATTTACACGATCCCCTAAAACAAAAAATGTTACACGAGCATTATACTTATCTAAATTTTCCAGCAATTTATTTGTACCAATGTAGCTTGGACCATCATCAAATGTAAATGCGATTAACTTTTTATTGCTAAATTCTTTTAAATCTCTATTTCGAGTATTTGAGATATTTTCTGTTTTACTATATTTTAAATATTCATTCTTTATTATTCCATTTAATTCACTATATGGAATTAATATTCTGACTTCACCTGCTGAATAATACGCAACTTGATATGGTGGAAATATTATTTCTAATCCATCATCTATAAAATTGAAATGCTCAAAGTTATTTGAATTACTTTCTAACCCACTTTTGACCATATCTTCATCAAATTCTAAATTATTATCATTACTATATTTCATAACATAATAGTAAGAAAGAGTTGATAATCTTTCTAGAGATTTATCGTTTGCTAAAAAATCTGTAATTGACACTATCTTATCATCATTTTTATTGTAATAATAAGATTTATCACTTCTCATATAATGATTTCCTCCTGTATATTCATAAACCGTTAAATGAACTCCTAAAATATCTTCGTTTTCACTTATTTCATAATCAGTTTTAAAATCATATTTCATTGAATTCATATTTTCTAAATCACTTATATCATTTTTAAATTCTTCTTCTTTGTTTTTTATATATTCAGTTGAATAAGCTAATAAATTTTCATTTTTTACCTTAGGATAATTAATTTCAATCGAGTAATTATCTGTTTCTTGCTTTTCATATAAATTATTTTTAGAGTTACTAAAGCATAAGCTAAAAATTCCAATCATCAAGACTATAATCAAACTTAAAAATATTTTTCCAAATTTTGTTAATCTTCTTTTGTGAATTTTTTTATATTTCATACTACAACACCTCTTCAAATTACTATTTATCTGTCATTTTCATATATAATTATATCACATAAATTATTATTCAAAAAACAAACTTAATTCATCACTATTTATATTAATGACATCTTTCATATAAACAATATCATTATCATTAAATTTTATGTATTCATTAACTGAATCAATTCTTTTAACAATACCTGTTTTATTTATATATTTACCACCACTTTTCTTACTGTCATTGATAAAATAAGTTACAGTTATTTCAATGTTTTCTTTAATATGCTCATTTATATAATTTAATTTACTATTAAGCATTTCTTTTAAGCCATCATCAATTTCTATCCTTTTATCTGTAAGTCTTGCTGTTTCTTTTACAGCCTCGTCGTATCCTACTAAAGCAGCAAAAGGTGCAAACTGAGAAGCTCTTGACTCTATACTTAAGTGTGAATGTTTTGATATAGGTCTATTTAAATTTATAATATCATCATAGTTATTCATCATCCTTTATGACCTCCAACTTCTTCATTTCTGTCTTTTGCAGTCGCTCCCTCTTCAAAATTCATTCCCCTTAAAATAGAATTTTTTCCATATTTATTTTTTATATCTAATAATGTTTTTTGAATCTTTTTTTCATCTTCTTCATCTTTGAGATTCATTTCTTTTTGTCTTTTTATAACTTCATAATTTGTAAACAAGTCTAATTGTTCCACAGATGGAGCTGTTTCCTTATAATCTTCACTAACCACATTACACGCTGTTAAGTTTATTCTTCTAACTAACAAAATTGGATTAACAATTTTATCATACAATTCAACTACTTTATGTGTAATTAATTTTGTAGATGAAGTTCTATGATCTATATTAATAGTACCGTGAGAATGTTTAGGAATTTTTCTACCATATCCATCAACTGTTATATCACCATGATACTTATTTGCAATAGTTGGATTGGTTAAGTTTTCAATATCATACCCTATAGTTAAAACTAATTGATTTGTCTTTAAGTGTTTAGCCACTAAATCTAAAACTAAATTATCAACCATTTCTCTTACTATTAATTTAGTTTTTTCATAATTATAAGGCGAATGCAATACTTGACCTTGACTAATACTATTGGATGATGGTTTATAACTTTTGGCTTCTTTTATTGTACATGGTTCATATCCCCATGCATGATCTATAAGAAATTCTGCATTAATTCCAAACAACTTAAATAAGAAATCCTCATTATTAATAGACATTCTCGCTACATCACCCATAGTAAACATACCATTTTCCTCTAGCTTTTTTTGATATCCTTTTCCTACTCTCCAAAAATCAGTTAGTGGTCTATGGTTCCATAATTCTTTTTTATAAGATATTTCATCTAGTCTTGCCATTCTAACACCAAATTCATTTGGTTTCATTTTCTTAGCAGTAATATCCATAGCAACTTTTGCTAGATACATATTTGTACCTATTCCAGCTGTTGCTGTTATGCCAGTAGTTTTATATACATCTTCAATCATCTTTATAACTAATTCTTCTGCAGTCATTTTATAGAAAGTTAAATAATTAGTAATATCACAAAATACTTCATCAATAGAATATACAAGTATATCCTCTGGAGCAATATATTTTAAATATACATTATAAATATCCGTACTATACTTCATATATAATTTCATTCTAGGAACAGCTTTAATAAAGTCCAATTCTAGTGAAGGATTATTATTTAATTCTGATGCAATATATGACTTATTAGTAAATGGTTTATAATGATTATTCTTTCTTCTTTGATAATTAACTTCCTTAACTTTTTGTTTTGCTTCAAATAACCTACATCTTCCAGATAATCCATAAGATTTTAAAGATGGTGATACAGCAAGACAAATAGTTTTATCAGTTCTTGATTCATCAGCTACCACTAAATTTGTATCAAGTGGATCAAGTCCTCTTTCTCTGCATTCAACTGAAGCATAAAAGCTTTTTAAATCAATACACATATATATTTTATCCACTATATCACCACCAGTCTTGTTTAATGAATCTATATATATTATTATACCATGAAAAGACTATATTATTTTTTAAACATCTATGTAATCATTATCGTTTACACACTCTGGTACGATTGTATCAATTATTTCTCCATTTATTTTTCTTAGTATATGTGTTCCATCATAATCTTCATCTTCATATTCCCAATAAAATTCTTCATCATCTTCACAAAGTTCACTATACCTTTTTACAATTCCTGTTGGTACACTCCATGCTGTTTGAAAAGAAATATCATATTCATCTATATTCTTATCATAAACAATATCAACATCTTCTTCAACATTCCATTTAGTACCCCAGTTTTTTACACACCAATCATACCATTGAGGAAAATTATACTTCTTAATATTTTCTACATACTGTTTACCCAACTCATTTATACTAGTGAATTGCTTTTCTTTATCAAAATCAAATAGTCCATTAAAATTATTTATTTTTTTATTTAATCTTTTAGGATTGTTTTCAAGTTTTTTTATATCATCCTTGTATTTGTTCCAATAATTATGACAATAAGATGCTTCCTTGCTTTTAAGTAATTTCATTAATTTATTTTTTTCATCATCATTTAAGGATAAATAATAACAAGCAATAGAATCTCCTTCAATACTACCAGCATCTAGTTTTAAGTCATCTGGCATAGGTATTAACTTATTAAAATCAAAGGAATATCCATTTTCCGTTATTGTTAGTATTTTATCACCAATTGATTTTTTACATTTAATTCTGTTATAAGTCCAATTTGGCATTGCACCATCTCCTTTGTTTAATTTTTAGAATACGAATTATCAGTTTGAAATAATTTACTAAATTCTTTTTGTGCTTCTTCCATTTCAGCATTAATACTTTTTACAGCATTTATTATTTTATATTTATTTTGATATTTTAACTTAGGTACAGTATTAGATAGATAATTGCTAAGTATTGTGTATCTATTTTGATTTTTATTTTTCTTATACTCTTTTAAGATTATTTCTCGCAATATATCATCTGGATTTAATGTTTTATATTTTTTTGAATTACTTTTAAACATATAATCTGCATGATTAACAATTGCATTATAAATATAATTATCTATGTAATTTTCCTTACCTTCTGTTAAAGTCTTATCTACATTTATTTTTGATATATTGTTATCTTCATTAACTTTATATAAGTATTCATTTATACTACTAATAGATTCTATAAAGTTTTTATAATCATCATAAAATTCAGATTTAGAACAAAATAAATATTTTTTTATTTGTTTAGTTAAATCTTTAATCTCTTTATCTTTGATAGAATTAAACTTAATTCTTTTAGAGTTATTATTTCTTTCATCATAAAGTAATTTACCAAGAGTAAGAATATCATCTTCAAGTAAAATATCTTTTTTATCATAGAGTATAAAATTCTTTTCTTTAGGATTAAAATATTTTTTTAATTTATCAATCTCATCATTAGTTATTGTTATCATCGGATTAAGATATTTCTTTCTCTCAACAGCGAAAACTATTTCATTTTTCATAAAGTTTATTTCTTCTTGTGTAAGTTTGCCTTTTCTTCTGTAACCTAATTTATTATTAGACAAAATGTAATTTGGTTTCTTTTCTATAAAACTAACATGAGCATGTAAATTATCAGTATCAGTGTGAAATGATAAATTATAGGCCATATTCTTTTTATCTTTAAATCCCATCTTTTTAAAAAATCTTGGAAGAACATTCTTTATAAGTTCTTGTTCTAAATCTTGTAGTGATATATTTTCATTTAAATAATCATTATTAAAACTAATTACACATTGCCATAAATTAGAGTTTTCAGCATACTTTACAAAGCGTTTTTTTCTTTTTTCTATTTCTTCTTTTGTTGCATAACTACCATCTTCAATTACTAAATTCATTCTTTCATTTTTGTTAAGTTCTCCAGTATAATAATCAAACAAATTCATAACTCTTTTATCTTCATTTGAAAAGTAATCAAATTTACGAGCAATCTTCTTTTTTAATCCCTCTATTTGCTTAGCAGTATAATTTTCTTCTCTACGATTAAATGCGTGAGTAAATTTACAATTAAATATAACCTTAGGGCTAGTCATCAAATTTATCCCTTTTCATTTTCTTCATAAACTCATTAACTGCATAACTTCTATTAGGATCCTTTATATTGGAAAAATCCATATCAGAATATATCTGCTTGACTAATTCAAATAATATATTCATTTTTCTAGCAACAAATTTCATATCTGAATCTAAAGATATTAATATCTTTTCCAATTCTTCTTTTTCTTTAAAATATTCATTAATTATAAAATTGAGTTCGTCCGAATATGACCTTTTACTTTTCTTTAATGATATTTTAATTTTATTATCTAAATCAGGAGATATTGAAAAATGTTTATCAATTTTTCTCATTTTCAATCTCCTGTAACCTTTTTAAAACACATCTTAACAACTGTAATTTAAACTTATCAACTGGTTCTTCTTTAATTTCTTTCTTCTTAGAGCAATAAGGTTCAAATTCTGGCAAGAAATATTTTATACCAAACTTTTTATAATTTTTAACCCATGATGATATTCTTCTATAAGGAAGATTATCGTGTAAAATACTTGTATCAAATCCAGCTCTTTCAAAAATTTGTTTACCAGTTAATTCTGGTAAATCCAATCTCATCATTACACACCATAATTTGAAAATTGTATCATATACAATTTCCCTTTTATATCTTACTTCTTTAACAAAGATATTATCATTTAGAATCTTTAATTCTTCATCTGTATAATATCTCAGTTTCATAAATCTATCTCCATCTTTTTATGATTTCTTATTTTTTCTTTTGTGAGATTTTTAAAGGAATCATCTAAAATCACATGCTCAGCAATTTCTCGTATATCTTCTAACACAAATCTATCTTTCTCACCTAAGTCATCAATTATATCAGCAACATACTTTTCTGTTGCATCCATTAAATTGCCCCAGTAAAAAACCATATCAAATTCTCTTTTGCTTTTATCATAATTTAAATCTGCGACATTTTCATTGTTAGTAATATCATCACAAATTTCTTCTAAATGATTATATATATAATTTTTAGATTCTACATCAAAGTCATCTATATAACTATCTAAACAAACAATATAATTAAAATTACTTGTTTGATCCATTCCATAGTTGACTATATCATTTGCAATCAACTTGCATATTGACATTTTCATCTTTTATCATTCCTCCTTTAAAATATAAAATTAATCCAAGTTCAATTAACTTTATTACCATTTTATTTATGCTTATTCCTTCTTGCTTAGCAAGTAGTCTTATTTGGTCCTTTAAATCTTTCAAACACCTTATGAATATAGTTACAATTATCTAAATCACCTCTTTCTTACATAAAAAAATTAGTTTTGCTTCAAACTAATTTTTATACATTTAATCTTAATTATTATCCAAGAAATATTTAATTTCTTTTGTTAATTTTTCATCTTCTGTATCTTCAAGTACTGTCCAATTACATCTGCCTTTATAATCTAGAATAGGTACAAGCTCAATTTCTCCATAATTATTAATAATTTCTAAGTTTTGTTCTACTACACCCAAACATAAGAAATAATCAAATTCCATAACTCTTTCAAGTAAACTTTTATCTGGATTTTTGTACATGATTTTATAGAATCTTTTTTCTTCTTTATTTCTTATAGAAAGTAGTACAGAATAAATATGCTTACAATAAAATTCACATGGGCAAGAACAATAAACTTGCATTTTTTTATTTTCATCAGTTTCAGTATATTTTATTATAACTAAATATTTTTCAGTTCCATTAACAATTGCAAAATATCTATCATCTATTTTTTCCAAAAATTCAATTCTAGATTCTTCATAATATTTTTTACCCCTTTGAATAATCTGATAACTAAAAATTTTATCAATATCATCATTAAAAAGGTCAAATTCAAATTCTTTTTTATATTCGTATTTTTCTGTTGTCTTAGTTAATTTTGCAACAAGTTCAAATAAAAATCCTTCAAATTTTTTAGGCATATTTCTAAATATAAAACACAACAAATCAAATAAATGAGCTAAAGATGTAGGTAAATATTTTTTAAAACATACATCAATATCACTATCTACTTTAGTACTGAGATGTGCTTTTAGTTCTACAATATCCTCATCATTTACCAAAGAATCTTTATATTCAGAACTTACTATAAATTTTGAAAATGCTTCTTTAATTGACTCTATACTTTCAGTAGGAATAGATGAACATGAAATGTATTTTTCAATTTTATCATCTATTATTAATGATAAATCAAACCAATACAATCTATAATATTTCATTTTTTTATTAAATGTTAAAATAATATATATATTATAACTTTCATAATTTTTTAAACTTAATTCTAAAAATGTGTAATCTTTTTTAAAATATTTTTTAATTAATTTAATCTTTTCATTATTGGTATATTTATCCATTTTCTAACACCCACTCACTGCATACTACATGTTAATTATATCACAAAAACAGGTAGATTTTAATGTAAATATAGAAAGCAGGATAAAGGGAATGATAGCACAGCACTAGTTTATTCCTTATAAATAAACGGATTATAGTGCTATCATTTCACTTTTTGCACTTGCAAAAATGAGTTAAAAATATGTAAGAACTCTTCCGTACTTTTGATTTAACCCTTTTAATTAAAGGGATTGTGAGGTTCATTTTCACTTCCAAATATGGGATATGTACTAGGTAATGTTGGATGAATCTTGGATGATTCATTTTCTTTATTAAAATCTACCAAACTAAGGCCATCAATTACTTTTCCATTTTCAGAAACTTGATAATGTAAATGATTACCAGTTGAATATCCTGTTGTTCCCACACCAGCTATTTGTTGCCAACTTGAAACTTTATCACCTATTTTAACTTTAGATGAACTAGGATATAAATGACCATATAATACAATATATTCAATATCATCTACCATACATTTTAATTTAATATAATTACCTGCTCCTCCATTAGTATCTATTGTATTTGTAGAATATTTAAACGACACATCAGTAATCTCACCATCACAAGTTGAATATACTGGTGTTTCTGCTGATGCTCCAAAATCCCATGCTGAATGAGTATTAGGAGTGCCATAAACAATTCGTTCTTCCATAAAATAACTTGTAACAGATAAATTAGAAAAATCTAGTGGCGAGTTAAAAGGCTTATTTTGTATTTCATTTATTTGCCCAGAATCTTTGATTTCTTCACTATTACATACAGAATATATTTTATATCTATTCATTTTGCACACTTCTGATATAGGTTTGACTTGTTTTAAATCTATATCTAAATTATCTGTGTATATTTGATCGAAAGTCAAATTATCATTTTCTAAATAAAAATACAAAATTCTATCAAGAGATACATAACCATTACCATTCATTATGTTTTTCCTAACAACAACTTTATACATATCAGCATATTGACTATTATTTTCTACATAACCATCAGTTATGTTTGCACCAAAAAAGTCTAGTAACATAAGAACAGGGATTAGTATTACTAACCCCATTCCTATCATACCAATAGAAGAAGATATAATTAATTTAAATATCTTGCTCTTTTTCATGTTTCTTTTCCCTAAAATGATTACAATAGATATTTAAATCACAAGCAAGATCTATAAAAAAATTTAATCTTTCTTTTTCTTCTTTATTCTCTATATTTCCATAAAGTAGTATATCATTCACCGCTATTCCAACTTCCATAGCAACATTCGTTGGCTTGTTTGATAAAATATAATCATAATTTTTATAACAGTTTTCTTCTGTACCATATACATCTTCAAATTCAAATGCTAAATGATGTTTTGAAAATTTAATCAATTCATTACACAATTCATCTTTGCTCTTCATTCCTCTTCACCCATCATTCTTCTTTCAGTAGCAGTTGCCTCTATCTTAATTCCGATTCTAGTTTTATTATCTATGCTGAGTAAAAACTCTCCTCTTTTGGCACCAAGTAAAAAATCTATTTGAGTATCTGTTAATGGATTATTTTTAAATAATTCCAAGTATGCTTTTAAATCATCTTCTTTTAACATACCCACCATAGTATATTGACAATTGTTAAATATAGCAGTTGCATGTCTTAGCACACTTGCATTACCTAAAAAATCGGATATACACTGACTAGATAAAATTAAATTAGTATTATATTTTCTACATCTTCTTGCAAGTTGTCCAAAGTTTTTTATTACTTCATTATTGTTTTCATCAATATATAAATGGAATTCATCTACAATAATACTAATATGTTGTTTATCACTAGATTCTCTTTTCTCATTTATAATTTTATTTGCAACTATAATATTATTTAAATAAGTTAGTAGATTTAATATTTGAGTATTTATAATTCTTTGATTACCACTATAAAGAAGTTCCTGTAAGTTAAATGCAATTAAATCATTATTTAAATCTATTGAAGTATGAGAATTAAATAAATAAGAATCTGTTCCAGTTAAAAATCTAGACAAAAGTATTTCTAATTGATCTACAATTCTTATTTTTTCTTCACTCTCTAAAGACTTTTTGTATTCAGGTAAATAATTATATAAGTCAGTGAAAATTGGATAGTCATTTGCATTTAATGTTTGAAGAGTATTTATTGAAGTGTTTTTATATATACCTTGTTTATTATATAAAGATTCCAATATTGCTAGTAACATAACTAATTCTTTTTCATTTATATTATCAAAAGCACTTTTAAAAAATGCTTCTAAGAATCCTAAATGTTTTGCTAAAGGACAATCTGTTTCTTTTGTTTCTTGATCCTCATCACTTGGTATATATCTTATTTGAAGTGGATTTATCATTCCACCTTTTTTAGAATATAAATCAATATACTCGCCATCATTTGCTTTTACTAATTTCTCATACTCATTTTCTGCATCGAAAATAAAAATTTTAGTTCCTCTAGCAAATTCATTTACTATTATTTTCTTCATAGTAAAACTTTTACCTCCACCTGTTGATGATACAATTGCCAGATTATGAGATGTCCTTTTATTGTTAAGAATAAATGGATCAAAAAACACTGGTAAAGAAGTATGAATATCTACTCCTAACATGTATCCTGTTGGATCAATGAAATTTGCTTTTGTAAATGGAAAACCTGCTCCTAATGTAATTGTAGGAAAATAGTTAGAATAATCTTTTAGAGAAGTTGTTGTTACATCAAATGATTGCCAAGTTTCTAATTGCCTTAATCTAGGAAGGTCAAGTTTTATGTGATTCTTTTTTGCAATCTTTTTTAAATCTCTAATAGTATCTTCTCTTTCTTTTCTATCTCCTGTTACAAGTAAAATCAAAGATATTTCTTTAATTTTTTCATCACCACTTTTAATATCATTCATAAGAAGCTGATAGTTTTCTTTCTTTATATCTAACTCCGTTGCATCACTTAATTTCTTTGTTGTACTTCTATCTGATAACAAAAATTGGTACTGTGAATTAATCCATCTTATCAACTCATCTTGATCAATAGCATCTTTAATATTTAAACAGCTTCTCACATTTGGATAATTAAATATTTCTTCAAAAAATAATTCATCAACAAATGGAGCAATATTCTTAATTGTTAAAAGTTGCACTTCATTGTCATCAATCTTTAACATATTAGTTCTTTCAACTAAATTAAGTGGAACAATCAGCTCTTCAATTTTACTCCACATCAACAAGTCTAGTGGATTATCACTTAAATATAAATTTGATAGAAACTTATATACTTCTAATCTGTTTGTTATTATTTCAATATTTAATCTAGGTTGTATATTAGCAAATAAATCTTCTACCTCATCTAACTGTCTTTCTAAAGTATCTGTATCTTTTGCAATTAGAACAATATAATAAATACTAGAAACAGTAAAATTATTTTGTTCTAATTCATCTATTAAATTTCTACTTTCATTAAGTAAAAACAATCTTTTTAGATCATTTTTAAATTTTTTAATTAACCTATCCAGATTTAACTTGTTGTTATTCAAATTAATAGGTTCATCTAATTTATAAAACTTTAAATTTAAGTTTTTAATATGAAATAAACTTCTATAATAATTAAAAAAATTTATTTTTTCTTGTTTACTTGATAATGATAAATCAATAGCTTTAACCTCTATTAGTGAAGCATATTCTCCACTTTTAAGTTCTATTAATCCATCATCACCAACATCTTTTATATTAGAAAAAACTTTAGAATTTTTAATTCTTCTTTTCATTATAGAAATTTTTAAATATTCAGATTTAGTTTTTTCTTTTAATTCTTTTATTTTATTCAAAGATTTTAAATCTTTTTCTTCTTGACTTTTTTTTGGGAATAACCCTATATTAACCACCTTACCTTTCTTTCGTATAAATATAATTTTTGCATTTAAAAATATATTTAAAAAATAATCCCAATACTTTATACATTCTATTTTTTTTAGATAAATTAATTGGAATCATTAAAAATACACAAATCGTTAAAAATATAATTGAAAACAATTTATGTGTAGAAAAGGCAAATAATGATAGAAATATCATAATCATAGGAATACCTATATATAAATCATTTAATTCTATATACTTGCCTAATGTCTTTTTTATACTATTTATAGTTATATACAATTTCTATCACCTACTTTTATATCTATTTCTATACATTGCTCTTTGTGGCATTAAACTATTAACAGAGCCTCTAATATTTGACATACCACCATGTCTTAAATTTTTTCCTAATGCAGATGGTGTTTTTTGTTCTATTGATGCACCAGTTTTAGAAATAAAGTTTCCTATCTTACCCATTGCACTCTTTGGATTATTGGCATTATTAGAAATCTTATTACCAAAATTAGTAATTGCATTTCCTATACTTTTAACAGCCTTATTACCTCCAACTAATCCAACACCACTACTTGCAACACCTAATCCTAACATTCCAGCTCCAATACCTGCTCCACCAACTGCTGATGTTGCTGTATTCATTGCCTGTCCAAATCCCATTAAACTCATAAGTTGCTCTCTTCCACTATTAGCAGATACATTACCACCTATGAATCTATTAACTACTTGAGATCCAGTTAGTAAGAATGTTCCAGCTCCAATATACATTAAAGATTTTACTAAAATATCTTTGAATGTATTATCAGTAAAGAATGTTGTACCAGCAATTTCTTTCATAACAATACCTGTTAAACTAATAATTAACATTACAACAGCACCTTGAAGCATTAACGACGCTAATTGCTCTATTACAGCACTTCTTCTTTGCTTATTTCCTATGGAAGTTGCAAACACAACAGGACTAATTACAAATAAAAATAAAAATTCTAATTGCCTACGAGCTAACATCATTCCTGAAAAAAACAAAGCATATAAGAAGAATCCTCCAACTATTATTGCAAGGATCCAATTAATACTATATTTATAATCTTTTTCATCTGGTAATATCCATTTATCATTAGTTACAAATTTATCATTATATTTTTGAGCATTTGTAAAAGAATTATCTTTTATAAATTTAGTATAATCATCTGCTTTAAATTCATCACTAACTTTATATTGATCTGTATAATCTACAAACATAGTTAGCATATTATCAGATATAGTAACATCATTACTAGAAAATATACTTGCTGTCCAACTACTTAACTTAATTGAAAAGGTAGAAACTTCTGCAAATAAAAATACTGATAATAATACAAATAATGTTGCCTTAAATATTTCTGTAACTAATTGTTGTATTGATAATCCTTCATCTGGTTCTATTATTTTCATAACAAACTTATATAATGCAAATAATCCTAAAAGAGTTACAGCTATTGCAATTATTCCTTTATGAAAATTTGAAAACATAGAATTATCTGCAACACTATCTATAATATTGTAAGCATTTAAAGACTTTAAAACTTCAAATAATGTATCTATTAGATTATAAATAAAATCAATTATTCCCCAACCTAATCTTCTTAAAAGGTCTAATGCTTTTAATAACATTCTTCCTCCTAAAATAAATCAATAATTAAATTAACAATAGATATTGCTAAAATAATACCAATTATACCAAACATAGTTTGAATTATTCTTTGCTTTACTCTTTGCTTTTGATCTACATCAGTAACAGCATATAATATAAACCCAATAATAAGTGATACACCAGCAAGTGCTATACCAATTCTTAAAGCCCAATTTGAAAATGTTTGAATAGCTTTAATAATTGAATCTATATTATAATTACCACCATCTAATTTTTCTATTTTTAATAAACTTACACTACCACTAAGTTTTTCAACTATGGTATTTAGCATAAGTTTAGGCAATATTTACACCTCTATTTTTCTTTTTTAACATATATCATTCCTCCAATCTAATATATAAAGAGGTAGAAAAATCTACCCCCTTATTCCATTTCAGGTTCAGAATCTTTAATTTCTTTGGTTTTAGAAGATAAGAAACTCACTCTATCAGCTACTACACTTGTTCTTTTGACTTTTTCACCATCATCTTTTTCATAGATACTTGTTTCAATTCTTCCTTTAATTCCAATCATATCACCTTTTTTACAATATTCAGAAGTAGATTGTGCTACATTATTCCAGATTGTACAATCAATAAAATCTGTTTCATATTCCCCATCGGCATTTTTATAACTTCTTGGAACAGCAATCGTAATATTAGTAACTTTCTTACCATCTTCAAATTCTTTTACTTCTGGTTCATTTACAAGTCTTCCTACACAAAAATAATTATTCACTATAATATCACCTTACCTTTCTTACATTTCATATTCATCGTGAATACCTAATTTTATTTTTACTATTTTTTCATAAGTCATTTCAATTGACTTCTCATTAAACATATCTTTAAACTTAGTTATTTGTTCATCAGTTAACGAAATATTATCACCAATATTTGCATCATCTCCTACAATTAAAAAAGGTCCGAAGATTATATCTCTTCCAACCTCTCTATTTGGACCCATACCATTATATTTCCCCTCTTCATTACATATTATAACTGCATCTTCTATTTCTGGCATATAGAAGTATTCTATATATCCTCCGACTTGTTTTTGTAAAGAAGTTAAATTGTTTGGTATTTCTATTTCAACAGGTAGTTCATTTTCTTTAACTAATAATGCTCTAAGTTTTTTTGACATCTAAATCACCCCTTTCACATTTCATTAATCTCATATTCCTTAATTGGACTTACTCTTTCCATTTCTTCAATAACATAAGAATCATCAAATTCTCTATTCATTGATGGATATTCTAAATCCTGTTCTTCTTCATTTTCACTTTCGTAACTATTTTCTTCATAGTCATCATAACTTTCACCAATTCTTGCAAAACGAAAAGACATATCCTTATCTCTTAAATGATTTAAACCAGATTCAATTGCATCAACACTATCATATCCATCGTACCATTTTAACCAGTTCCAGCCAAAATAAACTGCATAATCATTTTCTGCTTTAAATTCTAAATTGTCTAGTAAGTTATATTCATCGTGATTTAATTTACTCAAATAATCTTTTACATATTCATTAAGTTCTTTAAATCCTTTTTTCGTAGTCATAATTCTAACATCTGATCTATAACCCATCTATATCACCTCTAAAATCTTTTAGTATTTCTTCCATTTCTCTTTCTTCTTCTTCCGTAGCTTTATTTGATTCACATCGTTGACCATTCCATACCATAACTCCATCTGGATCATATCTTATACGAGGCCCTTTTCTTCCATAGATAATATCATCATAATTATCTGAGATCTTTGTTACGGTTATAAAATTTTGCATCCTATTATTTACAGAATAAGAATTTAAATATCCTTTTACAAATACTTTATTATTAACAAAAAAGTAATCAAGATTTTCATAATAAAGCTCTCTAGGTATATTTAAACTTATATATACTTTACTATTAGAATTACTTGAATACTTTTTAGAAACAATACTAAATTTTACATATTTATCATTATCATTTATATCCCTAATAACATTTATATTTCCTGATATAATGACTTCGTTATAATCTACACCATTCATAATCAAATCCTTTCTGTATAAATATTTATATTAATTTAAATTATTATTTATATTCTTGTTATATTAATTCTTTATATTATATTATTATATTATGTATGACAAATTCATCACACCTTGATGGACATTTGCATCACACCTTGATGGACAAAAACATCACCCCGTGACATTTGCATCACACTCTGACAAAGGTAAAAATATTTTTCTAATATTACGGTTATATTCAATAACAATATAATTTTCTCTTTCAAGTTCACTTAATAATCTAATTATTGTTCTAGGAGTAACATTAAGATTTTCTGCAAGATACTTATTAGTTGCAAAACAATATCCATTCTTATAACATAATAGTTGAATATCTCCATATAACAATTTCGCATTACTACTTAAATTCTTATTATTTTTAATTGATAAAGGTATCTTAGAATATTTTTCATACACTAATACTCCACCTTATCAACTAAATATCCTATAAAAATAGTTTGCTTATCTTTAGTACCTTTTTTACAAGTAATAAGAGTTATCGTATTTTTGTATCTATTCCTTACAATTTCAACCTTACCATCTTTATCAGTATCATAAGAGTTATTTAATTTATAAATATATTTAATTCCATCATAATAAACATATATTAATGAATCCTCTTTCAATTTATATAAATTTCTAAAAAAAGAAACACCACTTGTTCCATTATGTCCAGCTAGTATTAAATTACTATTTTCAACATTAGGCATTTGTGAATGTTCAATTATTTGAATATTATACTTAACATTATTATATCTACTATTATAATCAACAATACCTCTTTTCAAATCTATACTTGGTATTTCAAGAATAGCAATATAATTATAAGATGGTGAGGAAGATTTTTTATTATCTTCCTCTTTTAATTGCTCTTGAGGAATAACTTCCTCAGAGTATTCTTCTTCTATAAAGAAGTCATCTACCATCTTAACTTCTTGAACTTCCTTTTTTGTATTTTTATAAATATCAAAAGTAAAAATAAAAATTGAAATTATTATTAGTATAAATCCTACAATTAATACTATCTTATTTTCTTTTTTTCTTTTCATATAAGATTATCCCCAATCCTACTAATCCAATTGATAAAGAAATAATGTATTTAGTGTAATTTCTATTTAAATTAGTATTTGGTACTTCTACTTCTTCTAAATCATTAACTAAAGTAGAATTTATTATCTCACCATCTTTTTCTACTGTAAAATAGTTTTTATCATTATTTAAAACATAATGTTCAAGTGTAGAAATTTCTTTATAATAATAACTTCCATATTCTAACTCTACTTCTATAATACCATTTTCATCAGTAGTATATTCACCAAGTAGACTATCATTTAAATCATAGATACCAATAACTACTCCAGCTAATGGATTATTATTAGAATCAACTTTATTAATTACTAGTTTTGATTTGATTTTAGTATTAGTCATTTCAGATTTTACTATTTCTCCATTTTTCTTTATTTCAAACTCAATCTTTTCAGTGTTTAAAATATATCCCTCTGGAGCTTCTTTTTCTAAAATAAAATATTTATGACCTGCAGGTAAATTATCAATAATTACTTTACCATCCTTATCTGTTACATATTCACCAATAAGTTTTTCTTCATCATCATTTAAATAAATCTCAATTTTAGTATTTGGAATAGTATCGGATGTTGTAAAATCTTTTTTAGTAAATTCTAATTTTCCTTTGGATAATTTATTTGTGAAATTAAATATCTTAGATATTACTGCTGTGTATTGATCCTTATATTTTAGTTCTACATCATATTCCTTAGAATCAATAACATGATTGCCATTTGTTTCTAATTCTTTCAAAAAGTATTTACCCAATTTTAAGTTTTCAATTTTAGCATATCCATTAGAATCTGTTGTTACCTCTGCAATTAATTGTTTATTCTCATCATAAAGTCCATATTTTACTTTTTCAAGTGGTAATTCTTCATAAGAATATTTATTATCATCTATAACAAATTTTTCACCCTTTTTATTAATTTCAATCTTTCCTTTAACTGCTTGGTTTTCAAATTTTGTTTCAAATAATACACCATATTTATTGTCAGTTATCAAATTAGAATTTTCTCCTATTTCAAATTCTTGTGATTCTTTATTCCATAAATAACCATCAATAACTTGATCTACCTCTTCTAATTTATATTTTCCAGATATTAAAGGATATGGTGTAATTAATACTCCATTATCATCAGTTTTAAATTCACATAAAGTTTCTGCTTTTGGATATGTAACTGTTTGACAAACATAATCATCACTTGCAAGTGATTTTATTTTAAATGTTATGCCACTTCTTGGAATAACCTCTCCTGTATCTTTATCAACTTTAATCACTTTTAATTTAGCCGTTATTTCAGCATTTGAAATTAATTTGTATGTATTTGAATCAGTATCATCTCCTACAACAAACTCAAAATCATCTACTTTTTCATAATTAGGTGTACTAGTTATTTGTTTAAATGTATAACTACCATAAGGAAGTTTTATTTCTGCATATCCGTTTTTATCTGTAGTAATTTTATCAATATAACAAACATTATTACCCATTTGTTTTTGAGTACTCTTGCTTTTTAAAAGTCTAGGAGTACAATTATTTAAAAATATTTCAAAAGTTACATTTGGCTCTGGAGTTAAAATACCTGTTTTAGAATTAGCAAATACTTTAAATATTGTTAAATCAGTTTCTTTTACTTTTTCATAAACATCTAAACTTTCAAGTAAAACATTTTCATTAAGTACAAATGAATATTTATTTTTGTCTAAAGTATAACCTTTACTTGGTGTTATTTCCTTGATATAAAATTCTCCCAAACTTGGTAAATAATCACTAATTGCATAGCCATTAGCATCAGTCTTTAATTCACCTATTTTCTCATTGCTAGTATTATAAATTCCATAGATGGCATTTTCTAAACTGGCATTACCTTGAGGATAATTGTCTTTTGTATCGCTATCCTTTTTGTTAATTTCAACTCTTCCTCCTATTACTTTCAAATTAAATAGTGCAGGAAGCGGATCATAATAACCTACCCTCATAACATTTTGAGAACCTTCTTTAAAATAAACAATTGGTGGTGCAGAATGTTTAGTTGCTTTTTTTACTAAATTAACTTTTGCATCACCAATACCAGTTGCAGTCAAAATTAAATTATTACCTTCAATTTTAGCACTAACATTTTCAGTTGATGCAATACTAAAATATTTTAAAACATTATTTGAATCTGTTAATGTTTTGCTTTGACCTAGCGGAATTGTTAAATTGTTAGTATTAAAATTTGGTCTTGTATAATGACTATTTACTAATGAATCCATTTCTGCTATTTCACTTGCAAACTTATTAGGGTTATCTGTTCCATTTAATGTATCAGTAAAAACAAATTTATTTTGTGGTTCAATTGTTCTCCATATCATTAATTGTGTTATAGCATACCATTTATTATTTGAATGGTCATATCCATTCTCATTATATTGATAACCATAATAAGCAAGTAAAGCAATTCTATTCCATTGTTCTTCAGTTATATTTAAAACACTAGCATAATCACTTCTAGCAATATTATAATAAGGCAAATTATTATCAATATCTACGAATGGTTGCAAACAATATACGAAAGCATTGTCTTCACTTCTTCTCATAAATCTAGATTGCATATACTTAATATATCCATCATTTCTATATTTTCTAACAAATATATTTGAAATATGTTCTGATGGCCATATTGCTTGACCAGTATAGGTTTCAGCATTTACTTTTTCAATACATAAAAAAGTTAAAAATAAAAATACACCAATCATAGTGTATTTAAAAATTTTTCTTTTCAAATTATATCCCTCCTTCATAAAAAAAAGACATCACTTAAGATGTCAAAATGTTTTTAACATTTCACCTAAATAAGTACCAGCATAACTATTTACACTAGTACATGAATATCCAATTCCTTGTTTAAAATATTCATCACCTTTAGATAAACATGCCTCTTTAGTTTTTTGTTCTGTTTTATATTCGTCAATAGAATAATCTATTCTTTGCCAACTCCACATTGGCTTATGATAATAATCATACTCACTAATTCCAAGTTCCTCCCAAGCTGTTTTTTCAACCTTTGAATTTTGTTCTTCTACCACTGTAGTATTCTGTATGGTATTATTGTTACCCTTATTACCATTATCAGACTTTTTTTCTTCATTTTTTTCTTCAGGTTGTTTTTGATTATTTTTAGATTCATTTTTATTTTCTTCGGTTGACTTGGAAGATTTATCAATAGATTGCTCTTTTATTTTATCCTTATTTGTTTCAGAGTCTTCACTAAATACTTCATTATCTTTAATATCTACTTTTTCATTAACAATACCTTTATTATGTGAATCATCTGGCTTTTTATCTTTTGAATAAAATATAAAACAGGTAATACCAGAAGCAATAATTAAAACTGCTATTACTGATATAATTATTTTTTTCATACGATCTCACCTCATCCTGATGATAACATCATTTTTTTAAAAACACAAATCCTCTTTTTTTACAAAATAAAGGTCTTTTATTTACCTTATTAACTTGAACATAATTTCTAGTTTCTTCTTTAGTAAATAATTTTTCGTAATCTCCTTTTAGTACAACATCTTCAATACTTTTTAGTGCATCATCATTAGATGTTGACTGTACTGATATTTTTATTTCTTTTACTATTTTTAAACTTACTTCATAATTCTTTTCTTTCATAATCTTATCCTTTCTTTTTTATTACATTGTTGATATTTTACCTACTACCCTCAACAGGGATTATTACTAAACGATTGATAGTTAATCAATTCCACGAGTCTATGCTCTTCTGTGGTTCTCACAGAACTGCTTCCATTATTTGAGATTGTGGCTAAGCAGGAGTATCATTATACCTATTATTTGTCATGGCAGAAGATAGAACTACTATCCTTTTATAGTCAGATTTTTACCGACAAGCGAATCTACTAATGTGCTAACCGTTTCCAGTTATAATAGGAATGTATTTAGTAAATGCAATTAAATTTTCAAAGAACAAGTGAGAAAAGATATTTTTTATCCCTCTCACTTGTTTGGCACTTTGAAAGCAAAAAGTTAAGTCTAAAATTTAATTTTTTTTGAAATATTTTTAATTGCTATATCAATTGAGTATTTTACAGCTACTTTGGAACACTTTTCTTCGTTAGCAATATCCTCATAAGTTTTATCATAAAAGTAATATTTTATTATTCTTCTTTTTTGAACTTCATTTAATTCATTGATAGCAGATTTTATTTCTTCACTTAAAATTTTGCTAGATACTTCCTCTTCTACAGATATAGTTTCAATAACACTTCTATGATAAAGTGTTTCTTCACATACTTCGTTATACTCAATATGTTTCCTTATCTTATGAATTTGAGATATATCCTCTAATTCAAAACTATCGAAAGCATCATATACTTCTTTTGAAATAATTAGTTCCTGTAAGTTATTTCTACTATCTTTAAACTTTAATATATAACAATTATTTTCTTTTACTTCTAGAGTATAAGGATTATATTTATCCTTATTTCTTGTTTCATGTTTATTCATTTTTTCTCTCCTTATCAACTTAATTTTTTTAAATTGATAAAGGGGGTCCACGAATAAACAAGTAAACTTTTATTAAACAAAAAAAGGTGTCAAAAATATCTCTATTTAGAATATCTTTGACACCTTCAACAATTATATAAGTCCACACAACTTTATGAATTTTACGGCATTTTATCCTCATAAGCATCACCATAGCAATGTTAAATACTGCTAATGTAATTAGTTGGTACTGCTTATGCTAATTACAAGTTATAAATAATAATGCCAAATTCAATGAGGATAAAAGTATACTTTTCCATGATGCATTACTGAGTATAACTTTCATTGCTTCCTTTTTTCTACATATTTTTTTCACTTCCTAAAAAATAAAACAGTAACAACAAAACAAGTCATTACTGCTTTAAAAATATTACTAACATCTGTTAGCTTACTACAAACTAATTATAACATTTATTTTTTCAAAAGAAAAGAACCACACTATGTGATTCTAAATATTTTTAATTGCATTTTCTAGTAAATTAATAAACCTTTTAATGTCATCTCTTTCCAGTGATACATTGAAATATTCTGTTGATCTATCAAAATGGAATTCTATTTCAACTAATTCATAGTTAGATCTATCCTTCCAGAAATCAAACTTAATAGCTGAATCTATAAAATCAATTTTTTCAAATGATTCTTTTTTATCTTTTCTAGAATGAAAACATTTTTTAAATCTTTCAAATAATTTATTAAATTCATTTTCTGTCACTATAAAATTATCTATTTTTGCAGAGAACGACGGATTTTGAACTCCAAATTTAATTGTGTATTTATCATCCTCTTTATTTAAAATATTAAATAATATTGTACTACCATTCTCTCCTACAAAATAATTATCCCATTGGTTAAAAGTAAATCTTGTATTCCAATTTAAATTATAATAATCTGCTAAGCACCATTCCACCTGTAAAGCATAAAAATCATATTTATCTTCTTTTACATCACTCATAGATATAAAACAATTGAAGATATTATTTTTTCTTATATATACTATTTTAGTAAATATTTTTTCTATCTCAAAAATGTCCTTATCATTATCAAAATCAAATTTGGATAACTCCTTATTTAACATTTTAGTATATATATTATCTTCATATAGCTTAGAAAATAATAATACATTATTATAAAAATTATAAAGATACATTCTAATAAATCCCACTGTATATTTTGCAATATTATTATATTGATTTTTACCACTATGAACATTATCTTTGCATAACAATATGTTTGCATATTTATTAGATAAACTTTCTTCAATAGTTAATAATTGTTCCGTACTATTAAAATAAAAATTATCTTTAATATAAGTAATGTATCTATCTACATTTTCAAGGAATCTTTCTTCTAAAGTAATTGTATCTCTTCCAAACACTAATTTACTAGCATCAATATTACCCTCCTTAATTTTTTCTACTAATGAGTGCATCTCTTTTATACTTAGCAATTTGCATAAATCACTACCATTTGAATACACATCACTTACTGCGTACTTCTTCATTCTTTTTGTTTGTTCCGTATCTGGAACAATCCACTCTTTTTCCATGTAATTCTCCTTCATTAAAACTAATTGATTTTGTACTGCTGTTTCTATTATAACACATTTTTAGTCTATTTCCCCAAGAAATATGAATATACCCCAATTAAATGGGAAAATTATATTAGGTGATTAAATGTGAAAGTAAAAAGGCTTAGGGAAACTAGAGAAAATTTAGATTTAAAACAGATTGATTTAACTGATTTATTTGGTGTTACATATTCAACTATTTCAGGATGGGAAACAGGAAAAGATACAATACCTTTAAAGCAATTAATTAAATATGCAAATAAATATAATTATAGTTTGGATTATCTATTAGGGCTAACAGATAAAAATATTGAATATAAAGACCTTAAAATAAATCTTAATACTTTAGCAACTAATTTGAGAAAAAAGAGAAAACAATATGGTAAAACTCAACAACAGATTGCCGATATTATTAATACAAGTCAATCAAGTTATGCTCATTATGAAAATGCTAGAAATTTAATGCCATTAAGTTTTTTATACAATCTATCTAAAATATATAAAGATGTTTCTATAGATAAAATGTTAGGAAGAAAAAAGAAGTAGATTATTTTTTAAAATATACTTCTTCTTTTTTTATTCACTTATTAATTTTTCAATATCATTACATAATGGTAGTAATTGCTCTATTTTATCTACAATTCTTTGTTGTTCTTCTAATGGTGGAAGTGGGATGGGTTGTAATATCAGTCCACTCTTTTTTAAATTATAAAATGCTTGACCAGATTTATGAATATTTGGTTTACACATATTTTTGTGGAATTTGGAGTTTATAAAATACATCATATATTTAGGGAGCAAAATTTTTTTATTTTTACTCCTAAGTATGTAAACAAATCCTCCTGCTGTTATCTGATTCAAATCTTTATCAATATAGGCAGTTTTCCCCATTTGCTCCATACTTGTTACTGATGGAGTAATCACATCTCCTTCGATTAAATTAATATATTTATCAGTATAATTAACATAAATATCATCATCTTTCAATAAATACTCAAAATTATTATTTATATTTCCTCCTCTTAAAATTCTTAATGCATCTTTATTTTCCTTACATTGTTCTATTTTTTTAAATGATAAGCCAGTTTGTACACTTATAACATCATCAATTTTTGCCCATCTCCAGTTTGACGGAATAGAAAATGTATTTTCATAACAATACTTATTAAAATCTATAACTGCTAATTCGTCTTCATTGTTCATAGATAAGTTCCCTTTTATAGCACTTTCTAGTATTGCGTTTTTAATATCATTTGGAAATTTATTTCTTATTAGATTTAATTCTTCTTCAATTGGCTTTATTTCATCTAATTTTGCAAATAATACTTCAATTTTATCTACTATTCTTTGTTGCTCTTCTATAGGTGGTATTGGAATAACCAATTGTTTAAATATTTCAAAAGGTGGAATATTTTTGATGGCAGAACCACTACTCAAACTATTTGACATTTTTTTTAATATGAAATCAAAATATAATAGAAAATAACTAATATTTAATTCATCAACCATTGTCATTTTCATTAAAGCTTGATTAATTATTCCTATTTCGTGATTTTCAGGAATTACAAAAGTTTCGCCTATTGTACCAGCACACGAAACAATAATATCTCCTGTCTTTACTTCAAATCCTTTCATTTTACTTTCAAAATAATCTCTAGTAATGTAATACTCTCCAATATTTACATCTTTTTGTATTGCATTTTTTTGTTCATAAACCTTTATTACATCACTAGATTTTTTAACAAACATCCCTTTAGTCAAAGCACTTCCAAAAGGTCCTTTCTTAAAAACTCCAAGTTGACCTATTCGTAACCATGTCCATGTGTTAGGAATAGAAAAAAGTTTTTCATTTTCCAAAATTTCTTTATAATCTGGTTCATTCCTAACATTATATTTTTTTATCAATTCATTCTTTTGTACTCTAATCTTTTCAAGTGATTTATGTACTTCAGTATCTCTTTCTAATGTAGAACACAATTCTCCATTGAAACAGATTTGTAATATACTCTTCTTTAGATCATCAACTATCATTTTAAATCACCTATAAGATCAATAATTTCTTTTAATTTTTTATCTAATTGTTTTTCGAGAATTTCCCTTTTTTCTATAAAATTATTCATTGTTTCTTTTGGAGATAATATTATTTCTTCTTTAACAGGATAACCACATTGATCTAAATTATAATTTAAATTAGATAATTCTTCCAATTTAAATTTCTTTGATTTATATGTTTCAGTTAATGATTCATCATCCTTTGGATCTTTTATTTCAATTCTATTGTTCCACCAATCAATGATAGGTTGCATATGTTTTAATTCAACAGGCTTAGTTTTACTAAATGCTTTATATCCTTCTGGTAAATCCATTCTATAAAACCATGTTTCTTGAGTTGGACCTGTTTTATCAAAAAATAATAAATTTGTAGCAATACTTGTATATGGTGCAAATATTGAACCAGGCAATCTTATAATTGTATGTAAATTACAATCTTCCATTAATTTTTTCTTTATTGCAACTTTAGTATTATCATTTCCAAAAAGAAAACCATCTGGTAATACTATACCAACTTTTCCATTTTGCTTTAACCTGTAAAGTATTTCCACCATGAACAAATCAGCCGTTTCAGAATCTCTTAATTCAGTTGGAAAATTTTGTTGTACAGATTTTTTTTCAGTACCACCATAAGGAGGATTCATTAAAATAATATCAAATTTATCCTCTTCTTCATAATCTCTTACATTCTTTTCAAGAGAATTACCTCTTATAATATTAGGCTCATTAACATCATGCAAAAGCATATTGGTTGTACATAATAAATATGGTAAAGATTTCTTTTCAACTCCGTAAAATGACTTTTTTAATATCTCATTAGATTCTGTATCATTTGCTTGTTCTTTCATGTGATTAAGTGCTGATACTAGGAATCCACCAGTACCACAAGCAAAATCTGCTACTGTTTGTCCAATTTTAGGATCAACCATTTTGACAATAAAATCAGTTACTGCTCTTGGAGTATAAAATTCTCCTGATTTACCTGCTGACTGCAAATCTTTTAATATTGTTTCATATATTTCATTAAATGCATGTCTTGTTTGAAAGTCTGTTAAGTCAATTTCATTTAAAACATTAACTACTTGTCTTATTAAAACACCATCTTTCATATAGTTATTTAAATCCTCAAAAACTTCTCTAACTATTCTTCCCCTTATCGGAGTTGTTTCATTAATTTCAAGATTTTTTAAAGTATCAAATAATTGAATAATAAAGTTAGAAAGTTCATCCCCTGTCATTGCTTTTCCATCTTTATTATCTATTGCCCAATTTCTCCACCTATATTCCTCTGGGATGATTGATTTATAATTATCTTCTAAAATTTCCCATTCACTTTCTTTAGCATCATATAACTTTAAGAATAACATCCAAACAATTTGTTCTATTCTTTGTGCATCTCCATTAACTCCCGCATCTTGTCTCATAATGTCTTGTAATCTTTTTATCATTGTTCCTATATTCATTTTTTCACTCCTTAACTATACAATAATTTTTCTACTTTTGAAACCATACCTAAATACTTATCTTTACCACCAAATAGATTAATAATAGGAACAAGTCCACCAAATTTATTAAAGTTTTTGATTTCAAGCAATTTAATATTTTCAAGTTCAGTAATATTTTTAATTTTATATACATTTAATAGTTCATCAATTACATTTCTTTGCTTTTCATTATATTCATTTGAAAGAGAACTTTCTTTTACTTTTTCAATTCTATCTTCTTTAGTTAAAGCTTCTTCGTCATAAGCCATATTAGAAAGTATATCAAATATATCAATATTATTATCATTCACTTTATCAAATACAGCATCAACCATTACTCCTTCACTCATTAAATGCTCTAAAAATTCTTTTTTGGAATCAGCTCTAAACCACTCTTGTTCAAAGCCATTGTGATTTTCATATAATCTTTTAAGATTTTTCTTAGAATATTCCATTATAGATTCAGTTATTAGTTTTCCATCTGCATCATAATATTTTACTGTTTCATTTAGTATTGAAACATCAACACCTTTAATGTAAATTTTTTTAAATCCTTCTTGATCTACAGCACCATTAATTGGAAGTTCGGGTTTAATACTATCAATTCCATATTCTTTAGGAGATTTTACATCATCCAAATCACCACCATCAACATTGATAATTGATTCTGCAGGTCCGTTAAATGTAGGATCAGCAAACTTTTCAGAATTATTTCTAAAATCCATAATTGTAAAGAATTCTTTTCCTTTATTAGGAAGTAATCTTGTACCTCTACCAATTATTTGTTTAAATTCAGTCATACTTTGTATTTCTTCATCTAATACAATTAATTTTACAGTTTTGGTATCAACGCCAGTTGATAATAATTTTGATGTTGTTGCAATAACTGGATAAGTTGTACTTGAATCAATAAAGTCATCCAATTTAGTTTTACCATAATCATCATTGCTTGTAATTCTTACAACATAACTTGGATTAACTTTCATCATATCGCTATTTTCATTTGCAAGAGCATCTCTCATTCTAAGGGCATGTTCTGTATCTACGCAAAAGACTATTGTCCTTGCATATCTGTCAGTTGCTTTTAAATATTCTGTAATTCTTTTTGCTACTACTTTAGTTCTCTCATCAATAACAATTTTTCTATCAAAATCGTGTACTGTATATTCTTTATCCTCAACTTCATATCCATCTTCATCGAGTTTTCCTTTTTCTGGTCTATAGCCCTCCAAATCTTTATCTAATCCTACTTTAACAACTTTATATGGTGCTAGGAATCCATCTTCTATTCCATCTTTTAGTGAATATGTATAAATAGGTTCTCCAAAATAAGCAATATTTGAAATATCATTAGTTTCTTTAGGGGTTGCTGTCATACCAATTTGTGTAGCTGAACTAAAATAATTAAGTATTTCATGCCAATTTGAATCATCTCGTGCACTACTTCTATGACATTCATCAACAACAATTAAGTCAAAGAAATCTGGTTTAAATTGTTTATATACTTCTTGTTCATTACTTCTAAGTTGATGATATAACGACATATATATTTCATAAGAAGAATCCATTTTTCTATTTTCAATTTTGGTCATTACTTTTTGAAAAGGTTTAAAATCGTTTTGCATCGTTTGATCTATTAAAATGTTTCTGTCAGCCAAATACAAAATCTTCTTTTTTGCTCCAGAACTATATAATCTGTGGATTATTTGAAATGCTGTAAATGTTTTTCCAGTTCCAGTTGCCATTACAAGCAGTATTCTTTTTTGCCCTTTGGCGATAGCTTCAACCGTTTTATTAATAGCTATTCTCTGATAATACCTAGGAGTTTTAAATGCACTCATATAATAATAAGGTTGTGTGATTATTTTTGCTTCATCTTCTGTTAAGCTTTTTTCCGCTTTATATCTATTCCACAACTCTTCTGGTGTTGGAAATTCATCTAATTTGATTTCTCTTTCTTTTCCAGTAATTCTATCATGTTCATAAAATCCAGACCCATTTGATGAATACGCAAAGGGAATATCTAAATCTACAGCATATCCAATTGCTTGTTGAATTCCATGAGATACTGTAACTTTATTATCCTTTGCTTCAACAATTGCAATTGGCATATTTGACCTATAAGATAACAAATAATCAACTTTTTTTCCTTTGCCCCTACTGGCAACATTTTCTCTAACATTTATTTTACCATCTGTATAATAATACTCGCATCTAATTTGAGATTGTATATCCCACTCTGATTTTTGTAACGATGGTGTTATAAATCTTAATTTAATATCTTCTTCTGTTAAATCTTTAATACTTAATCCATTATTCATAATCTACACTTACTCCTTTTTTATAGAGATAATTCAAAAATTATACATATATTATAATTATACCATAAAAAGTGTAAATTTACATTGATATAGATTAAAAAAGGAGTAAAGAAATATCAAATTACAAAAAAAGACATCAAATTTTTATTTTGTGTCTTTCACCCCATTTGTTTATGGAATCTACTAACTTATTTAACATTTCTTGATTAATTTTTATATTTAAATAATTCATATATATAATCCTTAAACATAAAATTAATTTAAATTGAGCATAATTGTTTTCTAGTTGTTCAAAAACCTTTTTATTTTCATTCATATTAAAATGTGATAAATAATGTCTATGTTCTTTTGCCTTTAATAAAAATATAGAAGTATTATGAGAGTCATTTGCATTTTTTAAATCCTTTTTATTTAATAATTGTTTTATAGTATTATCTTTCAAAAAATAATATTCTAATATTTGCCATAATTCTTTTTTATTATCATTATTTAAGGTTATATATGTACCCTCAATCAATTGAACAAGTAAACTATTATTCATTTCCATATAACCAATACCATTTTGACTTGTCATAAATACATCGTACAAAATATATGTATCTTTTCTAAATTTTATAAACCTTTTTATTAAGTCAGCAGTAAGGACTTCTGAACTAATTACAGACAATGCACTGTCATTTGAACCAGATTTTAAATTTTGAAAATACTTATCAGCTAATTTTTGATACAAAATAATCTCATCATCACCAATATAAAATATATATTTTTCAATTTTAGGAATACTTCCAAATACTAGATAAACAATCTCAAGAACTCTATAAAGAACATCATCTAATTTTTCTCTCTTTGTTTTTGTTTTGGATTCAATACGAAACAACAATATAGTTTTGTCATTAATGTTATCTATCTTTTTATCTATGTAAATATTTTTCTGTGAGGTGTATTTAATTTTAAATTTATTTATATAGCAACCATAATGATAACCTTTAGGATATGAAGTTTCAAATATTATTTTATCCGTTAAAATATTGTCTTTTTCACCAATATAGTTTTCAAAAATATAATTAATGCTGACAGTTTTAAAAGATACACAGGAATTTGTTTTATATCCGAGCAAACATTCTAAGCAAGAATAATTTTTACCATTTTCATCAATCAAATATAAATTCATTGAAGGTAACGGAAATAGCAAAGGACGGTTAAAAATAGCAAAATAGTCTTCAAATGATAAATCAAATTGAAAAGTCAAATTTTCTAAATCTAGAAATCCATTAATATTAAAATAGTCTTTCTTATTTACACTAATCTTATTTATTTTTACTAATTCCATACCTACCGTTTACTCCCTCACATTTTATTTTAAATTTTTTCATAACTTTGTTTTAATATATTTTTAACATATTCTATATCAGAATCTTGATTAACAATTATATATCTATCGTGAGTCCACTGATAACTTTCAGCAAGTTCTCCTACCATTTCATTTGGATCATTATAATCACCAGTCATAAGAACATATTTTAAACTATTCTTCTGAAACCATAATTCAATAAAGTTTTTTCCATAATAATATGATAAATAAACTGATGTAGTATTTTTCTTTATATCACTATTCAATGACATTACATAATTATCCAATTCATTGTAAATATTCATAATTTCGGTATTTGTGTTTTTTGATATTTTGTTAAATTGATTTTCATCATATATTACTTCTCTTAATGATGAATTTTCAACTTCTTTATTTTCAGGAATAGTAACATCAATCTCATTATCTTCATCTTTTATCATAAAATCTAATCCAAGCATTTTGATTCTTTCCGCTTTATTAGGAATAACGAAATCATATCGTTTTTCCATAAAAGAAATCATTGTCAAACCACGATTTAGAATTTCTTCTGGTGTCCATTCTAAACATTTAGCAACTTGCATTTCAGAATGAGAACCATTTTCATATCCTCTAGTTCTATCCATTCCGTGTTTTTTGTCATCAAATGAATAATTTTGTAATTTAACATTTATACTTAACGATAATGGTAATAAGTTGCCTAAAGAACCATTTAAATATTTTCTTTGAGTATCTGTATAATTACCAAATCTCTCTACCCAATATTCATTGGTATCTGTTTGAGGATAAATATGTTCAATTGAAACTTTATCTTTTTCATCCTTTTTAAATAAATTTTCTGGATATATTTTTTGATTAGCTTGATTATTCATTAGATATAATTCATATTCATATAAGAAATATGTTTTTGCTGGCCATGAATAATATCCCTTATAGTTTTTAAATAATCTATTAATATTATTTAAAATAGCATTCATATTAGCAACTTTATTATCACTTAAATAATCTATTTTATCTAATTCTTCATTTACTTCATCTAAAGTAACTTCATTAATATAAAATTTATGTGCTAAATTCCAAAAGAAACTGTTTTTATAAGTAGATTGATAATTAACTAATCTAAAGTGTAAGAATATAAATCTTTCTATCTTTTTTAAAGTATTTACTTTATCAGTTTCAGTAATTTCTTTTTTTGACAATAAAACTGTTGTTAAAGGTTTGAAATATACAAATTGTAATCTATTTAACTTTTGAAGCATTGCTCTTACTTCACCACTTGATTCATACTCATCTGGATTCTGTACAATATACCAATATGGAATTAATGACTTCATACTATTAATATATTTACTAATACTTCCCAAAGTCAATTTTTCTTTTTTATTTTCTGTTACATATATTTAAAATAAGGAGTTTAATTATGAGAATTTTAATTTTTAATAAAAAGTTTTTAGCAGTTGTAGGAATATTAGGATTCATAGCAAATTTAACTTTTACCCCTTTACTTGCTAAACACTTTAAAGAAGTTAATGTTTGTAAGGTTATTACTCTTTGTCTTAGTATATCCTTAAGTTTAATGGTACTCTTTAAAAATACTACTTTATTTTTAACTTCTGCTATAATATTCACTACTTTTGCTAGTATACATATACCTTTACAACAAAGTATAATTACTAAATTATCAAAAGGAAATTATGGTTCTTTAATGGGAGTACTTAATTCATCTAAAGCAATAGGACAAGTTACTGGTTCACTATTAGCAGGATTCATATTTGATTTAGGAAATAAACTTCCATTCCTTATTTCCGCTTTAATAATATTAATTGCATTTATTATAATGCTACCTATGAACTCAAATGTAACTGAAAGTAATATTGTTTAAAATATAATTTGAAAAGGGTAAAACTTACAAATTTAAGTTTTACCCTTTAACTTTATTATTCAGATTTAATGATTATTTCATTA